>Ga0073934_10009113_pt1 | contig 12872 bp, 9 predicted proteins | sample LarsenN4metaG_FD_76834 | JGI IMG/M metagenome (GOLD analysis project Ga0073934, IMG submission 76834) | Hot spring sediment bacterial and archeal communities from British Columbia, Canada, to study Microbial Dark Matter (Phase II) - Larsen... ...
CGCCGCTTCCGAAAGAGCGATCAGCACGCCGCCATACATCACCAGAAAAGCCCACAACCCTCCCGCTCGCGATTGCGCCATGGTCAGCAGGAACATCGCGAAAAACGCCCCGTTATTCAGAGTTAGAAAAGCCGCCCGGTTCTCGCCCACCAGCTTTTCGCTGCGGGAGACAAAGACGGCCAGGCTGAACAGGGCCCAATAGCAGATCAGGAACCACGTCCCGAGCCACAGCCCTTCTTCGGGGGACGCCAGCCGCCAGGCCGAACCGTCGAAAAACCTCCAGAATGCATAACTGGCATAGGTAGCGGCGACGCTGGCATAGGAAAGCGCCGCCCAGCGATTCCGCACGAGGAAGAACACCGCCGCCCCGGTCAGGATCGTATTGGAGAGCAGCGTGAAGCTGCCAACCCTCGTGATGATCGAGGTGTAATAGGCCAGGCCTACCGCAAACAGCGCCAAAATCTCCGATTTCTTCCGGTCAGCAGTCCAGGCCATAAATGCCGCCCAGGCCAGAAGCAGAACACCGTCCAGGAGCGGGCTGCCGATCACCTGCAAGTTTTTTACGTGATGGGCGGCATAGGTGGTGAAGTAACCGGCCGCCAACCCGCCAGCAAAGAGCACCTGGGCGTAATTCCTTAAACTCTCGCGGGCCGACCTGCGTTGCCACCACGCGCCAATCCCCAGCATCCCGAAGCTGGCGAGATACAGCAGCGAGACCTTGCCGCCCGGGCCGAGTTTGCTGACAAAATTCTGGTAGGCGAGGTTCCCGAAGAACACCAGCCCCGTCAGCAGCATCACCACTCCCAGACGGACCAGCCAGTACGTGCCGAGCCGCATCTCAAAGGACCCCTTCGGTTGCGCCTCAGCGGCCACTGCCACCTGGGGCGGGACCGCTGCAGGCAGGACGGCGCTGGTGCCCACACCGGGCTCCGCGGAACCAGATGCCACGGGGGGGAGTTGGAAGCTTTGGGGCACCAGGTTCGCGGGTGCTGCGTTCGCTGCTTCCTCCTCCCTCAGCGGTGCGGAGGCCGCAGGCCCGGATACGGTTGCGCCGGGAAGAACTTCGCTCCGCAGGGCAATCGGAGAGGGCTGGACCTGGTGGGCAATCACCGGCGGTATCATGCCTGAACTCGGCGGAGTCGCCACAGCCACTTCCGACAGGCTGCGGCCTTCGAGCGCCTCGATGCGTTTCCCCAGCAACTGCAACTCGCTCTGGATCAGAGCGTGCATCTGCCTGAGTTGCTCCAACTCGGATCGTTCTTGCTCGTTCATGGCTCCGGTCAACAGTCGGCAGTTTCCTTCTTGAACGACCGGTTTGCCACCATGGCGGGGCACAGCAGCATTTGCGGTTCGCTCCATTGAGCCCGATTCGGGTCCATGGAGCCAGATTAATCCTCACCGGAAAAAGCCGTTAATCGAAAAAGCGGGGCGATCCATCATTTCTGCAGATGCGCTGCGGATGATTGAATTGCGAGCTGGATTGTGTTTCAGTGCCCGGAAATGAGCCGCTACGATTATCTGGCTTCCGATTCGTCACTGCGAGCAACCCTCGACGGCCGCAATGCGGACGAGCTAAAAAAACTGGTCGCCCTGTTTCCGGGCGTCAAACTGAAAGCTCCGCGAAAGGCCGAACTCATCGAAGCAATCGAACGCTTCCTCCTGGGTGGCGAAGCCGTTAACCTCTGGACACAACTGAAGCCCCTGGAGCAATCTGCCGTCGCCGAGGCGGTTCATTCGGATGATGGAACCCTCGATGAGGACGCCTTTCGCGCCAAATACGGCGCGCTGCCCGCGTTCGAAACCAAGGGGGAGAGTCGCTGGAACAGGAATCCCACCCTGCTGGGCCTGTTGATTCACCCAAGGTTGCAGGGAGGCCGTTCCGTTCCCAGTGACTTGCGCGAGAAGTTGCGGGCGTTTGTGCCCAAGCCAGCGGCCGCGAAGTTGAACACCCTCGAACACATCCCCGACACACCGGTCCGGGAATGGACTTCGAGCTATTTCGACGCGAAGAAGGTCACGCGGGTTTATGAGCAGCATGAGGCTCCGCTGACGGTGCGGCTGACGGAACAGGCCGCCATTCAGGACCTGCGCATCGTCTTGCGCTTGATTGACCAGGAGAAAATCTCGGTCAGTCCGAAGACCCTGCTTCCCTCGAGAGCCACAATGACGCTGCTCAATGATCTTCTGCGCGAGCATGATTTTTTCGAACTCACAGAAAAGGTCCACTCCTGGGACCCGGAGATCGGGCCGGTGAAGGCCTATTCCTGGCCGCTACTCGTGCAGGCCGCCAAATTCGCCGCTCTCCGAAATCAAAAACTCCTGCTGACCAAGGCCGGCCGCGCCGCTTTGGAAGCACCGCCGGCGCAGACCCTGCGCCAAATGTGGGAGGCCTGGGTCACCAGAGGGATCATCGACGAATTCAGCCGCATTGACACGATCAAAGGGCAAAAGGGAAAAGGAGGCAGGGGCTTCACGCCGCCCGAAGCTCGCCGCCTCACCATCAAATGCGCGCTGGCAGAATGCCCGGTCGGCCGGTGGGTTGAAACCGGGGAATTCTCCCGTTACCTGCGGGCGGCCGGTTTTCAGTTTGAGGTGAACCGCGATTGTTGGGGCTTGTACATTTGCGATCCGCAATATGGCAGTCTCGGTTACCAGGGATACGGCGGCTGGAACATCCTTCAAGAGCGCTACCTGCTTTGTTTGCTCTTCGAATACGCCGCGCCGCTTGGCGTGATTGATATCGCCTACGAACATCCGGCCGGCGCGCGCAGGGATTTTAAGGAACAATGGGGCACGGACGACCTCCTCTTCCTCAGCCGGTACGACGGCCTGCGATACTTCCGATTGACCCCGCTCGGCGCGTTTATTCTTGGCCAGGCGGATCAGTACGAATCGCGCCAGGAAGAACCCGCCGTCTCCCTCACCGTGCTGCCCAATCGCCAGCTCCGGATCGAACAAGGCGAACTGTCACCCGACCAGAAACTGCTCCTCGAGAATTTCGCGGAACCTCAAGCTGCCGGGCTGTGGGCGCTCGATGAGGCCAGGGCCATCAAGTCCGTGCAGAAAGGCGCTCGCATCGCGGAACTCCGCACCTTCTTGACCGCCAGCGACCCCCAACCGCTGCCGGAGTCCGTGGAAGGCTTTCTTGTGGGCGTGGAACAGCGCGGGGCCGCCTGCATCTGCAAGGGGACTGCCCTGTTGATCGAGTGCCTCTCGCCGCAGGTCGCGGAAACGATCGCCCAGAATTCCCTAACGGGAAAACTCTGCCAGCGGACAGGGGAACGCTGCCTGGTCGTTCCCGTGGACAAAGAGAAAGCCTTCCGTGACGCGCTCAACGCCATTGGTTACGGGATGCCACAGGTTTGAGCCTGTCGCTCTTCGTGCATTCCCTCGGGACGCACGCGCGCTTGCCTCAGATTTGCGCCAGAACCTCGACGACCTCCGGGCGAATCGCCTTTCCCTTTTCCAGCTTGATTTGGCTCTGGCGCAAGACCCAGACCGGGCGAGTCGAGCCGGCGAGGGCGGCGTAGCCGGAGCTGGCCCTGTGCTGCTTGAGCACCGCCTCGATCTCGTTGCCCAGACGGGCCTCCAACCACCGCGATCCGTCGCGCATGGCTTTGAGGGCGGGGTCGGCGGCGATCCTGGTGTAGACGGCGTGATGCAAGTATTCGCGGCTGACAGCGAGCAACCCCGCCTCCGGTTTCCCGTGGCACATCCGGACTGGATACAGCCAGACACGGGGGTCGGCTACCAGCGCGTCTTTGACCGCCTTGGCGGCGAGGTCGCTCAGGCGTTTCGGATCAGGCTGTGCAGCCGTTGCCGGTGCCGCCGGTTCGGTGATGCGCTGGCAGACGCTCTCGAAGTTGCAGACCCGCGCCGGGAGGACGAACGGCTGGCTTGGGGCACTCCAAAAATAGCAGTTGCCCGGAATCGGTTCACCCCGGATGAACTCCAGAATTTCCTCGCTGAAGTAGGCGTTGTGGCGTTTGAGCGTCTGGAGGTCGCCCTCGTTCAACAGGTGGAGCACAAAGAAGTTGTCGCCCTGACTGATGATCTGGTTGGAGATGGAGCTTGGCTGCTGGGTGACGAGGATGCAGCCCAACCCGTACTTGCGCCCTTCCTTCACCCAGCGAACGAACACGTCGCGGTCGTCCAGCGTCCGGTCGCCCAGCATGGTTTGGGCCTCCTCCAGAATGGCGAGGCAGCGCACGGTTTGGCCTGCCATATCAGTCAGGTGCCGGACGTTGTGCTGGAAAATCCGCCGCATGAGCATTCCGGTGATGGCCAGACCGTCCTCGCTGCCCAGCAGTGACACGTCGGCGATCACAACCCGGTTCCGCTTCAGTTCCTCGATGATGTTCTTGCCGAGGGTCGCGCCCGGCCGGTGCAAGCGCTTGATGGGCGGAACGAGGTTGTTCTTGATCGCCGCAAGGCTGACATCGGTCTGCTGTTGCCGGCTCTGCTGCGCCCGGTAAGCAAGCAAATCCGCCATCTTCCGATCCTCAGTGGCGAAACCCTTCTCGGACAGCAGCGCCACAAGTTCCTTCCAGCGATTCCAGTCCTGACTGCGCAGCAGGTTGGCGAACACGGAGTCCTGTTTCTCCTGCGCGACAAAACCAGCCACGATGTCCTGCGGCGGGAAGTCGCCGAAATCGACGTAAACGGTGCCTTTGACGAAGCGCTCGTGGGCCGGATCGACCTTGCGATTGGTGTAGAGGGAGATCCGGTCACGCAGCGCGGGCACGTTGACCAGCCCCGGTCGACCGTGCGCGTCCGGCAGGGCGTATTCGCCTTCCGGGTCGAAGATGAGCAGCCCCACATCCGGTGGCGACGAGTAAAGCTGCGACATCAGGTACTTGATAAGGTTGCTCTTGCCGTATCCCGCCCGCGCAAAGACGAAGCTGCGCCTGCCTTTCAACCTGCCGACGCTGAACCTCACGGGCACGCCCTTGTGTTCGCGCTGGCCATAGACCAAATGGCCCAACGGCGCGGCGGTCGGATCATCTTCCAGGCCGACGTTGCAGAGGAACGCGAGGGCGGCGTCCGAGGGTACCCGCACTTTGCTGCCCAGCGTGGCAAAGGCCCGTTCGCCGACTGAGAACCTGAACCGGCCTGCCCCGGCATCCAGTTGCAGGTGCCCCAGTAACTGCATTTTCAGGTTGTAACGCAGCATCTGACGCATGAGCGGCGCGGGCACGGCATCCTCGGTCTTGGCGAGGTCACCAAGGTAGGCATCGCCCCGCTCCGTGGCCAGTTGACCGGCGGCGTGGTACCGGCTGACCCGGCCCACCAGCGCCTCGTGGGCGGCCAGTTCGACCAGAAGGAACTCGCCAAATCCCGGCAGGCCGGCCTCCTGATGAGGCACCACCACATCCACTTCCAGTTGATGAGGAACGGGAGAGAAGCCTTTCAGGAGGCCCACGGCGGGGCTGCTTGCGTAAAGTTCAGGTTTCATCAGTGTCGTTCTCGTCGGTGCCTTGGGCGAGTTGTTTACCCAACAACATGAGACGTCGCGCCGTGTGCCCCACCGCCGGGTCACGCTCGCTCATCTTTTGCAGGAGCATGGATTCCAGCATCGCGATTTCCAGCCCGCCCATGCGGGCGTGCGCGTGCGCCTCAACCAGTGCGTGAGGGTAACCGCGTACCGGGAAACTCGCGTGCGCGGACTCGTGAAGCAGTGTCATCGCCTCGTCCACCCGTCCCTGCTGCCACAACGCAATGTCCACTGGCATCAGCGGAACGCCTTCGCCCCGGTCCAACCGGGCGATGTGGAGCGCGCCCATCGCCCGGCTGCCGATCCAGCGATATTGGGCGGGGGCGGCTTCACGCTCCAGTTCGGGTGGGACAAAAAGGTAGGCGGGCCGGCCGTCATTGAAGCTCTCGTTCAGCCCCAAGGCCACCGACAGGTAGCTGAGCACTCGTGACCGCTTCGCCACGCCGACCAGGAGATGCCCCTGCTTGCCCGTCAGAGCCTCGAACTTCTCCCGCAACCGCTGAAACACCACATCCGACAGCAGCACGCTCCGCAGGAGGCCAACGCGGATCAGGAGCTTCGCCGGCGCCTGGCTGGCGAGCTTCATCAGCGCCGCCCATTCCATCAGTTCCCGCAGCATCGACAGCAACTGGCTGCGCTGGAAATCGGACCGGGGCATTAGCTGGCTCCAGTCCAGTTGAAGATATGTCACGAACCGCTGGAGCCTCTGGTTGGACTGGAAGAAGAACCGGAGGATTTCCTCCGGCTTCAGCGACTGAGCCACAAAATCCTCGAAGTAGACCTCGCCGAGGCTGTCCGCCACGCGGATGACCTGTAACCGGATCGGTTCCAGGTTCAGCTTGTTCTCGCCGCCATCGGTCGCGACAGTGGCCACCACAGTCAGCGGTTTGGCCCTCACCGGGCGGATTGAAATCGGCGTGGGGCGCAGCTTCGCCAGCCGCTTCTGCGTGGCCGAGAGTTGGGGCCACTCCTGATTGAGTGCCAGTTCGAGGCTCCGCTGGAGCCGCTCCAGCCTTTCGCTCGTGACGTGCATCCAGGGGCGGATTATACCCGCAGGAACGGCAGGCCGACAGAACAAAGGCTTCGTTGCGGGAGTGACGACACGGCGGTTGACAAAGTCGCTTCGTGGCTCGGGGTGGTGGTGACGGAGAGCACGACTTCCCAGGGCTGAAGGCCCGATTCATACCAGGCCCGGGCAACGCCCAGGGTTCATCAGCCGGACAACATCCGGAGCGCTGAAAGCGCGGTTCAGCACGGCTCAGCGCCATCTGCCCTTGCACGCGACAGCAAACCACGCGGCGATGAGTCGCGCTTTCAGCGCTCCGTGTGTATTCGGGCCAATGAACCCAAGGCGTTGCCTTGGGCTGCGATGAAACAGGCCGTTGGCCTGAGGCAGGAATGCCCGTGCCAGGCTGTCGCTGGACTTTGTCAACACGTCCTGAGGGTGACGACGAACGCGGTTATCATCTACCGTTTCCGGCGCGGGGTATCACGAGCTTATCGATGGATCAACAACGGATCATCGACCGCTTGACAGGATTGCAGCCAGCGCTTATTTATATTTCGCCAATCGACGAAAAGTAGGCAAGGCATGCGCGAGTTCATGAACATCACCAGGGCCCTGGCCGACTCCACCCGGGTCCGGGTGCTGCTCGCTTTGCGCCGGCAGGAGCTGTGCGCCTGCCAGATCACCGAGCTGTTCGGACTGGCCCAGTCCACCATGTCCAAGCACTTCTACCTCCTGAAGCAGGCCGGGTTGGTCGACTGCCGCAAGAACGGGCGCTGGGTCTACTACGCCCTGCCCGGCGCAAAGGCATCCCCGGCGGCGCGGGCGGCGCTGGCGTGGGTGCAACGATCGCTCGCGAACGACCCGCGCATCGCCGAAGACCAGAAAAATCTCAAGAAAGTCCTGAAATGCGACCCCGCTGGCCTATGCCGGAAACAATGCGCAAGATGAAGGTGCTTTTCCTTTGCACCGGCAATTCGTGCCGGAGCCAGATGGCCGAGGGATGGGCACGCCACCTGAAGGGTGACCAAATCGAGCCGTACTCGGCCGGGATCGAGAAGCACGGGATGAATCCCCATGCTGTCAAGGTCATGGGGGAAGCCGGGGTCGACATCACGGGGCAGCGTTCCAAGACCCTGACGGAGCTTGGTCCCGCCGTGTTCGATTACGTGGTGACCGTGTGCGGTCACGCCAATGAGCATTGTCCTGTGTTCCCCGGGAAGACCCGGGTCGTCCATGTCGGCTTTGAAGACCCTCCCAGGCTGACCAGGGACATGCCGGAGGGTGACGCCAAGCTGGCCGTGTACCGGCGCGTGCGGGACGAAATCCGGCGTTTCGTGGAAACGCTCCCCGAAGCCCTTACCAACAAACAATAAAGCGAGCTACTCATGGCTACGACCACGACCAAAGTTGATCCGGAAGCCGTGCGCGAAAAGGTCCGCGCGGGCTACAGTCAGATCGCTCAAGAGAGCACCGACCGGCCCGGCGGCGGAAAGGGCTGCTGCGGGGCATCGCCCTGCGAAACCGGGGAACTGGCCCGGCACATCGGCTACTCGCCAGAGGAACTGGCCGCCCTGCCCGAGGGCGCGAACATGGGCCTGTCCTGCGGCAACCCCAACGCGCTGGCCGCGCTCAAGCCTGGCGAAGTCGTGCTCGATCTCGGCAGCGGCGGCGGCTTCGACGTGTTCATCGCGGGGCGCAAGGTCGGTCCTGCCGGCCGCGCCATCGGCATTGACATGACCCCGGACATGCTCTCAAAGGCCCGGAAGAACATCGGGGCCTACCGGGAGCAGTCGGGCCTCGACAATGTTGAATTCCGCCTCGGCGAAATTGAGCACCTTCCAGTGCCGGACGCCAGCGTGGACGTGGTGATCTCGAACTGCGTCATCAACCTTTCCCCGGACAAGCCGCAAGTGTGGCGCGAAATCGCCCGCGTGTTGAAGCCCGGTGGCCGGGTGGCCGTATCCGACCTCGCCCTGCTCAAGCCGTTGCCGCCCGCCATCGAGGAGATGGTGGAAGCGTTGGTGGGCTGCGTCGCCGGGGCCGTGCTCGTGTCGGAGACTGAGCGCATGACCCGGGAAGCTGGCCTCGTGGATGTGGTGCTTAAACCCAAGACCGCCTATGTGGACGGGATGGTTGATTGGCAAGACCCGCTCTACCAGAAGATTCTGGCGCACCTGCCCGCGGGCACGAAGCCTTCCGACTACATTACCAGCCTCGAAGTCACCGCCCGGAAACCGGAGCAGAAACCGGCGGCCTCGGCTCCGGCCAAGGTTTCCGAAAACGTCTGCAACGAGGTCGTGAGCGAACTGGTGGCGCTCGGCGCGGCCATCGCCGCCAACTGCCAACCGTGCTTTAAGCACCACCATGCGAAAGCACAGGCGCTTGGCATCTCGGAAGACGACATGGCCAGCGCTGTAAACACTGCCATGGCCGTGAAGAAGATGGCGGAGCGGGAGACGCTCGAGCTGGCCGATCGGATGCTGTCCAGCGCTGACGCACAGGCGCAGCAAGGTGCTTGTTGCTGCGCGTCACCCTCCGGCTGTTGTTAGGCCATGCGCGTCGCGGTCGCCAATCCGGACAGCTTCGTCGTGCTGGAGACAGCCCCCGCCTGCCCCGCGCTGCGGTGGTTGGACGCGACCGGAGCCTGCCATCGCGAATTCGCCCGCCACGCCAGCAACCTGCGTGAAACCGTCGGTTCACGGCTGCCATCTCCGCGCGACGGCGGGTTCACCCGCATCCTGGACCTTCCCCGGCTTTTCCCCTGTCCCGTATGAGCACCACCACCAAACGCCTCAACTTTTTCGAGCGCTACCTTTCGCTGTGGGTCTTGATCTGCATGGTCGTCGGCGTGGCCTTCGGCAAGCTGATGCCCGACGCGACCGCGAGCTTAAGCAAACTGGAATTTGGCCAGGGCTCTCAGGTCAACATTCCTATCGCGGTGCTTATCTGGCTGATGATCTACCCGATGATGCTGAAGGTCGATTTCACGGCGCTGGGCGGGATCGCCCGCAAGCCCAAGGGGTTGATGGTGACGTTGTTTGTGAACTGGCTGGTGAAACCCTTCAGCATGGCGCTGCTGGCGTGGCTGTTCATGCAGCATCTGTTCGCGGCGTGGATCGACCCGGCCACCGCCAGCAACTACACGGCTGGACTCATCATTCTCGCGGCGGCGCCCTGCACCGCGATGGTGTTTGTGTGGTCGTATCTCACTGACGGCGACCCGGCGTATACGCTCGTGCAAGTGGCCGTGAACGACCTCATCATGCTGTTCGCCTTTGCGCCCATCGTGATGTTCCTGTGCGGGGTGGCGAACGTGGTCGTGCCCTCCAGGGTGCTCATCACTTCGGTCGTGGTTTTCATCGTGATCCCCTTGGCGGCAGGCTGGATCACGCGGACGCTGCTCTTGAAGACGCACGGCAGGGAGTGGTTCGAGCAAACGTTCTTGCCCAGGTTCCACCCGGTCACGGTGCTGGCGCTGCTGTTGACGTTGGTGCTGATCTTCGCCTTTCAGGCGGAAAACCTCACGACGCGATGGCTGGCGGTGTTGCTCCTGGCGGTGCCGATTATCATTCAGGTCTATTTCAATTCCACTCTGGCCTACTTGCTGATGCGCTGGCTCAAGGTGCCCCACAACGTGGCCTCGCCCGGCGCGCTCATCGGCGCCAGCAACTTCTTTGAGTTGGCTGTGGCCGTGGCCATCACGCTCTTTGGCCCGGGCTCAGGCGCCGCGCTGGCCACCGTGGTCGGCGTCTTGGTTGAAGTGCCCGTCATGTTGTCCGTGTGCCGCATCTGTAATGGCTCGCGGAGGTGGTACCAGCAGGCTATCCCCGAGGAGGCGGCCCCTGGACAAACGCCCGCACCCAGCATGCGGTCCTGAGCATCGAAACCCGGCGCTACTGCTCCCCCGCACTGCCGCCGGATGGCGTCCCCGCCACCGGGGCGGGCGGCCGCAGAAACGGATCCCGCCGAACCTCGCGATACCGCTTTTCCACCGACCATTGCAGGTCGCTTGCCCAATTGGTGATCTTCGGTTGCACTTTGCACAGCGCCTCTGCGGCCTGGGCAATCAGGTTCGTCATGCGCTCGAGCCGGAAGATGTTTGTGAATACCTGCGGGCACCGCTCCCGGTACAGCTTTTGGCCCTGCGGCGTGTCAATGACGGCCCACGCCAAGGCGCCGCTCCAACCGGCGTCCAACTCAATCGAACGTTCAAAAAGCTGGTCCATCCCGTGCGGCATGAACACCGCGCGGCCATCCTCCGGGCGGAAGTAAATTCGGTAGTTGTTTCGGTTCAGGGGGTAGCCATCCCAGTCCCCCAGCATCGTCGAGAGCGCCATGTAAGTGACGAACCGGTCCACATCCAGGACCTTCTGCAGCTCTGTCCAGCGGTTGGTCAGGTTCTTTTCGTTCATCGCGGCGCGCAGCGCCCGGAGGTCCGAGTGATCGTCCGGGCCCTGGCCCGATTCCTTCTCAAGGTCTCCATCAATGTCCCGCACAAACCCGCCCTCGTAAAGGTTGCCCTTGTTGCTGCCGAAGTAGAGCTTCAGGAACTCGCTCTCAAATGCCTCTTTCAACACATACAGCCCCAGCTTGCGCTCATTCAGCCGGACCGTGGCCCAGGCGACGCGCGGCGTCGGGACACCCGCCGCTCGAAACAGGTCGCTCCCGATATACTCGTTCATCCGCGAATCGTCCTGAACCGAGTTGTTCAGGTGCAGACGCCGCAGCCCGAACACGCGGCGTCCCTCCGCCCACTTGCTGAAATGGAGTGTCAGCGCCGGATGATCATCAATGGACCGAAAGCTGCCGGCCGCGCCCTTCAGTTTCACCGCGACATCCGGATACGTGACCCCGTTCACAATGACCGTTGCCGCGGTGTAATCCCGCGGATGGTTCGCCAGGGCTTGCCAGTTGGTCTCGCCCAGATGTATTTCGAAGTCCAACACCGTCGGGCGGTCAAAAATCTCGGCGCCCGGCGCGGGCTTCTTTGACTTCGCTTTGGCCGCGGCACTCGCATTCCCGCCGTTGTGAGAATCTGCCGCATGCAGTCGCGCAGGCACGCAGTGGGTGAGCGCCAAGTGCAGAAGCAAAACACCAGTGACAGTTGTCAGCCGCCGGCGTTTGGGCCTCCCGGACTTGGCAGCCACGCATTGAAAAGGCGTTCTTAGCCCGTGCATCGAGGGGAAATTACCAGAGCCCCTGGCCAGAGACAAACGTCCATCACCGCGCACCGCCAACCACCAGGCAACGGACGTTAGACTCTACCTTGCGGAAACTGTGCAAAAGATCTCTCACTTTTGTGCCCTCGGATCCGATTCGCCCTGTCTTGTCTTTTTGTCGAGTTTCCTCTGCACTTCGAACTTCGGACTTCGGACTTCGGACTTCAACGTGGGTGATCTCCCAAATTTCAAATATCTTTGGCCAGGCTTTTCCAAAAGTTTCAACCGTTCTCTGAAGTCGCGGCTCTGAAGCATCTCCCGTGGTGAGCAATCGGTGATCGAGAATCATTTCCCAGACTGCCGCGAAAATGGCCTCGCCGCCCTGGCGCTGCCAAGAACCTGCGTCCCACGAGCGGTCGTCCTTCTCGAATCTTTTCTGTTCGACCGCTCAGCCGCTCAGCCATTCCTGCTTGGGAACTCTCCGGGTGGTGAGTACACTCTCTCAGTCGTGCAAACAGACTTGCTCCCACTCCAACAGACGATCGCCTCGCATCAATCCAGATTGGACGCGGTGCGCAGTGAGATGGCGCGGAACATCATTGGCCAGGAGCACCTGATCGAGCGCCTGTTGATCGGTTTGCTGGCGAACGGGCACGTGTTGCTGGAAGGCGTTCCCGGCCTGGCGAAGACCGCCACCGTCAACGCCCTGGCCCAGTGCCTGCACCTGAAGTTCTCCCGGGTCCAGTTCACTCCCGACCTCCTGCCTGGCGATTTGCTCGGCAACCTGGTCTATAACCCGCGCGACAATTCTTATCACACCCGCAAGGGTCCGATCTTCGCCAATCTCGTATTGGCCGACGAAATCAACCGGGCGCCCGCCAAGGTGCAAAGCGCTCTGCTCGAGGCCATGCAGGAACGGCAAGTCACAATTGGCGAGGAGAGCTTCCAGCTTTCTTCCTTGTTCCTGGTGCTGGCCACCATGAACCCCATCGAACAAGAGGGCACCTACTCATTGCCGGAGGCTCAACTCGACCGCTTCATGTTGAAGGTGCGCGTCACCTATCCGACCGAGTCCGAGGAGCGGCAGATTATGGCCCTGATGGCCCGCACCGCGGCGCGGCCCGCACTCAAAGCCGTCCTTCACCCGGACGACATCCTTTCCATGCGCGCACTGGTGGACGAGGTCTTCGTTGATGAACAGATCTCCGAC
>Ga0073934_10009114_pt1 | contig 12868 bp, 17 predicted proteins | sample LarsenN4metaG_FD_76834 | JGI IMG/M metagenome (GOLD analysis project Ga0073934, IMG submission 76834) | Hot spring sediment bacterial and archeal communities from British Columbia, Canada, to study Microbial Dark Matter (Phase II) - Larsen... ...
CCTGATGCTCGGCGCGATGCTGTTGACCGTCCGGCGGGAAAAGACGCAGCGCCTCGGCCGCGCCAGCCTCGGGATCGCCGTCGTCGCGCTGGTCGGCGCGGCGCTCATCTATGCGACGACCGCCATGCCGGCCTTCGGCGACCCGGCGGCGCCGGCGAATTCCTATATCGGCGCCGTCTACATGGAGCGCACGGCGGCGGAAATCGGCGTTCCGAACGTCGTCACCGCGGTCCTTGCGAGCTATCGCGGCTTCGACACGCTCGGCGAAACGATGGTCATCTTCACCGCCGGGCTCGGCGTCATGCTGCTCTTGGGGCCGGGCTCGGGGCGCGGCGGACGATCGGTCAAGGATCGTCCGGGCAAGGACGAGGCGCCATGAGCATTGAACATCTCGTCCTCAGGGTCGTCATCAAGATCCTTTTCGCGCCGATCCTCCTTTTCGCGCTCTACGTGCAGTTTCACGGCGACTACGGCGCCGGCGGCGGCTTTCAGGCCGGCGTCATTTTCGCCGTCGCCTTCATCCTTCATGCGCTCATCATGGGCCTTGACGAGACGAAGCGCGTGCTGCCGGCGGCGGCCCTCAAGGCGATGATGGTCGTCGGCTTTCTCTTTTATGCGGGAACGGGCGCCGCAACGATGCTGCTCGGCGGCAACCTTCTCGGCTACGACGCGATCGCGCCCAATTCCGATCACAATGAAGGCCAGCATTACGGCATCCTCCTCGTCGAATTCGGCGTCGGCATGGCGGTCGCCTCGACGATGCTGATGATCTTCTACCAGTTCGCCGGCCGCGAGCCCGAGATCCGGGACGAGGACTGGTAGCGCGCATGGACCTCCTCGCCTTCGCGATCGAGCGCTACAATTACTGGATCTTCATTACACTGATGATGATGGGGCTGTTCATCGTCATCGGGCGCGGGAACCTGATCAAGAAGATGATCGGCCTCAACGTCTTCCAGACGTCGGTCTTCATCTACTACATCTCGATCGGCAAGATCGCGGGCGGCACGGCGCCGATCTACCTCCCCGAGGACTTGAAGGCGCGCATGGCGCATGGCGGCGGTCCTGCGCCGCTTCCCGGCAAGGACGCGATCGGCGCCGGCGCGATCCGGGTCGATGAAAGCCTTCACGGCGGAGCAGGGTTCGCCGGCAACGATCTGCAAAGCCTCGCTGGCAAGGCCGCGCCGCCCGAAGGCGCGGCGCTGCATTCCGCTCCGGAGGGCGCCGCAAACGATATTCTCGCCGCGCCGCCCTTGACGATCGAGGATCACGCCGGCGCCGCCGGCGCCGCGGCGGATCTCGCGAAGGCCGCGGCCGAGATCGTCTATTCCAATCCCTTGCCGCATGTCCTCATTTTGACCGCGATCGTCGTCGGCATCGCGACGACGGCCGTCGGCCTCGCGCTGATCGTCCGCATCCGCGAAGCCTACGGCACGATCGAGGAAGACGAGCTCGAAGCCGCCGACGACATCGCGGAATTCGGCTATGTCCCGTCAAAGCGCGGGCTGCCGGAACAGCGGGCGGGCGCATGACGCAATTCCTCGCCCAGCTTCCCGTCCTGCCGATCATCATCCCGCTGATCGCGGCGCCCTTGACGATGCTCCTGCCGGCGCGCGCCCTGAAGGGCCGCATCCCTTACCTATTCGCGACGCTCGTCTCGTGGATCGCCTTCGCGGCCTCGGCGGCGATCCTTCATTCCGTCGCGACGGCGGGACCGATCTCCTATCACATGGGCGACTTCGCGCCGCCGATCGGCATCGAATACCGAATCGATCTGGCGAACGCGCTGGTCTTGACGCTCGTATCGGGCGTCGCCGCGCTCGCCTTCCCCTTTTCCTATGCGAGCATCAGGGCCGAGATCGACGACCATCAGCTGTCGATGTTTTACGCCATGGCCCTGATCGCGATGGTCGGGCTTTTGGGCGTCGTCATCACGGGCGACGCGTTCAACGTATTCGTCTTCGTCGAGATCTCCTCGCTCTCGACCTACGCCCTCGTCGCGCTCGGCGCGCGGCGCGACCGCCGGGCGCTGACCGCGTCCTTCAACTATCTCGTGATGGGAACGATCGGCGCGACGTTTTTCGTCATCGGTCTCGGTCTCCTCTATCAGGCGACCGGCACGCTCAACATGGCGGACTTGAAGATCCAGCTCGCCGGGCGCGACAACCCGATGGTCGAGGCGGGATTCGCCTTCATTCTCGTCGGCATGGGCCTTAAGGCCGCGATGTTCCCGATGCATCTTTGGATGCCGAACGCCTATGCGCATGCGCCTTCGGCGGTCGCCGTCTTTCTCGCCGCGACATCGACCAAGGTCGCCGTCTACGTCATCATCCGCTTCACCTACACGGTGATCGGCGCCGATTTCGATTTCGCCGGCGCGGCGTTCGAGTATTTGATCGCGCCGCTCGCGGTCATGGGCATGTTCTTCGCCTCGATCGTCGCGATCTTCCAGGACAATCTGAAACGCATGCTCGCCTATTCCTCGGTCGGCCAGATCGGCTACATGCTGCTCGGCATTTCCTTCGGCACCGAGCAAGGGCTCGCGGCGAGCCTTGTGCATCTCTTCAATCACGGCCTCATGAAGGGCGCCTTGTTCATGGCGGCGGCGGCCGTCGCATTTCGCGTCGGATCGGAAACCTGCGACGGCTTTCGGGGCCTTGCACGCCGGATGCCGTGGACCGCGGCGGCGTTCATCATCGCCGCGTTGTCGCTGGTCGGCGTTCCCGGAACGATCGGATTCATTTCCAAATGGCAGCTCCTTTCAGCGGCATTTGATTCCGGGAGAGCCTGGGCGGGCTTTCTCATTGTCGCGTCGTCTCTCCTTTCCGTCATCTATATGGGCCGCGTCGTCGAACTGATGACGCTGGCGCCGGCGCCCGCCGCGGGCGCGGCGGTCAGGGAAGCCCCGCTCTCGATGCTCGTCCCGATGGCGATCCTTGTCGCGGCGAATATCTATTTCGGCCTCTCGACCGAGCTAACTGTCGATCTCGCCGAGCGCGCCGCGACGTCGCTGATGGGGGCGGCGCGATGAGGGAGAAAGCCGGCGCGCCCTCTTTCCCTCCCCCTGGAAAGGGGAGGGTTGGGGCGGAGATTGGTCGTCATACGGACGGTCGGCGCGCGATGCGGGGGCCGCGGCCATGATCTCCCCCGCTGACGCGATCATCCTTTCGCTGGCGGCGCCGCTCGCCGCGACCGCCGTCATCGCGCTTCTCGACAGGCGGCCCAATCTTCGCGAGGCGGCGACGCTGCTGATGGGCGGGGCGTTGATCGCCCTGACGGTCGTCGTCTTCCTCGCGGTCGGGGAGGGCGCGCGGCCGGGCTTCGTTCTCATGACCGTCGTCGGCGGGCTGCCGATCGCCTTCGAGGCCGAGCCCTTGGGCGCGATGTTCGCGGTCCTTGCGAGCGTCCTTTTCCTCGTCAATTCGCTTTATTCGATCGGCTACATGCGCGCCGGCTCGGAAAAGCGCCAGACGCGCTTTTACATGTGCTTTGCGATCGCGATCGCCTCGGCGATAGGGGTCGCTTACGCGGCGAACCTTTTCACGCTCTTCTTCTTCTACGAGGCGCTGACGCTTTCGACCTGGCCGCTCGTCACGCACAAGGGCGACGACAGGGCGCGCCATGGCGGGCGGGTCTATCTGGGGCTTCTTATGGGCGCCTCGATCGGCCTTCTCCTGCCGGCGATCGTCTGGGTCTATTCGATCGCCGGCTCGACCGATTTCGCGCCGGGCGGCATTCTCGCCGCGCCCTTGAAAGACGCGGGCGCGACGCCGGCGATCCTCCTCGGGCTCTTCCTTTTCGGCGCCGCGAAAGCCGCGCTGATGCCGGTTCATTCCTGGCTGCCGAGCGCGATGGTCGCGCCGACGCCGGTTTCGGCCTTTCTTCACGCGGTCGCGGTCGTCAAGGCCGGCGTCTTCGCAGTCCTCAAGATCGCCGTCTATATTTTCGGCATCGACTTTCTCGCCGCGACGGGCGCCGGCGAGGCCTATTTGTGGATCGCCGGCCTATCAATCCTTCTCGCCTCGGCGATCGCGATGCATCAGGACAATCTGAAAGCCCGGCTCGCCTGGTCGACCGTGTCGCAGCTTTCCTATGTCACCTTGGGCGCGATGCTGGCGACGTCGATGGGGGCGTTGGGCGGCGGGCTGCAGATCGCCGCGCACGCGGCCGGCAAAATGACGCTCTTCATGTGCGCGGGCGCGATCTATGTCGCGCACAAGAAAACGCTGGTCTCGGAACTCAGGGGCCTCGGGGCGAAGATGCCGCTGACCTTCATCCTCTTCTTCATCGGCGCGATGTCGATCGTCGGCCTGCCGCCCGCCGGCGGCTCGTGGCCGAAATTCCTGCTGATGCTCGGCGCCGCCGACGCGGGCGAGCTTCTCGTCATCGGCGTCTTGATCCTTTCCTCGCTTTTGAACGTCGTCTATCTCCTGTCGATCCCGGTCGAGGCGTTTTATTTTCTCCCCGCCAAACCCGGGGAGAAGCCGCAAGGCTCGGGCGGGCGCCCGATCGACTGGCGACGGATCGAGGAAGCCCCCTTTCTTTGCGTCCTGCCGCCGGCCCTGACCGCGCTTTTCGCGCTGCTTCTCTTTCTCCTTGCCGATCCGCTCTATCGCTATCTCCTGCCGATCGTTGCGGGGTGAGGGCGTCGGCGAGGACAAGGGGACGATCCCGATTTCCTGTCATCCCGGAAAACTGCGGAGCAGTTTATCCGGGATCTCATGCGGCTTGTGGGCGGTCGGCGCCATCAGATGACGATGCACGGGAGATGGGATGTCCAGGACTTACGACGTCTACATGCCCACCAATCGTCCGCGGGGGAGGTCTTTACACGGGCGTGACGAATGATCTCGGCGAGCGGATCACGTCTCATATCGTCGGCGCCGGCGGCAAATTCGCCAAGAAGTGCAATCTGACGAAGCTCGCCTATTTCGAGACCTTTTCCGACATCCGCGATGCGATCGCGCGCTTGAAGACCCTGAAGCGTTGGCGGCGGAAAGGGAAGATCGCGCTGGTCGCGAAGTCAGATCCAGCGTGGTCGGAATCGCCAGCGGTCTAGGTTCTTGTCATTCCGGGCGCCTCGACCCCGTCAGCATGTGGGGATCCCGCGTCTGCGCCGCGGCATTCCCTGCCGCAGCGCGCGCGGGATGACTGGGGGTCGGGCCTGCCGCTGCGGCTCATCTCCTCCCGGATCGCTTCGCGGCCCGCCACCTCCTTTGCAAGGGAGGGAGCGCATCTCGCCGGTTGATGATCCGTAGACGGAACGCCGATCCGGGGTTGCAAAAATTGGAATCTTCTGCTCACGGAAAAACTGGTTAAAATCCGTTAACCGCGATTTTTTCGCTAACCATATAACGCCCTGATCCGCCGCGATAAAAAAAAGTTATCCTACACTTTATCCCCCAGTTTATCCCCCACCTTATCCCCCTCTTTATCCCCCACTTTATCCCCCTCCCCCCGGAGCGGCCGTAGCCTCGTCCCCGAAGTTGAATTTTCACGAGGGCGAAGAGCCGATGACGGAGAAGAAAACCACGCTGGCGGCCGCGGAATGCGAAGAGAGCCTCAAGGCGATCTTCAGCTTCTCGATCGTCGAGACGCAAAAGCGCCTCGCCGACATCACGTTCGAAGAGCGCGAGGACACGCGGAAATTCGACCGCATCGCGCGCACGGCCGTCGCGTTCATGCGCGTCGCGCAGGAGGCGAACGCGCTCCTTGCCCGCATCAGAGAGGAAATGACCAAGCATGACCACGACGGCGACGGCGCCGAGCGCGCCGCCCGACTCGAACGGGAAGAGGCGATCCTCCGAAAACGCCTCGACCGCTACATTGACGGATTCGCAGGTCGCACTCCTCAAGGAGACGCTCGAAAGGATGCTGCGGGGCGCGAGGCCGGCGGGCGGGGCCGAGCATGACTGGGCGCACGGAAGCCTCGAGCACCAGCGGCCGCCCGCCGGCGACTGGACCTTGTGGCTGCTCCTGGGCGGCCGCGGCGCCGGCAAAACGAGAGCCGGCGCGGAATGGATCCGCGCCTTCGTCCGCGAGCGGACGGACCCGGCGCGCATCGCGCTCGTCTCCGAGACCTACGCCGACGGGAGGGAAGTCATGATCGAGGGCCAGTCGGGTCTTGCGCATATCGGACCGCCGAACGAGCGCCCGACCTACGAGCCGTCGCGCCGGCGCCTCGTTTTTCCGAGGAACGGCTCGGTCGCCTATGTCTTCTCGTCGGAAGACCCCGACGGGCTGCGCGGCCACCAGTTCGACGCCGCCTGGGGCGACGAGCTTTGCAAATGGAAGCATGCGGAGGAGACGTGGAGCAATCTCCAGCTCGCGCTGCGTCTCGGGCCAAGGCCGCGCCAGGTCGTGACGACGACGCCGCGCCCGATCCCGCTCTTAAAGCGCCTTCTCGCCGCGCCGACGACCGCGACGTCGCATGCGACGACCTACGCCAACGCCGAAAATCTTTCGCCGGCGTTTCTCGGCGAAATCGCCGCCGTCTATGAAGGGACGGCGCTCGGGCGCCAGGAGCTTTTCGGCGAGATCATCGAGGACGTCGCGGGCGCCTTATGGACGCGCGCGATGATCGAAGCGGCGCGGATCCATGTCCCGCCGGATTTTCACCAATCGCTCGACCGCATCGTCGTCGCCGTCGATCCGCCGGCTTCGGCCGGCGAAGCGGCCGACGAATGCGGCATCGTCGTCGCCGGCGTCCTGCGCGGCGCCGCGAGGGGCGAGGCGGCGGCCTTCGTCCTCGCCGATCGCTCCGAGGGCGGATTAAGTCCGCGCCGCTGGGCGGAAAAAGCGGTCGCCGCCTTCCGCGAGTTCAAGGCCGACCGCATCCTCGTCGAGACGAACCAGGGCGGCGACATGGTCCGCGAGATCGTCAAGGGCGTCGACGGCGGCGTTCCGGTCAAAGAGGTCCGCGCGACGCGCGGCAAGCGCCTCAGAGCCGAGCCGGTCGCCGCGCTCTACGAGCAGGGGCTTGTCCGCCACATCGGCTCCTTCGCAAGGCTCGAAGATCAGATGGCGACGTTCACCGGCGCGGGCGCGGCGAGTCCTGATCGCCTCGACGCGCTCGTCTGGGCGCTTTGGGAGCTGATGCTCCGCCCGGCGGCCGAGCCCCGCATCACCAGAATTGGACAGGAGAGTTTCAATTGAGTTGCGTACGGAGTTTCAGATCCCCCTCTCCCGCTTGCAGGAGCGGGGAACGGGGCGAGGGGTTCCCTCGTCTCCCCTCCGCCCCCCGCCCCCGGCCCCTCTCCCGCTCGCGGGAGAGGGGAGAGGAGGCGGCGCGATGAAACGCTTCCGCTCCCTCTTTGAAAAAAAGCAGTCGAAGGCCCGCGCGCTTGTCGCGCTGACCCAGCCCGGCCAGCCCGTCTGGACGCCGCGCAATTACGCCGCGCTCGCCAAAGCCGGCTACGAGAAGAACGTCATCGCCTATCGCTGCGTCCGCCTTGTCGCGGAAGCGGCGGCCTCGGCGCCCCTCAAGGTCGTCGAGGCGGGCGAGGCGATGGCGGCGCACCCGCTCCTTTCGCTGCTTCAGCGCCCCAATCCCGAGCAGTCGGGCACCGTCCTTCTTGAAACGCTCTACGGCCATCTCTTGACCGCCGGCAACGCCTATCTCGAAGCGGTCCTGCTCGACGGCGAGCCGAAGGAGCTTTACGCGCTCCGCCCCGACCGCATGAAGGCGATCCTCGGCGCCTCGGGCTGGGCGGAGGCGTGGGAGTATTCCGTCGACGGACGAAAGACCGTCTTCCGCGCCGACGCGGACGGCTTCTCGCCGATCCTGCAGCTAAAGCTCTTCCACCCGACGAACGACCATTACGGCTTCTCCCCGCTCGAAGCGGCCTCCGGCGCGGTCGATTTCCACAACGCCGCGCTCGCCTGGAACAAGGCGCTTCTCGACAACGCCGCGCGGCCTTCGGGCGCGCTCGTCTACAAGGGGCCGCCGGGCGCTGAAAGCCTCACCGCCGAGCAGTTCGACCGTTTGAAGGGCGAACTCCTCGGCGCCTATTCCGGAATCGCCAACGCGGGACGCCCCCTCGTCCTCGATGGCGGCCTCGACTGGAGGTCCATGTCGCTCTCCCCCGCCGACATGGACTTCGTCGAGGCGAAAAACGGCGCGGCGCGCGAGATCGCGCTCGCCTTCGGCGTGCCGCCGCAGCTGCTCGGCATCCCCGGCGACAACACTTACGCCAACTACAAGGAGGCGAACCTCGCCTTCTGGAAGCAGACGGTGTTGCCGCTCGTCAAGAAGACCGCCGCGGCGCTTTCCGCCTGGTTCGCCCCGCAATTCCCGGGCGCCGCTGTCGACTGCGACGCCGGCGGAATCGAGGCGCTTGCGGCCGACCGCGACGCCGACTGGGCGCGCGTCGCCGCCGCCGCGTTCTTGTCCGACGACGAAAAGCGCCGCCTTTTGGGGCTGCCGGCTTCCGGCCCTCGCGAAACGGGGGCGGGCGATGACTGAGGCGATCTTGAAGCTTTCCGAGCTTCGCGTGTCGGTCGCGGTCGGCGCCGCGGTGATCGTGCAGACGGCGGCGGCGCTCCTCTGGTCGGGCTCGGCGGCCGAGCGCCTGAACGCCCTCGAGCGCAAGGCGGACGCGGCCGAAGAGCTTCTCGTCCGGACGGCGCGGATCGAAGAACAGCTCGCCGCGACGCGCGCGCAGCTCGTCCGCATCGAGACGAAACTGGAGGACGGGAGCCGCGGCCATGACTGAAACCTTCCCGATCCAGGGCTGGGCGGCGATCTATGACGAGGTCGACCTCAATCGCGACATTATCGCGCCGGGCGCCTTCGCGAGGTCGCTCGCCGCGACCGGGCCCGCAGGCGTCAAGTTTCTTTATCAGCATGCGGCGGAAATGCCGGTCGGGCGCTGGCGCGCCTTCGAGGAGCGCGAAAAAGGGCTCTACGCGATCGGCGAGATCCATCTTTCGACGCAGACGGCGCGCGAGGCGGCCGAACTCATCAAGGCCGACATCATCGACGGCCTGTCGATCGGCTTTCAGCCGATCCGCGCGCAGCGGACGGGCGGCGGACGACGCATCCTTGAGGCGAGCCTCTGGGAAGTGTCGATCGTCACCTTTCCGATGGCCCCGAAGGCGCGGCTCGTCCGCGCGTCGACCGCGCCGAGATCCCGATCGGTCGAGGCCTTCGCGCAGACCGTGCGCGAAGCCGCGAGAATTCTATCAGCGTAATCCTGTCAGTATGAGGAGTAAAAACGACATGGAGACAAAGGCACGCAGCGAGAACGGCGAGTTGAGGGACGCGATGCGCGACTTCCTTTCGGCCTTCGAGCAGTTCAAGGAGGCGAACGACGGGCGTCTCGCGGCGCTTGAGCGCAAGAAGGACGACGCCCTTCTTTCCGACAAGGTCGAGCGCATCAACAAGGTGCTCACCGAGCAGAAGGCCGCGCTCGACAAGATGGCGCTCGCCTCGAGCCGGCCGGCGATCGGCCGCGCCTTCGCCCCCGAGACCGACGAGAAGAAGGCGGCGATCGGGCGCTATATGCGCGTCGGCGACGCCGCGGCGCTCGCCGGTCTCCAGACGAAGTCGCTCAATGCGACGAACGACGCCGAAGGCGGCTATCTCGCGCCGGAGCCGACCGAGCGCATCATCGCCGCGGCGGTTCGCGACATCTCGCCGATCCGCCAGATCGCGACAAACCGCGAAATCGGGACGACGACCTTTAAAAAGCCGGTCTCTCTCGGCGGCGGCGCCGCCGGCTGGGTCGGCGAAACCGGCGGGCGGGTTGAAACCCAGACGCCGACCTTGTCCTCGATCGACTTCCCGACGATGGAGCTTTACGCGATGCCGGCGGCTTCGCAGACGCTCCTCGACGACGCGGTGGTCGACATCGAGCAATGGCTCGCCGACGAGGTCCAGGGCGAATTCGCGGCGCAGGAAACCAACGCCTTCGTCAATGGCGACGGCGTCAACAAGCCCAAAGGCTTTCTCTCCTATGTGATCGCCGAAGACAGCGTCCGCGCGGCGAACGAGATCGGCTATGTCGCGACGGGAGCGGCCGGCGGCTTCGCCGCGTCGAACCCGGCCGACCGGATTCTCGATCTCATCTACGCGCCCAAACAGGCCTATCGCGCCAATGGGCGCTTCGTCCTGAACCGGAAGACCTTGTCGGTCGTCCGCAAGTTCAAGGACCAGGACGGCAATTATCTCTGGCAGCCGTCGGTTTCCGCCGGCGCGCCGTCGACGCTCTTCGGCTATCCGGTGACGGAAGTCGAGGAGATGCCGGACATCGCGGCGAACTCCTATTCGATCGCGTTCGGCGATTTCGGACGCGCCTATCTCATCGTCGACCGCCAGGGCGTCAGGATCCTCCGCGATCCCTACAGCGCCAAGCCCTACGTCCTCTTCTACACGACGAAGCGCGTCGGCGGCGGCGTGCAGAACTTCGAGGCGGTGAAGCTTCTGAAGTTCGCGGCGAGCTAGCGCGGCGGCCGATCCCCTCCGCCGGCGCAGCCGGCGGAGGGACGCATCCGCCCGCAGATCATCAAAAGGACCTGTTGCGTAATGTCCCTCACCCTTATTGCTCCGCCGGCGGAAGAGCCGGTTTCGCTCGCCGAATTGAAGGCGCATTTGAAGATCGACGGCGCCGACGAGGACGCGCTTCTTTCGGGGCTCATTCTCGCCGCGCGCCGGACGCTCGAAGCGAAATTCGGCCTCGCGCTCATCGCGCAGACCTGGCGCCTCGCGCTTGACGCGGCGCCCGCCGCGCCGGTCGTCCTTTCCCTGTCGCCGGTCCTGTCAATCGACAGCGTCGGCGCGGCAAGGGGCGGCGTCATCGAGGCGCTCCCCGCCGCCGCCTATGAGGCGATCGCCGGCGCGGTCGGCCGTGTGCTGATCAAGGCGCCCGTCGTCAGCGACCGCGCGCTCGCCGGCGCCGTCATCGTCTTCACCGCCGGATGGGCGAACGCCGCCGCGGTTCCCGAGGAATTGAAGCTCGCAATGAAGATCCTCGCGGCCCACTATTACGAGACGCGCGAAGGCGAGGCGGAGCCGCCGAACGTCGCGCCGCTCGTCGCCCCTTACCGGCAGGTGCGGCTGTGATCGGCGCCTTTCGTCACCGCGTGACCTTGATGGCGCGCAGCGAAACGCCGGACGGCGCCGGCGGCGTCCTGACGGCCTTCACGGCCTCGCCGCCGCAATGGGCGCGGGTCGAGCTCGCGCCGACCCTCGTCAATCCCGACGGCGGACGGCGCATTCGGCGTCTCCGCGTGCGCCTGCGGACGGAAAATCCGGCGCCGATCGGCGGCCGGCTGCTCTTCGACGGCGCCCTTTACGACATCGTCTCGATCGAAACCGACGACGCGCGCGGGCGCCGCCGCGTCCTCGCCTGCGAGGAGGTCTTATGACCGCCGGGTTCGCGCTCCAGAAGGCGATCTATGAAACGCTCGCCGCCGATCCGGGCCTTAAGGCGCTGATCGGCGATCCGGCGCGCCTCCACGACGGACGGCCCGAAACCGCCGTCTATCCCTTCGTCTCCTTCGGCGACGCGCGCGAGACGCGGGTTCAAGGCGCCGACGCGCTCGCCGAGCACGACATAAGGCTTTCCGTCCATTCCCGCTATGACGGTCGGCGCGAGATCGCGGAGATCAGTGAACGGATCATCGCCGCGCTCGAGGCCGCGCCGCCGGCGCCGGCGGGCTTTCGCCTCGTCTCGCTGGCGCACGTCTCGACGGAGGTCTTCCGCCGCGCCGACATCGACGCGCATCAAGGCCTCATCCGCCTTCGCGCCGCGACGGAGCGGCTCGCATGAAAGCTGAAACCAACGCCACCACGGCAAGGAGTGACCGACAATGACCGCCCAACGCGGAAAGGACATGCTCGTCAAGATCGGCGACGGCGGCAGTCCGGAAACCTACTCGATCGTCGCCGGCCTCAGGACACGGACGATTTCCCTGAACGCCCGCGAGGTAGACGCAACGCATGCGGAATCAAACGGCTGGCGCGAGCTTTTGGGCGCCGCCGGCGTTCGCCAGTGCTCGGTCTCGGGCGCCGGCGTCTTCCTCGACGACGCCGCGGCGGACGCCGTCCGCGCCGCGTTCTTCGCCGGCGAGATCCGGAATTTCCGGCTCGTCATTCCGGGGATGGGCGAGTTTTCCGGCCCCTTCCTCATCGCCAATCTCGACTACGCCGGCGAGCATGACGGCGAGGCGACCTTCGCGCTCGCGCTCGCTTCGGCCGGCGCGATATCGTTCGCGGCCGCGCCATGACGCAGCATCGGCCGGGCGACGCCGAGCTTGTCATCGACGGCGAGCGGAAAATTCTCCGCCTGACGCTCGGCGCCCTCGCCGAGCTTGAGGAAACGCTGGGCGAGGGCGACTTCGGAACGCTTCAAAAGCGGCTCGAGGCGCCGCGCGTCGCCGATCTCCTCGTCATCTTGCGGGCGCTCCTGCAGGGCGGCGGCGCGCTCGTCACCATCGAGGCCCTGAAGGCGAGCGACCTTGATCTTTCCGCCGCCGCGCGGGCGATCGCCAAGGCGTTCGCGTCGCTCGGCGGGGAGGAGACGCGCGCGTGATCCCCTTCCGGCAATGGTTCGCCTACGCCGTAACGACGCTCGGCCTTTCGCCCGAAGCCTTTTGGGCGCTGACGCTCGCCGAATGGCGCTTTCTCGCGCCCGACGCGCCGGCGGCCCTTTCCCGCGCCGGGCTCGAGGCGCTCATCGCTCAGTACAGGGACGAAAATCCATGACCGACCCCTCCAACCCCCATCTCTCGCCCGGCGGCCTCTCGGGGAGCTTTTCGGAGGCCGGGGCCGAGATCGCCCGCGTCGCGCGCGACGAGATCGCGCCCGCCGCCGCCTTGATCGAGGACGCCTTCTCCGCCGCGGCGCGCGCGATCGAGCGCGACCTGA
>Ga0073934_10009115_pt1 | contig 12868 bp, 9 predicted proteins | sample LarsenN4metaG_FD_76834 | JGI IMG/M metagenome (GOLD analysis project Ga0073934, IMG submission 76834) | Hot spring sediment bacterial and archeal communities from British Columbia, Canada, to study Microbial Dark Matter (Phase II) - Larsen... ...
CATCCTGAAGGAACCCGTGGAGCCGGCTCCTTCGCTTCTTCAGATCGATCTTGGCGAAACCCCATTACATCAAGAGAGTCCTACGCACTAGGGTCCAAAGCTGTGAATCCTGTGAGCCGCCGGGGGTAACTCTGGCGGCTTTTGTTTGTCCCCGATGACCCAACGATCTCTTAACTCTGAGACTTACGGAGTCTCTCTTATTCCACGATGCCTGGAGGTAAACAATGGCTTTCTCTCTTAAGGTTTTAAAACACAGACTCTTATATAGTCCCTTTGTGGCACAGCTCGTCGTCACACGCTATTGTAACCTGGAATGTGGCTATTGTAACGAATTCGATAAGGTGAGCGCGCCGATAGATGTGGATGTCCTACGGGAACGTTTGGGTAAGCTAAAAGAACTGGGTACCTGGGGTATTACGCTGACAGGGGGGGAGCCGACCACCCATCCCCGCTTGTTGGAAATACTCCGCGCCTGTCGTTCTGAGTTCAGGTTTTTTCGGTTCGGTATGATTACAAATGGCATCAAGCTCAAACGAGAACTGGTGGAAGCGCTAAACGAGACCGGGATGCATGAGCTGCAGATTTCCGTGGATGGAGTCAAGAGAAATAAAGTTACGGTGAAGGTCTTGGAGACGTTGCGCAAAAGTTTGAATAACCTGCGCGAGCATGCAAAGTTCAAAGTGACCGTCAATGCGGTCGTGGGAGCCTGTCCGCCCGAAGAGGCCTTTGAGGTGCTAGACTATGCTCAGAATATGGGTTTTATCCCCCGGGTGATCCTGCTCCACGATCATGAGGGGAGCTTGAAGTTAACCCCCGAGGAACTGGAGGTGTACCACCAGCTGAAGCGGATGCTGCCGAAGAATTGGCAGGAAATGAGCGACTACCGGGATAAATTGATCCACACCGGCCAGGCACCTTTTAAGTGCCGGGCCGGCAGCCGTTATCTCTACGTGGATGAGCACGGTATCGCGAGCTGGTGCTCCCAAACCCGAGGGGTCTGGTCGAAGCCGTTGATGGACTACACGTACGAGGATCTGCAGGAACAGTTCTATACCTATAAATCCTGTAACCGTACCTGTACCATAGGTTGCGTGCGCTCGGCAAGCTGGTTGGACGGATTACGCCGGCAAGATCCCCCCGGAAAAGGAGAACCTGAGCCTGCGTTGTCTTGATCTGATTTTATCTGGCTGCGAAGGACAGGGAAGTACGCTAAAATGTCCTTCCCTGTCCTTCGTGGGCAGGTTAAAATAATTCATCGGCCATGGTTTTTAATTCAAAGACGTTGCCAGCGTGTTTACAATCTTCGGACGATATCTTTAAGGTCCGAACCAAAGCTCCCGGGCCTCAAGGGAGCCTGCCCCTCACCGAGCAGATGCTTCGGGAGGAACCCAGCGGCAATTTGTTTGCGGGATCGCAGAACGCAGGTATGGGTTGGAATCCCGAGCGCGCTTTTGGGAAAGATATGCTGATCCTGAGCACCCTGGGGGGTCTTCGGGAGAAGGAGGGGACCCCGGTCGCTCTGGGATACCATACGGGTCACTGGGAGCTTGATTTGCTGGTCAGGGGCGCAGCGGCGGCCTTAAAGGAGCTGGGGTATATTCCTTTTGCGGCGCATTGCACGGACGTCTGTGACGGGCGGACCCAGGGAACCACCGGAATGATGGATAGCCTGGCTTATCGGAATAGCGCGGCGGAGGTTTTAGGTCGACTCATCCGCTCGCTGCCCAACCGGAGGGGCCTTCTAGGTATAGCGACCTGCGATAAGGGCCTTCCGGCCATGATGATGGCCCTGGCCGCGGCTCGAAATCTACCGGGCGTCCTGGTGCCTGGCGGAACGACCCTCCCTCCGGAGGTGGGGGAAGATGCAGGGGCGGTTCAATCCATCGGGGTCCGATTTTCTCACGGGGAGCTGACCCTTAAAGAAGCCGCCCAACTGGGTTGTACCGCTTGCGCCAGCCCAGGCGGTGGCTGCCAATTCCTCGGAACCGCCGCAACTTCCCAGGTGATCGCCGAAGCCTTAGGCCTGGCTTTACCCCATTCTGCGCTGGCTCCGTCCGGTGAGCCGGTCTGGTTAGAGTTAGGCTCTCGCTCGGCGACCGCCCTCGCAGAATTGGAAAAACGAGGCGTGGTGACGCGCCAAATTCTAACCCCGGAAGCTTTCCAAAATGCCATGGCAGTCCATGCGGCCTTTGGAGGCTCGACCAATCTCCTGCTCCACCTTCCGGCCATAGCCCACGCCGCCGGAGTTAAAAGGCCCCACGTTGAGGATTGGATTAAAATTAACCGCCTCGTCCCTCGGATCGTCGACGTGCTTCCCAACGGACCTAGAAACTATCGAACGGTGCAGGTCTTCCTGGCAGGGGGCGTTCCTGAAGTGATGCTTCATTTACGGGAGTTAGGGGTCCTGGATTTGAACGGCCCCACCGTTTCCGGTATGACCGTGGGGGACAATCTGTTATGGTGGGAGAAATCTCCCCGCCGCCAGCGGTTCCGTGAAATACTCCGCAGGCAGGATCAGGTGGATCCGGACGATGTGATCATGAGCCCGAGCCGAGCTAAAGAGCGGGGATTGACCAGCACGGTCGTTTTCCCCCAGGGAAATATAGCTCCCGAAGGATCCGTCGTTAAAAGCACGGCCATTGATCCGGGACTCTGTAAGGACGGGGTGTACGAACACATCGGGCCCGCTCGGGTGTTTACTTCTGAGGATGCGGCGATAGCTGCCGTCAAGTCCACAGGACCCGATCGAATCAACCCGGGCGATATCCTTGTCCTCATTTGTCGGGGGCCGCTGGGCGCCGGGATGCCAGAGACCGCCCAGATTACCTTCGCGTTGAAGTATACCAGAGCCCTCAAGGGCGTGGCCCTCCTTACAGATGGCCGGTTCTCCGGGGTATCCAGCGGCCCGTGCATCGGCCACATAGGCCCCGAAGCTCTGGCAGGAGGCCCCATCGGAAAGCTTCGAGATGGGGATATCCTCCACATCCGAATCGACCGTAACCGATTGATGGGAACGGTAAATCTGATCGGCGAAGCGGGCTCTTCGGAGGAGACCTGGAGCGCTTCCCGCGGGGACCGGATCCTGGCCGAGCGCCCTCTGCGAGAGGATCTAAAACCCGACCCCCATCTGCCGACGGCCGTCAGGCTTTTCGCGGAACTTCAACTGGCCGGCGGAGGAACCTGGGGGGGCTGCGTTTACGATGAAGAAGCCATCATCCAGGCCTTGAGAGCCGGTCGGGGCGCTAAATAGCGGGGGAAGCTCCCGCCAGGCCCCCTTTATGGAAAGGGGGCCCCCTCCCTGACTCGAAGGCCCGGCCCGCATGGCACTGCGCCCGTGTATCGATCGTGCCCATGAAACGGTCGTGGGGCACATTGAGCACGTCGAACTCGATGCCCGGCATCTCCCGCCCAACTTCAGCTTGCTGCGCATCCACCAAGATCCAACGTGGCTCAACTGCTCGCTTCCGGTTGAAATGCTCCAAGGGCTCGCAGTAGCAAGGAATCCAGGCTGTAGGCCATGGGTCCTGCCAATAGGATGATCACGGCGCTGTTCATGAGGCTGAGGGGATACGCCGCGGTCGTGAAGAATCCCATCGGCAATGTGAGGACGGTCGCGACGAGCATATTCATCATGACTGCGAACGCTGCAGGCCGGGTGAATAACCCCACCATAAGCAAGGAACCGCCGATGAGCTCGGTAAACGTGCTCAGATAGGCAAGGGGCGCAGGGATGCCCATCGTGACGAAATTGCGGATCGTCAACTCCAGACCATAGCCGCCAAACCACCCGAACACCTTACCAGAGCCGACGCCAAATAAGATGAGACCTACGGTGCAGCGGAGCAGCAGCAGGCAGAGATCGAGGAGCTTGATATTGGTCTCCGTGAGGAGCCTTACAATCCTCCAACCCCGGGTATCGTTGTTTTCTATCATAGGGATTTATCCTTTCAGGCTTCTTTTTTGTCGGGCCGGTGGGAAAGCCCGACAATTCCTGAATTAAAGGCCTTTGTTTTTATAGGCTTCAGTTTAACCCTCTTTAACCGGCTTTTGAACGACGAACCGTTCCCCCTTAAGTAGAATAAAAGGCGAAAATTGAAAAAAGCAACAAAAAAATATCCCCCCAAAGAAGAAAGCGCGGACGGCCACCGAACCCCCGTCAAAATTGAGAAGGGAGGGCCCCTATTACGAACTTTGAAGGGTAAGCCGGAACCCAGGCTTCTAGAAACGCCCATCGCGGGGCGTATGCCTTCCGATGCCGTGAAATACGGCCATCGGCGTTTTCAATTAAATTTTTAGTTGTATTTCCAAGCAAATTTTGATAGAAAAATCTTCCATGGGAACTTCGATAAATTACTGCACAACCGGTTATCAAAGAATGAAAGGAAAACTTATGCCAAGAGTTAATAAAGCCGTGGAGTTACTGGAACAGGGTCAGCCGATTTATTTAACCAGTACGGAGGAGCTTACTTACGAAAATGGGGTTCGCATGGCACAGACCTGGGCCGATTGTATCCGTCTGGATCTAGAGCATGGGCCGTTTAACGTGACCGCATTGGGGGAATTTATGCGGGGTTTGGTTGCGGGAGGCCCGACCAAAAGTGGGCATCGCACGCCCGCCGTCATTACCGAGCTTCCCACCGATGGGATCGATGAAGCGGTGATGCGGGCCAACGCCTGGATGGTCAAGCAGGTGCTGGCGCAAGGGGTCCATGGGATTTTGTTATGCCACGCGGAAACTCCTGGGGCCGTAAGGGTGTTGGTCGAATCCGTACGATATTCGTTTCAGAAAATCGGTGTTGGGGAACAACTGGGACAGGGCCGCCGGGGTAACGGAGGACAGGCCTCGGCAGCCAAGATCTGGGGACTGAGTGAAAGCGAGTACCTGCAAAGAGCCGATGTGTGGCCCCTCAACCCGGAAGGGGAAATCTTCCTGGGCGTCAAGATAGAGAACTTGCGGGCGCTACACAATGTGGAAAAAACCCTGGCCGTTCCGGGCATCGCTTTCGCGGAGTGGGGACCTGGGGATATGGGTATGTCTCTGGGATATCCGGAACAACACGACCCTCCGTATCCGGAAGTGATGATCGACATTCGAGAAAAGGTCAAAACCGTTTGCAAAGCCCGCCACCTCTTCTTTCTAAACCAGGTCACCGAAAACGATGTGACCGAGATGATTGGAGAGGGCGTGATGATCTGCGGCGCCCGTAACGCCCATGTGGCCACTATGGGCAGGAAGTATACCCAGAGGACCATGCCGTATTAATACTAATTTGATCACGTTTCTTGATAGATAACTTTTTAGCCGCGAAGACCTCGCGTACAAATCGCAGGAAATACTCCACCGGTTAAACCGCTCCCTGATGGTCGCGGCTCGGATAAACCCCCCGAGCTGGGACCGTAAGAGCGGTCCTGGCCGGCGGCGTCATTAGGGCGATCCGTACTTAGAGTCTTTGTAGCTAAAGGATCCCCGCAAGGGGAGGTCTCTCTAAAGGAGGTTCTGAGATGCTAAAGTTTGAACGTCCTATGATCCTGCTAACAGGTACTTTTTTCTCAGGAGTTACGAGGATACTTTTCTGGGTGGGGAGCTTCTTAGTCTTCTTTTCGCAAACCCAAGCCGCCGAAGATCAGATTAAAGTTCCCATCCTGGATAAGACCATGACCCGGGCCGAGCTCATCGAGCAGATCAAAAAAGAAGGGGAGGTGATCGTAGGAAACTGGACCTATACGGCCAACGATACGCTGGTGGCTAAATTTAAGGAGTACGTCAAAAAGGAATATGGCGTCGATGTAGAGATCAAGTATCTGGGCACGCAGGAGCCGGGAACTTACCTGACGAACCTCTACACGGCGCAAAAAGCCGGAAATCCGGCGCCCTACGACGTTCTGGCCATTGAAGAAAACTACTACCATGAAGCCTTGAGCCACGAAGTCGTGCAGCCGTTTTTACCTTCTGATCTGGTCCCCAATATCAAGAACGTGTTACCGGTGTACGTTTATACGCCTAACACGGTTGCCTTTCAAGCGACCGCCTCCCCCGGTATCGTTTACAACAAGGAGAAGGCCGGGTTTCTCAAGGATTGGAAGGACCTGGCAGATCCGAGGCTAAAAGGGAAGTTGACGCTGGCTAAGCCGGGAGATATCACCGCCGCAGGTTTTCTCATTGGGCTCTGCTGGTCCCTGGGCGGGGATTATAAAAAAGAGGAGGATATGAAAAAAACCATCGATTTTGCCGTGGATAAAATCGGTCCCAATGTGGTGAAATATACCACCTCCAGTTCTGAAATGCAGCAACTCCTGCGCTCCGAGGCGGTTTATGCCGTGATGTTCTGGAATTCCCTGGCCCGCCTTGAATTTTTGGAAGGGTATGAATCCACCGCATTCCTGAACGCGGAGTCGGGTCAGGCCATGGCGAATGGATATGCTTGGATTCCCAAAAAAGCGCCCCACCCGGTGCTGGCCCAGATTTTCATCAACTTTGAGCTGAGCGATGAGCGGCAGGTCCCGCCTGAGAGCTGGAACCTGGAGAAAGGTCCGTGGGCCGAATTCCATGAAGGGCTGTTAGGCCCCCATTACGAAGGGCTTTTGCCGGATTGGATCAAATCGGACTACGCCTCCATGTATCCTTCCCTGGACCTCGTGCAGAAGCAATATAAGTTGGTGGATTGGAATTTCGTGGGAACGCATATGGATCAATGGATGAAGTACTACGAGCAAAGGCTTCAGTAACGATAAAATCCGGTCGCTTTACTCCCAGATTAAGGTTAGCTCGCTGAAACCCACGTAGAGGCTGAGTCCTTCTTTTCCGAAGAAACTCAGCCGCTTTTTTCCGCTGACCTCGGTTTGCAGGATCCGACCGGCTACCTCCACCTGGACCCGGAGGGTAGAACCTTCAAAAATGACCTGTTGAATTCGGCCCTGGAAACAATTCAAATGTCTCTCCTCCCCGGGGTGCTCTAAGACTTCTATGTCTTCCGGGCGCAGGTAGGCTAAGACCTGCCTTCGTTCAAAACTCTGCATAGCTGCAGAGGGAGATGCTTCGGGTATTCTGACCTTGATGGACCACCCCTCGCAGTCCAGGATTCCCAAACCGCTCTCCGCGTCCACCTCGGTGAGGAGACCTCGAAAGCAGTTATGGGAGCCTATAAAATTGGCCACCACGGGGGTTTGGGGCCTCAGGTAAATATCCAGTTGAGTTCCGATCTGCTGGATTCGACCTCGATCCATGACGACGATTCGGTCGGAGATGGCAAAAGCTTCCGATTGATCGTGGGTGACGTAGATCGCCGTCTTCCGGGTTCTTCGCTGCAGCTCTTTGATTTGAAACTTCAGGGTGTTGCGCAGGTTAAAATCCAGGGAGCTCAACGGCTCATCGAAAAGGAGTACCGTAGGATCCCCGACGAGAACCCGGGCCAGGGAGATGCGTTGCTGTTGACCGCCGCTCAATTGATGGGGCTTACGCCCCTCAAACCCCGCCATCTCCACCAGGTGGAGCACCTCTTCGATCCTTTTCTCAATCTCGTGCTTCGGAAATTTCCTCGCCTTGAGCCCGAACGCCAAATTATCCCGGACGGTCATATGGGGAAACAGAGCGTGGCTTTGAAAGACAAATCCAATATTTCGTTGATTGACCGGCACCGCGTTCATGAGCTTATCGCCGAAATAGATCTCCCCTTCACTGGGCTCCACGAGCCCGGCGATCATCCGAAGGGTGGTCGTCTTCCCGCACCCGCTCGGACCCAGGAGGGTTATAAACTCCCCGTTTTCAACGTCGAGGCTGACGCGATCTACCGCCACCGTGTCCCCATATCTTTTGGAAACGTTAACCAGTTTAACAGAAGCCATAGCTTAAAAAAACCTCCCCTTTAAAAAACGAGACCCAAACAACTTAAAGTAGAGGATCAAGGCCAGGAAAGAGATGATCTGTAGGGTGGCGGCCAGGGCTGCCGTCGTGTTCTGATAGCCAAACCAGAGGATTTGGTTATAGACTTTTAAGGGGGCCGTGATGTAATCGGGACCTGCAATAAATAAAGTGACTAAAAACTCATTCCAGACGATGACAAAGTTCAAAATGATGCCTGCGCTGATCCCGGGGCCCATCAAAGGCAGCGTGACCTTAAAGAAGGTATACAGGGGACCGGCGCCCAGGCACAGCGCGGCCTCTTCGTAAACGGTATCCAGGTCCTTTAAAGCGACCATGACCGGCAGCAACATCAGCGGGAAAGTGCCCACAATCATTCCAAAACAAAGGCCCAGGAAAGAATTATAGAGCCCGTAAGTAAAATGATAAATGAGGATCAGGCCAATGCCCAAGATGATGGCCGGCGAGTAGAGGGGCACGTTGAGAAGGGTCAGGATAAACTTTTTTCCCTTGAACTCGTAACATACGAGGGCATAAGCCGCCGGGATCACGATCAGGAGATTAAGGAGAACGGTCACGGCGCTGACCTTTGAACTGAGCAAAAGGGAATCTACAAAGCTCCCAAAGACGTATCGGTAATTAGCCAGGGTTAGCTTTGGAGATTTACCCCGGGTCAACAGGGAATACCAGAGGGTCACTCCAAAGGGCATGATAAAGACCAGGAGCCCAGCCAGGATATAGAGGTAAGCCAGCCCATCCAAAATCCAAGGGAAGAGGGCAGAAGGCCGAAGACGGCCTATCTTCTGCTTTCTGCTAACCTGTCCGCGGTCTACGGCTTGGGGTCTGACCTCTAGAAACTTCATGCCAGCGCTCCTTTAGAAAATCTTAGGGAGAGATAGGTCACCGAAAAGGAAAGGACCATGATCATCATACCGAGCGCCGCAGAGAGTCCGTAATTGGACATCACCAGCGCTTGTTGGTACATCTTAATGGAGACCACCTGCTGCTCGGCCTGGCTCCCCAGGAACAGGGGGATTTCATAAGCTCCCAGGTTCCAACCGAAGCACATTAAAAATCCGGCTACCATCCCGGAACGGGTCAGAGGGAGCGTAACCCTGAAGAAAATTCTGAACCGGCTGGCTCCCAGGCAGAGCGCGGCTTCTTTCAAGATAGGATCGATGTTCTGGAGGGCGGTCATAATATTCGCGACCATGAACGGAAAAGTTAAGATCGCCATCCCCAGAACGACGGAGGTTTTCGAGTAGAGGAGGGCTAAGACAGGGATCCCCAGTTTTTCTAAAACCGGGGAAAGGACCCCTTTAGGCAAAAACAGATAGTATAACCCGAAGGCCAGGTACAGCCCTCCAAAAAGGGGAAAGACCATTAAGGCGCGGGCCAGGTCTTTATAGGGGAATCGAGTTTGTAGGAAGTAGGCAAAAGGATACCCTAAGAGGAGGTCGACCAGGGCAGAGGCAAAGGCGAGAAACACCGTGGTCCGAAGGACCATTTGATAACGGCTGAAAAGTTCCCGGTAATTCTCCAGCGTAAACCTCTGCTCAAAGAAAAAGCTGGATCCTTCCGTGAAACTCATCATCACCAGATAAAACAGAGGAAGGACCAGAAACAGAACGGTCACCGTAACCGCCGGCAGGAGGAGAAGACATGGAACAAGCTGCCGTTTTATGTTGGGAGCACCTGGTCTCATGGGTAAGTTCCGAAAGGGGAATTTTTCTCCGTGGGTCTCGAGGCCTTCTACAGCTCAGCGTATCTTTTACAGCTTTTCTTCAAGCACGGTGACCAGCGCAGGTTTCCCCCCTTTGATCTCGACGACCAAAAATCGGTGGACGCCGTTTTTCTTCTCATCGAAAGTATAGTCCGCCAGGACGCCTTTGAAATCCTTGAGTTGCTCTAATCCGGCCTTGATCTTCTCTCGGGTGGGGCCGTTTTTTTTCATGGCCTCGGCCAGAAGGAGGACCGCATCGAAATACTGGGCGGCGATGACGTTAGGTTCGGTGCCATAGCGCTGCCGGTAGGCAGTAACCCAGGCCTGGGTCTCTGGGCCTTGAAGCGAGGGGCTGTACTCGGTGACGATCAAGGTTCCATTGGCGGCCTCTCCGGCTTCCTCCAGGACCTTTTTTACGCCGAAGTCTCGGTGAGCGATGACCGGGACCTGGAGGCCCAGGGCTTTCACCTGCTTGAGGAAAGGTCCCCCTTCCGCCGTCTCGCCCAGGGCGATGAGGGCTTGCGCCGGGCTCGTTTTAACCTGTTCCAGTTGAGCTGTGAAATCTTTATCCCCCGGTTTCCAGGTCGCCCGGACGACGGGCGTAGTTCCATATTTCTCCTGGAGGGTCTTAACCAGCATCTCGGCCCTGGCGTTATGAATTCCGGTGCTATCGTGAAGGACCGCCAGGTTTTTTAGCTTCAGCTCTTCTAACACGTACCGGGCCATGAGGTTGGTCAGGAGGGCATCGCTCGCCCCTACGCGGAAGATCCATTTTGCGCCCTCCGTCGTCCTGGGGCTGGTTCCCCCTGTAAGGTAGGGAACGCCCTCTTGCTCCACGAGGTCCCGGCTGGCCATGACGAAGCGGCTGAAGAGTTCCCCCACGAGGGCCGCTACCTGGGGATCCTGGGAGAGCTTCTTGGCGGCCTCGACCGCCCCTTGTTCCGTATCCTGATCATCCTGGTAGATGGCTTCGAGCGACGCTCCGTTCACTCCGCCCTTCCGGTTCAAATCCTCGACCGCCATCTCGACGCTGTTTTGGATGATCCGTCCGATCGGGGCCCGCTCACCGCTCAACGGAAGCTGGACGCCGATCTTGATGGCTTCCGCTGCCCAGGTCCGGGCCCCCAAGACCATCGTCAGTAAAATAAAGAGAAAGACTCCCATGAATTGTCTATGCTTCATTGCTTCGACCTCCTGTTCGTTCGTCCTTTATATCGGGGTTGGCGTTTTCTCGGATAGCTGCCGGCCCACGTCCTTCTGGGAGGGCTTCTATTCCTAATATAAGACGAAATGTCAATAAAAATGATGGCTAAAGCCAAGGGAAAACCCTACCTGGCCTCTACGCCCAAAGCCCTGGGGCTTGCGACGGCTCCGTAGGGTCATTACGGAAATATTCTCCCATTCCTACCCACGGGCGTCAATAAAAAATTGTGAGATCCTACGTTCAGGCTAAAAAAGCAATTTAAAGTGTTGACACCGTCGGATAAGGGTGTAAAATGCACTGGGTTTTACGAAATACAAGTACAGATCTCAGAGAGAGGGCAAGTAGGGCCGGAATTCCAACTCCTGAGGGTTTCGTGAGCCACTTCGCTGGCTTACTCAAAGAGAGGTTAATGGGTGGGCAAAAGCTTTATCGGCATTTTCTATCTAATCGCTGTTAAAGCTTGATAAGCATCCATATCACCAGATCTACGATGCCTTATCTGTCCTTGTACAGGGCTTTTTCGCCGGGCTCAGAGTAATCTCTGTAAACGAAGGCATCTATTTTTTTGCACAGCCACTTGGGCAAATGGGTATAATTCAACATCTGAAAAAATTAGTGACAACTACGCGGGAACTATCCAAAAGGAGGCGAGCAATGACGAGCGGATGTTTGTATCTTTTACGTTTTATGGGTTCTATTTTAGGGCTAAGTTTCTTAATAACGCTCCTAGCCCCCCCCGCTTCTCCCGCAGAGACCTGCGAGAAATGGGTTGCCAAAGTGGTTTCCGTGCAGGGAACCGTAGAATCCCTCAGGGTGGGTGAAACGGAGTGGCAACCGGTTCAATTAAATGACACCTATTGCCCGGGAGATCAGATTCGGGTGCAGGAAACGAGCCGGGCCGACGTAACCTTGATTAACCAATCGGTTCTCCGTCTTAATGAGAATACGACCATGACCTTCGAAGAAGTGAAGGAAAAACGGACCTCCCTGATAGAGTTGCTCAAGGGGGCTATCCATTTCTTCAGCCCTGGTCCCAGTAACCTGGAGGTAAATACACCCTTTATCACGGCAGGTATCCGGGGAACCGAGTTTTTCATAAGTGTTGAGGAAGATAAGACGTTTCTATCCGTATTTGAAGGGAAAGTACTGGCGGAGAACAAGGCTGGAAGCCTCACGTTGGTCGGCGGTCAATCGGCGGTAGCCGAAGCGGGGAAAGCGCCTGTGCTCCGTGTGGAGGTGCGTCCCCGGGATGCCGTCCGATGGGCCTTATATTACCCACCCGTCCTCTACATTCGCCCCGATGAGTTTCAGGCCGGGACAGACTGGCAGGGGATGGTTCGTAAATCTATCGAGTTTTACCTGAAGGGGGATCTCCAGAAGGCCTTCGAGAGCATTGAGAAGGTTCCGAGGGATATCCGCGACCCGCGCCTTTTTGTCTATCGGGCCTCCTTGCTGTTGGCTGTGGGCCGCGTGGATGAGGCAGAAGTGGATATCGAGCAGGTGCTGAGCCTGGACCCCCATTACAGTCCCACCCTTGGGCTTCAAACCATCATCGCCGTGGTACAGAACGAGAAAGACAAAGCGCTTAAGGTTGCCCAGAGGGCCGTCGAGGTGGATCCTAACTCGGCCACGGCACGGGTCGCCCTTTCCTATGCCCAACAAGCCCGGTTTGACCTGGAAGGGGCTCGAGCCAGTCTTGAAAAGGCAGTGGAGCTGGAACCTGAAAACGCACTGGCGTGGGCCAGGTTAGCTGAGCTCTGGCTGTCCTTCGGGGATCTGGATAAAGCCCTCAAAGCCGCCCAGAAGGCGGTTTCTCTGGAACCCAATCTCTCCAGAACCCAGACCGTTCTGGGTTATGCCTACCTAACGCAGGTCAAGACGAAACAGGCCAAGGAGGCCTTTGAAAAAGCGATTGTGCTGGATCAGGCTGATCCCCTCCCGAGGCTGGGTCTGGGCCTGGCCAAGATCCGGGAGGGAGATCTGGATGAGGGGGGCCGAGACATCGAGATCGCTGCAAGCTTGGATCCCAACAACTCTGTGGTTCGTAGCTACCTGGGCAAAACTTACTTTGAAGAGAAACGCA
>Ga0073934_10009116_pt1 | contig 12868 bp, 10 predicted proteins | sample LarsenN4metaG_FD_76834 | JGI IMG/M metagenome (GOLD analysis project Ga0073934, IMG submission 76834) | Hot spring sediment bacterial and archeal communities from British Columbia, Canada, to study Microbial Dark Matter (Phase II) - Larsen... ...
GGCCTTCGGGGTCGCGGCCGTGGCCCTCGACCTCCTGCTGAAGGTGTCGGTCCTCACCGCGCTGGTCGCGGACGGATTCCCGTGGGCGGTGGTCGCGGCGGGCGCGGTGTCGCGGGCGGCGCCGACCGCGCTCGCGTGGCGGCTGCCCTACGCGGGCGGCGGAGCCGCCGCCTGGCTGGACGCGATCGGAGGCCGGACCGCGATCGCCGCGCTCCTCCTCGCCCTTGCCGTCGCCGTCCCGAGCACCGGAGGCCCGGTGTCCGCCGCGATGGTGGCCGTCGGCGCCGCGGTGGTGCTCGTGCTCGGCTCCTGGTCGAGGCGCCGTCTGGGCGGGTTCACCGGCGACGTCCTCGGGGCGAGCGCCGAGCTCGGCGAGACCCTGATGCTGGCGGCCGCCATCGCGGTCGGCGGCTGACCGGCTTCCTGGGATCGGACCCGGGGCGGTTCAGGGAGCGCCGTCCTCCCCGCGCGATGGCCCGTCCCTTCCGCCCGATGGCAGATGCCTGTCCGCCACGGGGACAGCGTTCTGTCCTCGCCATGGAGCGGCGCCCGGCGAGCATCGACCTTGTGGACTCGTCTGATGAGCAGATGAATCGGATACGCTTCGGGCGATCGGCTCGTTGGAGGTGACGGCGTTGAACCTCGCTGGCGTGTACCCGGTGGTGCCGACACCGTTCGACGGTTCCGGCGCCATCGACCCGGAGGACATCGAGCGGCTCGTGGGGTTCCTGGACGCCCGCGGGGTGGACGGGCTGGTCGCCCTCGGGGCCCTGGGCGAGGGGCACAAGCTGACGTGGGAGGAACGCGGCGACGTCCTGAGGCGGTTCCGGGCCTCGGTGCCGGACCGCCTCGGTCTGGTGGTCGGGGTCCGCGCTCCCGCCAGCGATCCGGCGATCGCGCTGGCGAGGCAAGCGCAGGAGCTCGGCGCCGACGCGCTCCTGGTCGGACCGCCCACCATCCAGAACGACCGGGCGATCGCCGGCTACTACCGCCGGGTGGCGGACGCCGTTTCGATCCCGATCATCGTCCACGACTTCCCCTCGGAAACCCGCATCACGCTCACGGCGGAGCTCCTGGCCGAGATGCTCCGCACGATCGAGCGGGTCTCCATCGTGAAGCTCGAGGACCCCCCGACCGGGATGAAGATGGAACGGGTGTGGGAGCTGGCCGGCCGCGAGGTGGAGATCTTCGGAGCCTACGGCGGGCTCTTCGCGCTCGAGGAGCTCGAGCGGGGCGCCGCGGGGATCATGACCGGCTTCGCCTACCCCGAGCTCCTGGTCGAGCTCTACCGCCGTCACCGAGCGGGCGACCTGGACGCGGCAGCCCGTCTCTTCTACGACATCGTCCCGCTCATCCGGTTCGAGTTCCAGCCCGGCATCGGGGTCCACCTCCGGAAGGAGGTCCTCGTCCGGCGGGGGGTGTTCAAGACCGCGACGGTGCGGCACCCGGGCGCGGTCGCGGATGCGACGACCGTGGCGCAGCTGTTCCGCATGGTCGACGATCTCCGATCCAAGGGGTACGAGCTGGCGCCGTGAGGCGCCGACCAGCGTCGAAGGGGGAACCATGGACCTTGGGATCCGAGGGAAGGTGGCGCTCGTGGGGGCCTCCGCCGGGGGCCTCGGTCTCGCGACGGCGGAGCGGCTGGCCATCGAGGGATGCGACGTGGCCCTGTCCGACATCGACGCCGACGCCCTGGGGCCCGCCCGGGATCGGGTCGAGGCCGCTGGCTCGGGGATCCGGGTCGTGGCGGTTCCGGTCGACCTCACGCAGGCGGATTCGGTGCGGCATCTGGTGGCAACGGTCACCGGCGAGCTCGGACCGGTGGACATCCTGGTCACGAACTCCGGCGGCCCGCCGCCGGGCGACTTCGAGGCCGCCACCGATGAGAAGTGGGCGGCGGCGTTCTCGCTCACGTTCCTCAGCGCGGTCCGGCTGATCCGCGAGGTACTCCCGGGCATGAAGGCCCGGGGGTGGGGCCGGATCATCAACTTCACGTCGCGGGCCATCAAGGAGCCGATCCCGAACCTGATGCTCTCCAACGCCGTGCGGCTCGCGGTCGCCGGGATGGCGAAGACGCTGGCCGGTGAGGTTGCATCCTCCGGGGTCACGGTCAACAACGTCTGTCCGGGACCGACGATGACCGAACGCGCCCAGCAGCTCGCCCGAGCCCGCGCGGAGAAGAGCGGCATCAGCTACGAAGAGGAGATGGAGGCGACGGCGCGTCGGATCCCGCGTGGCCGTCTCGCGCTCCCCGAGGAGCAGGCGGCCGCGGTCGCCTTCCTCGCCTCGGAGCTGGCCGGCCACATCACGGGCGTCTCGCTGCTGGTCGACGGCGGCGAGACCGGTGCCCTGTGATTCGTCCGAACACTAGACGATGGGCATAAACTTCCGAGACGCCCTGGACGGCCGGTCACAGCACGGCGCAGCGAAGATCGGTTCCCGGTCAGGCTCGAGGGGAGGATCGCCATCGGCACATCGCCGGAACGCAACTCGGCGCATCGGTTCGGCTCGGTGACGACGGAGACGCTGTCCCGTCGGATCACCCGGGAGATCGTCGCCAGCATCATCCAGGGGCACTACCTGCCCGGCGACCTGCTCCCCACCGAGGAGGAGCTCCGCGGTCAGCTCGGGGTGAGCCGCCCGGTGGTCCGCGAGGCGATCAAGGCCGTGACGACGCTCGGCATGATCCGCAGCCGCCAGGGCCGGGGCACGGAGGTCCTCCCGTACGACAGCTGGAACGAGTTCGCCCCGGAGGTGCTCGAGGCCCGTCGCGAGCTCCAGACGGTGGACGAGTTCCTCGTCCGCCTGCTCGAGCTCCGTCGGATCATCGAGGTGGAGGCGGCGGCCCTGGCCGCCGAGCGGGCGAGCCCGGCGGACGTGGCCAGGATGCAGGACCACCTCACCGCGATGGACGAGGTCGGCGAGGACGTGGAGGCCTTGGCCCGGATCGACGTCGCCTTCCATGACGCGATCCTCGCGGCCACCAGCAACCGCCCTCTCAGGAGCCTGCTGCGTAGCATCGAGCCGGCGCTGCTCACCGCCCGAACCGTGAGCCTCACGACCCGGCCGTCGGGGATCCGTCGATCCATCCGGGAGCACCGCTCCATCTTCGACGCCATCCGCCGGCGCTCGCCCGACGAGGCGAGGAAGGCGATGTCCAAGCATCTGTCCTGGACGGCGGACATCTCCCTGGACCGCCCCCGTCGCCGTCGCTGAGGCGCCCCCCGGCGGCCTCGCTACCGGTGCATCGCCTCCCGCAGCCTGCGCACCAGCTCCTCGTCGTCCGGGAGCATCCGCGAACGCGCGAGTCGGGGAAGCAGCCGCTCCCATCGGTCCCCGAAGGCCGCGGCCCGCGCGAGGAACGGGAGCGCGTCGTCCACGCGCCCGCGCGCCGCGAACGCGACCCCCGCCCAGAACGCGGCCTCGCCGTCCGTCGCCTCGTCCGGCGCCATGCCGGCGGCCGCCCGGTACGCGGCGAGCGCCGCCTCGTGGTCCCCGCGCGCCATCATCGCGTCCCCGCGGTTGAGCTCGAGGTACACGCGCTGGAGCGCGACCAGCCGTCGCAGCTCGCCCAGCGGGTCGTGGGCGTCCTCGACCCGCAGGTCGAACGCCGCGCCGCCCTCCACCCCGGGAACCACGACGATCGCCGCCGACTGTCGACCCCGGATGTCGCCCCCCTCCGCCTCGGCGGCGCCCAGCGCCGAAAGGAGCCGTTCGGCCAGGTCGCCCGTCGATCGCTCGAACGCCTCGGCCATCGCCGGCCAGACGGCGGCACGGTCCATCAGGTTGGCCTGCGCCGAGAACGTCCCTCCCGCCCGGTGACCGGCCTCCGGGATGCAGAGCTCGCCGGTGTGCGTGGCCACGCCTCCATCCGCATCCACCACGCCGATCTGACGGTACGCCGCGTCGGGATCGCCCTCCAGGAGGGAACCGAGCGCCTCCGTCGCCGTCGCCCCCGAACGCAACCGGGCCAGGATCTGGCGCCCGGTCGTCGGGTCGCTGATGGACTGCACCGCAACGGCGCCGACGCCCCGCTCCACCCACGGGACGACCCCCCCGACGTTGAACCAGTGGGACTGCACGGCGACGCCCAGCGCCCCGTCGCCGTCCCGAGCAACGATCGAGTACGTCGCGACGGGACGTCGCGGCGCGGGCCGACCCATCATCCTGACCCCCATCCGGCGGCTGCCTTGACATCGTAAGACAATCAGATGAATAGTGAGCACCCGGCACCGCAGGCGATCCGACGCTCGGGGGGAGGATCATGGGAACGACCAAGCGCTTCCGCATCGTGCTCGCCGCGTCGCTGCTGTCGCTGGCCCTCGTGGCAGCCGCGTGCGGCGACGGCGATGGTGATGGTGGAGACGGCGGCGGACCCGCGCAGGGCGAGCTCGAGGAAGTGACCTGGGCCCTGCCCGGCCTCCCCGACGTCCTGCTCGTCCCCCACGACTGGACCACCTACTCGGGCGCCGTGATGTCGCTCGTCGAGGAGGGGGCCCTCGCCTTCGGCGATGACCTCTCGCTCCAGCCGGCGCTCGCGTCCGACTGGGAGGTCGTCGACCCGATGACCTACGTCTTCACGCTCCGGGAGGGCGTGACCTTCCACGACGGCAGCCCGCTCACCGCCGAGGACGTCGTCTTCAGCATCGAGTGGAACATGGATCCGGACAACGCCTCACAGCTCGCGGCGTTCTTCGCCTCGGTCGACAGCATCGAGGCCACCGCCGAGAACGAGGTGACGGTGCGGCTCAGCAAGCCCGACGCGCAGTTCGCGTACTCGATGGCGCACATGTCCGGCTTCATCATGAACAAGGCGCAGCTGGAGTCGGCCGGCGAGGACTTCGGCACGCCCGACGTGCTCCCGCTCGGCACCGGCCCCTACGAGCTCGTCGAGTTCGTCCCCGACGACCACGTGACGCTCGAGCGCTACCAGGACTACTGGGGCGAGCCGGGGGCGGCCCAGCGCATCGTGATCCGGGAGATCCCCGACTCCCAGACCCGCCTCCTGGCGATGCAGAACGGCGACATCGACGGGACCTTCGACGTGCCAGTGTCCGAGGTGGACCAGTGGCAGGGTCTGGACGGCGTGAACGTGATCACCGCGCCGTCCCTCGGCGTGTACCAGCTGATCCTCGACTACGGGACTCCGCCGTTCGACGACATCCACGTCCGCAAGGCGATCGCGTACGCGGTGGACCGCGAGGGGATCGTCACGGCGGTGCTGCACGGCGAGGGATCGCCTGCGCTCGCGGTGAACCCACCGGGGATGTGGGCCGGGGTGATGGAAGAGGCGGAGGTGAACGCTTTCTACGAGACGATCCCCACCTACGCGTTCGACCTCGACGCCGCACGCGACGAGCTGGCGCAGTCGTCGGTCCCGGACGGCTTCAGCTTCTCGATCCCGGTCCCGAACAACGATCCGGTCGCGATCAACTCCTTCCTCGCGATCTCCGAGACCCTGAGCCAGATCGGGATCACGATGGAGGTCCGGCAGGTCGACCCTGGTGAGTGGCTCGACGTGTACTTCGCGCACGAGGACCTCGGCGCGCAGTTCATGGCGTACTTCCCGGACTACGCCGACCCCGCCAACTATCCGTACCTCTTCTACTACAGCGGGAACGCCGTGGTGAACGGGCTCAACGGCTCGAACTACCGGAACGCGGAGGTCGACGGAGCAATCGAGACGGCGCTGGAGTCGACCGATCCCGCCACCAGGGCGGAGGCCCTCCAGACCGCCATCGCGCAGGCCAACGAGGATGTGGCGAGCATCCCGATCCACTGGCCGAACTCGGCGATGGCGATCAGCTCGGATCTCCGCCTCGATGGCTACAACGCCTTCTGGTACAACATCCCGTGGGCGACCCGGGGGTTCGGCCCGGCGTAGACCGTCGAGGACCGAGTGCTCCGCTCACCGGCCCGCCGGGCACTCATCGCGACGGGGCCGGGGGGTACCCGCAATGGCGGACAGGGAACGCCTGGAGCAGATCCTCGAGCTCCTGGACCGCGTCCGGTACCCCGTGGATCTCTCGTTCCACCGGGAGGGGGGCACGCTGGCGGTGGCCGTGTTCCCGGCCCATCTGGAGACGGGCGGCACGTTCGAGAGCCGGATCTGGCGGGTCCCGCTGGACGAGGGCCCGGCCGAGCAGCTGACGTTCGGTCCGCGCACCGAGGCCCTCCCGCGCTGGTCCCCCGTGGACGACCGGCTGGCGTTCGCGGCCGAGCGCCCGATCGCCGGCCGGATGTCGCCCTTCCTCCTGGAGCCCGGAGGCGAACCCCGGCCGATCGGCGACGTCGCGGGCTCGGTGCAGGAGATCGCCTGGGCACCCGACGGCCGCTCGCTGCTCGTCCTGGCGGTCGACGAGGGCGGCTTCGGGGCCGCCACCGACGGCGCGATCCGCCTGCGCTGGAGCGACGCACCCGACCCCGACGTCTTCCGACCCGACCAGGGCTGGCGCCGCCTCCTCCGCGTGGACGCCGAGACCGGGGACACCGTGGAGGTCGGACCGCCGAACACGACCGTGTGGGAGCTCGACCTGCTCGACGGCTCGACGGCCGTCGGCCTGATCTCGGACGACCCATCGGAGAGCGGATGGTACCGGGCCCGCCTCGCGCTCCTGGACCTCGCCTCCCGGACGCACCGCGATCTGTGGATCCCCGACCGGCAGGTCCAGGGTCCGGTCGTGGACCCGAGCGGCGCCCGGGTCGCGCTCCTGGAGGGGTGGTCGAGCGACCGCGGCCTGGTGGCCGGGGACCTCCGGCTGTTCGACCTGTCCACGGGCGAGCGCCTGGCGCTCGACCCCGACCTGAGCGACGTGTCCTCGATCGGATGGCTGGACGAGCAGAGCCTGTGGTTCGCCGGCTGGGACGGCTTCGGCTCCCGGTTCGGCGTGGTCGGGATCGATGGGGAGATCCGGTGGTCGGTCTCGGACGAGGCGATCGTCGGTCCGAACAGCTTCCACGCCCGCGTCGAGCCGATCCCCGGAGGAGGCGGGTTCGTGGGCATCCGGGAGGCGCTGCGGCAGCCGCCCGAGGTCGTCGCCCGACCGACCGGCCGGGACCGCTCATGGCGGACCCTGACCTCGTTCAACGCCGAGGTCCGCGACGAGCTGCCGTGGTACCCGGAGGTGCGCGAGCTCGAGTGGGCCGGGGCCGGCGACCTCCCGATCCGCGGGCTGTTCATGGAACCGGGGGGCGAGCCGCCGTTCCCCACGGTGGTGGTGATCCACGGCGGTCCGACCTGGGCATGGAAGCACGCGTTCGATCCCGGCTACGCGCTCCCGCTGGCCGCCGCCGGCTTCGCCGTGTTCCTGCCGAACTACCGGGGCAGCACCGGGCGCGGGCAGGCCTACACGCGGCTGAACGTGGGGGATCCGGCCGGCGCCGAGTTCGAGGACATCCTGCGTGGCGTCGACCACTGCGTCGCCCAGGGCCTGTCGATCCCGGATCGGATCGGCGTGACCGGCGCCAGCTACGGCGGGTACCTCACCGGGTGGGCCGTGTGCACCACCGACCGCTTCGCCGCCGGCGTCATGGTCTCGGGCATCGTCGACATGCTGAGCTGCCACCTGACCTGCAACCACGCCTTCTCCGAGTTCATCTTCCAGGGCGACCACCGCGATCCCGACAAGCTCGCGCTGTTCATGGAGCGCTCCCCCATCACGCATGCCGCGAACGCGGAGACGCCGACGCTGATCCTCCACGGGTCGGAGGACCGGTGCACGCCGCTCGGGCAGGCCGAGGAGCTCTACCAGGCGCTGGTGCTGAACGGCACGCCGACCGAGCTGGTGGTCTACCCTCGCGAGGGGCACGGCTTCCGCGAGCGCGAGCACGCGGCGGACGCCATGCGCCGGACGGTCGACTGGTTCGAACGCTACGTCGAGGGCCGCGGGTGAAGGGTGAGGGCATCGGTTCGTACGTCCTGCGTCGCCTGCTCGTCGCCGTCCCGCTGATCCTGCTGATCTCGCTCGGGGTGTTCGCGCTGGTGAACCTCGCGCCGGGCGACCCGGCCAGGGCGCTGGTGGGGTCCCGTCAGGCCACGCCCGACGTGCTCGCCTCGATCCGCGAGAAGTTCCACCTGGACGAGCCGTTCCTGGTCCAGTACCTGATCTGGCTCAAGGCCGTCGTCACCGGAGACCTCGGGCGATCGATCCAGGGGAACCAGCTGGTGACCACGATGATCTGGCAGCGCCTGCCCCTGACCGTCTACCTGGGCCTGTACGGGAGCCTGGTCGCGCTGGGGATCGGGATCCCGTTCGGCGTCCTGGCGGCGTTCAAGCAGGGCTCCGAGGTCGACCGCGGGATCGTCACGCTGGGCGTGCTCGGGGTCAGCGCGCCCGCCTTCGCCACCGGCATCTTCCTCCTGTACGTGTTCGGGGTGATCCTGGGATGGTTCCCCACGTTCGGACAGGGCGAGGGGTTCCTCGGCCGGGCCTGGCACCTCACGCTGCCCGCGGTCGCGCTGGGCGTCTCCGTGATGGGCCTGATCATCAAGATCACTCGGGCGTCGATGATCGAGGAGCTCCAGAAGGACTACGTGGCGTTCGCCCGCGCGCGGGGGCTCGACCGCCGGCGGATCGTGGTGTCCTACGTTCTCCGGAACGCCCTGATCCCGGTGGTGACGGCCGCCGGGCTGATCGTGGTGGGCCTGCTCACCGGCGCGGTCCTGGTGGAGGTCACCTTCGGGCTCCCGGGCCTCGGATCGCTCCTGGTGAGCGCGGTGACGCAGCGGGACATCCCCGTGATCCAGGGGATCGTGCTGATCCTGGCCATCTTCGTGGTCCTCCTGCACATCCTGATCGACGTCCTCTACACGCTGATCGACCCCCGGATCCGGTTCGGGAAGGCGGAGGCATGAAGCTGGAGGAGACGGCGTCGGCGGCCCCGGTCCCCGCGAGCGTCGGCGTCACCCCGCGGGCGGGACGGGTCCCGATCACGGTGTGGATCGCGATGGTGTTCGTGTTGGTCGCGGTGGTCTGCGCTGTCTTCGGCCCCCAGATCGCGCCATACCGCGCCAACCGGCAGGACCTGCTGCTCGGCACCGTCCCGCCCGGCGGGGACCACCTGGCCGGGACCGACCTGCTCGGCCGCGACGTGCTCTCGCGGACCATCGTCGGCGCGCGCACCGCGCTGGTGGGTCCGACGATCGTGGCCGTCGGCGCGTTCGCGATCGCGACCATCCTCGGCCTGCTCTCCGGGTACCTGGGCGGCGTGATCGACTCGGCCGTGATGCGCTGGGTGGACTTCATGTTCGCGCTGCCGGGCCCGTTGATCGCGATCGTGATCGTCGGCGTCGCCGGCGGCGGGTTCTGGACCGCGGTGGTGGTGCTGGTCGTCCTGTTCACGGCGCCGGACACCCGCATCGTGCGGAGCGCGGTGCTCGAGCAGCGCCCCCTCCCCTACATCGAGGCCGCCCGGACCCTGGGGATCTCCAAGGGGAGGATCATGTTCCTCCACGTCCTGCCGAACATCCTGCCGATCGTGGCCGCCTACGTCGTCCTCGATTTCGCCTTCGCGCTCGTCAGCCTCGCCGGCCTGTCGTTCCTGGGCCTCGGCGTGTCCCCGGGGACCGCCGACTGGGGGCGGATGCTCTTCGAGAACCGGACGATCCTGTTCACCAACCCGCTGGCGGCGCTGCTGCCCGCGGCAGCGATCGTCGTCACGGCGGGGAGCATCAACATCATCGGCGACTGGATCTACCAACGGATCTCCATACGATGAGCGCCCACGGCACGGCGACCGCGACGCCCCTGCTCGAGCTCCGCCGGCTCCGGATCTGGAGCGGCTGGGGCGAGACCCGGCGGGCGATCACGACCGGCACGGACCTCATGCTCGGGCCGGGAGAGACTGTCGGGATCGTGGGCGAGTCCGGCTCGGGCAAATCGCTGACCGCCCGGGCGATCGTCCGGCTCCTGCCCCAAGGGGTATCGGCCGACGGCAGCGTCCGCTACTGCGGCCGGGAGCTCATGGGTCTTGCCGAGCGCGAGATGCACCGACTGCGCGGGCGCGACCTGTCGCTGATGTTCCAGGACCCCTTCACGATGCTGAACCCGCTCCTGCGCTGCGGTGAGCACATCGCCGAGATGCTGGCGGACGGCGACGCACGGGTGCCTCGGGATCGCGTCCGCGAGGAGACCCTCCGGCGCCTGGCCGAGGTGGGCATCGACGATCCGCTCGTCGCGCGCCGGTACCCGTTCCAGCTCTCCGGCGGGATGCGGCAGCGGGTCGCCCTCGCTTCCGCCCTCGCGAGGGACCCCAAGCTGCTGATCGCCGACGAGCCTTCGACCGCGCTCGACGTCACGACGCAGGCCGAGATCCTCGAGCTGCTGCGTTCGGTGCAGCGAGCGCGGGGCATGGGCCTGATCCTGATCACCCATGACCTGCGCGTCGCCTTCACGACGTGCGATCGCGTCTACGTCCTGTACGCGGGCTCGCTCCTCGAGGTCGGCGACGCAGCGAGCCTCGAGCGGGAGCCGCTGCACCCTTACACGCTCGGGCTGCTCCTGTCCGAGCCGTCGGTGGAACAGAAGCTCGGGGAGCTCAGCCCGATCCCGGGAGCGGTCCCGGCGCCCGACCAGGTGGCCGACCGGTGCGCGTTCGCGCCCCGGTGCCGCTGGGTTCAGGACGTCTGCCGGGCCTCGCGCCCCGACCTGGTGGAGGTCGGGCCCGGCCACCTCAGCGCGTGCGTCCGGCTTCCAGAGATCCGTGCCGAGATGACCGAGCTCCGCGACAGCGTCCTCCACCGGGCGGCCGAGGTCACCCCGGTGGAGGGCGAACGGCTGGCGGTCGTCGAGGGTCTCGTGAAGCGGTTCGAGCTCGGCCGCCGGCGCCACGTGGATGCCCTGAAGGGCGTCTCGCTGAAGATCGGCCCCCGCGAGTGCGTCGGGCTGGTCGGCGAGTCGGGCTCGGGCAAGACGACGCTGGGGCGCTGCCTCGTCGGCCTGGAGACCCCGACCGACGGCAGGATCGAGATCGACAACATCGACGCGTCCGACTACACGAGGGCATCCAAGGCAGAGCGGGCACGACTTCGCCGCACCGTGCAGATGATCTTCCAGGATCCGTACTCGACCCTGAACCCGCGGCACACGGTCGGCCGGACGCTGTCCGAGGCGCTCCAGCGCGCCGGGGTGATCGGACGGCGAGCGATCGAGGAGATGATGGCCGAACTGCTGCACCTGGTCGGGCTGCCCAGGGCGTACGCCCGGCGGAGGCCGGCCTCCCTCTCGGGGGGTGAGCGCCAGCGGGTGGCGATCGCCCGGGCGCTGGCGGTCCAGCCCAAGCTGCTCGTGTGCGACGAGCCCGTGTCCGCGCTCGACGTGTCCGTCCAAGCCCAGATCCTCAACCTATTCCGCACGCTGCAACAGGAGCTGGGCCTCAGCTACCTGTTCATCACGCACGACCTTGCAGTCGTGCGTCAGGTCGCCGATCGGATCTACGTGCTGCTCGAGGGGGAGATCGTGGAGTCGGGACCGGCCGACGAGATCCTGTCCCAGCCCAAGCACCCCTACACGAGACGCCTGATGGAGTCCGTCCCCGGCGCGGCGAGCCGGACCGGGTGAGGGCGATGAGGTTCACCCGCAGGATCCGGGCGGTCGACGCGCACGCGTGCGGCGAGCCGGGACGGGTGATCGTCGACGGCGTGCACGACGTCCCCGGCCGGACGATGTTCGACAAGATGGTGTTCCTGCGCGAGCAGGACGACGCGCTCCGCAAGCTGATGCTGTGGGAGCCGCGGGGGTACCCGGCGGCGAACTGCAACGTGCTCCTGCCCCCGACGCGTCCGGAGGCCGACGCCGGCTTCGTGATCATGGAGCAGACCGAGTACCCAGCGATGTCGGGCACGAACACGATCTGCGTGACCACGGTGCTGCTCGAGACCGGGATCGTCGAGGCGCGCGAGCCGGTGACCGAGCTCACGCTGGAGACACCCGCGGGGCTGGTGGGCGTGACGGCCGACGTCCGTGACGGGAAGGTCACGCGGGTCACGTTCCGGAACGTGCCGGCCTTCGCGGTGCACCTAGACGCAGAGATCGAGGTGCCGACGCTCGGCCCGGTGACGGTGGACGTCGCCTGGGGCGGGATGTTCTACGCGATCGTCGAGGCGGAGCGGTTCGGCCTGCGCTTGGAGCCGGACGAGGGTCGAGAGATCGTCCGAATCGGCGAGATGGTCAAGGCGGCCGCCCGGGAGCAGCTCCCGGTGGCGCATCCGGAGAACCCGGAGATCGCGGGCATCACGATCTCGCAGCTCTGGGGACCCGCGCGCGAGCGGGGCGTGGGCCGGCGGAACGCCGTGGTGGTCTCGACGGGCGAGCTGGACTGGGGCCGTCCCGAGACCTGGACCGGCGCGATCGACCGCTCGCCGTGCGGGACGGGGACCTGCGCAGCGATGGCGGTCCTCCACGCTCGCGGCGAGCTGGGCCTGGACGAGGACTTCGTGCACGAGGGGCTCCTCGGGACGCGGTTCGTCGGCCGGCTCGTCGAGGAGACGACCGTGGACGACCGCCCGGCGGTGGTCCCGACGCTCGGGGGCGAGGCGTGGATCACCGGGTTCGCCGAGTACGTGCTCGACGAGACGGACCCGTTCCCCGAAGGGTTCACGGTCGGCGACATCTGGCCCTGAGCGCGATCGGCGCTCGTCGTCCGGCCGTCACGTCCCGAGCAGATAGCCGTACAGGGCGCTGTCCGCGACGGCATCGTCCCCGAGCGAGTCGGCGAGATCGTCGGGGAGCATCACGGGGATCGCCCGCCGCCCGAGCACCTTCTCCAGGACCTCCTTCAGCACCAGGCCGTAGAGGGCGGAGCTGCGACCGGCCACCACACCGCTGGCCAGATCGTTCAGGTAGACGGGGAGGGTGACGTCGACGCTCCA
>Ga0073934_10009117_pt1 | contig 12868 bp, 8 predicted proteins | sample LarsenN4metaG_FD_76834 | JGI IMG/M metagenome (GOLD analysis project Ga0073934, IMG submission 76834) | Hot spring sediment bacterial and archeal communities from British Columbia, Canada, to study Microbial Dark Matter (Phase II) - Larsen... ...
ATGGCCAGAACGAGCGCCGCCGCCGCAAGGCAGATGATCCGCACCTTCCGATTCCTCATGCTCTCACCTCCTGTTCCTCCAAGGGTCCTACCGTTTCCCGGTTGCCCAGTCCTCGCGGGCCGCTACGCACCGGAATGACAGGACCGTCCTACAGCCCCAATGCAGTTTCCTGATCCCTAATCTCCGTCCTACGCTGCCTTCAATTGACTTCCCTTGGCTTCGCTTCGCCTTTCATCGCTGCGATTTCGGCATTCGCACCTCCTCGTCAGAGATGGACGGTAAGTCGGAGGAGGGTGGCGGGGAATAGCCCTTGACATGAATGCATGGAGGCCGGTGACGAGCCACGGATGCTCGGTGACGAAAGGAGCGGCCCCTGGGAAACGGGCACCGGCACCTTCATGGAGCGTGAAGAGGCTCCGCCCAGGAGAGCGATGCAAGATCTGTCGCATTGGGATGAGTGGGGGCTTTCGCTTGCTCGTCACTGGACCGGGGGCCATTCGTCACCGGAGGCGTATCCGATCTCCTTCGGCCAACGTAAGAAGGCCGAAATGGGCCTGCCTGTCGGGCCCTATGGAAGAGGAGGCTCTGTTGAAAGGCGAAGCGATGTCCCCCTCAAGAGACATGGAAAAGCCGGGTTCAGGCGAAATCGTCCGCATGATCCCTACGAACAGCGCGCCCGATTTCTCGAGCCAACTTCCTGAACAAGGCGCATCTTCAAGCGGGGGTCTTATCGCGTTCTGCCAGCCATCGCTTCCTGTGAGGCCAACCGGACCTTTCGGCGTCGCGGCCGCCGCCTTGTTCCTTGCGCTGGCCGTCGGATGCTGTATGGGTGGGGTCCGGAGACTCTCTTCCATGGATCCGAATTGTCCGGGGCGCACCCCTCGCATCTTTGCGCCCGGCATCGTCTCCAAAGGGGACATCCACGGCAGGCTCGTCGTGTCTCCCGAAGGGCGGGCCATGTTGTGGACCGTCTTCGACAGTGCGAAACAGTCCACACAGATTCGTTGGTCGAGGAAAGTCGGCAAGAGGTGGAGCGATCCGGAGCCCCCTCCGTTTGTGGCTGGACGCGAATCTGGCTCCCCTGTATTCTCCCCCGACGGGAGAAGGCTCTACTTCAGGGTTCGCACGGATGCTGGATGGGTGACCCAGTTCGTCGAGGTAGGGTCCGGCCAATGGGAACGGCCTCGCGGAGGCAGCCTTCGCTTCAACGACAGTTCGTCCTTCACGCGGTCCGGGAAGGTCTACTATTCGGCGCCAAGGGAGGGGAAGATCTGGGGCACCGGTATCTACTCGGCGCGAATTGTCGGCGAGGCCGACTCGGAACCCGTGCCCTTGGACGAGTCCATCAACGTTCCGAACGCCATTGACTACACGCCCTTTGTGTCGGCCGATGAGTCATTTCTCCTCTTTTCGTCGAACCGTCCGCGCATCGGTGAGGTGGAGGACATGCATATCTATGTCTCGTACCGTTTAGGAGGAGGGGAGTGGTCGAAGCCCCAGCGGTTGTTCGACCTGAATGCCCGTTTCCCTTGCCTCTCCCCGGACGGGCGTTTCCTCTTTCTTTGCGGCGATGATGGAAACATCTACTGGGTCGATGCACGGGTAGTCGAGGACTTCAGGCCCGCCGAGGCGGTTCGGCCGGGAGGGTCATGAGGCGTGTTGGAACGGGTCCAAGGGACTGAACCTTGAACGTGAAGCGATGATTGTCAAGCGGCGGAACGAAACGAACCAGAGCGCCGGGTGAAGGCGGGCGCGAGAATGGGAGGAAACATGGACAGAAAGGACTTCTTGAAGAGCGCGTGCAGTCTTTGCGCGTGCGGGTGCGTCGCGGGGTTGGTCGGCGGAACCAAGGTCCTGGCCTCGGAAGAAAAGCCACCGGTTGACCCGCGCCTGGCGTTCACGCGCTACCAGGTGGCCAAACTGGTCGGATTGATGGCCGTCGAGGCGAATGCGGGAGCTTGCAAACCCATCCTCGAGGGTATGGGCCGGGAGTGCGCCAAACTCTCCTTGGCCAATGCAAACATCAAGGGAGACCCAGAGGGGTACTTCGCGGCCGCCAAGGAGGCATGGGGGACCGAGTTTTCGTGGGACAAGGAGAAGGGTGTGATCACCGTCACCGGGACCGAAAAGGCATGTTCCTGCCCGCTCGTGGACCTTCGTCGGACACCGGCATTCTTCTGCAATTGCACCGTTGGATACCAGAAACAGGCATTCGAAATGATCTTCGGAGGCCCTGTTGAGGTCTCCCTGAAGGCCACGCAATTGAGCGGAGCCAAGCGGTGCGTATTTGAGGTACGGCCCTCGGCGGGTGCGGCGAAGACCTAGCCGCCCGCTCGACGCGGGAGTCTCAAGCCGAGCCACAACTCTGATGATCAACTCCCAGGGGGGAGGCCCGAACCGCCCGTCTCCCTCCGGCGCCTGCTATACTGGAGCCCATTCGCGTTGGACCGCGCCCCTGGGAGGCATGCATGAGGCCCCTGTCCGTCGCCTTCATCGGAACCTACATCCCGCGCCTGTGCGGCATCGCGACCTTCACCCACGACCTGGGGCGATCGGTGGCCGCGGCCACGGGGCGCGTGTTCGGCGAGGACCCCCGTCTGCGGGTGGTGGCCATGCACAACCCGGCCGACTCCTTCGGCTACGGGCCGGAGGTGGACTTCGTGGTGCGCCAGCCTCTGAAGCGCGACTACCTCGAGGCGGCGGAGTTCCTCAACATCTCCCCCTTCGACGTGGTGAGCCTCCAGCACGAATACGGGATCTTCGGCGGGGACGACGGGCGCAACGTCCTGGACCTCCTGGAGGGCCTGCGCAAGCCCGTGGTGACCACCCTCCACACGGTGCTCACGAGCCCGAGCGAGGGCCAGAGGAGGGTCCTGAGCCGGGTCTGCGAGGCCTCCTCGGCCGTGGTCGTCATCGCCGGGAAGGCCGTCCCCGTGCTGGAGGAGGTCTACGGCGTCCCGCGGGAGAAGGTGGTCCACATCTACCATGGCGTCCCCGACGTGCCCTACCTGGACCCGGCCTTCTACAAGGACCAGTTCCAGGTGGAGGGGAAGAAGGTGCTCCTGACCTTCGGGCTCATCGGCCCGGGCAAGGGCATCGAGCACGCCATCGACGCCGTGGCCCGCGTCGTGCCCCGCCACCCCAACCTGGTGTACGTGATCCTCGGCGCCACCCACCCGGACGTGAAGAGGCACCACGGCGAGGCCTACCGTCTTTCGCTTCAGCAGAGGGCCGAGCGCCTCGGCATCCAGGACAACGTGATCTTCTACGACCGGTTCGTCTCCGAGGAACAGCTCACGGAATTCCTCCAGATGGCCGATTTCTACATCACGCCCTACCTCGCCAAGGAGCAGATGTCCTCCGGGACCCTGTCCTTCGCCCTCGGTTGCGGCAAGGCCATCGTCTCCACGCCTTACTGGTACGCGGAGGAACTCCTGGCCGATGGGCGCGGCCTCCTGGCCCCCTTCGGGGACGCGGAGGCCATGGCGGAGCGGCTTTCCTCGCTCCTCGACGACGAGGTTTCCTGCAACCAGATGCGCAAGCGGGCCTACCAGTTTGGCCGCACCATGGTGTGGAAAGAGATCGGCACCCGCTACGTGGAGGTCTTTCAGCGGGCGGCCCGGGCGGGGCTCACGCGCGCGGCGACGGTTCGATCGGTGCCCTCCGGCCTTCCCGAAATGCGCCTGGACCATCTGAGGGCGCTCACGGACGACACGGGCCTCCTCCAGCACGCGGTTTTCGCCACGCCCTGGCGCAAGCACGGGTACACCACGGACGACAACGCCCGGGCCCTCCGGTTCGTGGTCCGGTACCACGCCCTCTTCCAGGACGATTCGGTCCTGCCCATGGCCACAACCTACATGGCGTTTCTCCTCGACGCCCTGGACCCCGAGACGAACCGGTTCCGGAACGAGATGGGGTACGACCGCCGCTGGGTCGACGAGGTGGGTTCCGAAGACTGCCAGGGCCGGGCCGTCGCCGCCCTGGCCGACGCCCTCGTCCTGGCCCCCAACGACGCCATCTCCGGCATCGCCATGGAGCTCTTCGGGAAGGCCCTCCAACCCCTCGCCTCCTTCACCTCCCCCCGGGCCTGGGCCTGGGTCATCCTGGGCTGCGACCGATACCTCAAGCGCTTCGGCGGCGCCCGGGAGGTGCGGGACCTGCGGCAGGAGATGTCCCGACGCCTCATCCGCCTCTTCGAGGAGAACGCCACCGAAGAGTGGCCCTGGTGCGAGCCCAAGCTCACCTACGATAACGCGCGGCTCTGCAAGGCCCTCATCGTGGCGGAGAAGGTGACCAGCCCGGAGGGGGCCCTGAAGACGAGCCTTCATTCGCTCCAGTGGCTCCTCGACGTCCAGACCGACGCCCGCACGGGCGTCCTCTCCCTCATCGGCAACCAGGGATGGTTCGAGAGGGGAAAGAAGAAGGTCCGCTTCGACCAGCAGCCCATCGAGGCGGGCGCCCTCCTCTCCGCCTGCCACGAAGCCCTCAAGGCCACCGGCGACCGGAAATGGTACGAAGCCATGCGGCGTTGCTTCCACTGGTTCCTCGGCGTCAACGACCTCTCGGTGGCCCTCGTCAACTACACCACCCACGGTTGTCATGACGGCCTCCAGCGCACGGGCGTGAGCCAGAACCAGGGGGCCGAGTCCACCCTCTCCTGGCTCGGTGCCCTCTTGAGAATGTACGAGGAGTCGAGGTAGGGCCGGCGGACGAGGTGCCTCGGGCGGAGGATGCCGGATGGAGAGCGATGGAAAGGGTGAGTCCATGAGCGAGGAAGCGCCGAAGAACATGGAGGAGTTTCAGTCCCGGATCGTCCACGACGTCAGGCCGTGGGGCCTGTTCCGCCGCTTCCCCCACCAGGGCGTTTCGAGCATCAAGATCATCGCCGTGAATCCCGGCGGGGTGCTGTCCCTCCAGTACCATCATGGGCGGGACGAGTTCTGGCTCGTCCTCGACGAGGGCCTCGAAATGACCGTGGGAGACCGAATCTGGCGGCCCGCACCGGGCGAGGAAGTCTGGATCCCCAAGGGAACGCGCCACCGGGCCCGCGGCGTGGGGGAAAGGCCGGCCCGCGTGCTCGAGCTCTGGATCGGCGACTCGGAGGAGTCGGACATCGTCCGGGTCGAGGACGTCTACCAGAGGGGTTGAGCCCGGGAGCGGCCCTTCGATTCCCAGGGACCTACTCGGGACAAGGCGGCGTGCGGAGCCGAATCCCCGAAAAGGACCACGCCTTTCAAAGACAATCCGTCTTGTTACCTTCAAAGTAAAGCGGGACGGGCGCCGCGCCGTTGGCGCGGCACGGGAGGCTTAGGCCTGACGCTTCCGCGAAAGCGCGTCCGCGCCCTTCCCCTCCGCCGGCCTCCCCCTCAACAGGAACAGGAAGGGGAGGAGCCCGGCGAAGATGAGGGCGAGCATCCAGAAGACGTCCACGAAGGCCGAAAGGTAGGCCTGCCGCTGGAGTTCTCCGTACAGAAGGCCCTGGGCCGCCTCCCTCGCGGAGGAGGGGTCGAGGCCCGACCAGGAGAAGAGCCCGCGGGCGGTCTCGTCGAGGCGCTGGGTGAATCCCGGATCGAAGGGGGTCAGGTTTTCCACGAGCCGGGTCTGGTGAAACTGGGCCCGCTGTCCGAGGACCGTAGCGGATAGGGCGATGCCCACCGAACCCCCCTCGTTGCGGAGCAGGTTGAAGAGCCCCGTGGCCTGGCCCATGCGCTCCGGCGGGATCCGGGAGTAGGCCGAAACGGCGATGGGCACGAAGAGAAAACCCAGCCCGAAGCCCTGGACCAGCCGCGAGAGGGTCAGGAACCAGAAGTCCACCGCCAGGCTGACGTGAACGAGCATCCACATGGAGACCACGTTGGCCGCCACGCCCACGAACACGAGCAGGCGAGTGTCCACCTTGCCGATGAGGTTGCCCACGAACACCATGGCGAGGAGCGAGGCGAACCCGCCCGGCGAGAGCACATAGCCCGCCCACGTGGCCGTGTAGCCCAGGAGGTGCTGGGAGAACAGGGGAAGCATCACGAAGGAGCCGTAAAGCCCGAAGCCCAGCAGGAACATGAGCACCGTCCCCGATGCGTACTCCCGGTTCTTCAGGATGCGCACGTCCACGAGGGGGTTCTTCGCCGTGAGCGACCGCCACGCGAAGAGGGCGATCCCCAGCGCGGACACGGCGGCCCAGAACTTGATGAAGGGGCTCTCGAACCAGTCGAAGCGCTCCCCCCGGTTGAGGAAGATTTCCAGGCCACCCAGCCCGGCGGCGATGAAGACGAAGGAGGCGTAGTCCACCCGGCCCTCGGGCCGCCGGATGTAGTGCGGGTCTTCGATCAGGAGCGCGCCCAACGCGAAGGCCGCGATCCCCACCGGGACGTTCACGTAGAAAATCCACGGCCAGGACCAGTTGTCCGTGATCCACCCACCCACGGTGGGCCCGATGATGGGGCCGAAGATCACTCCCACTCCGAAGAGGGCCATGGCCTTGCCGTGTTCCTCCCGCGGAAACGACTCCAGAAGGATGGCCTGGCTCATGGGCACCATGGCGCCGCCCGAAAGTCCCTGGAGAACGCGCATGAAAATGAGGAAGCCTAGGGACGGCGCCGCTCCGGATCCCAGCGAGGCCAGCGTGAAGACCACGAGGCACGCCAGGTAGAAGCGCTTTCGCCCGAAGTAGTTCCCCAGGAAGCCCGTGACGGGAAGGATGACGGCGTTGGCCACCAGGTAGGAGGTGATGACCCAGGTGATCTCGTCCGTGCCCGCCGAGTAGGTCCCCGCCATGTGCGGCAGGGCCACGTTCGCCACGGAGGTGTCCACCACCTCCATGAAGGTGCCCAGCATGGCCGTGAAGGCGATCAGGTACCTGTTGTCCGTCGCCATGGACATGGCTTGGCCCCCGGCGTCTCAGCATAGCACCGCGGGAGAAGGAAGAATGTAGGAAGTGAAACGCGAGACGTTAGACGTTAAAAATAGGGACAGCCACCCATTTTTTAGGGATTGCACCGCCGAGGCGCGGTGGCGCGGAAGAAAGACCTTCTCTTACCACAAAGAGCACAGCGCACACAGAGACAGGCTCCCGAACGTGCCTTTTCTCTGTTCTACCTGTGATCTCAGTGCTTGAAAGGCCTCTCGGCCAGCCGCGCTATGGTGTAGAGGATGGCCCCTCGCCAGCAAAGGCCGCTGTGGAGCCGGCATGCCTTCGATGCTAGGCCGCCGCGACGAGGTCCATTCAAATCTCCGCAGGAAATGGCACCCGCATCTTCCCATCCGGCTCCGAGTCCCCTTCCCCTTCACATCGCAACCGGTCCGGATGTTCTTTTTCCTGGATGGAACGGGATACAATTGTCCGGGAACAGGAGATGGGCCATGAAGAGCGGGGCGAAAATCGCGCTGGGGGTTCTGGGCATCCTTCTGGCGGTGTGCGTGCTGTCGGCGGTGGGCTTCTTCCTGAGCGACACGGGGAAGAAGGTGATGGGCTTCTCGGGCAAGGTGATGAAGATCGCGGGGACGGGGAAGGGGCTGGAGCGGCTGGAGAAGGCGCACCCGTTCACGCCTCCCGAGAGCGGCGTGGTGGAAGAAGCGCGGCTGGAGGCGTACCTGCGCGTGTGCGAGGCCGTGAAGCCGGAGGCCGACGCTTACTCGGAATGGCTCAAGGCCCACGAGGGAGTGCAGGGTCAGAAGGGGGATTTCGAGACGGCGCAGCAGGCCGTGGAGGGCGCCCAGAAGGTCCTGGGGGCCTACGTGGCGGCCCTGGAGAGGGAATCCATGGGCCCCGGGGAGTTTCGCTTCATCCAGCGGGCCATGGAGGAGGCGGAGGAGAGCCTTCCGAAGGGCTCGGGTTCGGACCTGGAGCGGGCCCTTCTTCGGGACCTGGAGGAGGCCGCGGGCCTCCCCGGCCTTTCGGAGGCGGACCGAGCGGCGCTGAATGGGAAGGCGGCGCGGTACCGGGCCGCCCTGGGCATGGGGGAGGGGGGACTGACGGGCAACGCGGCCCTCTACGCCAGGTACCGGGACCGCCTGGAGGCCTCCATGCCGTCGGGGGAGGCCGGGGCCATCCTGGGAGGCCATGGCGGCCACCGCCGCTCGGGCCCCGTGATCCGGGTAGACTGAACCGAAAACCCACAGAGTCTTCGGTGTACCGCCTTCCACGTCCAGACCAAGGACCTTGGTGCGCGCCATCGCCCCCCGCTTCTCCTCCACTCATCTCGTCTTGCTTCCCTGCCCTGCGTCGCCTATAAGGGTTCAGGGGGTTCGCCATGAAAGAAGGCATCCTGGCCATCGACCAGGGGACGACGGGGAGCACGGCGCTGGTCTTTTCCCGCCAGGGGGAGATCCTCGGCCGAGCCTACGCGGAAATCACCAACCACTTTCCCGAGCCGGGCTGGGTGGAGCAGGACCCGGAGGAGATCTGGGACACGAGCCGGCGGGTGATGGTGCAGGCCCTCCGCGCATCGGGGGTGGGGACGGAAGGCCTCCGGGCCATCGGCATCACCAACCAGCGCGAGACCACGATCCTGTGGGACCGGAAGACGGGCGAGCCGGTCCACCGCGCCGTGGTCTGGCAGAGCCGGCAGAACGCGCCCCTCTGCGAGCGCCTGCGGGCGGAGGGGCTCGAGCCGGAGATCCGGAAAAGAACGGGGCTCCTTCTGGACGCCTACTTTTCCGGGACGAAGATCGCGTGGATTCTCGATCGCCATCCCGAGGCCGCCGCAAAGGCCCGTGAAGGCGAGGTCCTTTTCGGTACGGTCGATACATGGCTCCTGTGGAAGCTCACGGGCGGTAAGGTCCACGCGACGGACCCCACCAACGCCTCCCGAACGCTCCTGTACGACATCCACGAGCGGAGGTGGAGCGAAGGGCTCTGCGCCGGTCTGGGCGTCCCCCGGGCCATGCTCCCAGAGGTTCGTCCCTCCTCGGGTCCCTTCGGGGAAACGGCGGCCTCCGACGGCTTGCCCGGAGGCGTGCCCGTCTCCGGCGTGGCGGGCGACCAGCAGGCGGCCCTCTACGGACAGCAGTGCTGGGAGCCGGGCCAGGCCAAGAACACCTACGGCACGGGGTGCTTTCTGCTCATGAACACGGGGGAGCGGCACCCCATCAGCGAGGGGGGGCTCCTCACGACCCTGTGCTGCGGGCCCCGGGGCGAACCGGCCTACGCCCTGGAGGGGTCGGTCTTCACGGCGGGCGCCGCCGTGCAGTGGCTGCGGGACGGGCTGGGACTCATCGCGAGCGCGGGCGAGACGGCGGCCCTGGCGGCGTCGGTCCCCGACGCCTCGGGGGTCTACGTGGTGCCCGCCTTCACGGGCCTCGGCGCGCCCTACTGGGACATGGAGGCCCGGGGGGCCATCGTGGGCCTCACGCGGGGCGTGAACCGGGCCCACATCGTGCGGGCCACTCTGGAGAGCATGGCCTACCAGACCCGGGACGTGGTGGAGGTGATGAACGCCGACTCGGGCGTTCGCGTGCGGGAACTTCGGGTGGACGGCGGTGCCTCGGCCAACGATCTGCTCATGCAGTTCCAGGCGGACCTCCTCGGGGTTCCCGTGGAAAGGCCCGACCTGGTGGAGACCACGGCCGCCGGCGCCGCCTACCTCGCGGGGCTCGGCGTGGAATTCTGGACCGGACCCGAGGAACTCCGCCGGGCCCGGCGCGCGGACCGGACCTTCGCTCCCTCCCTGGACGAGCCCTCCAGGGACCGGCTCTACGAGGGATGGAAGAAGGCCGTGCGGCAGGTCCTGGCGCGCTGAGGGCGGGGGAGGAGGGGAGGCACGGACGTGCAGCGGGAAACGGGGACCACGCGGGCGAAGGACGGAGCGGAACTCTTCTGGAGGGCCTGGATCCCCTCCGGCCCCCGCGGCGCCATAGCCGTCGTCCACGGGCTCGGGGAGCACTCGGGTCGCTACGAGGCCACGGCGGAGCGCCTGACCCGGATGGGCCTGGCCGTCTGGGCGGTGGACCTGAGGGGACACGGCCGGAGCCCGGGAATCCGGGTGCACGTGGAGCGCTTCGACGAATATTTGGAGGACACGGACGCGGCCCTCGCCCTCGCCGCCTCGCGCCACCCGGGGCTTCCGCTCTTCCTCCTAGGCCATTCCATGGGGGGGCTCGTGGCCCTCCGCCATCTGCTCCAACGCCCCGGCGCGGTTTCGGCGGCCGTGATCTCGTCGCCGGCCCTCGGCACGCACCCGCGCTTCGAGCCCAACGCCTTCACGAAGGGCGCCGCCAGGGTCCTCTCGAGGGTGGCGCCGCGGCTTCTCATCGCGAGCAACCTGGACGCCTCGCGCCTCTCGCGGGACCATAGCGTGGTGGAGGCCTACCTCGCCGACCCCCTCGTGTCCCGCAAGGTCTCGGCCCGGTGGTACACGGAAATCGTGGCGGCCATGGCCGACGCACGCGCCCGCGCCGCGTCGCTGAGGACGCCCGTCCTGCTCATGCAATCCGGCGACGACGTCCTCGTGGATCCCGAGGCCACCCGCCGGTGGGCCGGGGCCGCCCCCGCGGAGCGCGTGGAGTTCGCGTGGTGGGACGGCTTCTACCACGAGATGTTCAACGAGCCCGAGAAGGACCGCGTCTTCGGCCGCGTCGAAGCCTGGATCTCCCGCCTTCTGCCCGCCGAACCACAAGCTCCACAACGTGGCCCTCCAAGGGATCACCGATCCCGACGGCGATGCGGTGACGGTCACGGTGACGGGGATTACGCAGGACGAGCCCACGAACGGCCTGGGCGACGGGGACGAGGCGCCGGACGGGTACGGAGTGGGGACCGCTCAGGTGAGCCTTCGGGCCGAGCGCTCCGGCTCCGGCAACGGAAGGGTCTATCCCATCGCCTTCACGGCCTCCGACGGCAAGGGCGGCACCTGCGAAGGTGCCGTGACTGTCGGCGTCCCCCACGACCCGAAGGACACCCCCGTGGACGACGGGCAGGCCTTCGACTCCACTCAGTAGCCCCGCCTCTAAAGAAACGCAGATGCAAGACGTCGGGCCCTCGCTGACCGCTCTGCCCTGATACGTTTTCACTCGCGCGGGCGCGGCGGCGGCGAGAAGGCCTCGCGCCCCGCTCGGGACGCGCCGCCTCGGACCCGATTTCGGCCTCCCCACGCGGGAGGCCGGCCCGTCTCAATGTCTCGGCCCGACGTGCCGAAGATCACACTCTCCCCTCTCCTGCCCCCGGTCGTGACGCCCGTCACGGTCCAGGGGTGGACAATCTCCTACCAAGTCGCTACTAATTGGCGCGCGTTCGGTTTTGTGAGGACGACATCGCTGGCCCCCATCTTTTTCAGGAGGACCCTACTCATGGCCATCCCAGTCACCCGAAAGACGTTGCGGTTCTTAGGGATCGCGGCTCTCGCCTTGGCCGCCGCCGCCACGTGGACGGCTCGGGCGGAGGCACCCGAATTTTCCGGCGCCAGGGCGGCGGTCCACGGTCTGGTTCTGCCCTCGTCTCCCCAGGTGGGAGAGGACGGCTCCATCGTCCTGACCGCCGAAGTGCCCGTCGCTCCCGGCGCATCCCGCCGGGTTCTGCTGAAGTTCGACCCCATCTGGAACGTTCTCGAGCGCGCCGATGGGCCGGCCCTCGTTGTGGATGCGGGGGAGCGGGGCACCGCCCGGCTTCCCTCGGGGGACGCTCTGCTTGCGGACCGCGAGTCGGGCGAGATCTTGCGAATCCGTCCCGACGGGAGGTCCGAAAAGGTGGCGGGCGGTTTCGAGCGCCCCGAGTTCCTCGCCTACGACGCGTCGGACGGTTTCCTCTACGTGCTGGATGTCCCGACGCCGGGGGTCCCTCCCTCGGCCGGCGGCCGCAACGCCCTGAAGCGCGTGAATCTCGAGGGCGGGGCCGTAGAGACCTTAGCCGGGGCGAGTTCTCTCCCCCTGGGACTCGCGCTGGCCGGGGAGAAGGCCTTCTGGGTGGACGGGGACAGCGGCGTTCTCTTTTCCGCCGATCTTGGCGAGAGAAAGAAAAAGGACAACAAGGAGAAGTTCGACGCCCTCCTCAGCGGAGCGGATGAAGTGCCGCCGGTCAACACGACCACGACGGGCACGGTCCGATTCAAACTGAAACTCGAAGAGGAGGATGACGTCGTGCCGGCCGGGCCGGAATCGAGCCGGCTGGAGGACAAGGAAAATCGGTTGGAATTCCACCTCAAGGTGCGGCGCATCGTGGGAGCCACGGCGGGCCACATTCACCTGGGCGCGCCAGGGGTCAACGGTCCCGTGGTCGCCGAGCTCTTTTCCTCCTCCAGGCCCTCCCCGAGACCCAGGGAGCTGGAGCGGGAAGGCAAGATCTACGAAGAGGACCTCGTGGGGCCCCTGGCGGGCGATTGGGACGGATTCGTCTCGGCCCTGCGCGCCGGACAGCTCTACGTGAACGTACACACCCAGCTCTTTCCATCCGGTGAGATTCGGGGCCAGATCATCCCCCAGGGCGGCGTATCCAACCGGCCCCCCAACGGCACCATCCTGGCCCCCGCGGGGGACGTCACAATCTCGGAGGGAGAAAGCGTCTCCTTCGCCGGGGCCGTCAGCGACCCCGACGGCGACACGGTGAGCGTCCTGTGGGACTTCGGCGACGGATCCTCCTCCACGGACCTCAACCCCGGGGACCACCTGTACGCCTCCGCCGGCACCTACACCGTGACCTTCACGGCGACGGACGCCGGGGGCCTCTCCGACCCCACTCCCGACTCCCGGATCATTACGGTCGAAGGTTCTCAGAATGCCCCTCCCGAAGGGGTGATCGTGGAGCCCCCTGGCGACGTATCCATCCTGGCCGGGGAATCGGTGACCTTCTCGGGGAGCGCCACGGACCCCGACGGCGACACGGTCACGGTCTTGTGGAACTTCGGGGACGGCTCCACCTCCACGCTGCTCAACCCCGGCG
>Ga0073934_10009118_pt1 | contig 12867 bp, 11 predicted proteins | sample LarsenN4metaG_FD_76834 | JGI IMG/M metagenome (GOLD analysis project Ga0073934, IMG submission 76834) | Hot spring sediment bacterial and archeal communities from British Columbia, Canada, to study Microbial Dark Matter (Phase II) - Larsen... ...
GCCCGCTCGTAGAGGGAGGCGAGGTCGGAGTAGAGGTAGCCCGGGTAGCCGCGGCGGCCGGGGAGCTCCTCCCGGGCCGTGGAGACCTCCCGCAGGGCATCGCAGTAGTTGGTCATGTCGGTGATCAGCACCAGCACGTCCATCCCCGCGGAAAAGGCCAGGTACTCGGCAACGGCCAGGCCGAAGCGGGGGGCGAGGAGCCGTTCGATGACCGGTTCGCCGGCCCGGTTGATGAAGGCGGCGAAGCCCCCCCGCATCCCGGCGAGCACGTCCATGTAGAAGGAGTACTCGTGGTGGGTCAGCCCCAGGGCGACGAAGACGACGACGAAATCCCCCCCGCCGGCCAGGCGGGCATTCTTCAGGATGGCGGCGGCCATCTCCTTGGCCGGCAGGCCGGCGCAGGAGAAGATCGGCAGCTTCTGTCCCCGCACCAGGGTGTTGAGTCCGTCGATGGTGGTGAAGCCGGTCTCGATGCACTCCCGGGGGCGGGCCCGGGCCACCGGGTTGATCGGCGCCCCGGTGATGGGCCCCCAGCGCTCCGGCACAAAGGGGGGCTCGTTGTCGATGGGGGCAAAGGAGCCGTTGAACACCCTTCCGACCACCGCCCGGGAGAGGGGGGCCCGCTTGATCGCATCGCTCATGCAGACCGCCGCCGCCGTGTCCAGCCCCCGGGTCTCGCCGAAGACCTGCACCAGGACCGTGTCCCCCTCGATCTTGATCACCTCGCCATCAAGGAGCTCCCCGTCCGGGCCGGTGATCCGGACGACCTCGCCGAAGCGGACCCGCTGCACCCGGTCGAGGAAGAGGAGCGGTCCGCGGATGGAGGAGACGGTGCGGTAGATGTGGTCACTGAGCCGCATGGGCACCCCCTTCCGTGAGAGCCTCGTCCAGCGGCACGCCGGCTGCCAGGCGCTCCCCGATCCGGTCGTGGTCCGCCAGGATGCTCTCCAAGAGGGCCAGGCATTTCTCCGGCGGGGTGAAGGCGTCGTCCTCGCTGTAGGCGTTCTGGCAGAGGAACTCCAGCCGGATCCGCCCGGCGCTGTGCAGGATGAGGCGGTCCTGCTCCTGCATCCCCTCCAGGCCGACGATCTCGGCCACCTCCCGCAGCGCCTCCTCCCGCTGCAGCAGCTGGCGGCAGCGCTGCCGTGCCTGCGGCCAGCCGCCTGCCACCTGTGCGGCGAAATGACCCACCAGGGCGGCCTCGTGGAGGGAATAGCTCTGGAACCAGTTGATCGCCGGGAAGTGGCGGCGGTGGGCAAGGGAGGTGTCCAGCATGAGGAAGGCGCCGGCGGTCCGGAGGCAGGCCTGGGTGACCGGTTCGGTGAAGTCCCCGCCGGGCGGGGAGACGGAGAGGATCATGCTGAGGGAGCCGATCTCCCCCCCCATGGTCTCCACCACCCCGGCCCGCTCCATGAAGCCGGCCATGCGGGAGGCCAGGTAGGTGGGATACCCCTCCTCACCCGGCATCTCCTCCAGGGAGGCGGAGATTTCCCGCAGCGCCTCGGCCCAGCGGGAGATGCTGTCCGCCAGGAGGAGCACGTGGCAGCCCAGGTCGCGGAAATACTCGGCCATGGTGACCGCCGTGTAGATGGAGGCCTCCCGGGCCGCCACCGGCATGTTTGAGGTGTTGGCCACGACGATCGTTCGCTCCATCAGCCGCAGGCCGGTCCAGGGGTCGGAGAGGGTGGCGAACTCCTCCAGCAGTTCGGCCATCTCGTTCCCCCGCTCGCCGCACCCCACGTAGACCACCAGGTCCACGTCGGCGAACTTGGCGATGGACTGCTCCAGGATCGTCTTGCCGGTGCCGAACCCGCCGGGGATGATGGCGGTCCCCCCCCGGGCCAGGGGGTAGAGGAGGTCGACCGCCCGCTGGCCGGTCACCAGCGGCGTGGACGGCGGCAGCCGCCGGCGGCAGGGGCGGGGACGGCGCACCGGCCACTCGTGGCATGCCTCGATCGGCGTGCCGTCGGCAAGGCTCCCCACCGGGCCGCAGAGACTGAAGGTGCCGCTGGGAAGATGGGCGATCATCCCGTCTGTAGGGGCGATGATCCGGTGGCGGATGGTCCCCTCTGCCACCGTGCCGAGGGCCTCTCCGGCCCGGACCGTGTCTCCCGCTTCCGTGTCGGGCTCGAAGGACCACTCGCGCCGGGGATCGAGGGGGGTGGCGGAACTCCCCCCGAGGATGAACGGGCCGTCCCGCTCCAGGAGCCGGTCCAGGGGGCGCTGCAGGCCGTCGAACATCCCCCCCAGGAGCCCCGGGCCGAGCCGGACCATGAGGGGCGCCCCGGTCCCCCGGGCCGGCTCACCCACGGCCAGGCCGCGTGTCTCCTCGTAGACCTGCACCACGGCCCGGTCCCGCTCCAGGCGAACCACCTCGCCGGTCAGGCCGGCTGCCCCCAGCTGGACGATCTCGTACAGCCGCAGGTTCCGGAGGTCGACGGTGACCGTCGGTCCCGCTATGCCGATGATCCTGCCGCTCATTGCTTCACCTTCACGTGGTAGCCGACGGCCCGGCGGATCAGCCGCACGGCATAATCCTCGACCACGCCGGCAACCGGCGCCGGCAGCACCACCAGCACGCCGGGCCAGCGAAGCTCGCACGCTTTCACCTGCTCCTCTCCCACCTCGGCCAGCAGTCGCTCGTCCAGGATCACCACCCCGCTCTCCGGGTCCCCAAGGGCGGCCTGCAGGGCCATGGTCGCCTCACCGGTTGGGACGGCGCGCTGCAGGGCGCCGCAGCAGGCAAAGCCGTTGCCGGCGTCACGGGGGGTAATGGCCACGATCCGCTTCATCGCATGACCTCCGCTTCGACTGCTTCCGTGCCGGCCGTTGCCAGGCGGGAAAGGAGGCCGATGATCCGCGCCTCGTTCCGGCAGCGCCAGAGGTACCAGAGGATCTCACCGACGCCGTCCGGTTCCCGGGCCAGGGACGAAACCGCCCGGTACTCGGCCTGCAGAACGGTCCGCTCCAGGTTGTCCGGGTCGCCGCTGCGGTTGATCCCGCCGAGTCGTGCCGCGAGGCGGGCGATGGCGACGACATCCGCCTGCTCCGCCAGGTCTGCCAGTTTCTTCACTGGGATGCTCCCCCCCTCGACCAGCCGGGGGGGGCGGCTAGATCGCCAGCGGAGCCCTTTTGCCACCGCGGTCAGGTTGCGGCAGTCGATGGTCAGGACCACGAACCGGCTCATGACCGGGTGGTGCCGGCCGGCTGCCAGCCGTGCCAGGAAGATGTCCTGCAGCGCCGTCTCCACCGCGCCGCTCCCCCCGCTCCGGAACGTCCCGGGGAGGGTGGCGCAGGCCGGGGCATGGGGGGAAAGGATGCCGGCCAACTGCCGCACCGCCGCCGCTTCGTCGGGAGCGATCCGGAGCAGGGTGCGGATCCGGTCGTTCATCAGGCTCCCCTGCAGGAGCTCGTCGTCGCCACGGCTGCCGCCGGCAAGACGGCGCAGGCAGACGGCTATGACCCGCAGCTCGGCCAGCCAGAAAAAGGGGGCCGTGATGATCCGCAGCGGTTCCGGCATCCAGCGGAACACCCAGCCGTATTCCCCCTGCAGTGCCAGGGAGACCCGGCCGTCCAGCCCCGCCCCCCGCCTCCAGGGGGCTGGGGGGAGCAGGCTTGCCGGCTCCGGCGCCAGCAGCAGCCGGTCCCATTCGGCCACCAGGTAGGACCGCCTCCCCCTGATCCGGGTCAGGAGGGTGTCCCGGGGCACCCCCTCGGCAAAGCGTCGCAGCAGGTCCCTCATGGCACCAACCCCCGCAGTTCGGCGACCAGCTCCGGCAACAGGTCGGACCACCCCTTTTCCAGCCGCGACTCCAGGGTGTTGACCACGGTCAGGCTGCCGTCGCCGGTCACGGCGACCAGGCCGCCGCTGATGGCGGGGTCGGCCTCGATGGTAGCACTCGGGAAGAGGTCGGCGGCCGGGGCGGTATCGCAGGGGGCAACCCGGATCGTGGCCCAGTCTGCGCGCGGGAGCTCCTCCGCCAGCTCCGCGAGCCGCGTCCCGGCCCCGGTGTCCCGCAGCCCTCCCAGGCAGGCCCCTGCCCGCTGCCGCAGGCGGAGCGCCAGGTCGTGCTCCCCCCGCAGGCGGATGAGGGCCGCCTGCCGCAGGGCGTCCGCCATGATCTGGTGGCGCCTTTCGGCGCCGGCAGCGGCACAGCGCCGTTCATGGGCCTGCCGCAGCTCGTCGCAGCGGGCGGCGGTGGCATGGCGCACGGCATCTGTCTCCGCAGCTTCGTTCGTGCGGATGGCCCGTGCCTGCTCCTCCCCCTTGCGGCGGAGTGCTGCCAGCAGTTCATCCTGTCCCATGTCGCCGCCTCACTGGTAGAGAATCATGGTGGCGACGACAAAGCCGAGGATCACCATGGTCTCCGGGATGGCCAGGAGGATGATGACCGTTCCGGTCATCTCCGGTCGTTCCGCAATGGTACCGGCGCCGGCCGCGCCGATGCGCGACTGGGCCCAGGCAGTGGCAATGGCCGAGAGGCCGATGGCCAGTGCCGCGGCAAAACAGATCAGAACCTTTTCCATGATAGTCCTCCCTATTTGTGCAACGGTTTAAAACTCCTGCCGCCATGCTCGACGAACTTGCTGAAAAACTCGACGAAATGGAGCCGCAGGGCGTGGATGGTCGGGGCGAATGTCCCGAGCACGATGGCGACGCCGTGGAGAACTATTGCCGCCATCGTGCCGAGGATCAGGTCGCCGGTCAGGCCGGCCAGCTGGTTGGCCGCATTGGCCAGCAGCGCCGACCCCAGTCCTATTGCCATGATCCGGGCATAGGAGATGATGTTGCCGATATGCTTCAAGAGCTCCAGGGGGGCGAGAATCCCGCCGGAGAGGAAGAGGAGCGGGATCAGAACCCCGGTTGCCACCAGGATCGGCCTGCTGAGGAGCCAGGGGGAGGGGATGACCAGGGTGGCGGAAAGGAGCGCCAGGCAGACGAGCAGGGCGATGGTGACGAGCCTCCCCATGGCCTCACGCCGCTCGTGCCGTCGCAGGGCCGTGACCGTGCCGAGGGCCAGGCCGAGGATCACGTGGGCTCCCCCCAGTGCCAGGGAGAAGACCAGCATCGGCATGATGGCCCGGCTCCGGTGGGGGAGGAGCGGCTCCAGTCGGAGCAGGCGGCCGCCCGCCTCACCGAAGACTTCGCCGAAGAGCAGGCCGAAGATGATGGCGGAGCCGGCGCAGGCCAGGAGGATCCGGGCGGCATCGTTGAGCGCTCCGCGCTGCTTGTGGCGGAGAATCAGCAGGGCGACGATAGCCAGTACCAGGCCATGGCCGGCGTCACCCAGCATCAGACCGAAGAAGAGGGGGAAGAAGAAGCCGATGAACGGGGTCGGGTCCCAGGAAGAGTAGCGGGGGAGGGGGAGCAGCCGGGTGAACAGCTCGTAGGGCTTCAGATAGGGGGGGTTGGTGAGGGTGACCGGCACCTGCTCCAGGTCCTGCTCCAGGATCTTCAGCTCCTCCACTGCAACCGTGCCGCCGAACCGTTCCGACAGCGCCCGCACCAGGGGGGGGGTGGCGTCCGCCCGGGCCCAGCCGAGGATGACGAAGCAGAGACCGGTCTGCCGGACCACGCTCGTGGCCGAAAGGAGCGCGAGCCGCTCCCCCAGCCACTGGTCGACCCGGCGGTAGACCGGGAGCCACTGGCGGGCGAAACCGGCCAGCCAGGCCTCTGCCCCGGCGTACGCCTCCTCCACCGTGCGCACCCGCTCCCGTACCCGCCTCAGCCGTTCGGGAAGGGGGAGGTTGCCCAGTTCGGCGGGGAAGGGGAGTTCCGGCAGCTGCTCTTCGCTCAGGATCCGCTTGATGCGGCTGGATTGGGTGGCAGGCGCCGCGATCAGGCCGACGAGGGTGCCGTCCGCGGCCCGGGTCGAGGTGAGGGAGAACTCGCCGCCGGTGAAGCGGGCGAGGATTTCCTGCAAACGCCCGATGAGGGCCGGGTCGCGCAGGGTGATGGCAATGAACTCAAGGTCGCTCTCCTGGTAGTCCTCCCCGACCAGGTCGCCGACGGTTTCCAGCAGGACGGCGTACTGGCGCAGTTCGCTCCGCTCCCGGCCGAGGGCCGTGCGGCGCTCCGACCATTCCCGGCAGAGTGACAGGTGTTTCTCGGCGCCGGTGGCAATGGTCCCCAGCACCGGCAGCGGATCGAGGCTGCTCTCTCGGGTTTCCAGGGGGGGGAGGAGGGCGATGATGCCGGAGGTCAGCTGGCGGAGGTTTTCGAAGAAAAGCCGCTCGGTGGCGGTCCGCTCATCCAGGAGCAGGCCGTGGAGGTCACCGCGGCGTTCCAGGGCGATGAAGCTTTCGGCCTCCGCTTCCGGCTGGAAGGTCCCCTGCTCCGTGATGACGTCGAGGACATCGAGGAGCAGTTCCTTGGGACCGACGATCTCAAGTTTGCTCATCCTGACGATCATGGGCATCCTCCCGGCGGAGGCGCTGGAGATGGCGGATAATGATCCGGTCCAGCATTTCCGTTTCAAGGGAATTGAACCGGGCGACAGCGGCGTTCGCCTCTGCCACCACTGCCAGCGACTCCTGCTGAGCCTCCTGCTCTACCGTTTCCATGGCACGATCGAACGCTTCCTCGAGTCTGGCCGCTTCCTGCCGGAGCGTTTCCGCCGCTTCGGCCCTGACGGCGGCCAGCCGCGCCGCGCTCTCCTCCTGCAGGGCGGAGAGTTGCCGGCGGATTTCCCGCTCGGCTGCCACAATCTCGGAGAGGAGTTCATCGCCCATCGGCTGCTCCCTGTTACACCCCGTTGCAGGATGAAGCACGGTGAATTTTCTGTAATTTTACCAGACTTTCGGCGGTATTGGGCGGGGTGGGTGGTTTTGGGGGGCGGGGGTGGAGCTGATCACCCCCGGCATGGCAAAGATCTTCGTGGCTCAGGCAGGCGAAAGCCACCTTCATTCGCGCCGGTGAGCCGATGGGGCGCCGGCAAAATGGCCAGGACTGCCCGTACCGCATCGACGGAGAGGCTGTTGCCGAGCTGGTGCCACTGGCGGCGCAGCGCCAGGCCGGGGGGGAAGGAGAAACCGGATGGCAGGCCGAGCAGGCGGGCGATCTCTCCCGGGGCAAAGTGCCGCACCCCCTGCCGGCAGCGCAGGTAGGCGCCGGAGTGCATCAGGGTCTTGCCGTAACTGGCGGCAAAGCAGGAGGCACAGGCCGCAGGGTCGTCGGGGTCGAGGACCATGAGCCCGGGACCGAAGCGGGCGAGCGCCTCCCCTGGCACCAGCAGCTCCGCCGGCGCATGGTCGCAGAGGGAGCGGTCGAGGTAGTCCGCCAAAGGCTTGGCAGGGGGGGGCTCCGCCAGGTCCGGGAGCGGCCGCAGCGGCGTCAGCGAAGCGGCCAGGTAGTAGCGCTCGCGACGCATCGGCACACCCAGGCTAGTCGGGCGGAGAAGCTGCTCCCGCAGGTCGTACCCCCGCTCCGCCAGGACGGCGACCAGCCGCTGTCTGGCCTGGGAGTCGAGAAATCCCGGGACGTTCTCCAGGGCGAGGCTTGCGGGGAGTTTCCCGGCCGGCAGCCGTTCGAGAATCTCCAGGATGCGGCGCAGGCTGGCGGCCCGGTGGTCGTCCAGGTCGAGCTGGTTGCCCCGCACCGTGTAGGGCTGGCAGGGGGGCGAGAGCCACCAGAGGTCCGCGCCGTGCGTGGCCAGTTCCCAGTTGCTGACCCGGGAAAGGTCGACCCGGACCGCCTGGTGACCAGGGTGGTTGCAGCGGTAGGTGGCCAGCACCGCCGGGTCGTGGTCCATGGCGCAGGCGACACGGGCGTCCGTGCCGCTAGTTGCGGCGGCCAGGCCGCCGATGCCGCAGAAGAGTTCCAGGATTCGCATGGAGGCAAGTCTAGTGCAGATGGGTGAAAAAGGGAAGGGGTGCGTGGTGGGACGCCAATTGGTTGCAAGGTGGGAGCGGTTCGGTACCACGGAGTCTGGAGCGGGTTTCCCTCCTTCCCTCAGTCGAGTACCCGAAAAAATGCCAGCATGTAAATGTATTCCTGCGACTCGAATGTCTTCACCAGTGAGACGCCGGGGAGCGGATTGTGGACCGACTTCATCTTCTGCGGATCGTTGATCTCAAGAACGATGTAATCGACCGTGTGTTTCCGGGCGTACGCGATCACGTCGTCGTGGGATCCGAGCGGAAACGGCGTCCACCGGCCGTCGAGATAATAGATGGTCTTGCTCCACTTGGCCATGTAATTCCTGCCCGGGCCGAAAAAACTGCGCGCCGCCATCCCCAGGTTCCTTGTCACGTCAGCATACTGTGCTTTCTCGATATTCTTGAGGCTCATGGGTCCGGGATGACCCGCTGCCGGGATGAGGCGATATACATAGCGTCCCCCGATCAGAATGACGGCACCGGCACAGACCGCCACCGGAACAAAGCGGAGCAGTCCCCCGCCGGCACGGGACCCAATCCATTCCCCCCAGCCGGCAAACCCTTTTGCCGCGGCAATGGTGACCAGCGGGAAATAGGGGACGAGATACTTCCACCACCCGCTGGTAAAGAGTGGCAGGACAAAGACGATTAAAAGCGGGGCAAAGAGGACCGCCCGCTTCTCCTTGCGATGCTCTCCCCAAGGGACAAACAAGGAAGCGAGCGCAGCCGCAAAGAGATAGAAGGGGATCAGTTGCGGATAGCGGTCCATGCCGCTGCCGTTGGGAATTCTGCCGGGAATTTCGGTCGCCAGGCCGTGAAGATACCGCGAGATGTTCTTGCGTGGTTCAGCGAGAAACGGGGCAAGCAGGTCGGCGATCCCCTTCGGCACCTGCCAGTTGAGCTTCCCCGAGCGGTCCATCCCCCAGATGTCGGGGTTTTCCGCATCCTGAATCTGCAGTTCGGCATGTTTCAGCCAGGAGATGACGTAGGAGGTCTTGGGACTGATGACCACCGCCCCGTAGTTTCGGGCCAGAAAGACCAGATAGGGGAGCGAGACCAGGGAGAACAGAAGGATCGTGACGAGATAAACCCTGCGGAGCGGGGCGTGGCCAATGATTCGCCGCCGTGTCCAGGCCGTCGCCGCCAGCACGAAAACCAGTATCAGAACCCCTTCCGAGCGGCTCATGTAGGCCAGAGCAAATGCAACCCCGGACAGCGCGGCATAGCCGGAGGAGTGTCTGACCACAGCCCGGAGGTACAGCAGCAATGATACGGTCAGCAGCGCCGTATAGGTAATTTCGGGTTCGGGCGAATAGGCAATGTTCACGAGATGGGGCGACAACCCGCAGAGCGATGCGGCCATGACCGCGACAGTCCTGTCAAAGAGCTCCTCAGCCAGCAGGTAGACGGTGATGACCAGGAGAAAGCAGGTGAGCGGAGCGAGCAGCGACACGACGAGCAGAAGGTCGTGTACTCCGCTACCATACGACGCGGCAGCGATCAGGAGGGAATGAAACGGCGGAGCCCAGAGAGCCTGCCAGCCGAGTTCCCCCCCGGTGAGCACGTTCCGGGCGATCTGCAGGTAGGTGACGCTGTCATGGGTGAGTGCCGGCACTCGGTAGCTGGCTGCCAGAACGATAGCGGACAGGAGTGCGGGGATGAGAATGGACATGCGTGCGTACAGGTGGTGGTCCCTCATGTACCGGTTACCGTCCCTTGGGAGAATTCCCGCATTCTGGCCAGGCCGCCGATACCGCAGAAAGGTTCCAGGATTCGCATGGGGGTGATTTTAGTGCGGAGCGGGGAAAAAGGGAAGGCTCATGTGAATCGGCATGCAAAAATGACCCACCCCAGCACCCTGCTCCATACTCTCCGAACTTACCGGAGAGAGGAGAACCGAAAGGAGATGCTGAAGGTGGACACCATCAAAGATATACGCATTGCACATTTTGTAGAGGGGAAAGGAATTCGTGAGATTTCGAATTCCTTTCCCGTAACACCGTCAGAACTGTTCTCCGTAGCGGCATGGTTGACCAGAGCTACTGCCGGATTGACACTGCCGGTGGTGGGTCAAAATTCAATGCCGATTGACAAACTACACAAGAGTCGTTTAGATGGCCTTGCGGAGACCTTGTTGAATGAGTGAAAGGATATATTTTGTCTGGTAGACTGACACCATGAAACACCTCATCCTCGGCACTGCCGGACATATCGACCATGGCAAGACCTCTCTGGTGCGGGCGCTCACCGGCATCGACACCGACCGCCTGCCGGAGGAGAAGGCGCGGGGGATCACCATCGAGCTCGGCTTCGCCCACCTGGAGCTCCCCGGAGATATCCGTTTCGGCATCGTCGATGTTCCCGGCCATGAGCGCTTCATCCGCACCATGGTGGCCGGGGTGGGGGGGATGGACCTGGTGATGCTGGTGATCGCCGCCGACGAGGGGGTTATGCCCCAGACGAGGGAGCACCTGGAGATCTGCCGCCTCCTCGGGGTGCAGCGCGGGGTGGTTGTCCTCACCAAGAGCGATCTGGTCGATCCGGACTGGCTCGGCCTGGTGGTGGAGGAGGTGCGCGACTATCTGGCAGGCAGTTTTCTGGAGGACGCGGCCATCGTCCCGGTCTCCTCCCGTAGCGGCGCCGGGCTGGATGATCTGCGTGCGGAGCTGGCGCGTCTGGGGGGGGGAATCGAGCCGAAACGGAGCGACGGCCCCTACCGTCTGCCGGTGGACCGGGTCTTTACCGTGGCCGGGTTCGGCACGGTGGTGACCGGCACGCTCCTCTCCGGCAGGATTGGTGTGGGGGATGAGGTGGAGATCCTCCCTGGGGGTTTGCGGAGCAGGGTAAGGGGGATCCAGAGCCACGGGAAGAAGTGCGATGCCGGCCTTGCGGGGGAGCGCCTTGCGGTCAACCTCCAGGGGGTGGAGCACGACCGGCTCAGGCGCGGTGATGTGATTGCCCCTGCCGGCCTGTTCAGGACGACACGGGTTGTGGATGTGCGCCTCGACTACCTGGAATCGGCCGGCAGGGAGCTGAAGAGCCGCTCCCTGCTCCGCTTTCACTCCTCCACCGCGGAGGTGCAGGCCGAGGTGGTGTTGCTCGAGAGCGCCTCGATCATTCCGGGAGGGAGCTGCTATGCGCGGTTTCGCCTGGCCGAGCCGCTGCTCCTCCTCCCCGGAGACCCGTTCGTGTTGCGGCGCAGCTCTCCGGCCGCCACGGTCGGGGGGGGGAGGGTTCTGGACCCCTTCCCACCTTTGCGCCGGCGAAAGGGGGGCGAGTCACTTCGCCTCCTGGAGGCGATAGAGGGGGAGGACGATGCCCTCAGGATCGCCGCCATGGTGGAGGGGGCGCTCCTCTCCGGAATAGCCCAGCCGGAGCTGCTCCGGCGGACCGGCTTCTCCGCCACGCGACTGGAGAAGGGGCTGACAACGCTCCTCTCCTCCGGCCGCATCGTGCAGATGACCCGGGAGCCGCGGATCTTCCTTGCCGGAAACGGGGTGGCCGAACTGCAGGCGATCCTGCTGGCCGCGGTGGAGCAGTTCCTGGAGGAAAATCCGCTGAAGGAGGGGATGGGGAAGGAGGAGCTGAAAGGGCGCCTGCCAAGGCGCAGCGACCAGCGCTTCTTCGCCCCGCTGCTGTCTGCCCTTGAGCGGGACGGCCGGCTGCTGCCGGAGCGGGATATCGTCAGGCTACCCCAGCGGAAGCCCGGAGGAACAAAAGGGGCCGGCGATCCGCAGGGGAGGCTGGAGGCACTCCTCGTTGCCGGCGGATGCGAGCCGCCGACCCTGAAGGAGCTGGGTGAAAGGTCGGCATGGGGGAGAAGCTGCTGCTGGAGCATCTCAACCGGATGGCCCGGGAGGGGCGGGCGGCCAAGATCAAGAGCGACATCTTCTATGCGCCGGCAGCGGTGACGGAAATCAGGGAGAAGCTGACCGGTTACCTGAAGGAGCACGGGGAGATAACGCCGCCGCAGTTCCGGGATCTGACCGGCCTGTCGCGCAAGTTCATGATCCCGCTTCTGGAGTATTTCGACGGAGAGAAACTCACCATCCGGGTGGGTGACAAGAGGGTACTGAGGAGAGGATGAGCGAGACAAAGACTAAAGAGGAGCTGGCAGCCACCATTGATCTTGCCGAGTGGCAGTGGATCAAGCCCCACAACGAGCGGGGGGGGCTCATCACCGTCTCCCCGGAGCTGGAGCTGGCCGAGGTCGGCTTCAGGATCGCAGCGGATGACGCGGGAATTGTCGGCGACTGGATCGGGAGCGGCCTGATCGGCAAGCCAACCCTGGAGGAGCTGGCAGCGTGGGACCGGGAGCCGACGAGACGTTTCCCGGTGCTGATCGTCAGCCCGTATATTTTGATGCAGAGGTGAGAGCCTACGGCACTAAGCAATTATCCGCCCGCTCCCTGAGGTCGCTCACCAAAAGTAGGCGCTTCTAAGCGAGACGCAAAGGGAAGAATACGCAAAAGGAGACGAGAACCCTTAAAATGATTTTCTCCGCGAATCCTTGGATCCCTTTGCGGCTTTGCGGTGAACATGTTTTCGACTTTATCTGAGGAGGTCAATCATGGCTGACACAAAGAAAGAGCTGGCCTGCAGCATGTGTAGCGCGGTCTGGGCAAAGAGTGGCACCACCAACTGCTGGAGCGGCGAACCCGCCACGGCTCCCCCCCGACCGGCCCACTGCCCGACCGCCACCGGCAAGGAGATCATCGACGCTTCCTTTGCCGAATACAGCGGTGACAGCGAGGATGCCCGCCTCGCCCGGGTTGCGGCCAGGGTGGAGGGGCTCTGCTACCAGAAGACCCCGGGTAGCACGGCGGTGGTCGCCCGCTGGACCCGGGTGGAGGACACGATTGCCCTGGCGAAACTGATGGGGTGGAAGCGGATCGGCATCGCCACCTGCATCGGCCTTCTGGCGGAGACGGACCAGCTGGCGGCGATCCTGCAGGCCCAGGGTCTGGAGCCGCTGTCGGTCTGCTGCAA
>Ga0073934_10009119_pt1 | contig 12865 bp, 7 predicted proteins | sample LarsenN4metaG_FD_76834 | JGI IMG/M metagenome (GOLD analysis project Ga0073934, IMG submission 76834) | Hot spring sediment bacterial and archeal communities from British Columbia, Canada, to study Microbial Dark Matter (Phase II) - Larsen... ...
CCGTTGTCGGAGGAGAACACCACGATGGTGCGCTCCGAGAGTTGCGACTCATCCAGGGCATCGAGCAGGCGGCCGACCGCTTCATCCAGACTTTGGACCATAGCGCCGTAGATGGGGTTGCGGTGAGGGGCATGGGGTGGCAGAGCGTTGGCTTTCTTGCGGTATTTTTCGATCAACTCGGGTTTGGCCGTCCACGGGGAGTGAACAGAGAAAGCCCAGTAGTTGAGGAAGAATGGCTGGCTTTTGTGCTCGCGAATGAAACGGGCCGCTTCGGCGGCCAGGCGATCCTCGATGTGTTCCCCAGGCTTGCCCTCGAATCTCTGGCGCTCGAGAAAACGCCACGGGGCGAGATAACCTCCTCCGGGTCCGGGCGCAGGCGTGTGCGGAACGTCGCGATCAAAGCCTTGTTCGAGGGGGCTGAAAGGCTCGGGTCCGAGGTGCCATTTGCCAAAGTGCGCGGTAGCATAGCCCGCCGACTTGAAACGTTCGGCGAGCGTGACGCAGTTGGTGTCAAGGCGCGTGGCGCTGACTGCCTGGAGGGCTTTAGCGGTGGCGGGGGCATTGGGAACGAGGCTTGCCGAAAGGCGTGCCTCGGGAAGATGTGCGACCGGAGCAGTCAGGCCGAGGCGCCCCGGATAGAGGCCGGTCAGAATGCTGGCGCGGGTCGGCGAACAAAGCGGATTGGCAGCGTAGGCGTTGCGGAACAACATCCCTCGGGCAGCCAGGCGCTCGAGATGGGGTGTCTCATAAAAGCGGGTAGCCCCGTAAAGGGTGGTATCGCTCCAGCCCAGGTCGTCGGCGAGAATGAACACGACATTCGGAGGCGGGTTTGAAGCGGCGATGGCGCACCATCTCAAGGCCAGCGCCAGGCACAACGCTCGCAGGAAAAGGCGCATGACCATGAGTAGGCTCTCGCTGTGCCAGGCAAGTCAAGCCCGAGACCAGTGGGCAAACTCATGGGCATGCTTAACAGGCAGTTCAGGTTGATTCATTGCCTCAGGTGGTCTGGTGCTTTGCGTTGGGATCCACCATGAGATGCTCGGTGAACGTTGGCTCCCACAGACACGAGTGTGGGTTACGCCGCTTACCAGGAGTGAGGCGAGGACGCTCGATTTCATTTTTCCCATGCGCGGGAAGCCAAGGCCTGTCAAATGAACTCCTTATGCCAAAACGCAGGGTAGACTGTGGTCCCAAAGCCGCACCCACGAACGGGGTGCCTCAGATTGTAAGACACTGGGAAGATGTCTGAAAGGGAGGCAGAGATGGCGGGCCCGGGTGGCCGTGCATGCCATTGCGAGCTGGAGGCCAACCAGGCATAACGTGCTCGACCCTCCTTTTGGGAGCCAGGCTGTGCAAGAAGAAGCCCACTCCCCTGTCCTGGCGTCTGCCGCTAAAACTGTGAAACAAAACTAATTATGCAGAAGCCGGCGTGGCGCACCATTCACAAAATCAGGTAATTGTAAGAAGAAAGTGGCCAGATAAGCTTGTAAATTACCTGATTTCAGGTACCCGCGCTATATCCCGGTGATTGTTTCAATTAGAGGGGCGCAGAAAATAAGCGCGCTGTTTCTCGGAGATGGGCAGCCCCAGCCGTTCCATGACCTGCAGCATGTCCTCCCACACTTTGCGTTTTTCGCTGAGAGCCTGGTTGCGAAGAAGGTAGGCGGGGTGGTAGGTAGGCATCGTGGGGATGCCACGAAACTCCTGCCATTGCCCACGCAACCGGGTAATGCCCGTTTTGCAATGGAGCAAGCCCTTGACGGCGGTCGCGCCAAGAGCGACGAGGACGCTGGGGCGGATGATTTCGATCTGCTCGAGGAGATAGGGAATGCAGGTCTCCATCTCCTCTTCGGTCGGGGGCCGATTGCCCGAGGACTGCCCCGGGGTGTCGGGCCGACACTTCAGGATATTGGCGATGTAAACGGTGTCGCGAGACAGGCCCATCGTCTGGATGATGCGCGTGAGCAACTGACCCGCCGCCCCGACAAAAGGCTCACCCTGGGCGTCTTCATCGGCTCCCGGTGCTTCGCCCACAAACATGAGACTTGCGTTGACGTCGCCCACCCCGAAGACGACCTGTGTGCGCGCCTTGACCAAATGGGGACATCGCTGGCAGGCGACCGCGCGGGCCTTGAGGGCAGCCATCGCCGCCGCTTTTTCCGTGGGCGAAAGTGCTGGAGGCGGCGAGGTGGACGCCAGCGGCTGCGGCGCCGGTTGAGCAGCGACGACTCTCGCAGCCGACGGAGCCAGGAGTGAAGGTTGCGGTGGGGTTGCCGGCGCGGAGGATGCCACAGGTTTCGCAGGCTCGGCAGACAGGGCCGGACTGGAGGCAAGCCCTCTTGAGGTTGACGGAACGGGTTTGCCGCTGGCGCGACCGGAGCGACCCGTTTCGCGCAGCGCGGCCAGCACGCCGGGGCTGACCCGCACGTGTTTGACCCCGCGGCGCTTCAAGGTCTCGAGATGGCGGATGGCGGCGTCGAGCAGCTCGGAGTAGGTGGTGGGCATGGGAGCCTGATTCGGCTTAGAGCAAGTGGCAGAACATGGCATCGCGCAACTTGGGTTCAAACCAGGTGCTCTTGGGGGGCATGATCGCCCCGGCGTCGGCAATACACATCAACTCCTCGATGCCAGTGGGATACATGGAGAAGGCGCACGCCCAGCCGCCCGAACGCACCAGGCGTTCGAGTTCTTCGGTTCCCCGAATGCCGCCGACAAAACTGATGCGCTGGCTGGTGCGAGGATTGTCTATGCCGAAGATCGGTTGCAGCACATGGCGTTGCAGAAGGGCGACGTCCAGAAGGTCAATGGCTGCTCCCGTGGCCGTCAGTTCGGGACGGAAAACCAGGGTGTGCCAGCGGCCCTCGAAGAAGAACCCCACCTCATGACGGGCGGAAGGCTGCGCGGAGCCGGTCTGCCTGATGGCGAACACCTCTTGCAGGCGTGCCCAAAGCCGGGCCGGGGCGAGTCCATTGAGGTCCTGGAGGACCCGGTTGTAGGGCAGAATCCGCATCTGCGTGTGAGGGAAGATGACCGCGAGGAACCAGGCGCTGTGCCCCGAGCCGCCGCGGGCTTGACAGACTCTCGCCGCGGCCGCGCAGCGATGATGACCGTCGGCGATATAGAGGGCTTCGAGCCTGCTGAACTCGTCCTGGAGCGTCTGGATGAGCCGGGGGTCACGGACCGTCCAGGAGGAATGCCGCACGCCGTCCGGCGCCACGAAGTCAATTTCCGGGAGCCCTGCAGTGCACTCGCGGGCCACCTTTTCAATTCCGGCGGCCGCCTTGTGTACAAGGAACACAGGGCCGGTTTGTGCGTTCAGCGTCTCGATGTGCCTGACGCGGTCGTCTTCTTTATCGGGGCGGGTCAGTTCATGTTTTCGGATGAGCCCGCGGAGGTAGTCCTCGCAACTCGCCACGGCCACGAGGCCCGTCTGCGCGTGATTGCCCATGACCTGGCGATAGAAGTAGAAGCATGGCGCCGGGTCCTGGCGGAGTGCTCCCTGCTCGATGAGGCGCAGGAAATTACGCCGGCCCGTTTCATAGACCTCGGGGTCGTAGAGGCCGGTGCCGGGGGGCAGCTCAATTTCCGGCTTGCTGACACGGAGGAAGCTGAGCGGGTTACCCTCGGCCAGAGCGCGGGCCTCCTCGGAGGACATGACATCGTAGGGCAGCTCGCAGATGCTTCCAGCCAGCTCAGGGCGAGGTCGAAGCGCTTTGAAGGGGCGGATAGCGGGCATGGCCGGAGTGGGGCGCTAGGCCCCTTGAAGAAGCCCTTCGACGAACTTGCGCCCGGCGGCAATATCTGCCACCCGGTTATCTCCGGCCTCCCGTTCGAGGCACAACCATCCGTTGAAGTCCAGGTCGGCCAGCGTGGCGAAGAACTCCGGCCAGCGCACTTCGCCGGTGCCAACCACGACCTCGTCCCCCCAGGTGCCGGGCGTCCTGGTCACCCGGGCGTCTTTAAGATGAACGCTGCGCACGTAGCGGCCCACGGTGCGCAGCGCCTCGATCGGGTCGCCGTTGTTGTAAAGGAGCATGTTGGCCGGGTCGAAATTGACCGCCACGTTGGGGGTGTTCAGATGTTCGAGAAACGCCAGCAAGGCCGGCGCGGTCTCCTGGCCGGTTTCGCAGCCCAGTGTCAACCCGTGATCGGCGAAGAGCCGGCCGATTTGCCGCACGCGTCCGATCAACTTGTCGAAGGACGGGTCTTTCGGGTCGTGCGGGAGGAAACCGGCGTGGAACATCACAAACTTCAGGCCCAGGCGGGAGGCCAGGCGCGCGGTGGCCTGGGCGTTGCGCCAGTTGGTCTCCCAGGTGGCGTCGGGCACCACACCCCCGGTGCGCCGGATGGATTCAAGTGTCGAGTAGTCCTCGCCCGCGGTGCGGAACATGCCCGAGACCATGGTGATGCCTTCGCGGGCGAAGAGGTCGGGGGCGGCGTCCCAGACTGACGGGTTTTCGCGGAACGGATCAAGGTCCATCTGGGCACGCGGCAAACCGATGGTCTTCAAGTACTGGGCCAGTTGCGCGGGGCTGGAGGGCTGCAGGGACCAACTGCAGACGGCCAGCCGGTTGACGAAGGAACGCAGGGCGGATTTATCCGTAGCCATAACGGGGTCATCTTAGTGCGTTGTCTGAAGCCGCGCAAACACCAACTCCAGCGGCGGCTCCAGGCTTCTGCGAACGCCAGCGCAACCGGGCCACGACGCCCTTATTCCACGGTCACGCTTTTGGCCAGGTTACGCGGCTTATCCACGTCGCATCCTCGGGCCACGGCAATGTGATAAGCCAGAAGCTGGAGCGGCACCACCGCCAGGAGGGGGAACAGCGGCTCGATGGTGTCGGGCACGTAAATGACGTCGTCCACGTGGGCGGCCAACTCCTCGTTGCCCTCGGTGGCAATGGCAATGATCGGGCCTTTGCGGGCCTTGATTTCCTGAAGGTTGCTGAAGGTTTTCTCGTAGAGTGAATCGGAGGGAATGACGAAGACGGTGGGCGTGCGCTCGTCAATCATGGCGATGGGCCCATGTTTCATTTCCGCCGCCGGATAACCTTCGGCGTGGATGTAGGAGATCTCCTTGAGCTTGAGCGCCCCTTCAAGGGCAACAGGAAAGTTGTATTGGCGGCCCAGGAAAAAGAAGTCCTCAGCCTGAGTGTATTTGAGAGCGACCTGGCGGATGTGATCGTTGCGCGCGAGGACGCTTTCGATCTGCGCCGGCACCGCTTCGAGGGCGCGAAGGATCTGTGCGCCCTCCCGAAGGGACAGACTGCGAATGCGCCCCATCAGCAGGGCGAGCAGGGTCAGCACGGTGACCTGCGAAGTGAAGGCTTTGGTCGAGGCGACGCCGATCTCCGGTCCGGCGTGCAAGTAAATGCCGCCGTCGGCCTCACGGGCAATGGTGCTGCCCACCACATTGCAGATGGCCAGAACTTTATGGCCTTTGCGGCGCGACTCGCGCAGGCCGGCCAGGGTGTCGGCCGTTTCGCCCGACTGGGTGATGACGAGGACCAGTGTGTTTTTCTCGAGGGGGGCGTTGCGGTATCGAAACTCGCTGGCGTATTCGACTTCAGCCGGGACGTGGGCAAAGTCCTCGAACAGATGTTCCCCGACTAATGCGGCGTGCCAGCTCGTGCCGCAGGAGGGCATCACAATCCGGTCCACCGCGCGCAGTTCCGCGAGGGTCATGTTGAGGCCGCCGAAGTTGGCGGTCGCCTCCTCGGCATTGACACGTCCGCGCAAAGCGTTGCGCACCGTTTGGGGCTGCTCAAAGATCTCCTTGAGCATGAAATGCGGGTAGCCACCGCGCTCGGCGGCTTCCGCTTCATACTCGATGCGACTGATCTGGACCTGGGCAGACCCGGACCCCAGGTGCGTGACCTCATAGTGATCGGGCGTCAGGACCACGAGATCGTTGTCATTAAGGTAGATCACGTCCCGCGTGTAGTGGGCAATGGCGGTGGCGTCGCTGGCCAGGAAATGCTCTCCCTTGCCGAGGCCCACGATGAGAGGAGACCCACGGCGCGCCCCGACCACGAGGTCGGGATAATCGGCGCAGAGGACGCCGATGCCGTAGGCTCCGATGACCTCCCGCAAGGCGGCGGCCACGGCCTGGGCCAGAGGGTGCATCCCGTCCGCCGCGACAGCTTCCCCGGCACGGACTCGCGCGTAATGCAGGCCAATCAGGTGAGCCAGGACTTCGGTGTCGGTCGAAGAATGAAAGGTGTGGCCGACCAGGCGCGATTTCAGCCGTTCGTAATTCTCAATGACTCCATTGTGCACGACGGCAATGCGCCCGCTTTGATCGAAATGAGGGTGCGAATTCTCATCGGAGGGCGGGCCATGGGTGGCCCAACGGGTGTGACCGAGGCCCGTAAAGCCCTGGAGGGGAGTAACTTCAAGCAGGCGGGCCAGTCCTTCGTCTATCTTGCCTTTTTTCTTGAGGGTCTGGATGCGTCCCTCGCGCAGCACCGACAGCCCTGCACTATCGTAGCCGCGATACTCCAGCCGACGCAGTCCTTCCAGCAAGACGGGGCTGGCACCCTTTCTGCCGACATAGCCGACGATGCCGCACATAAAGTCGCCTCAAATTCACTTTTGCTTCCGCACTGCTTTCGCTTACACTATTGGCAAGGCTGTCGCAACAATAGAGCGCAACTGTTTTCTTTTATGCCAGTTAAACCGCAACAGGTTCTCAGTGTGATTCTCGGCGGCGGAATGGGGACACGCCTGTTTCCGCTGACCCGACAGCGGGCCAAGCCAGCGGTGCCGTTAGCCGGCAAGTATCGCCTGGTGGACATCCCGATTTCGAACTGCATCAACTCCGAGTTGAAGCGCATTTACGTGCTGACGCAGTTCAACTCAGCCTCGATGCACCGGCACATTTCGCAGTCGTACAAGTTCGATCAATTCTCGGGGGGGTTTGTGGAGATCCTGGCGGCCGAACAGACCTTCAGCGACAGCACGTGGTACCAGGGCACAGCGGATGCCGTGCGCAAGAACCTGATTCACCTCGTCACCCAGCCGGCCGATTATGTGCTCATTCTGAGCGGGGATCAACTTTACCGCATGGATTTCCGGCATATCCTCAACCAGCACGCGACTTCGGGGGCGGAGCTGACCATTGCGACCACGCCGGTGCGGCGCGACGCGGCCGGCGGTCTGGGGATTATGCAGATCGAGGCAGACCGGCGGATCAAGCGTTTCGTGGAGAAGCCCAAAGATCCGGCGCTGCTGGACAGTCTGCGCCTGGACCCGGGGTGGTATGCGCAGTTAGGCATCAATGGCCAGGATGAACTGTTTCTGGCTTCGATGGGCATTTACGTTTTCAACCGCGACTTGCTGGTCCGATTGCTCGAGTCCAACAGCCACACGGACTTTGGCAAGCATATCATCCCGGAGACCATTGGCCGCCACCGTGTTTACTCGTACATCTTTCAGGGCTACTGGGAGGACATCGGAACGATCCGGTCGTTCTTCGAGGCCAACCTTGACCTGGCGTCAGAACTGCCGCGGTTCAATTTCTTTGACATGACGGCGCCAATTTTCAGCCGTCCGCGATGGCTGCCCGGCTCGAAAATCAACGGGGCGGCCATTGACCACGCGATGGTGTGCGACGGGTGCATCATCAACCGGGCCCAGATCAGTTACTCGATCATTGGCATTCGCAGTCTGGTGGGAGCGGGCTCGCGTATCAGCCGCACCATTATGATGGGGTGCGACTACTATGAATCGCGGGAATCCATTCTCGAGCACGAGGCCCGGGGCCTGCCCAAGCTGGGCATCGGGGAAAATGCCCGCATTGAAAACGCCATCATTGATAAGAACGCCCGCATCGGCAACAACGTCGTCATCAGCCCCGCCGGCAAACCGGAGAACATGGATCACGAGCTGTTCTACATCCGCGATGGCATCGTGATCGTCCCCAAGAACGGCATCCTGCCGGACAATACGGTGATTTGAAGCGGGTGGTCGCGGCCTGCGGCCTTGCTTAGCCATGTTTCGGCTCGGATCCCTGGAGCTTGATTCCAATCTTTTTCTCTCGCCCCTGGCGGGCTACACCAACCTGCCGTTTCGTCTGACCTTGCGGGAACTGGGCGGGCTGGGATTGGCAACGACCGACCTGGTCAACGCCCGATCCCTGATTGAACGCAAGGCCAAGGCGCTGAAACTGGTGGAAACCCGGGCGGACGACCGGCCTCTGGCCGTGCAACTGTTTGGGGCGGTGCCGGAGGAGATGCGGGACGCGGCGTGTTTGCTGGAGGAAATGGGCGTGGATGCGGTGGACATCAATATGGGCTGCCCGGTGCGCAAGGTGTGCCGCGTTGGCGGCGGCTCGGCCATGATGATCGAGTTGAAGAAGACCGCAGCGCTGGTCCGGGGCATGGTGGAAGCGGTGCGCATCCCGATTACAGCCAAGATGCGGCTGGGGTGGGATGAGCAGAACATCACCGCCCCCGATCTGGCGCGAGCGCTGGAGGATGCCGGGGTGTCGGCGGTCTTCGTCCATGGCCGGACGCGCGAGCAGGGGTTTGGCGGCACGGTGAGTCTGGCGGGCATCGGGGCCGTGGTGCAGGCGGTTCGGCGCATTCCTGTCATTGGCAATGGAGACATCGTGACCCCTGAAGGGGCCCGCCGCATGATGGAGGCCACGGGTTGCGCCGGGGTCAGCATTGGGCGCGGCGCGTTTTATAACCCCTGGATCTTTGCGCACACGGCGGTGTATCTGCGAACGGGGGTGCTGCCGGCCGAGCCGGATTTCGAGGAGCGACTGCGCGTGATGACCCGGCATCTCGAGCGCATGGTCGAGGTGTTCGGCGAAGCGCACGGCTGCCGGATGTTTCGCAAGGTGGCCCCATGGTACGCGCGGCGGTTCGGTCCGTGCAGCGAGTTCAACAAGCGCGTGGTTCTGATTTCCAGCCGGGCCGACTTTGATGCGGTGGTGGAGCACTACCGCCGCTGGCGCGGCCAGTTTCTTGACACCGATGGGCAACTCAAGCCCCGCTTCCGGCCGCGCCCGCTTCGGTCCTCGTTTGAAGACGGAGCGCCCGCGCCCTGTGATGGAACCATCTCCGTGCCGCGCGGTCCGGTCGAGCGGTGGTAGCGAGGCGCTTCCAACCGGGCGCCGTGGCGCGCCTGCGCCTGCGCAGCAGCGGCGGGGCCACAGAGCATTTGCGAATGCCCACGGTTTCCTGTTAAGGTGGGCAACGTTGAAACGCGAACCACCAGCCAACCCCAAACGCGCGGGCAACGAACAGCAACCCGGCGCCCCGCCGGGAAAAACCCTCCCCCCGGTTCCAGCCTCGCGCCGCGCCCGGCTGTGGTGGTTCCGTGCGGCGGCAGCCCTGCTTCCCCTGGCGCTGCTGGCCCTGGTAGAATCGGGGCTGCGGTTGGCGGGCGTGGGAAAGCCAACGGCTTTTTTTCTGCGGCGCGAAGCGGCGGAGCTGGCCGAGGGGCAGCCCCCAGGGCGGGTGTGGATTGACAATCGCTGGTTCGGCTGGCGGTTTTTTCCCCCGGCGGTGGCCCGCGAACCGGAGCCGACGTTCCTGCGGGATGAGCCGACGAGGTCCGGATTGCGGGTGTTCATTCTGGGCGAGTCGGCGGCCATGGGCGACCCCGAGCCCGACTATGGAGTGGGGCGCTGGCTGGAGGTGTTGCTGCAGGAGCGCCTGCCCGATGTCAACGTGGAGGTCATCAACGCGGCCATGACCGCCATTAACTCGCATGTGGTGCGGGAAATCGCGGCGGACTGCCGGACGGTTGGCGGCGACGTCTGGGTGCTTTATATGGGCAACAACGAAGTGGTGGGCCCTTACGGCGCCGGCACGGTCTTGAGCGCCCAGACGCCGCCGCTGCCCGTCATCCGCGCCGCCATCGCATTCCGGGAAACCCGGGTGGGGCAATGGTTGAGCAGCTTTTCCCAGGTAGCGCCCGGTATGGCGGAGTGGCAGGGCATGGAGATGTTCCTCGAGCAACAGGTCTCGCGGGATGATCCACGCATGAAGTCTCTTTACGCCCATTTTGCCGCGAATCTCGAGGCGATCCTCAAGCAGGCACGCCGTGCGAATGTCCAGGTGGTCCTGAGCACGGTGGTGGCCAACCTGAAAGACTGTCCGCCGTTTGCCTCGCAGCACCGGCAGCCTCTGAACGCCAACCAACTCCAGCAATGGAAGGCACACCGCGATGCCGCGGTGGAGGCTTTGGCGGAGGGCCAGGCGGCAAAGGCTTTGGTCCAGGTTGAAGCCGCCCTGGCGCTGGATGCCGGCCACGCCGAAGCGCATTTCCTTCGCGGGCAGTGCCTCCTGGCGCTGGGGCGCGGCGCGGAAGCGCGGGCGGCATTCTCGGAAGCCCGCGATCTCGACACACTGCGGTTCCGGGTGGACTCGCAACTCAATCGGCTCATCCGCGAAGCGGCTGCGCGCCATCCCGAGGCGGGCTTTGTGGATGCCGAAACGCTGTTTGACCAGGCCAACGCGGCGGGCATCGCGGGGGCCGAGCATCTGCTCGAACACGTGCATCTGACGCCCGAAGGCAATTACCTCCTGGCCCGGCATCTGGCGGAGGACATTCTCGAGCGGCGGTTGCCCGGCGCGGTGCGGTCGCGACGGGCTGGCGCAGGGGAGTTGCCTGATTTCCAGACGTGCGCGCGCCGCCTCGGGCTCACCGATTTCAACCGTCTGGCCATCGCCCGCGAAGTAACCCGACGGCTGCAACAACCGCCTTTTACCGCCCAGCTTGGCCACGCGCAGCAACTTGCCGTCTGGACCAACCGCATCGCCGCCATGTCCCCGGCTGGCCGGGCCGAGGGGCTGCGCGGCTGTATTGAACAGGTGCGCGAGGCCCAGCGGGCTCGTCCGCAGGACTGGGTGCTGCGCCGCAACATGGCCAAAATGCTGGAGGAGGCAGGCGAGACTGAGGCGGCCCTTCGCGAATGGGCCGAGGTGATGCGGGCGCTGCCGCACGAGCCGGAGGCGTTCTACCGGCTGGGAAACCTCGCGGAGGAGCTGGGCCGCCACGCCGAAGCGGCGCGCTGGTATGAGGAAACGCTGCGCCGCCTGCCGGATTCGATCGAGGCAGTCAATGGGCTGGGGCTGGTGGCCCTGGCCCAGGGACGGGCGGAGGAGGCGATGGCGCGCTTCCGCGAGGCGATGCGCCTGAAGCCGGGTTTCGTGGAAAGCCGGGTTAATCTTGGCCGCGCCCTGGCCGCAGCCGGACGCACTGCGGAGGCCCGCGCGGAATACGAGGAGGCGCTGCGCCGCGATCCGGGCTCATTGGCGGCTCACTTGAACCTCGGCAAACTGCTTTCAGGCCTTGGCGACAAGGAGGCAGCCCTGGCTCATTACACCGAGGCTCTTCGCCTCCAGCCGGGTCATGCCATCGCTCATTTCAACATGGCCAACACCCTGGCGGGTCTGAATCGTGCAGCCGAAGCCATGGCGCATTATGAGGCCGCCCTCGAGTCCAGACCCGATTTTGCCGAAGCCCGGTTCAACCTGGGCCAGGAGTTGGCGCGCCTGGGACGGCTGCGCGAAGGCGTCACCCACCTGGAACAAGCCGTGAAGGCCCGGCCGGATTGGGGGGAAGCTCACGTGGCCCTGGGCGCCGCCCTGGCCCGCCAGGGACGATGGGACGAGGCCATCGCACGCTTCAAAGAAGCCTTGCGCCTGCAGCCGGGCCACGCCGTCGCGGCCAGGTATCTAGCCGAGGCTCAGGCGCGTCGCAGAGGGCCGTAAAGGGGCGCAACGCTGAACCCTGGCGCGTTCATCAGACGAAGGCCGGCGCGGTGCGACCGCGGCGCCTCTCACCGACCCAGCGCCTGAAGAAGCGCCGCCAGGCATCGCTGATTCTCGGACGGCGTGCCAACTGAAATCCGCACCCACTCGGGCAGGCCGTAGCCGTCCATCGGGCGCACAATCACTCCCTGCCGCTGCATCGCCTGGAACACCGCCATCCCCCGCCCCACTTTGACGAGGATGAAGTTGGCAAACGACGGCACGTATTCGAGGCCGGCTCGGGAGAAGCTCTCCTCGAAGAAGCGCAGTCCGGCGAAGTTGTTCTCGCGCGTCCGCCGCATGTGTTCCGTATCGTCCAGGGCCGCCAGGGCGGCCGCCTGCGCCAGCAGGTTGGTGTTAAACGGTTGCCGCACTTTTTCGAGCGCAGCGACCACCTCGGGATGGCTGATGCCGTAACCAAGCCGCAACCCGGCCAGGCCGTAAATCTTGGAGAACGTCCGGGCCAGCAACAGATTGGGCGCCTGGCCCGACCGCACCAGCGGCAGAAGGTCGACCGGGTCGTTGAGGAACTCGATATAGGCTTCGTCCATCACCAGCAAGACGTGCGGGGGAATTTCCCGGACCAGGGCCAGCACCTCGTCGCGAGGGGCGAGAGTGCCGGTGGGGTTGTTGGGGTTGGCGACAAACATCAGCCGGGTGCGGGGGGTGACCGCCCGCAGCATGGCAGGCAGATCGTGCCCGTAGGCCCGCGCCGGCACCGTGACCAGCCGCGCGCCAAACAGATGCGTCACGATCGGATAGACGGCGAAGCAATACTGCGACACCACCACTTCGTCACCGGGCGCGAGCATGGCGTGGGCCACGAACTCGAGAATCTCGTTCGAGCCGTTGCCAAGCACGAGTTGCTCCGGCTTGACGTCCAGTTTGGCCGCCAGGTGGTTTTTCAGGTAAAACGCGTTGCCGTCCGGATAGAGATTGACCGTGCGCAGCGCCTCTTCCATGGCTTTGAGGGCGCGCGGCGAAGGCCCAAAGGGGTTCTCGTTCGACGCCATCTTGATGATGTCGGCGGCCGGCAAACCAAGCTCGCGGGCCACTTCCTCGATGGGGCGACCAGGCTGGTACACCGGCAGGTGGGC
>Ga0073934_10009121_pt1 | contig 12865 bp, 10 predicted proteins | sample LarsenN4metaG_FD_76834 | JGI IMG/M metagenome (GOLD analysis project Ga0073934, IMG submission 76834) | Hot spring sediment bacterial and archeal communities from British Columbia, Canada, to study Microbial Dark Matter (Phase II) - Larsen... ...
AGAGCTTGATGGGGATGGTGACCAGTCCGAAGGTGAGATGCCCTTTCCAGATCGGCCGCATCGGTACACTCCTCCGACCCCCAGCGCCGGCGGGGGAGATGCAAGGCGTACTGGGTATTATATCGCGCGCGGGCCCCGGCGGAACGTTTTCCCGAGGGAGGATGGTCGCCGCCGCGCGCCCAATCCCTCCACGGAGGTCGGCCATGCCCTGGATGCCCGATTGGATGGCGCGGTTCTTCACGTACTGGTCGCTCACCTTCGCGGTGTTCTTCATCTATGTGTTCGCCATGCTCGTGGCCGGCCTGGACGTGTGGGCCGATCTGATGGACCGCGTGCGCAAGCGGCGGGCGGATCTGCCGGGGGCGCGCGGGCCGGTGCCCAATCCGCTGCTGGGCAAGAGCGTGGCCTCCACGCTGGGGATCGGGCCGGGACAGGCTCCCGACGCCAAGCGGGCGTGGGTGCGCGATCGGGCCCAGGCCGCCGCGGACAAGGTCGGTGCCGCGGTCTCCGTGGTCGTCCTCGAGGACTCGAAGGAGCACCCGCTCGTCCACTTCCACGACGGCACGCAGCTGAAGTCGTACCGGGTCGACAAGACCTGGGTGGCGGAAGCCCGGGGGGGAAATGCCGGGCGCGCCCGCCAGATCGAGGAGCTGTTGGAGCGGTACCTGGCCAGCGACTTCCTGGGCCGCCACGAGCGGCGGCCCCGCCGCACCACCGAGCTCGCCCGCGAAGCCACGGCCAAGGCGCCGGCGGCCCCCGCGCGGGCGCAGGACGCGACACCTCCGCAGGCGTAGGTCCAGCGCTTCAGAGAGGGAAGGACAACATAGAAGGGCAAAATACGGACGCGGATTCCAGCAGCATTACGCTGGAATCCGCGTCAACACTGGTCGGGGCGGCCGGACTTGAACCGGCGGCTTCGTGCTCCCAAAGCACGCGCGCTACCAGGCTGCGCTACGCCCCGAGATGCCGCGGGGGTGGCCCGGAGGGGCCGCAGGTCCCTCCGGGACTTGTGCCCGCCGTGCTCTACAGCAGTTCGTATCGTAGCACGTCCTTCTCCCTCTGGGAATGCCGCCTCCGGAAGCGGCGTTGCTAGCGGCAAGACAGGAGGGGGATCAGTGGCCACCTTCGTCATCGTCGGAGCCACGGGAGACCTGGCCCAGCGCATGCTGCTGCCCGCGCTGTTCCGGCTGTGGTCGGACGGCGCGATCAGCCGCGACTTCGCCGTGCTCGGCGTCTCCCGGCGCTCCTGGCACGACGAGGACTTCCGCCGCTTCGCCCAGGAGGGGATCGCCAGGACCGGCGAGCCCGACCGCCAGGTCTGGGGCGCGTTTGCCGACCGCCTCCACTTCGCCTCCGGCGATCCGACGACCCCTGACGCCTGCGCGTTTCTGGCGGCGGCGCTCCGTGAGGTGGAAGCGCGCCACGCCACCGGCGGGAACCGCCTGTTCTATCTCGCCTCGCCGCCGTCCACCTACGAGGCGTTCCTCCGCGAGCTGGCCCACAGCGGGCTCGTGCACCGGCGGATGGCCCCCTGGACGCGGCTCGTCGTGGAAAAACCCTTCGGCACCGACGAGGCGACGGCCCGGCGGCTGAACGCGCTGCTCGAGGACTCGATCGGAGAAGAGCGGGTCTTCCGGATCGATCACTACCTCGGCAAGGAAACCGTCCAGAACATGCTCGTCTTCCGGTTCGCGAACACCGTCTTCGAGCCCATCTGGAACCGGCAGTACGTGGACCATGTCCAGATCACGTTCGTCGAGGAGATCGGCGTGGCCGGACGCGGGCGCTTCTACGAGGAGGCCGGTGTGGTGCGCGACGTGGTGCAGAACCACGTGTTCCAGCTCCTGGCCGTGATCGCCATGGAGCCGCCCGCGGTATTCGACGCGGAGGGTTTCCGCAACGAGAAGGCCAAGGTCCTGCGGGCCATCCCGCCGGTCCGGCCCAAGGACGCCGTGCGCGGGCAGTACCGGGGCGGCCGCGTGCGCGGTGAGCGCGTCCCCGCCTACCGGGAGGAGGACGGCGTGGACCGGGGCTCGCCGACGCCCACGTACGCCGCGATGCGCCTGGGGATTGAGAACTGGCGGTGGGCGGGCGTGCCGTTCTACCTCCGCGCGGGAAAGCGGCTGGCCCGGAAGGAGACTGAAATCGTCATCGACTTCCGCCAGCCGCCGCTGGCGCTGTTCAAGGACTGGGACGTCACCGAGATGGATCCAAACGTGCTCGTCCTGCGTACGACCGAGGACGAAGGGATCTCTCTGCAGTTCGCCGCCCGCGTCCCGGGGCGCCGGCGCATGATCCGCTCGGTGCCCCTGGACTTCTCCTACGGCAGGATGGGGCAGGCCGAGCGTCCCGCCTACGAGCATCTGCTCCTGGACGCGCTGCGCGGGACGCAGACGTTTTTCGCCCGGCGGGATGAGGTCGAGCTGCAGTGGGCCATCGTGGATCCGATCCTGCGCCACTGGGCGGACCATCCGCCGGAGGACTTTCCCAACTATGACGCGGGCACGATGGGGCCGGCGGCGGCGGACGAGCTGCTCGAGCGTGCGGGCCGGCGGTGGCACGCGGCGGCGGTGAACCCGGAAGTCTCCGCGGGCGTCTGACCGAGACGCAGGCGCCCATGAGGTGCGCGCGCGCCGCCCCGGTCCGGCGGCGCGCGCAGCAGAAAGGGGAGTCGTCAGGTGACCCGCACCATGGCCGCAGTGCTCATCAGTCTCTCCCTGGCGGTGACGGCCGCCGCGCAGCCGGCGGCGCCGTCGCTGGGCGAGGTCGACCGCGCCGTTGTCCTCATCTCCGTGCTCGTGCAGAGCGGCGGCCGGACCGTCCGCGGCTCGGGATCGGGCATCATCATCGATCCCGATGGACTCATCCTCACCGCCGCGCACGTCGTCAGCCGCGCGCAGGCCCTGGAGGTGACGCTGTGGACGGGGCAGGCGCTCCCCGCGCGCCTGGTCGGCGTCGATCCGCTGTTCGACGCCGCCCTCATCCGCGCGGAGACGTCCGTGCCGCTGCCCACGGCGCCTCTCGGCACGGCGGCCGCGCTGGATGCGGGCGCGCCGCTGATCGCGCTGGGGCGCGCTCCCCGGCGGCAGGCGGGCCCGACGTCGGGGGCGTTCATCGACCTCGATCTCGAGGCGCGGCCGGGCGTGCCCAATTTGCGGGCGTCCACGCGCGTGTGGCCGGGGGACTCGGGCGGGGCGATGCTCGACGGCCGGGGTGAGGTGGTGGGTCTCATCGTGGCGGTCACCCGCGACGGCGCCGTCAGCCTGTCGCTGTCCATCGACGCCGTGCGGCGGCTGCTCCCCGATCTCCTCACGGGCGCGGTCCGCCATCCCTGGATCGGCATCGCCGGCCGCACGCTCACTCCCGACCTGGCCGCAACTCTGGGCCTGGCCGGTCGCAGCGGGGTCCTCGTGATCGAAGCGCTCCCCGGCGGCCCCGCGGCCGCCGCGGGCGTGCGGGGCAGCGGCGGAACCGCGTCGGGAGAGATCCCCCGCGGGGGCGATCTCATCGTGGCCATCGACGGCGAGCCCGTGACGACGTTCGGCGCGATGGCCGCCTACGTGCTGAGCCGCCGTGTCGGGGATGCCGTCACGGTGCAGATCCTGCGCGGCGGGGAGCCCCTCGCGTTCACCGTGGTGTTGGGCGAGCGGCCGAACGTGTGAATCTTCCAATGTGCGCCCGCGGCCCCACCGGCCGTTCCTCGTTGACCCCGTATCAGAGCGCGGTGTAGTATGCTACCAATTCCTTCGCGGGGAGGCGGATCGTGACGCAGCCGGTCGAGACATTCCAGCAGGCCTCGGCGACGATGCGGAAAGTGCTCGTCGAGATCAAGCGGGTCATCGTCGGCCAGGATCTCATGCTGGAGCGGATCCTCGCCGCGCTGCTGGCCCGCGGCCACGTGCTCATCGAGGGGGTGCCCGGGCTGGCCAAGACGCTGGCCATCAAGACCACCGCCCGGGCCATCGACTGCACGTTCCGGCGCATCCAGTTCACGCCCGACCTCGTGCCCGCCGATCTCGTGGGCACGCGGATCTACAACCAGCACACCGGCGCGTTCGACACCGAGCTCGGACCTGTGTTCGCCAACCTGGTGCTGGCCGACGAGATCAACCGCGCGCCGGCCAAGGTGCAGTCGGCCCTCCTGGAGGCGATGCAGGAGCGCCAGGTCACCATCGGCAAGCAGACCTTCCCGCTGCCGAACCCCTTCCTCGTCCTGGCCACGCAGAACCCCATCGAGAGCGAGGGCACGTATCCGCTGCCCGAAGCGCAGGTGGACCGCTTCATGTTCAAGGTCGTCATCACCTATCCCAGCGTGCACGAGGAGATCACGGTCGTCGAGCGGATGACCGTGGAGCATCCGGAGATCGAGCCCGTGCTGCACGTGGACGAGCTCTTCGAGCTCCAGCGGGTGGCCGACGGCGTGTACGTCCACCCCAAGATCATGGAGTACGCGGTGACGCTGGTGAACGCGACGCGGCGGCCGAAGGAGTACGGGCTCGCCGACCTCGCGCCCTACATCGCCTTCGGCAGCAGCCCGCGGGCGTCGCTCAATCTCATCCTCGGGGGCAAGGCCCTGGCCTTGATCCGTGGCCGCGAGTACGTCCTCCCGGAGGATGTGCGCGACCTCGCCCTGGAGGTGATGCGCCACCGCTTCGTCCTCTCGTACGAGGCTCTGGCGCAGGACGTGAGCACCGACGCCATCCTCACCCGGGTGCTGGCCGCGGTGCCGGCCCCGCGGGTGCACATCGGCGATCCGTACGAGGCGGCGAAGACCGCGCCCGCGGCGCCCACGGCCTGAGGCCGCTGATGGAGACGCCCGAGCGGGTGCTCCGGCGGCTGGAGTTCAAGGTTGTACGCCGCCTGGACGGCTACTTCTTCGGCGACTACACCGGCGTGTTCTACGGGCCGAGCCTGGACCTCGCGGAAGTGCGCGAGTACCAGCCCGGCGATGAGGTGCGGCGGATCGACTGGAACGTCACCGCCCGGATGTCGCGGCTGTTCGTCCGCCAGTATCGCGAAGAGCGCGAGCTCAGTGCCTGGCTGCTCGTGGACCTCTCGCCCTCGATGCGGTTCGGCACCCGGCGGCAGCTCAAACAGGATACCGCGATCGAGTTCGCCGGGGTGGCCGGGTACATCGTCACCCGCCACGGGGACAAGGTGGGGTTGCTCGGGTTTCCCGGCCGGGGGGTGTTCGTGCCGCCCCGCGGGGGGCGCACGCACGCGCTGCGGATCATCCACGCGCTGGAGCAGGCGGCCGCCGCGGACGGCGGCGCCACGGGGATGGATCTCGCCGGCAGCCTGCGGCATCTGGGCCGGATCCTGCGGCGGCGCTGCCTGGTCTTCCTCGTTTCTGACTTCCTGGGGCCGGAGGGATGGGAGGCGCCGCTGCGCGAGCTGGGCCGCCGGCACGACGTGATCGCCGTGTGGATCCAGGACCCTGCCGAGCGGGAGCTCCCGGACGTCGGCGGGCTGTTCGTCCGCGACCCCGAGACCGGAGAAGAACTCTGGGTAGACACCTCGGACACGCGCCTCCGCGCCGCGTACCGCGACCTCGTCGGCCGGCAGCGCGCCCGGATAGAGGCGGCCCTGCGGGGAAACCGGATCGACGTCATCGAGCTCTCCACGGCCGAACCGCTGGTCGAGCCCCTGACGCGCTTCATTCAATTCCGTAAAAGGAGGGGACGGTGGAATTCAGCTGGCCGCTGATGCTGTGGGGCACGCTGGCCGTGCCGCTGTTGCTCTGGGCGTACTTCCGCCTGCTCCGGCGCAGCGCGCGCCGTGAGTCGGCCCTGGCCGATCCCCACCTCCTGGGGCTGCTCTGGCGCAGACCCTCGCCGGTCCGCCGCCATCTCCCCGTGGCGTTCTACCTGCTGGCCGTGGCCTTCCTCACACTGGCCATGGCCCGGCCGATCGCCGCGATCCCGCTGCCGGTAAACCGGGCGGCGCTGATCATCGCCATCGACGTGAGCAAGAGCATGATCGGCGAGGATGTCCAGCCCAGCCGGCTCCGGGCGGCGCAGGAGGCCGCTCTCGACCTGGTCAGATCCATGCCGTCCACCGCCAAGGTCGGGCTGGTCGTCTTCAGCGACTACGCGCAGGTGCTGGTCCCGCCGACGACGGAGCGCCAGATCCTGCGTGAGGCCATCAACGGATTGAAGCTGCAGCAGGCCACGGGGGTGGGGGCGGCCATTGTCGAGTCGCTGCGCGTCCTCCCCGGCCGGAAAGAGCTCCTCGGAGACCGGTTGAACGTCCAGCAGCCGAACCAGCCGCCGTCGCCGTTCGCGCCGCCCCCGGCGCCCCCGTCGACGCCGGAGCACAAGCCCGGCGAGCTTCCGCCCGCGGCCGTCGTCATCTTCTCCGATGGGGTGAGCAACCTTGGCGTGAATCCGACGCTGGCCATCCAGCTGGCGGTGGACGGCAAGGTGAAGGTGTACGGTGTGGGCGTGGGGACCGTCAACGGCAGCGTGATGACGATCGACGGGCAGCTGTCCATGGTCCCCTTCGACGCCCGGCTGCTCCAGCAGATCGCGCAGGCCACGGGCGGGAAGTACTTCGAGATCGGGCAGCGCGACGAACTGCGGACGATCTACCGGCAGCTCGGCCGCTCCATCGGCTGGGAACGCCGGCGGACCGAGATCACCTCCGTGCTTGCCGGAGGGGCGGGGCTGCTGATGATGGCCGGGGCGGTGCTGTCGCTGGTGTGGTTCCGCCGGATCCCGTGACAGGGGACGGGGGAGGGCAGGTGACCGCGCGATGACGTTTACCTGGCTGCCGATGCTCGGCCTGCTCATCCTGGTGCCGCTCCTTGCGGCCGCCTACCGCTGGATGCTGCGCCGGCCGCCCCGCTCGGCCGTGCGGTACACGCAGGTGGCGCTGCTGGGCGCGGCGCTCCGTCAGGCGGGCGGCCGGCGCCGGCACGTGCCGGCGGCCCTGGTCGGGCTGGCGTTCGTGCTGGTCATCGTGGCGCTCGCCCGTCCCGTCGCGCCCATGCCCGTGCCGAGCAGCCAGAACACCGTCGTGCTCTCCATCGACGTCAGCCGGAGCATGCTGGCCACCGACCTCCCGCCCACACGCATGGAGGCGGCAAAGGCGGCCGCCAGGGAGTTCGTCGAGGCATTGCCGCGCGGTCTCAAAGTGGGCCTGGTGACCTTCAGCAGCTACGCGCAGCCGATCGTTCCGCCCACCGCCGACAGGGCGCGGGTCCTGGACGCCATCAGCCTGCTGACCACGGAGTACGCCACGGCCATCGGCGACGGGCTGGTCGAAGCGGTGTACGCGCTCCCGGGGCGCCAGCGCCCCGCGGACTTCATGGGCACCCCGCCGCCCCCGCGCGAGCCGGTCATCCCCGGCACCATCGTGCTGCTCTCGGATGGCCAGAGCAACCGCGGCGTCGTTCCGCAGGAGGCCGCGCGCATCGCCCGCGAGCAGCAGGTGAAGGTGTACACCGTGGGCATCGGGACGCCGGAGGGCACGTTCCTCAACCTCGGAGGGCGCAACATCTGGGTCAGGCTCGACGAGGACACCCTGCGCGAGATGGCCGAGATCGGCGGCGGCGCGTACTATCACGCGCGGTCCGTCGCCGAGCTGCGCCAGGTCTACCGGCGGCTGGGCCGCGTCATCGGTTGGGAGACCCGCCCCACCGAGGTCAGCGCGATGGCGGCCGCGCTCGCCGCCGCGTTGCTCGTCGCCGGCCTGGCCGCCTCGATGCTGTCCGTGCACCGGCTCTCGTAGCGCAGCGCTCGATGATGCCTGCATGCAGGGGCACATCAGCGTGACCGCGCACGATCTGGGCGCCAACATGGTCCCGGTGGCGGCCGTGATGCCGGCGCCGCTCGATCAGTAGGATCCCGACAATCTCGCGCGCGAGCGCGAGAGTCCACAGGCGACGGGGGCGGGAGCGATCCCGCCCCTGCGCGCTCTCCGGCGCCATCGCTCAGGCCGGAGTCAGGCTGTAGGAGACGACCTGGTCACGGCCGGCGCGTTTCGCCCGGTAGAGCGCGTCGTCGGCGTGCCGCAGCAGGCTGCCGACATCCTTCAGCCCGTCGGCGGCGGCGACGCCGACGGAGACCGTGACCGATACACCTTCGCCCCCGGCCGTCACCGTGGAGCCCGAGACGGCCCGGACGAATCGCTGTGCCGCCGCCACGGCCTCGCGTTCCGAGCATTCGGGCAGCATGACCACGAATTCGTCGCCGCCGTACCGGCCGAGCGGGTCGATCTGCCGGAAGGCTTCGCGCATCCGCCGTGCCACCAGGCGCAGGACCTCGTCACCGACCGCGTGGCCGAACCGGTCGTTGATGGTCTTGAACCCGTCCACGTCGATGAGCAGCGCGGCCAGGGGCCGGCTGTACCGGAGGGCGCGGGCGAACTCGCGGTCGGCCAAGCTGGTGAAGTGCTGTCGCGTGGGAAGGTCGGTGAGTCCGTCGGTGACCGCGATGGCTCGGAGCTCGCGGAGCAACAGCAGCTGCCGCGTGACGACGACGGCGGTGATGGCGATGGCGCCGGTGAGCATGCCTCCCAAGGGGTACAGGGAAGCTCCGCGCGCTGCCACGATGAGCACCAGATAGCCGAGCCCGATCGCCAGGTAGGGGAGGGAGCTGACGCGATGCGGATCCGCGGGCGGCGCGTGCACGGCGGTCTGGCCCAGTCGCCCCCGCCAGTACTGGTACTGGGCGCTCACGCCGAAGCCAGCCTGGGCCAGCATCCACAGGGCGTCCGGCCACCCGCCCGTCTCATAGCGGTCGGTCAACGAGAGGTGACCGAAGGCGAGATCACCGATAAGGAACAGACCCATGGCACCGGCGAGGATCGCCAAGGCGCCGCGGCTGCCTTCCTCCGGGCGGCGGAGCAGCATCGTCGCGATCCCGAAGATGAGGATCAGGTCTCCGATCGGATACGCGGCAGTGAGGACCTTCTCCAGGCGGGGAGCGCCCGAGGCCAGCGCCGTGGGGCCGAGGACGACGTACCAGATCACCATCCAGCCGCCCAGGAAGACCGTCGTGACGTCCAGCCAGAACGCCGTGCGCTCCGCCGGCGTCTGGGGGGCTGCGGGGAAGGTGGCCAGCCCCGCCAGGACGAGAGGGTAGAACAGGAGGTACGCGGCGTCGGCCGGGGATGGGTACGGCGCGGTCTCCAGCCCGAGCTCGTAGTAGGCCCAGAGCACGTCACCGATCAGCGTGACACCGAACGCCGCCCCGAGCAGCGCCCAAGCCCGCCGGGTTGGGGCGGGGAGGCGGGAGAGGCGAGCCGCCCGCCAGGCGAGGGCGACGGCGGCGATCCCGGTGGGAATGAACGCAAGATCCCCGATCGCCGGCCGGGCTGACGAGGGGCCCCACTGGAAGACTACCCAGAGGAAGAAGGCGAGACCGCTGAGGCCGAGGAGGAAGGTGACGATGCCGCCGGGATCACTTGCCCAATCGCGGAGGAGAGTGCGCAGACCCCAGGCACGGGTGGAGGTCGCCACTGAGGAAGGAACAATTATGCGCGGCCGCCGCCGGAACCTCTTGGCGGTGATGGACTTCCGAAGCGGAGGAGAGCACCTGGCGGGCCCGGAGGGACTCGAACCCCCACCCTATCGGTTAGAAGCCGATGGCTCTATCCACTTGAGCTACGGGCCCAGAAGATCCGTCCTGCACTGACCCAGACGCGGGTTGCCCCCTGAGTTCATCTTGCCGGACGTAGTATACATCATTGGCCTCGGGACAGAACACGGCCTCGTGAGGTCCGCGATGACCTCGCCGTCGGCCAGATCGCCCGGGCTGGTTTGGCCCAGAGCCCGACCCGCCACCGGACCGAATCGCCGCCGGGCCGGCTCCGGCGCCCGCGCCCTTCCGCCGGCGGAAGGTGGATGGCCACGGGCTGTCAAATCCGTTCGAAACTTCGAGGAGTGGACCCGATTGGGATCCTTTCTGGCCCGCCGGCTCTTTCTGGCGGTCCCCACGGTCTTCGGCGTCCTGCTGGCGGTGTTTCTGCTCATCCGCCTCGTCCCGGGGGATGTTGTCACCCAGCTCATCGGGCTGGAGGCGACGATCTCCCCGCGGCGGGTGGACGAGCTGCGGCGCCTCTTCGGCCTGGACCGGCCGCTGCCCGTGCAGTTCGTGGAGTACGCGGGCGGTGTGCTGCGGGGCGACCTGGGGACGTCGCTGCGCACGGGCCTGCCCGTGGGGCGCGAGCTCCTGCGGCGGTTTCCGGTGACGATCGAGCTTGCCGCGCTCGGGCTCGTCGTGGCCCTGGCCATCGGGCTGCCCGCCGGCGTGCTGGCCGCGGTGAAGCGAGGCCGGGCGGCGGACTACGTGGCCACGGGCTTCGTCATGCTCGGGCTATCCATCCCCTCGTTCTGGCTGGCGGTGCTGCTCATTCTGCTCTTCGCCTTGCGCCTGGGATGGCTGCCCCCGACGGCGTACATCTCGCCCGCGGAGAGCCTGGCCGGCAACCTCGTCCACATGATCCTGCCGGCGCTGTCCGTGGGGCTCGTGCTGGCGGCGGCCATCACCCGGATCGTGCGCAGCTCGCTGCTGGAGGTGCTCAGCCGCCACTTCGTGCGCACCGCGCGGGCCAAGGGCGTCCCGGAGCGGTCGGTCGTCCTGCGCCATGCGCTGCGGAACGCCCTCATTCCCGTCGTCACCGTGATCGGCCTGCAGTTTGGCACGCTGCTGGGCGGCACCGTCATCATCGAGCAGATCTTCGGCCTGCCCGGGGTGGGCCGGTACGCGTTGGAGGGCATCAACCTGCGCGACTACCCTGTCATCCAGGGCGCGGTCCTCACCATCGCCCTCGCCTTCGTGTTCGTCAATCTTGCCATCGACGCGGCCTATGGATTCATTGACCCTCGAATCCGCTACGAGTAGCCCGATTCCCCTCCCGGCCCGGCGGCGGCTGCGCAGCCGCTTCCTCCGCCATCCCGGGGCGCGGATCGGCGGGCTGCTCATCCTCCTGGCCGCCGGCGGCGCTCTGCTTGCCCCGCTGCTCACGACTTACGATCCCGTCGCCATTGCCCCGGCGGAGCGGCTGCAGACGCCCAGCCGGGCCCATCTGCTGGGGACCGACATCTACGGGCGCGACACGCTGGCCCGCGTCCTCTACGGGGGACGGATCTCGCTCGCCGTGGGCGGGCTGTCGGTCGGGCTGGCATTGGCGGTGGGGGGAACGGTTGGCGCGCTGTCCGGCTTCTGGGGCGGGTGGGTGGATGCCGTGGTGATGCGGGTGGCAGACGTCCTCCTCGCCTTCCCCGCCATCCTCCTGGCCATCGGGCTGCTCGCGTTCCTCGGCGGGGGATTCTGGAACGTCGTGCTGGCCATCGCCATCGTCTACACGGCTCCCCTCTCGCGGGTCGCCCGGGCGGCCGTGCTCTCCGTCCGCCACGAGGAGTACGTGGATGCGGCGCGGGCCATCGGCCTGGGCGACGGGCGCATCCTGTCGCGGCACGTGATGCCGAACGCGGTCGCGCCGCTCATCGTGGAGGGGACCTTGCGGCTGGCGCTGGCCATCCTGGCCGAGGCGGCCCTCTCGTTCCTCGGGCTCGGGACGCAGCCGCCCGCGCCGACGTGGGGGCAGATGATCGCGGAAGGGCGCGCGGTGATGACGTTCACCGCCTGGCCGGCCATCGGACCGGGGCTGGCAATCATCGTGACCGTACTGGGCTTCAACCTGTTCGGCGACGCCGTACGCGACGCGATGGATCCGCACGCGGCGGGGGTGTAGCCGCCCGCGCGGGACCGGCGGAGCCGCCGCACACGCCCAGGGCGACCTGGCCGGAGGGATGACACGCCGGGGGCATCCCGGCACGGCAGGAGACAGGGCAGGGGAGACGAGGGAGGGGAGTCATGATGCGAGGAGTGGCATTCGTTGTGCTCGTGGGCGTGCTCGCGGCCGGGGGGCTCCAGCCGTCCGCCGCGCAGACCGGCCCGCGCTATGGGGGCACGCTGCGGGCGGGGATGCAGACCGATCCGGTCGGGTTGGATCCGCACCTCACCACGGCGACCGCGACGCGGAACATGATGGAGAACGTCTACGACACCCTGGTCATGGTGAACTCGGAGGGCCGCTACATCCCAGGCCTGGCTGAGTCCTGGACCACGTCCGCCGACGGGATCACGTGGACGTTTCAGATCCGCCGCGGGGTGAAGTTCCACAACGGGCGGACGATGACCGCGGACGACGCGGCGTATTCCATCAACCGGATCAGGGATCCCAACACGAAGTCGCCGCGCGCCGGGGACTTCGCGGAGGTGGACTCCGTGGCGGCGACCGGGCCGAACACGCTCGTCATCAAGCTGAAGCGGCCCTTCAGCCCGCTATTGGCGAAGCTGTCGTTCTCCACCAACGTCATCGTCCCGCGGGAAGTGGTGCAGCGAGACGGCGACATGAACGCCAACCCCACGGGCACCGGCCCGTTCCGGTTCGTCGGCTACGCGGCGCAGCAGCGCCTCACCCTGGTGCGCAGCGGGGACTACTGGGAGCGCGACGCCGGCGGCCGGCGGCTGCCCTACCTGGACCGCATCGAGTTCGTCTTCCTGCCGGACGCGGTGGCCCGGGCCACGGCGCTCCGCGCGGGGTCCGTGGACTGGATCGAGTACGTGCCGTCTTCCGAGGTACGGGCCCTGCGGGCGGACCCGAACATCGAGGTGGTGGGGGGTCTCTCCGCCAACTTCCGCAGCCTCTACATGAACAACGCCGTGGCGCCCTTCACCAACGTGAAGGTCCGCCAGGCCGTCGCGTACGCCATCGACAAGAAGGAGATCGTGGACACCGCGCTGTTCGGCGTCGGGGGGATCGTGGCCACCGGCACGGTGATCCCGCCCGGCAACTTCTTTGCCTACACGCGCAGCCCGTACAATAAGGTGGATTTGGAGCGGGCGAAGCGGCT
>Ga0073934_10009122_pt1 | contig 12864 bp, 9 predicted proteins | sample LarsenN4metaG_FD_76834 | JGI IMG/M metagenome (GOLD analysis project Ga0073934, IMG submission 76834) | Hot spring sediment bacterial and archeal communities from British Columbia, Canada, to study Microbial Dark Matter (Phase II) - Larsen... ...
ATCGGCCTCACGCAGGAAGCCAATGATCTGTTCCTCGCTGTATCGCTTCTTCATCGGTCCGATCTCCTTCTCGGGTTGATCGGACTCTAGAACTACTTGCTACGAATCTCCGGGGGCAGCGCAACCTGTCAGAAGCTTGTCGTCCACCACGGAGTCAAAAAGAGGCCAAATGGCTTGTAGTCACTCATCAGTTGTCGCGAGAGGTCGCAATGCATCTGCACGCTCCAGAACCCAAGCTTCCACCTTCGTTGAATCGAACGCACCCAGCAGTGTCTTTGCATGTGCAGCCTGTCGGGCGGGCTCTGGGACCAACAGCTCAGTGTGCGTGGCCGACAACTCAAAGAGCTGCACAAGCAAGGCCTTCGTAGCCTCGTCCGCCAGAGAGTAGGCAAGCGTCGAGGCCGCCAACTCGCGCACCCTGGGCAGCAAGGCTTCGAAGCTGTCAACGCCACGGTTAGCCATCAAGTAGCTTTCGAGGGCAGACAGTAGCGCTTGCCTTCTGGAAATCTCCCTCGTCAGCGACCGCTGCTCGAACCCAAGTCGGTGATGAGCGTCGGCCATTTCCTTTGCCCAAGCGAGCAAATCCTCACCGCGCTTGGCCGTCCACCGCGGCGATGGCCGGCGCGCCCGCCTCGCCGCCCTCGAACACCAGGAAGTGCTGCGTCGCCTTGTCGAGGTTGGGCTCGGTGTGGCGGTTGGCCGCCAGCGCGCTCGGCGCCGGCAGCGCCCGCGTGCGCACCGGCGCACCGGCGTAGCGGATGCGCGCCATCTCGGTGACGCCGTCGCGCCGGTCGGTGATGGCGAACGAGCCGCGGCCGGCGGTGCCGTCGAGCACGAGGTCGGTGCGCTGCCCGGGCGCCAGGAAGAGCAGCCCGTCGTCGGGAATCGGATGCGGCGGCACGCCCTGCCCGTCGTGCGCGATGACCCACGGCGCGTGCCCGGCGAAACCAAGCCGGAAGATGCGCGCCGAGGCGGCGTTGATCAGGCGCAGGCGCACGCGCTCGTTCGGCCGCAGCTCCAGCGGCTGGCTGACCGGCCGCCCGTTGATCAGCAGCACGTTGCCGTGGCGGCCGCGGTTGCCGAAGTCCTGCACGCGGCCGTAGTCCTCGACCTGCGCGTTCTGCTCGTCGAGCTTGATGTCCGAGAGCACCCAGACGAGCTCGCGGTCCACCTCGAGCGGCCGCTGCTCGTCGACGATGAAGGCGCCGTACAGCCCGCGCGGCACCTGCTCGAAGCTCGACTGGTGCGGGTGGTACCAGTAGGTGCCGGAGTCGTGCGCCGTGAAGGCGTAGTCGAAGGTAGCGCAGCTTTCGATGGGCGGCTGGGTCACGATGGGCACGCCGTCCATCGCATTGGGCACGCGCAGGCCGTGCCAGTGCACGGTGGTGGCCTGGCGCAGCAGGTTTGTCACCTTGACGTTCACCGCGGCGCCCTGCGCGTAGCGCAGCAGCGGGCCGGGCAGCGAGCGGTTGAAGCCCCACACCTCGGTGGGTGGGCCGGCGGCGCGCAGGCGCTGCCTGAACGCGGCGAGCGTGAGTTCGCGCCGCGCCGGCGCGGCGGCCCACGTGGCGCCGGGCAGGCTCAGCGCGGCGGCGGCTTGGAGGAGGTCGCGACGTTTCAACGGCATGGGCGGCTCCGTGCGGCGTTCGGGCATGCCGCGCACGGCGCTGCAATGTAGCCACGATCGCGCGCCACCGGGGCCCTGAAGGCGGCGCCTCTGACTTAGGTCAACTCACTGAGCGGCCGCCGCCAGTTCCCCGGCCGCCAGCGCCGCCGTCTGCAGCGCACCCAGGCCGGCCGGCGACTGCACGAGCTTGACGAAGGGCTTGGCACTGCCCGGCGGGCCGACGTAGACGCCGCCGGCCCACTCGCCGCCGCGCTGCACAAGCCGCCACCAGGCGCTGCCGTCCGGCCGCGCCTCGAACACCATGTCGCCCGGCCGCGCCTGCAGCTCGCCGATGCTGCGCAGGTCGATGCCGTCGCACTTGAGCTGCACCATCGCCCTCGCCTGCGGCGCCACGGGGGCCTCGCCGACGATCGACTGCACCGCCGCCGTGGCCTGCGCCGCCGCCACCGGCCACAGGCCGCGCGCCGTGCCGTCCACCGGCTCGGCGCAGTCGCCGACGGCGTAGATGTCGGGGTCGGCGGTGCACAGGGTGGCCGGGTCGACCAGCACGCCGGCCTTGGCCGGCAGCCCGGCCTGGATGGCCAAGTGCACGTTGGGCTGGATGCCCAGGCAGGCCACGAAGACGTCGGCGCGCACGCGCGGGCCGTGCGCCAGCCAGGCCGTCGTCAGCTCGGGGCTGCCGTCGTAGCGGCTGACGGTCACGCCGGTCACCACCTGGATGCCGATGCTCTCGAGGTAGGTCGTGAGCACGGCGGCGCCGCGCTCGTCGAGCTGGGCGTTCATCAGCCGCTCGGCGCGCTGCAGCAGCGTGACGCGCAGGCCGAGCTTGTGCAGCACGTCGGCCGCCTCGACGCCGAGCACGCCGCCGCCGACGACGAGCGCACGCCGTGCGCGCGTGCGCTGCACGTGCTCGCGGATGGCCACCGCGTCGTCGGCGGTGCGCAGCACGAAGGCGTTGGGGTGGGCCAGGAAGTCGGGCGCCGGCAGGGTGGCGCGCGCACCTGTTGCGATGATCAGCTTGTCGTACGGCAGCCAGCGCCCGCCGGCCAGGCCGACGCGCCTGTGGCTGCGGTCGATGCGCGCCGCCACCGCCTTGAGCACCAGCTCGACGCGGTGGGTGGCGGCCCAGTCGTCGGGAACCAGCTGCAGCGCAGCCATGCCGTCGCTGTCGTAGACCAGGCGGCCGATGCCCATGCGGTTGTAGAAGACATGCGGCTCGTTGCCGACGACGGTGATCTGCACGCCCGGGCTGTCGCGGCGCAGCGCCTCGGCCGCGCTCATGCCGGCGATGCCGTTGCCGATGATCACCACGCGCTGCACGCCGGCGCGGGCGGCCTTGTCGACGCGCGGCGCGGCGGCGGGGCCGGCCGCAGCGGCCGTCACGTCGGCCGCGGGCGGCGCCGTGCTCCTCGCGTCGCGGTCGATCAGCACCGGCCCCTTCACGCTGCACATGCAGGCCAGGCGCGCGCGTCCCTCCAGGCCCATGCGGCGCAGCGTGGCCAGTTCGTCGTCGCCCGGCGGCGAGAGGTGCTCGGCGCCCTCGCACACCGCCACCGCGTCGGCACCGCACACGCCGGCGCGGCAGCCGAAGTTGATCTTCAGTCCGGCGCGCTCGATGGCCTCGAGCAGCGTGGCATCGGCCGGCGCCTGGAAGGTGATGCCGGTGGCGCGGTCGGTGACCTCGGCCGCGGCGCTGCGGCCGAGGCGCTCCTTGAGGCTGCGGCCGCCGCCGAACTGCGTCTTCGGCTCGCCGACTGCGGCGGCGTCGGGCTCGGCCGCCGGCGCGGCCTTGCGCGCGGCGGCGACGCTGCGCCAGCGGCGCTCGGCGTACAGGCCGCTGGCGAGCAGGGCCGCGGCGAGCAGCGCGCCGGTGGCGCGCGAGGCGTCGCGCAGGCCGCCCGCAGCGGGTGCGCCGCCGGCGAGCGCGACCACCGTGTCGACGATCGTCGGCGCGGCGAAGAAGTAGAACACCGCGATGGCCAGCGCGCCGAAGCCGAGCGACAGGCGGTACGGCGCGAGCGGCAGGAACGCCAGGCCGAGCCCGTAGAGGCCCGCCGACGACGCGGCGCCGCCGAGCAGCCAGGCGGTGCGCAGCAGCGCGTCGTCCACGCCCGCCGCGGCCGGCACGAAGTAGCCGAGCAGCAGCCCCGGCAGCAGGCCCATGAACAGGCGCCGCTGGCCGGCGTGGCGCGGATCGTCGTCGTGCAGGTCGGAGAAGACCGCGGCGCGCGGGTTGAAGTCGTAGCAGTTCTTCTGGCAGCCCACGCAGGGCTCGCAGTAGCCGTTGCGCACCAGCACGAGCGGCGCCTGGCCGTAGTTGCGCTGGATCGGGCCGAGCGGGCAGAAGGTGCCGCACCAGCCGCTGCGCCCCTTGAACAGCCAGCCGCCGGCGAACGCCGCCACGAGCACGGCGAGCACCGCGGCGGCCACCGCCGCGCCGCTGTGGTTGAGCCAAGGCGCGCGCAGCGCCACCGCGCCCACGAAGAGGCCCACCGCGATGGCGAACGACCAGCGCTGCAGGCCCTCGGGCAGGTCGCGTGCCCTGCCCCGCCCCAGGCTGCGCGGCAGCTGGTTGAGCGTGGCCATCGGGCAGACCTGGCGCCACAGCCCCGGCGCCACCACCAGCAGCGCCGGCAGCAGCGGGATCGCCAGGCCCCAGAAGAGCGTCAGGCCGAGCGCCGGTGCGACGATCGCCACGCCAGCCAGCGCGAGGGTGGCCAGCAGCACCGCGGCGCGCAGCACCCACCACAGCGCGCGCGGCGCGCGCGCCGGGATGCGCGTGTAGTTGGCGAAGAAGGTCTCGGCGCGGTCGGCAGGGACGATCGGGATCGCCATCGCTGCGCGCGGCGTCCTTCAGTCCGCCGGCTGCAGCCGGCGCAGCCGCGTGGCCACGATGGCGCCGAGGTCGCGCAGCAGCGCCAGCGCGATGCGCGGCTGCCAGGCCGCGAGCTGCACCAGCGCCTCGCGCCCGAGCAGCAGCACCTCGGTGGCGCCCTGCGCGCTGATGTCGACCTCGCTCGCCTTGCCGTCGAGGAAACCGAGGATGCCGAACACCTCGCCCTCCTCGCGCCGCGCCGGCGCGCCGGCCGCGCCCTGCACCTGCACCGCGCCGCTGGCGACGAAGCCGAGCGGCACGCCGGCATCGCCGCGCCTGACGATCGACGCGCCGGCCGGATAGCGCCGGCGTGCGGCGAAACCGATGAAGCGCTCCCAGTCCTCGTCGGACAGCTCGGCGAGGATGGCGCGCTGCGGGTCCTCGATGCCGTCGCCGTCGCGGTCGCGCAGCGGGGCCTTGGCGGCCGGGGGCGGCGCGGGCGGCGCACCGGGCGGTCCACCCGGCGTGCCGTAGCTGAAGAAGTCCTGGTTCGCCACTGCGGCCTCCTTGCGCCCTAGCCGGCGTCGCGCGCTGGGCGCTGCTCGTCGTAGGCCGCCGCGAGGTACAGGGCCGCCAGCTCGGCCAGGCCGTCGGCCCAGGGCGCTCCTTCGGCGCCGCCCAGGCGCGGCCACAGCGTCGTGTACAGGCGCCACAGGCGGCGCTCGCGCTGCGCGGCGTCGCCGCCTTCGCCGAGCAGGCGTTCCAGTGCCTCGGGCGCCAGCTCCTCGCCGAGCCGGCGCGACGACTGGCGTGCCGCGGCGAGCAAGCGCGCGGAGTGGCCGCCCAGCTCGCCGAAGGCCTGCTGCAGCAGCGCCGCGGCGTCGCTGCCCGGCGCGAAGAGCAGCTCGACGGCTTCGTCGGTACCCGCCGCCAGGCGCAGGCCGGCCGCCTCGCGCGCGCCGAGCAGCGGCGCATCGCGGCTGCCCATCTGGCGGCGCACGCGGGCGACCTGGTCGAGCTGGCGACGCAGCGCCTCGACCGTCAGGCGCAGAAGCTGGCCGGTGCGCTGCGCCACCTCGGCCGCCGGTACCGCGGCCAGTGCCGACGGCGGCACGCCGAGGCCGTGGGCCAGGGCGGCGAGCAGGTCGCCGCCGGCGGGGGCCGCCGCGGCACCAGGCACAGCGGAGGCGGCGGACGCTGCGGCCGCAGCAGCTGCCGCAGCCGCAGCGGAAGGCATTGAGCCCGCGGCGGCCGGCGTCGCCGCCCCGGCCGGCGCTGCCGCAGGCGCAGCCCCACGCGGCGGCGGCCGCTCGATGCGTGTGAATCCGGTCTTCACGTCGCCCTCGATCGGATGGGTCTGCTCGACCGCGCTGAACGCATCGGGCGTGGCGCTCTCCCAGTCGCTCGGCAGCATCGCCGCCGGGTCACCGCCGCGCACCGGCGCGCGCACGGCCGGCGCGGCACGCGGCGCCGCCAGCGCCGCGCCGGGCGGGTGCACCTCCACGAGGTAGGGGCCGAAGCCGATGCGGTCGCCCACGCGCAGCACGTGTTCGCCGGCCATGCGGTGCGCGGCGCCGTTGACGAAGGTGCCGTTGGTCGAGAGATCACGCAGCACGGCGCGGCCCTGCTGCAGCACGATCTCGCAGTGGCGTGCCGAGAGCGCCAGCGTGCGATCGGGAATGTGCCAGTCGCAGCCCGGGTCGCGCCCGATCAGCAGGCGCGCCTGCTGCGCCGCGATGCCGACCTCGCGGCGCACGCCCTCGGCGTGCTCGGCGCCGCGCACCAGCTTCAGGCTCAGCATCGTCGAGGAACCTCCGCACCCATCCCGATCGGCGCGGTCAGGATACCCGATGCCTGCACGAGTGGGCGGCCGGCTGCCGCGCTCCCCCGCCTCGCCTCAGTCGGGCGCACCGCCGTACTGCGCAAGCGCGGCCGCGAGCCGCGCGCGCACGGTGCGGCGCAGCGCGGCCGGCTCCACCACCTCGACCTGCTCGCCCTGACGCAGGATGTCCATCACCAGCTCGGTGTCCTCCACGTAGGGCACGCGCAGCGCGTAGCGCCCGTCGTCCAGCCAGCGGCCCTGCTGCTCGGGGTGCCACTGCTCGCGGCTCGCCCACTGGGCGGCGGTGCGGTCGAAGTGCAGCACGGCCCAGCGGCGCTCGCGCCGCACGCCGGCGTAGATGCCGTAGCCGGCGTCCATCGCGGCCTGCACCTCGGCGAGCGGCAGCTCGCGGGCGCGGGTGTCGAGCACGCCAGCGTCCTCGATCGCGTCGAGCGCGAAGCGGCGCAGGCCCTCGACGCGGTGGCACCAGGCGTCGAGGTACCAGGTGCTGCGGTAGTGCACCAGGCGCTGCGGCGAGACGTCGCGCTCGCCGGTCTCGCGCCGGGCGCGCGTGAGGTAGCGCAGATGCAGCCGGCGGCGCTCGAGCAGCGCCTGCGCCACGCGCTGGAACCAGCGGCTCGGCACCGGCCGGCGCATCGCGCTGACGATGCGCACGCGATCGAGCAGCGCCGAATCGGCGTCGCTGCCCAGCAGGTGGCGGATGCGCTCGAGCAGCGGCTGCATGTGGCGCGCCAGCAGCCCGTCCTCGTCGAGGCCGGCGAGCAGCTGGTGCGCCATCAGCAGCGAGTACAGCTCGCTCTCGTCGAGCCACAGGCCGGGCAGCTCCAGCCGCGTGGCATCGCGCGTGGCGGCGAAGCGGTAGCCGTTGTCGGCCGCGTCGTACTCGATCGGCGCGCCCAGCCGGCTGCGCAGGTACTCGAGGTCGCGCTTGAGCGTGGCGCGCGACATCTCGGTCTCCTCCATCAGCGTGGCCATGCTGACCACGCCGCGGTTGCGGATCAGGCGTTCGATGCGGGCCAGCCGCTCGGCGTTGGGCATGCCGCGTTCAGGACAGGCCGGTGATGCGGCCTTCGGCGTCGAGGTCGATGCGCTCGGCCGCCGGCACCTTGGGCAGGCCGGGCATGGTCATGATGTCGCCGCAGACCATGACCACGAAGCCGGCGCCGGCGGCGAGGCGCACCTCGCGCAGCGGCACGATGTGCCCGCTGGGCGCGCCCAGGCGCCGCGCGTCGGCCGACAGGCTGTACTGCGTCTTGGCGATGCACACCGGCAGCCGCCCGTAACCGGCGGCCTGCAGTTCGTCGACACGCGCCTTCACGTCGGCCGGCGCGGTGACGCCGGAGGCGCCGTAGACGCGTTCGGCCACCGCGCGCAGCTTGTCCCACAGCGGCAGCTCGTCGTCGTAGGCGCACTGCAGCTTGCGCGGCGGGCCGGACGAGTCGCCCGCGGCCTGCATCACGGCGCGTGCCAGGTCGAGCGCGCCGCGTCCACCTTCGGCCCAGTGGCGCGCCGGCACCACCGGCACGCCGGCGCGTGCGCCCCAGTCGGCGAGCAGCGCGATGTCGGCCTCGCTGTCGCCGGCGAAGTGGTTGAGCGCCACCACCACCGGCAGGCCGAACACCTCGCGCAGGTTGTGCAGGTGGCGCTCGAGGTTGGGCAGGCCGCGCGCCAGTTCGCCTTCGCCGTGGTGGGCGAGCGCGCGCACGGTGGCCACCAGCACCGCGGCGGCCGGCGCCAGGCCGGACAGGCGGCACTTGATGTCGATGAACTTCTCGGCGCCCAGGTCGGCGCCGAAACCCGCCTCGGTGACCACCCAGTCGGCCAGCTTGAGCGCGGTGCGCGTGGCGATCACGGAATTGCAGCCGTGCGCGATGTTGGCGAACGGTCCGCCGTGCACGAGCGCCGGCGTGCCTTCGAGCGTCTGCACGAGGTTGGGCGCCAGCGCGTCCTTGAGCAGCGCGGCCATCGCGCCGTGCACCTTGAGGTCGCGCGCGCGCACCGGGCGGCGGTCGCGCGTCTGGCCGATCACGATCTCGCCCAGGCGCTGCTTCAGCTCGGCCAGCGAGCCCGCCAGGCACAGGATCGCCATGACCTCGCTGGCGACGACGATGTCGAAGCGATCCTGGCGCGGGAAACCGTTGGCCGCCCCGCCCAGGCCGACCGTGATCTGGCGCAGCGCGCGGTCGTTCATGTCCACCACGCGCGGCCAGCTGATGCGGCGCACGTCGATGTCCAGCGCGTTGCCGTGGTGCACGTGGTTGTCGATGGTGGCCGAGAGCAGGTTGTGGGCCAGCGCAATGGCCGAGAAGTCGCCCGTGAAGTGCAGGTTGATGTCCTCCATCGGCACCACCTGCGCGTGGCCGCCGCCCGCGGCACCGCCCTTGAGGCCGAACACCGGTCCGAGCGACGGTTCGCGCAGCGCGATCACGGTGCGCTCGCCGAGCGCCGCCAGCGCGTCGCCCAGGCCCACCGTGGTGGTGGTCTTGCCCTCACCGGGCGGCGTGGGGTTGATGGCGGTCACCAGGATCAGCCGGCCGTCGGGCCGCGTGGCCAGCGTGTCGATGTACGGCAGCGCGATCTTGGCCTTGTAGTGGCCGTAGGGCACGAGGTGTTCATCGGCGATGCCGAGCCGCTTGCGCGCCAGCTCGGCGATGCGGACGAGGCGGGCGGACTGGGCAATCTCGATGTCGCTGGGCAAGGCGGCCTTTCGATGCGGGGGCGCGGCAGTGTAGGGGTATCGTGCGGCGCCGACGGCCATGGAAGATCCGCAGTCCGCCCTGTTCGACGATGCGCCGGAGCACGCCGGGGTGCTGCCGGCGCCCGCTTCGAGCGAGCTCGTCGACCTGGCCGGCGCGCTGCGCGAACGCTGGGGCGGGCGGCTGCACCTGGGCACCTCGTCATGGCACTTTCCCGGCTGGCAAGGCCTGGTGTGGCGGCATGCCCACCCCGAGGCGGCGCTGTCGCGCAGCGGGCTGGCGGCCTACGCAGCGCATCCGCTGCTGGCGTGCGTGAGCCTGGACCGCGCGTTCTACCGGCCGCTGCCGGCCGGCCAGTACGCCGCGCTCGCGCGCCAGGTGCCGCCGCACTTCCGCTTCGTGGTCAAGGCGCCGGCGCAGGTGAGCGACGCGCTGCTGAGAGCCCACGGCAGCGGCGCGCCGCTGCGCGACAACCCGCTCTTCCTGGACGCGCATGCCGCGGTGGACGACTGTGCGCGTGCGGCAGCGCAGGGCCTGGGCGAGCGGCTCGGCGCCCTGGTGTTCCAGCTCTCGCCGCTGCCGCCCCGCTGGCTGGACGATGAAGCCGGGCTGCTCGGCCGGCTCGACGCGATGCTCGACGCCGTGGCCGCGGCGCTGCCTGCGGGCGCGCTGCTCGCGGTGGAGCCGCGCGATGCAAGTCTGCTGACGCCCGCCCTGGCCGCCGTGCTGAAGCGACATCGCGCGCGCTGCTGCCTCGGCCTGCACGACCGCCTGCCCGCGATCGAGGAACTGCTGCCGTTGCAGCGCGCGCTCTGGCCCGGCGACCTGGTCTGCCGCTGGAATCTGCAGCGCGGCCTGCGCTACGAGCAGGCGCGCGACAGCTGGGCGCCCTTCGACCGCCTGCGCTCGCCCGACCTGCCGACGCGCCGCACGCTGGCCAGGGTGGCGCGCGCCACGCTCGACGCAGGGCACCGCGTCTTCGTCACCATCAACAACAAGCCCGAAGGCTCGGCGCCGCTGTCGGTGCTGGAGCTGGCGCGCGAGCTGCTCGGAGCGGCCTGAGCGGCGAGCCCGTCGCGGGTCAGCGCGTCAGGCGCTACGCCGCCGCTCCGTGTCGCTCTCCGCCACCTCTTGTGCCTCTGCGCCGCGGTACCTTCGCAGCAGCAACAGGGCCAGCGCCAGCCCGAAGGCCGTGAGCCCGGCCGGGCTGGCCGCGATGCCCGTCACCGCGCGCACGAAGGCCGTCGCATCGACCTGCTGCACGAAGTGCGCGAGCTCGAAGACCTGCTCGCTCGTGAAGCGGCCGACCTCGTCGGCGCCGACCTCCACCGCCGCGCCGCGTCGGCGCGCCACGAAGCCGGCGAAGGCGCCCGAGGCCACCGCGGCCAGCCCGAGTGGGCCGAGCGGGCGCATCAGTGCGGAGAGGATGCCGGCGCGCGCCGCCGGATCGGCGCTGCGATACAGGCGGGACACGAGGCGCGGCGCATCGCCGGCCTGCGCGGGGTTCTGCGGGGAGAGGTCTGCCTGGCGCATGTCACATCCCACTTCGAGTCTCGAGGACCCGACGGCCATACCGCGCCGCCGAACGAATCGGTGATCGAGTATGCCGCGTGCGCGAGGTTCCGGGCAGGCCCGGTTTCTCTTCGTTTCCGAAGGGCGGCGCCGGTATCACGATGAACAGACCCGGGGGGCCGCTGGCGGAGACGGAGGGATTCGAACCCTCGATGCAGGTTTTGCCCGCATACTCCCTTAGCAGGGGAGCACCTTCGGCCTCTCGGTCACGTCTCCGGCGAAGTGGGCAGGATTCTAGTCCAGCCGACGACGGGCCGGCGTCGAGGCGTCAGGCCTTGGCCGCTCCGGCGTCGAGGTCGAAGGCCTTGTGCAGCGCGCGCACCGCGAGCTCCATGTACTTCTCGTCGATCACGACGCTGGTCTTGATCTCGCTCGTCGTGATCATCTGGATGTTGATGCCCTCTTCCGAGAGCGTGCGGAACATCTTGGCCGCCACGCCGACGTGGCTCTTCATGCCGATGCCGACGATCGAGACCTTGCAGATCTTCGGGTCGCCGGTCACCTCGGCGGCGCCGATCGCCGGCTGGACCTTGGTCTTCAGCACGTCCAGCGTGCGCTGGTAGTCGTTGCGCGGAACCGTGAAGCTGAAGTCGGTGCGGCCGTCGTGCGAGACGTTCTGGATGATCACGTCGACGTCGATGTTGGCCTCGGCCACCGGACCCAGGATGGCGAAGGCGATGCCCGGCTTGTCGGGCACGCCGATGACGCTGATCTTGGCCTCGTCGCGGTTGAACGCGATGCCCGCCACCACGGCTTGTTCCATCTTCTCGTCTTCCTCGAAGGTGATCAGGGTGCCCGACGCGGCCTCTTCGTCGATCGGGATGTCCGGCGGCGTGAAGCTCGACAGCACGCGCGTCGGCACCCGGTACTTGCCGGCGAACTCCACCGAGCGGATCTGCAGCACCTTGCTGCCCAGGCTCGCCATCTCGAGCATCTCCTCGAAGCTGATGCTGGCCAGGCGGCGCGCCTCGGGCACGATGCGCGGGTCGGTGGTGTAGACGCCGTCGACGTCGGTGTAGATCAGGCACTCGGCGGCCTTCAGAGCGGCGGCCACCGCCACCGCCGAGGTGTCGCTGCCGCCGCGGCCGAGCGTGGTGACGTGGCCCGCCGGGTCCACGCCCTGGAAGCCGGTGATGACGACGACCTTGCCGGCGGCCAGGTCGGCACGCACGCGCTGCTCGTCGATGCTCATCACACGAGCCTTGGTGTAGGCCGAGTCGGTGGCGATGGGCACCTGCCAGCCGGCGTAGCTGACCGCCGGCACGCCGAGCGCTTGCAGCGCCAGCGCCAGCAGGCCCACCGAGACCTGCTCGCCGGTGGCGGCCACCGCGTCGAGCTCGCGCATCGCCTCGGGCGTGGCGGCGTGCGGCATGATCTCCTTGGCCAGGCCGAGCAGGCGGTTGGTCTCGCCGCTCATCGCCGAGGGCACCACCACCAGCTGGTGGCCGGCGCGCACCCACTTGGCGACGCGCTGCGCCACGCTCTTGATGCGCTCGGTGGAGCCCATCGAGGTGCCACCGTACTTGTGAACGATCAGGGCCATCGTTGGTTCGTGAAAAGCGGGCGCCATTCTAGGGCTCGAGGCTTGCAGAACCTGTCGCCTCCAGGCCGAGCAGGCCGCGGCGCAGCACCAGCGTGGCGCGGCCGGCGGGCCAGCGCGCGTGGCGCGTGGCGGGCAGCTCGAGCATCAGCCGGCGCACCAGCGTGTCGGGCACCGGATCGGCCATCGCGCCGCCGAGCCAGGCGCGCAGCGCGGCGCGGCGGCGCGCCTCCGACAGCGCGAGCCAGCGGTCGACGGCGAGGCGGCCGCCGGCATCGCGCAGCCGCGCCACGTCCCGGCCGGCCACTTCGGCGACGAGGGCGGCGTCCTCGGCCGCGCGCTGCGCGGCGCGTGCCAGCGTGGTCTCGGCGTCGGGGAAGGCGGCGTGCAGCGCGCTCCACAGGCCGTCGCGCAGGCGGCCGCGCGCGAAGCGCCGGTCGGTGTTGCTCGGGTCCTCGACGTGACGCAGCCGGTGGCGGCGCGCGTATGCCGCGATGGCCTCGCGCGGCTGGTCGAGCCAGGGCCGCGCCCACACGATGCCGTCGCGCTGCACGCAGCGCGGCATGGCCGCCAGGCCCGCCGCGCCGCCGCCGCGCAGGGCCTGGATGAGGAAGGTCTCGGCCTGGTCGCGCCGGTGGTGGGCGAGCAGCACGAGGTCCAGGCTGTGCTCGTGCGCCAGATGGGCGAGCGCGGCGTAGCGGTGGCGCCGCGCCCAGGCCTCGACGCTGTCGCCGCGGGCGGGGCGGCTGCCGAGCAGCGCCAGCGCGAACG
>Ga0073934_10009123_pt1 | contig 12864 bp, 11 predicted proteins | sample LarsenN4metaG_FD_76834 | JGI IMG/M metagenome (GOLD analysis project Ga0073934, IMG submission 76834) | Hot spring sediment bacterial and archeal communities from British Columbia, Canada, to study Microbial Dark Matter (Phase II) - Larsen... ...
CGCTCTATCACTACAAGGTGATCAGCTATCCCAGCGACATGGCGGCGAATTTCTATCAGGCCATCGTGGCATTTGTGGTTTGCGTTCTTGTGACGTTGTTCGTGACGTCGTTTACCCAGCCGAAGAAGGACGAAGAATTGATGGGGCTCGTGTATCAGGTTACGCCCAAGCCGCGCACCGCGCACTTGCCCTGGTACGAGCGGCCCGGAATCCTGGCCATAGGTATTCTGGCGGTTTGCGCGGTGCTGAACATCATCTTCTGGTAGGCGCGATGGGTTTAGATATTCGTTGGCCGATTGGCATCATCTTCACGATTTACGGCACCCTGCTGATCGTCTACGGTGCGATCACCGATCCCGCGACCTTTGAGCGCTCGCTCGGAGTGAACATCAACCTTTGGTGGGGCGCAGCCATGCTCGTATTCGGGCTGTTCATGGGAGCCCTGGCGCTCCGAGCCTCGCGACGAAACCCGCTATGACCGAACTCCGCTGGAATCCCACCGCGGGCGAGTGGGTCTCGACCGCTTCGCATCGCCAGCACCGTCCGCAGATGCCTACGGACTGGTGCCCGTTCTGCCCGGGCTCGGGGCGCGCGCCCGACGACTACGACGTCTACATCTACCCGAACGATTTCCCGGCTTACTCGGTGCCTCCGCCAGAACCGGCCGTCCGCGGCGATGGCCTCTATTGCGTCGCGCGGTCGCGTGGGAAATGCGATGTGGTCCTGTACCATCCCGACCACAACACGTCGTTACCGCAACTTCCCATCGACCACCTGGTCAAACTGGTTCGCTTGTGGCGCACGCGGTTTGAAGAGCTCAAAGCGACGCCGGGGATTCGCTACGTGCTGATCTTCGAGAACAAGGGCGCGGTGATTGGCGTCACCATGCCGCACCCCCACGGGCAGATCTACGCTTTCCCGTTCATTCCCCCGCGGCTGGAGAAGGAATTGAACGCTGCGCGGCGGCATTATCGCCGCCGGAAGCGGTGCATCTTCTGCGAGGTGTTGAAAAAGGAACGGCGCGACGACCGGCGCATCATCGCCGAGAACGAGGCTTTCACCGCCTTCGTCCCCTTCTATGCGCGCTGGCCTTACGAGGTCCATATTTTCTCGCGGCGACACCTCGGGACCCTCGAGCAGTTTCAGGACGCCGAAGAGACCGCCCTAGCCGAAATGCTGAAGTGGGTGACGATGAAGTACGACAACCTCTTTCATTTTTCCTTCCCGTACATGATGTTGTTGCATCAGGCGCCGACGCGAGGGAGGTATCCGTACTTCCACTTCCACATTGAGTTTTATCCGCCGCACCGCAGCAAGGATAAACTCAAGTATCTAGCGAGCGTCGAAACGGGCGGCGGCAGTTTCCTGAATGACTCGCTGGCGGAAGAGAAAGCTGTGGAGTTGCGCAGGGTCGCGCCGCGCCGCCGGAGCGAGATCACGAAGGCTCATGGGTAACGCCCGGCTTCAGCCGGGCATCGTAACGTGCCGCCCTGAAGAGCGGCGCTACAAGAACGGATAATCTTGATGGTTGAAGAAACGTTCCAGAAGATCTTCGGCGCCTCACCGGATGTGGTCGTCCGCGCGCCGGGCCGCGTCAACCTAATTGGCGAGCACACCGACTACAACGACGGTTTTGTGTTGCCCGCCGCCATCGACCGGTTCGTTGAATTCGTGGGACGGCGTCGTGCGGATCGGACCGTTCGCGTGCACTCCACGGATTTCCAGGATGCCACGGAGTTCTCACTCGACGACATCCAGAAAGACTCCGCGCACCGCTGGAGCAACTACCTCCGAGGCGTTTCCAAGTTCCTTGAGTCAGATGGTCATCGCTTGACCGGCGCCGAGATCGTTTTTGGCGGGAACGTGCCCCGCGAGGCTGGCCTCAGTTCATCGGCAGCGGTGGAAGTAGCATCGACGGTCTTCTGGCAGCGGCTGGTGAATCTGGAACTCGATCCCGTCTATGTTGTCAAGCTCTCGCGCCGGGCGGAAAACGAATTCGTGGGCGTGCCGTGCGGGATCATGGATCAGTTTATCTCGGCGCTGGGCCGCAAGGAGCACGCGCTCTTCCTCGACTGCCGGGATTTGAACTACCGCCACGTGCCGCTGCGCGGCGACATCAAGGTGGTGGTCTGCAATTCCGGCGTCAAGCGGGCGCTGGCGCAGTCGGAGTATGAAGTACGCCTGAAGCAGTGTCGCCAGTCAGTGGCGCAGTTGGGCACGGCGGGTCTGGCGGTCAAATCTCTGCGCGAAGTCGACTCCACGGATCTGGAAACCGCCGGGGACGCCTTGTCGGAGCTTTTGCTCCGCCGGGCGCGTCACGTGGTGACCGAGAACGAACGGACGCTCGAAGCGGTCAGAGTCCTCGAGGCAGGAGATATCGAGCGCTTCGGGGAACTGATGAACGCTTCGCATGTGAGCCTGCGCGATGACTATGAAGTCAGCTCGAAGGAACTGGACACCCTCGTCGAGCTCGCCTGGAAGCAGCCCGGGACGTTCGGCGCGCGGATGACGGGGGCGGGCTTTGGAGGCTGCACGGTCAATTTAGTCCGCAGTGAAGCCGCAGACGCCTTTGCGGAAGCCGTCGCCCGCGGCTACCAGCAGGCTCTGGGCCTGAAGGCCGAAACCTATGTCTGCCGGGCCTCTGACGGCGCGCTTGAAGGCTAACTCTCGTTTGATCAATGACTTAAGTTGCGGAATACGCCAGTCTTCCACTTGTCGCCAGCTCATCTGCTTGACAACCCGACAAAGGTGTGACACCATCTCAATGAAGGTCGTTAGTGGGGGGAGTCAGTTGGCTGATCGGCGGAAGATATCGACGACCGTGTCCGAAGAGACTTATGCCTATCTCCACGGACTGATCGAAACGGGGAAGGCAAAGACCATAGCGGAGGCACTGGATCTTAGCATGGATGGACTACGCAAAGCTGAGATGCGTGCTAGGCTTCTCCGGGATACGGCTGCGTATTTCGATAACCTCCCGTCGGATGCACTTGCTGAAGAGTTGGCCATTGAGTCAGCATTGGTTCCACTCGTAGACGAGACGGACGTTGATACCTACTAGCCCTGCCCCGAGACGTGGAGAGATTTGGACAGCCCAATTGGGAGAACCGCCCAAAGACCATTGGGTGCTGATAGTGTCCTTGGACGGCCGCAACTTGAGCGAGCGCATCGGTTCTGTGTTAGTCGTCCCATTTGGAAATACAGGCGTAGAGGGTCCAACGACAATGCGACTTCCGCCAGGCGAAACAGGGCTTCCCGCAGGCTCGTACCTCAAGAGTCATTTCATAACAACCCTTCCCAAATCACGTCTCAGGGCGCGCCAGCCTCGACTCCTGAGCGAGAGCCGGATGCGGCAAGTAGCTGCCATGATTCGCCGAGCCTTTGATCCAGATGCGCCATGGGATCCTGCGTCAGCTTCCACTTAGTCGATGCGCGGCCTTCTAGGTCTGATTTCTGCCTACTCCCTTTTACCTCGGGGGCGGCCTTTGAAGATGATCAGGAGGGCGCCCAGAAGGAAGAAGACCGCCAGGATGAAGAGAAAAACGCGAGCGACGGGACCGGCCTCGGCTTCGACGAACCGGCATAGTGCCTGCGGCGTGCGGCGCCGGGACAGATACCACGGGGAAAAAAGAATCCAGAACAGCATCGTTCCAAGACCCCAACGTAAGGGCTTGGGCACGCTCTTCTTCTGCGCGTCATAGAACACCCAAAGCGATGAGAGGAGCACGGCACTTCCCAGAATGGTCTTTGCGCCCTTCACGCCAAAGAGGTGGGTCGTCAGGAGGGCGGCGAGAAGCCACAGCAACAAGACCCGGAAGAAGATTCCCCAGGAAAAGCGCACCGGCGCGGTCAGGCTGGGCAGCACCCATTCCGGCCCTACTCCGGACATTCCCGGCTCGGACTGCGGCCGTCCGACCTGAGTGAAGTCCACAGGCGCCCTGCACGCGACGCACACCTGACACGTTGCGGCCAGCATTTGCCCGCACGCTGGGCAGGCAGACGGTTCGCCCGTAGCAGGCCCCAGCGCGTCACCGCGGTCTTTGTTCATGCCCGATGTGTCCATCGGCCCGTCGGGCCATTGAGTCATTGAAAAGACGGAGTAGGTGGATCACTGAGCCCTCGAGAAGGAACCTCACAGATGCCCGCGGATATTGTGTTCCAATGACTCAATGAATCAATGACTCAATCACTCAATCTTTCTTGTTCCAGCCCTCGTGCTCGTTCCAGTCTAACACTCGCAGATGGATTTCTTGGCGGGGAAGTTGGTCGCGCGACCGGATTCTCCCCAGGTTCCGATTGCCGCTCTGCGACTGGTAGAACCACGAAGCTTCCTGCGCCTTGGCTCGCGCTTCCGGAGTGACTAGGAGCGTGTGTTTTTCGTAGTGATAGGGCGCCGGTTTTTGCGGACCCGGGCCGTAGGACTGATCGACCAACAACGTGAGCTGGGGAGTGACCACCCCTTCGCGCAATAGCTCCTGGAGCGCCTCCACGACGAACCACTGGTTCGTCCGATGGTCCACATGGCGCTCGTCGGGATGGCCGGCATAAATCCATTCCGGCTGAAACTTCCTGATCAGTTCCTTGGCGGCTTCCACAACCGATGCGCGCGCGAACGGGAGGTTGGGCCGGTAAAGGCCCTCGTAGGGGGCGTGATCGCTGGCGAGCAGCACCGAGAGATAAGGATGGGAAAATGCCACGTGCCGGGACCAGATCTCCCCCGAGCCGCCGTCCGGCAGGCCGAGGAAGAAGATGTTCTCTCGCGGCACACCGAGGTGCCCGAGCGAGGCTCGGGCTTCCTCCATGCGCAATGCGCCGAAGTTGAGCGCCTCGGCGGGGCTGCACGAGTGCTGGTAGTAGCGGTCGCAGGAACCGGCGTCGCCGCTTGTGAAGTACACGACATGGATCGGGGTAGAGTTCTCGACTGCGGCACGTATGATTCCCGCGTGCGCGCCTTCGTCGTCCTCGTGGGCGCAAAACACCAGGAGCGACTTCGGCAGGGGGTTGGCGGCGAGTTCGAGCTGCCCCGCAGCGAGGATTTCTCCCGTGGAATGGCCAACTTCGACGACCACGCGGTAGGCGCCGCTTCCATCACTGGGCAGCACGAATTTGACTTCCCTCTCCAACCGCGCGCTACTGGGAGCGAGGTCCATTTTCTCACCCACGATCTGCCTCGCAAATTCCGCACTCCCGAGGCTGCGCAGGCTGGCGCGGATCGTCACGTCGCGCCAGGGCTGGTCAGTGAAGTTGGCAATCGTGAACTTCACGGTCGCCGTGTCGCCCGGCGCATACATCGTATGGTTGCGGTCGAACTGGATGGCCGTGGAGCCGAACTCTGCGCGGTCGAATTGTCGGTAACTCGCCGTGTTCACGGAAGCGAGGTTAGGGTAGACGTATTGCAGGGGGTAGGGCATTTCGGAGCCGGGGCCAGGCGGCCGGATAAACGTCAGCGGACTGAAGGCTATGTCGTAAACGGTTTCTCGCCTGCTGTCCCACACCACCACCGCGTATTGCTGCACGGCGGGCTGAGTCACCTTCCTGGCAACCGCGGCGCGCGCCGAGCGAACTTCCACTGCCACCCCGGGCTTGATGACCATGTCCGTAACGATCGGGAAGACCTCCACACCCGCGCGCTCGGAGGTCGGGGCAATCCACGGCCAATAGCGTTCGGAGAATTCCACGCGCAGTCCGGTGAGAGTCCGGTCGGTCAGATTCCTGAGGACGGCGCGGCAGGCGACGGGATCGCCGGAAGTGAAGAAAGTCTTGCCGAGATCAATGCGCTCGATGCGCACCAGCTTCCGGTGCACGGCGAACGTGGCGGCGCGGCGGAGGTTGAAGACTTCTTGGTGTGTCTTGGGATCCAGCCCCACCAAGTCGATTTCGTAGCGGCCCGTCCGCGCGCCGGGGGGCACCTTCCAGGCTTCGCGATATTCATCACCTGCGGCAGACTTCGGAGCAGTCAGGGGAGCGCGTTCGAGTATGGCATTGCTTTCGCCCCCGTAGCGGAGGGTGATGCGCATATCCAGTGCAGGGGGCGGCTGCGAGCTTGGGCTCGAGATCCGCAGTCGGACCGTCTCTCCAATGTTATAGCTGATGTTGTCGGTGACCGCCTCGAGTGGGGACTGCGGCCGTGCCGAAGCGGTGACGGGCCACAACACCAAAGTCAGCCACAGCAGATTCAAGAGTGCGCGCGACGGGCGGGCGATGAACTGGCACACTCCAAGGTAATGCCCTCTGATCATGACTCCCCCTGTTCGGCAAGTAGTCGGGGATTATAGCAGGTTGCCGAGAAACGCTCGTAGCGCCGCCCTTCAGGGCGGCATCCGATTAATCTCACACCGGCCGGGCTAATGCCAGGCGCTACGTTAAGGCTTTTTCAGGATCGTGGGAGAGTCCGCATGGTTCTAGTCCGTGATGGGGAGGAGTTTGGCTCGCTCGTAGCGATTGAAGATCGCTTGCGTGACCAACAGCAGCCCGGCGACCGCCGCGAGCAGCCACAAACTGGTACGAACGGAGGCGCGTTGGGCCACATAGCCGAGGGCGGGTGGAACCACGGCCCCGCTCAGCAGCGCCAGTGTCATGAGCATTCCAAAAACCGTTCCGAAGAGCTTGGAGAAGTAGGTGCTCGCCGTGCCGGCCGTGGTGGGGAAGACAGGCGCGTAGCTGAGGCCGCAGATGACGATTCCGGCGGTCGCCACGGGGACGTTCGGGGCCAGCGCCATCACCACGAGGCCCACCGTTGCCGCGCCGGCCGCTCCCAGCACCAGACTCGGGCCGCGCACCTGCTTCACCACCTGACTCGCGGCCAGCCGTCCCAGCATCATTGCCACCCAAAAGGCGGTGACGATGATCTTCGACGTCTGCGCGGAGGCCTGGAACTCCTTTTCCAGATAAGTACGAATCCAGCCGGCCGTCGAGATTTCAATTGCGGAGTAGAAAAAGAGCACCCAGGCAAGCAGCAGGACAGCGGGATGGAGGGCCATGCGGCGCGCTTCCGTCCAGTCGAACCCACCCGCCGCCCGCGCTACCGGAAACGTTTGCGCGAGTCCGACCCCGGCGACCGCCACCACGAGCAGTGCGATCAGCCACAATGTCGCCGGCAAGCCGAGGCGCGCCGTCGCGAAGGCTACCAGCCAGGGGAAAAAGACTGCGCCCACGCCGAAAAAGATGCCCCCCAGATTCAGTGCCGACGAAGGATTTTCGGGATAGAGGTCGGGGATGAGCGTGTTGGCGGCGGCCATGGCCGAGCTGCCGCCCAGCCCGAGCATCACCAGCAGCGCGCCTAACAGCCCATAGCTCGGCGCATAGGCCATCCCCACGAGCGCCACCGCCGCAAGCAGAAATCCCGCGACCAGCACCGGCTTCTTGCCGAAGCGGTCAATCAGCGGCCCGGCCAAAAACACCATCGGGATCTGCGGGACGTAAAGGAAACTGAAGAGCGCCCCGCCGCCCGCGAGATCGAACGACAGTCGCGTGCTCCATTCGGGCAGCGTCGCGCCCAGAAACGACGTCATGACGCCAAACGTGAACAGGCCCGCACAGGCGGTGCCCATCAAAGATCTCGTGGCAGTGTGGGGGAAAGGTGACATTGACGCTACGCGACTTTCCACGGCTTGCTTTCTTGAGCTGGCAGGGAGCCGCTATGCGCCCAACAAAGACCTCAACTTGAACCGAATCCGAGAGGCGATCTCGTGGGATTGCACGGCCTCTTCCTTTATTGCCGACTCGCCGGGATAGCGGAATGAGATCGCAGCCTGTGACAGCAAGCGAAGCTCTTCCGAAGGCCATGACCAATCTTTGCACGCTGGCGCCAGCACGCGGTCCAGCGAGAGTAGATCATGGGTCTTAGGCGGGACCACGGCCAAATGGATCAGGAGTGCCTTCATCAACTTCTCGACGCACTGCTGAGCATGAAAACAAACAGCGTCGAAATTGGGTGAGACAGCGGCCTGGAGCTCACGGCTGGCCGTGGCATAGTCACCTTCGGCCTTGGCGATCCACTCCTCAACCGTTCCGTTCATAAAGGACCTTGCCTCGGTCGAGTGCCTCGCGGATCAGCGGGTCTCCCTCCGCATAACGCCGTGCCGTGTCGTCCGGACGGCGCGCCAGGAGGTCAACGGAAAACTCTGGCGCCACACGATTGAGAATTTCCACCGACTTCCTCAAATTCCTTCCTTCAAACGGCAGGATCACCAGCAGGTCCACATCCGAATCCGGGTCGGGCTGGCCATAGGCGTAGGAGCCGAACAAAATAATCCGGTCCGGGTGAAACTCCCGGGCAATTCGGTTGCTCAGCTCGACGATACTGTTTTGCTCCACCATGTCTCTGCGGTGCGGTCGATCCACGATACCCTTGCGGGATTATAGAATAGGTCGGCGGCACGTGGAAGCTTGCCCTCGGGAGGGACGTCAGTTCCGACGGGCACTCTGACCGTTGACTTGCCTCGCGTTGAGGCTTTCAATGTTCAGGAGGCGGGTTGCGCCAATGGAGCCCGAGTCGATTTCTCCCCTGCGCTCCCGCTGACGAAAAGGTTAATCTTCGCGAGGATTCTTCATGCATGCCCTAGATCCGATCTTCAAGCCGCGATCGATTGCCGTGGTGGGAGCCTCGCGCAAGGCGGGTTCGATCGGGCGACAGATTCTTCACCAGTTGATCGACTACGACTTCAAGGGAAAACTCTTCCCGGTCAATCCGCAGGCTGACTACATTCATTCCATCAAGGCATTTCCCAGCGTCAGTGCGATTCCTGACCCCGTGGACCTCGCCATTATTGTGGTCCCGCGGGATGCAGTGCTGGAGGTCATTGACGACTGCAGCAAGAAGGGCGTGAAAGGCCTGATCGTGATCACGGCGGGCTTCAAGGAAACCGGGGAGGAAGGCGGCCGCGCCGAGGCGCAGCTCATCGCGCGCGTGGAGCGCTACGGCCTGCGCATGATCGGGCCGAACTGCATGGGCGTAATCAACACCCACCCGGACGTGCGCATGGACGCGACGTTCGCCCCCACGCTGCCGCTGGCGGGGCGCATCGGCTTCATGTCGCAATCGGGTGCCCTGGGAGTGGCGATCCTGAACATCGCGCGCCAGCTCGATATCGGTTTCTCCTTCTTCGTGAGCATGGGCAACAAAACGGACGTCTCGGGTAACGATCTGCTCGAGTACTGGGAGCACGACCCCCAGACCGACCTGATCCTGATGTATCTGGAGTCGTTCGGCAACATGCACCGGTTCATTCAGACGGCGCGGCGCGTCTCCAAACGCAAGCCGATTGTGGCGGTGAAGTCCGGGCGGACGCCGGCCGGGGCGCGGGCGGCTTCCTCTCACACCGGCGCCCTGGCGGCACAAGCGCTGGACGTTGCCACCGATGCGCTGCTCGAACAGTGTGGGGTCATTCGTGTTGACAGCGTGGAAGAACTCTTCGACCTCGCCATGGGCTTTGCCAAGAATCCCATCCCGCGCGGCAATCGCCTCGCGATCTTGACCAACGCCGGCGGGCCGGCCATCATGGCGACGGATATGGCCATCAATCTCGGCCTGACCATGGCGAAGTTCTCAGACCGGACCACGGCGGAACTCTGTCGCCTTCTGCCCCCCGAAGCCAGTCTCGGTAACCCCGTCGATATGACGCCCAGATCCGATCGCAGCCAGTACGAGGCCTGTGCGCGCGTCATGCTGGAAGATGAGGGCATTGATTCGCTCCTGGTCGTATTCGTTCCGCCCATGATGATCAGCGCCATGGAAATCGTGATGGGGCTGGAGGAATTGCGCCGGCAATTTGCCAAGCCGGTCATGGGGGTCATGATGGCGCCCGAGGAATTCTTCAAGGAGCTCAACGCCAAGCTACCAGGACATATGGCGATCTATCTCTTCCCGGAGTCGGCCGTACGCGCGCTCTGGGCACTGGATCGCCATCGCCAGTGGCGCGAGCGGCCGCTCGGCGAAGTGAAGCAGTTTGCGGTCAATCGTGCCGCTGCGGAGCACCTGCTGAACGACGTACGCCGCGACGGTCGTCGTCAGTTGACCGCGCAGGAAGGCCTGCGCCTGCTGGAGGTTTACGGCATCCCGGTGGCGCGGGCGGTCATGGCGCAGGACTTGCCAGAACTGGCGAGCGAAGCGCGCCGCTTCCCGTTTCCAGCGGCGCTCAAGCTGATCTCGGCGGACATCATCCACAAGACCGACGTGGACGCCGTGGCGCTCGACCTGCGCACGCCGGAAGAGCTGGCTGCCGCCGCAGAGCGTATGCAGGAATCGCTCGCCCGGCACCGGAGGGATCATGCCCAAGAGCCCGCTCAAGCCCCGTCGGCGTTTCTGCTCCAGGAATACGTGCGCGGTGGCCGCGAGGTCATCCTGGGGATGACCAAGGACGCGAACTTCGGCCCGCTCTTGATGTTCGGCCTGGGCGGGATCTTTGTAGAAACTCTCAAAGACGTTACCTTCCGCATCCCGCCGCTCACCGACGTGGACGCGGACGAAATGATTCAACAGATTCGCGGTATTGAGCTGCTCAAAGGCGTGCGCGGTGAGGCACCCATCGACTTCGCGGCGCTCGTCGAAATCCTCGAGCGATTCTCACAACTCACCGAAGACTTTCCGCAAATCGCAGAGATTGAGGTCAACCCCTTCTTGGTTTTTCCCAAGGCGCGCCAGTTCCGCGCTGTGGACGCGCGTGTGCGTCTCTTGGAGGGATGATAGCGGCTTTCCCGCTCCCATCACGGGCACTGTGACTCAGGCGGGGGCCGGAAGTCAGAACCGGCTTCCGGCCCTCCAATGAAACGAATCCCAACCCCCGAGCGGCCGGTCCTACTCAGAGGCACCGCAGAAAAGCGACGAGGTCTTTCTTCTCCTGCTCTGTCAGCTGCGTGCTGAACACTAAGTTAAAGAACTCGACGGTGTCCTCCAGAGTGAGCAAGCGGCCGTCGTGCAGATAGGGCGGAGAGTCCTTGATGCCGCGCAGTGGGAAAGACTTGATGGGCCCGTCGGCGCTCGCCATACGCCCGTTGATCATCCGAGGTTTAAAGAAGCGTTCCGTTCGGAGGTTGTGCATCAGGTTGTCGGTGTAGTAGGGAGCCGGATGGCAACTGGCGCAGCCTGCCTTGCCGAAAAAGACCAACTCGCCGCGCTGCTCTGATTCCGTGGCCTTTTTCGGATCAAGCCTGCCCATCAGGTTCAGCTTGGGAGCGGGTGGGAAGTCCAAGAGGGCCTGAAACTCCGCCATAAAGTGAACCTGACTTCCGCGTTCGAGGATGTTCACGCCCTTCTTCGTGGCGATCACTGGGTCGCCATCGAAGTAGGCGGCACGCTGTTCAAATTCGGTGAAGTCCTCCACGCTTTTCAGGGCGCGCTGCGAGCCAAAAAGGCGTTGGATATTCACCCCGCGGAGCGAAGGGGTGTCAAGGCGATGTCGGAACTCCTGCGGTCGGATATCCCCCACCAGGTGGGTGGCAGCGTTGGTGTGACCATTGACGTGGCAGTCGAAGCACGCGACTCCGCGACTGGGACGCTCAGAGCGCCGGTCTTCGGTCTGGTTGAACTGCTGCTGAGGGAACGCTGTCACCAGAAGCCGGAGGCCCTCGAGCTGCTTGGGATTGAGTATGCCCGTGAACAACTCGTAGTAGTTGTCGATGGTAACCAGCTTGCCTTGTGAGACGTCGCCCAGGTCAGTACGCGTGGTCAGGTAGATAGGGGGAGGAAACTCCGGCAGGAAGTGGTCTGGCAGGTCGTAGTCCAGGTCGAACCGTGTCAGGTCACGTCCCTCCTGCCTTTTGACTTCGTCAATGTGAAACTTGGGGAAAAGCATTCCACCTTCGGGATGATTAGGGTGAGGAAGTGGAAGAAAACCCTTGGGGAAAAGGTCCTTGTCCCGAATGTCTTCCGGGCTCATGGCGCCGAGCTTTTCCCAAGTCGTGCCCGCGGGCAGCTTGGCTCGAACAGCTCCCTGGACGGGCTTCCCGCGCGACATTGTCACGCCCGTCGCTGGTCGGTTGCTCAAATCATAGCGCTCCTCAAGCAAGGCCATTTGACGCCTTATGACGGCTGCTTTGTCTGCCTTCATTCGCACCATGATCGCGGCGAAATCCTCCTTGATTACTACAGGCGCATAGCTGGACGTCTTCCTGCCAGCTTCCTGAGCCAGGAGCAAACCCACAGCTGCGACCAGGCCTCCAGAGAGCACAACCATCTTCAGTAAGCTACGTCTCATGCGCATAGGTTCCTCCTTTTCATACTGGCCTACCGCGGCGGACGCGCGGCGTGGCCCGGCGTCCGGGTTGCCGGCGTCTCGCCTGCTTTCGGAAACAATCGTGGCACAGTCCTCGAAATTGGATGGAGTAGTCGGATATGTGGAAGCCGGTCCGGCCGAAATCGGGCAACCGGAGCGTGTTCAATGCGGCGTCATGAAAGTCCTCCATCTGCCCGCAGTGAAGGCACACCAAATGGTGGTGGAGATCCTTGTGTATCTCGTAACGCGCGCAGGCGCCTGGGTGGCAGACCTTCCGGGCCACACCGTTGTCCACCAAAGTCTGCAGCACACGATAGACTGTAGCCCGTGAGATACCACGAAGTTGTGCTGACACGGCCTGGTAAATTGCATCTGCAGTGGGATGGTCGCCTCGTCGAAACAAGGTATCCAACACTGCCCGACGCTGCACGGTAAGAGCGAGACGTCGTCGGCGGCAGAGGCGCTCGAATTCCGCGAAATCGCTTAGGTGTCTTTTCACGGTCGGACGGATGCGAAAGTATATCAAACGGTATTTGTTGTCAAGCAGTCTTGACATGTTGGTGTCAAAGCTCTTTAGAAATGTCCCCTTTCTTACCTCATTAGAAGTGTCCCCTTTTTGTTCTTGTTTTTGTTCTTGTTTTTGTCGTTGGCC
>Ga0073934_10009124_pt1 | contig 12855 bp, 13 predicted proteins | sample LarsenN4metaG_FD_76834 | JGI IMG/M metagenome (GOLD analysis project Ga0073934, IMG submission 76834) | Hot spring sediment bacterial and archeal communities from British Columbia, Canada, to study Microbial Dark Matter (Phase II) - Larsen... ...
ACCAAGTTTGCGGCCGAGGAGCTGGTGAGCCTGCTCAACGTGCTGTTTGCCGCCGAAGCGCTGCCACGGGCGAAAAAAGTGCTGTTCGACCGCATCGAGCGCGACCTCAAGGGTCCGACACGGCTGACCAACTCCGAGGACCCGGCGGCGGATAAGGAGATCTTCCTGCAGATCCTGAACCGCGTCGTCACCGACCAGGGCGTGACCGGCGGACGCAGCATGGCCTTTGGCCTGACCGACCGCTGGGCGCGTCTGATCAACCTGGGCGGGCTGTCGGGCCGCAAGAAGGCGATGGAGGAGGTGCGCGACAAGCTATCGTCGACCACGCGCAAGTTCGTCTACCTGATCGCCATGTACGATCCCGCCGGCGACCCCAACCTGACCGACGCCATCACCACCCAACTCAAGACCTTTGCCGGGCAGCTCAACACCATCCAGATGATCGCGCCCGAGGCCAAGACGCAGAAGGCACGCCTGCAGGAAGCGGCTCAGGTGCAGCGTCTGGTGCTGGACTCGCAGCTGGACGAGCCCCTGAAGTCGGCCTTGGCCAACAAGTTCGACGACGTCGTGTCACAGTACATCATCACCAACAAGGTGATCGAGCGCATCGACGACAAGGCCCTGCCCTTCCGCGAGCGCGCCAAGCGCCTGGTGATGTTCTGCACCGGCGGCGTGCTGACCGAGGGCAAGGCCAAGTCCATCGCCCGGGACAGCGTGGTGAGTTACCTGCGGCGCAAGGACTTTGTCAGCGAGTACACTGCCGACATCGCCGAGCCGGCGGAGAAGGAAAAGGCCATTCGCGAGTTCTACACGCTCTTGGCCAAGACCGGCTTCAACGTCACAGGATAGCGCCGCGAACCCTCAGTCGGCCGCGACAGCGGCGAACGTACCCCGCGCGAAGTGCTGTTGCAGCGCCCCTTGCAAGTCGAATGCGGCATCGGCGGCCAGCGCCGCGTCGGCGGCCTGGGCCAGGGCGGCGCCGGCGGCGAGCGCCGCGACAAAAGCGGCATCGGCCTGCGCGATCAGGCGCAGATCGACGCGACCGCCAGGCCGCGTCAGCAGCACGTCCTCGGGTATGCTCATGTCCACCGGCGGCACCGCGATCACGTCCGGCTGGTTGACCATGAAGATGCGGTGGATCGGGAACGGCGAGCGCACCAGGCGCGCGGCCGGATGCAGCGTGAGGCGCGCGGCGGCCAGCCGCTCGGGCGCGAGGCCGGCCAGCTGCGACGGATCAAGTGGCGGCGCGTCGGCGGCGAAGTAACACTCGCCCCGCGCCCACTCGAGCCGCGCGACATCGGCCAGGTAGGGCAGCATTTGCGTGCGTTCGTGCCCCGCGATGAAGTCGGGGAAGCCCGCGCCGTACAGCGCAAGCTGCGGCACCGCCGGCGGAAAACGCACGACGAAGTCGCGGGCAAGCGCGCGGAAGAATCGCGCGCCGACGATGCGCACGACGACTGGAAAGGCGGTGGCGAGCGTGTCCACCAGGCTTTGTTGCACGGTGTTGCGGTAGACCGCGATGCGCCGCGTCGCGGGGCCGCGGGCGACGCACACAAACGGCGCCACGGCGTCGGCTTCGCCGGTGACGGTGGCGCGAAAGGCGCGCTGCAGCTCAAGCAACACGGGCGTGCTCCTGCGGCGTCGCAGCGTCGAGCACGGCCTGAGCGCGGGCGGCCTCGGCCTTCAGCTCGGCGAAGGCGGGGATGTCCATGTCCCACTCGATCAGCGTCGGGCGCGAGCCGATGCGGGCGATCACGTCGCGGTACAGCGCCCAGACCGGATCACAGACATGGGTGCTGTGGGTATCGACCAGCACGCGCGCCTCGCCCTCGTCCTCGACCGAGTGCCCGGCGAGATGGATTTCGCCTACGGCTTCGGCGGGGATTCCGGCCAAGTAAGCGGCGGCGTCGAAGCCATTGTTGAGGGCGCTGACGTAGACGTTATTGACATCGAGCAGCAATCCGCACCCGGTGGCGGCGACCAGGCGGGCGAGGAACTCCCATTCCGGCAGGGTCGAGTCGGCGAAGCCGAGGTAGGCCGAGGGGTTCTCCACCAGGATTTGCCGGCCGAAGGCGTCCTGGGCGCGGGCGATATTGGCGGCGATGACGGCGAGCGTCCGTTCGGTATAGGGCAGCGGCAGCAGGTCGTTGAGGTAGACACCGTCAACCACCGACCACGCCAGGTGCTCGGAGATGAGACCCGGCTTGACGCGGTCGAACAGCGCCGAAAGGCGCGCGAGGTGCGCCGCGTCGAGCCCTTCGGCCGAACCCAGCGACAGACCGACGCCGTGGCAACTGACGGGGTGGCGGCGGCGCACATCGGTGAGCATGGCGAGCCGCGGGCCGCCCGGCACTAGGAACGTTTCGCTGTGAATCTCCAGCCAAGCCGCGGAGGGCGGCGCATCGTCGGGCGCGGCGGCCAGTTCGGGCAAGTGCTGAAGACGAAGCCCGACCCCCGCGGCAGCGGGGATCGGGCTGGTCGCAAGCGGAGCGGCGGCCGATCGGCTCATGGTCCGATCATGCGGCCGGGCGCCAAAATCCGGCCTGACGTTAACCGCCCTTCTTCTCGGTCGGGCTGCCCTTGCCCTGGAAGGCCTGAGTCTTGCCGCCCATCTTCTCGCAGGTGCCGGCGTCAACGTACTTCCACTCGTTGCCGTCGTAGTCGACCTTGGCCTGGGCCTGGCAGCTATGCGCACCGTTGGCCGCGGCGCACTGGTTTTCGCCGGCCTTGGCAATGCCGTAGCACTTTTCCTTGCCTTTGCCGCCGCCCATGCCCTGCGCGAAGGACGGTGCGGCGAAGGACGCGACGGCGACCGCACCGGCGACGGCGGCGGCAAGGGTCTTGAGGTTGGCGTTCGACATAGAGGTCTCCTGTGTTGACACTGAAGTGTTGCAACGGGAGCGGAGGCCCCCATTGAGCCGCGCGCGGGATGATGCCTTCGAACCCCCGCGGCGCGCGGCGGGCCTAGTGTTACAGGAGCGCATGGGCGAATCACGAATCAAAGTTTTGTGAGAAGCGCGATGCTGCGCTGCCGTATTAATACGGTTCCCGGCCACGCTGTCCGCGGTTGCATCACGCCCGCGCGAGCCCGCCGGGCCGGCTTTGTCGATCGGGCTTCAGCGGCTCAACGGTTCTTGGGCTTGGGGGTCATGCCGGCAAGCGCGCCGAAGCCGGCGAAGGGCTGGAGCCGGCCGCCCATCTCGAGGCAAGTGCCCATGGACACCCATTTCCAGTTCTCGCCGCTGTAATCGACCGTCGAGCAACCGCCGCAGGTGTGCGCGCCGCTCAAGGACTGGCAGCCGTTCTCGCCAGCCTTGGCCACGCCGTAGCATTTTTCCTTGCCCTTGGCCGTCTTGCCGTCGTCGGCCGCGGCGCCCGTGGCTAGCAGCGCAAGCCCCGCCGCCGCGAGCACGGCATGGGTGAGGAGCGACGATCTGATCGCGGACGAGGCGGACATTAGGGCCGGAGTCGGAATGGGGAGAGCGCGCGCAGCGGCATGATAGGGCGAAGTCGTAAACGGGAACTGAAGCGGCGGCCAATCACAGCGGTGTGAGTCACGCTGTGCCCGGCGCCTCGACCGCAATGCCGAAGTCGGCGCCCAGGGCAGCGGTGTAGAAGGCGAGGTGCTGCCTGATCGCGGCCACGTCGGCAATGGGGCTCTCGTAGGACCAGACCGCGTTCTCGGCCCGCGCCGCACCATTGACCAGCGTGAAGTAGCTGGCGTCGCCCTTGAACGGGCAGTGGGTGACGTGGGTGGTGCGCTGCAGCAGGCTCATGTCGGCGGCGGCACGCGGCACGTAAATCACGGGATTGTGACGGGTCTCGCGCAGCACTAGCGCGCGATCGGACTGCGCGACGAGGCGGCCGCGCCAGGTCACGCGCACCAAGCCCGGACACGGCGCGATGTCGATGCGGTAGCCGGCGCGCTTGAGTTCGTCGACTTTGCGCTGCGTCTCTTCCGGCGTAGGCATGTCGCCCCTCCCCGCGTTACCGGCCTCGACGGGCTAGGAATCGAGAAACCGCATCACCGCCTCGGCCTTGGCACGCACGCCGTCGGCCGTGCGCTCGCTGGGTAGGATCGCCTTAGCGCCCGATTTGACCAGCGCATAGGCGCGCTCGACCCCGTCCTGCAGCGGATCGTCGTCGCTGGCCATGCAAAATACCGGGCAGGAGATGAGGGGAATGCGCTCGAAATCGCGGTGACGAAAGGCAGCATGGTAGCCCTTGTGATAGGTGGTGAGCGCCTTGAGCACGTCGACGACGATACGATGCAAGACGTCGGGCGGCGCCATGGGCTGCTCGCGCCGGTACTGCGAGGTACGGCGGAAATAGGGGAAATGCAGCATCTGGTCGCGGATGAAGTGCCAGGCCCAGGTGAACTGTGTGCCGAACTCGTCGGGCGTCATCGCCGGGGCGTAATTCTTCAGGAAGTCGGCACGATCCTCGGCGCTGAACATGCCGATGCCGTCGAACACCAGCTTACGCACGCGCGCGGGGTGGCGGATGGCGAGCTCGCAGCCGATATGCGCGCCGGTGTGGCTGCCGTAGACGTCGACCCGGTCGAGCCCGAGCTTGTCGAGAACGCGCGCAACGCTATCGGCATAGTAATCCATGTCGGGCGCCGCAAGGGCTGGTCCGGCGGAATCGCCGTTGCCCAGGGTATCGGGAGCGATGACGCGGCGACTGCGGCCGAACTCGCGCATCAGAGGTTCGAGCGGCGCGGCCGAGGCGGGCGAGGCATGGATCATGTAAAGCGGCGAGCGGCCCGCACCTGCATCGCCGCAATGGCGGTAATGGACCAAGCCTTCCTCAAGCCGTACGAATGCGCGATCGATGTCCATGCGGTTCCCGTGGCGCGCCGTCTGTGATGAGTCTTGCAACAAATGTTACATTCGGTGAGTTGACCCACCGGGGACCAGTGTAGAGAAACGCGGCCATGCCGCAAACCGCTCCGTCAGCCGCGTCGACGCTGCGACCGACGCCCACCGACAACACCCGCCTGCCCAAGGTCCTGGCCGAGTTCGACACCCTGACCGCGGCCCTGGATTACGCCGCCCGGGGCGAGACGGGGTTCAACTTCTATTCGGCGCGGGGCGAGCTGATACAGGTGATGCCGTTCCGCGAGCTGCGCGAGTGCGCCGTCGACCATGCTCTGCGGCTGGCGGCAGCCGGGCTGAAACCGGGCGAGCGCGTGGCTCTGCTGGCGGCGACCGCGCCCGAGTTCCTGATCCACTTCTTCGCCTGCCAGTACGCCGGCCTGATTCCGGTGCCGATGCCCCTGCCCACCGCCTTCGGCCGGCGCGAAGCCTATGTGATGCAGATCCGCAACCAGATCATGTCGGCGACGCCGCGGATGCTGTTTGGTCCAGCCGACTTCCTGCCGCTCGTCACCGAGGCGGCCGAGGGCACGGCGTTGGCCCACATCGGCACCTTCGCCGACGTCGGCGGCTGGACCACGACCGCGGGCGAGCTGCACCGGCCCGAGGCCCGCGCGCTATCGTACATCCAGTACAGCTCGGGCTCGACCCGTTTCCCGACCGGGGTTTGCGTCACTCATGACGCGCTGATGAAGAACTGCGCGGCAATGAACGCAGCGGTCGAGAACCTCGCGGGGGAGCGCGCTGTGTCGTGGCTGCCGTTTTTCCACGACATGGGCCTGGTGGGCTTTATGCTGGCGGTGCTGACCAGCCAGACCTCGACCGACTACCTGGCTACCGAAGACTTCGCGCGCCGGCCACTGACATGGCTGCGGCTGATCAGCGAGAACCGCGGCACGATGTCGTACTCGCCCTCGTTCGGCTATGAGCTGTGCGCGCGCCGCGTGCAGACCATGCCCGAGGGCTCATTGGGTGTCGATCTGTCGAGCTGGCGCATCGCCGGCATCGGCGGCGAGATGATCAAGCCCCAGGTGATGAAGCTGTTCGGCGAGACGTTCGCACCCTACAGGTTCTCGCCGCTGGCGTTCAACGGCAGCTACGGATTGGCCGAGTGCGTGCTGGGCGTGTCGTTCAGCCGCCCGTTGACGGGCATGACGCTGGACCACATCGCCAAGGACGGCCTGGCGGCGCATAAGGCTGTACCGGTGCCCGATGATGGCTCGCCTGCGGGCCGCACGTTTGTGGGTTGCGGCGTGGTCATCCGCGGCCATCGGGTCGAAATCCGCGACGTTGACGGTGGCCGGGTGCTGGGCCAGCGCGAGATCGGGCGTGTGTACGTGCAAGGCCCCAGCGTCATGACCGGCTACTACAACAACCCCGAGGCCACCGCCGAGGCCCTGAGGGACGGCTGGCTTGACACAGGCGATCTGGGTTATTGGCTGGGCGATGAGCTGTTCATCGTCGGCCGCGCCAAGGACATGATGATCGTCAACGGTCGCAACGTCTGGCCACAAGACATCGAGTGGACCGTTGAGCACATGGACGGTATGCGCTCGGGCGATTCCGCGGCGATCGTGCTGGTCGACGGCGAAGGCAATGAGAAGCCGACCATTCTGGTGCAATGCCGCGCCACCGCGCCCGAGGACCGCGCCAAGCTGATTGCCGCGGTCAAGGCGCGGGTACAGGAGGCCGTGGGCATCCTCTGCGACGTGGTGCTGGTGCCGCCGCGCAGCCTGCCCAAGACCACGTCGGGCAAACTGGCCCGCGGCAAGGCGAAGACCATGTTCGAGCAGGGCGAGATCGCCGCGCTGGAGGCGTGAGCCGGCCGTGACGACGCCGCAGCCCATCGCCACCATCGGCGTCACCGGCGCCACCGGCTTCATTGGCAGGCACCTGGTGCGCGTGCTGCGGCGTGACGGTGCTCACGTCAGGGCATTGACCCGCCGCGCCGTAGCCACGCCCAACGACGACCTGCCCGGGTCGCTGACCTGGGTGCAGGGCACGCTGAGCGACGAGGAGGCACTGGCCCGTTTCGTCGCCGGCTGTGATGCGGTGATTCACCTGGCCGGCAGCATCAAGGCGCTCAGCCGCGACACTTTCATGGCCGACAACGTCGCGGGCACACGCCGGCTGGCCGCCGCCGCCGCCGCGCTGGCCGAGCCACCGCGCTTCATCCATGTCTCGTCGCTCGCCGCGCGCGAACCCCGGCTGTCGAATTACGCGCTGAGCAAGCGCGAGAGCGAGAAGGTGCTGGCGCCCTACCGCGACGCTATGTCGATCAGCATCCTGCGGCCGCCGGCCGTGTACGGTCCCGGCGATGCCGAGACCTTGCGCATCTTCGCCATGGCGGCGCGCGGCTTTGCCCTGGTGCCGGCGGTGCCCGACGCACGGCTGTCGCTGATCCACGTCGAGGACCTGGTGACGGCGATCCTGGAACTGCTGCCCCAGCGCGAGGACCGGGGCGAACCCCTGGAGGTGGACGACAACCGCCCTGGCGGCCACGACTGGCCCGGTCTGGCGGCGGCAGCCGGCGAAGCCGTGAAGCGGGCGCCCCGCATCATTCCGGTGCCCGCCGCCGCCCTCTACCTGGGCGGTGCCTTCGGCGCGCTCGTCGCGCAAATCACCGGCCGGCCTTCGACTCTGAGTTGGGACAAGGTGCCCGAATTGCTACACCCCGACTGGGTCGTGCGCGGCCCTACGGTGCCTGGCTTCCGCCCCCGCTGGGACGTGGCCAACGGCTTCAAAAACACTGTGGACTGGGCGATTTCACAAGGATTGTTAAAGAGTTACAGTTAGTTTGATTTGTCATTTTTCGGTCATTCCCGCCCAATGTCCGGGTTGCACCGAGGCGTTCGCGCTTGCGAAACGAAGAAACGCCCGGGCGGCAGGGTTTGGGTAGGACTGGTTTCAGCCTCATGACCGCGAGCGGTGAGCCTTCGCCGGAGACCTTCGCGGCGATCTACGAGCTGTTGAAACCGTTCAACAAAACCGGAGCGGACCTGAAGCCGGAGACGCGGTTCAGCGAAGACCTGAACTTCGACTCGCTGGTGGTGATGGAGTTCGTGGCCACGGTCGAGGACCGGTTCGATATCTCGGTGCCGATGAACATTCTGCCGGATATCGCCGATATCAAGGACCTGGCTGCGGCCGTGGACAAGATCGTCAAGGCCGAGCGCGGCTGATCCGCACGCGGCCCGGTTCGCTCAAGGTTGACATAACAAGGAAGACACCGATGCCCGGTATTTTCGACCGCTTCTCGAGCCTGATGGCGCAGCGCGACGCGATTCTGGCAGGCGAGGGCGCCGACCCGTTCCAGGTGAAGTTCGACGAGGTGATTTCGCAAACCGAAGCCCGGATCAGCAACCGCCGCATCATCCTGTGCGGCACCAACAACTATCTGGGGCTGACCTTTGCGCCCGAGGCGTTGAAGGCCGCACACGAGGCGCTGGATGCCTTCGGCACGGGCACCACCGGCAGCCGCGTCGCCAACGGCACCTATGCCGGCCATAAGGAGCTCGAAAAGACCCTGTGCGAGTTCTTCGGCAAGGATCACGCCATCGTGTTCTCGACCGGCTTCCTGGCCAACGCCGGCGTGCTGTCGACCCTGATGGGCCCCGACGACTTCATCCTGATGGACGCCGACTGCCATGCCTCGATCTACGACGGCGTACGCATGAGTCAGGCGCAGATCATCCGTTTCAAGCACAACGACGCCGCCGATCTGGACAAGCGTTTGGCGCGCCTGGCCGACAAACCCGGCAACAAGCTGATCGTGATCGAGGGTATCTATTCGATGCTGGGCGACAAGGCGCCGATCAAGGACATTGTCGCGGTCAAGAAGAAGCACGCCAACACCTTCCTGCTCAGCGACGAGGCCCACTCGGTGGGCGTGCTGGGCCGTTACGGTCGCGGCCTGCCGGAAGAGGCGGGCGTGGAGGACGACGTCGACTTCATCGTCGGCACCTTCTCGAAGTCGGTCGGTACCGTCGGCGGCTTCGTGGTGTCGAGCTACCCGGACTTCGGCATGCTGCGCCTGGTGTGCCGCCCCTACATCTTCACCGCCTCGCTGCCGCCCTCGGTGGTAGCCTCGGCCACGGTCAACCTGGGCTTGATCAAGACCGGCGGCGCTCTGCGCACCCGCCTGATGCGCAACGCCAAGATTCTGCACGGCGGCCTGTCGGAGATCGGGCTGAAGCTGGCCAGCGACGTCTCGCCGGTGGTGGCGGTGGTGGCGCCGGACCCGCAAACCGCGGTGGCCTTCTGGCGCGGCCTGATCGAGGCTGGCGTCTACGTCAACCTGGCCCTGCCGCCGGCCACGCCCTACGGCTATTCGCTGCTGCGCTGCAGCCTGTGCGCGGCGCACACCGAGGAGCAATTGCGCGAGGTCGTGGGTATTTTCGAGGACGTCGCCACGGGGCTGGGCCTGATCGAGCGCCAGACGCGCCGCATCGCCGTCGGCTAAGGCCGCATCACATCACAAGGATGCAACGGGGCCCCGATCGGGCTCCGTTTTTTATTGCGCCGGCGCCGCGGCGAGCGGCCGGGACAGAAAGGCATCGGCCAGCCGCGTGAATTCGTCAGGCACCTCGAGGATGGGGTAATGGCCGACGCGCTCGAGGCGGACGATTTCCTTCGGCGCGTTAGCCATCTTGGCGGCGAGATTGTCGAGCATGGCCGGCGGCAGCACCGGATCGTCCATGCCCCAGATGATCAGCGTGGGCACGCGCACCTGAGGCATGGCCGCCTCGGCGTTGTTGCTGGCCCCGGCGGGCACGAGATTGCGGGGGATCTGTTCGACGGCGCGGCGATTGAAATCGTAGTACTTCTTGAGCAGGTCGTCGGTCAGCCGCGCAGGCTCGCCCCACAGGTAGTCGTAATAGGTCCGCCAGAACCACGGCGTGCGGAAGTTCAGGATGTCGTCGCACAGCAGCATCTGCACGCGCACCGCCGGCGGGCGCTGCGCGCGCGGAATGTTGACCGGCGCCGACGGCGCGTTGGAGATGACCAGGCGCTCGGCTATCTCGGGATGGGCGGCGATGAAGCTGTTGCAGATGGTGCCGCCGGAGGAGGTGCCGACGCAGGACACCTTCTCGACGCCCAGGCTCTTCAACAGCTCGTAGGCGATGCCCGCGGCCGACAGCTCGCGCGCGGCAGGGTTCATCATGTCGCCGCCAGTGAGCCCGAATCCCGGCAGGTCGAAGCGGATGAGGCGGTAACGGTCCTTCAGCGCCGCCACCATCGGGTCCCACGTGCGCAGGGTGCTGAACGAGCCGTGGACTAGCAGCACCGCCGGACCGGCGCCTTCGTCGTGATAGTGGATGGAGAGCCCGCCGATGCCGAAATACTTCGATTCGGGCCGCTCGTAGCGTGCCTTGAGCTCGTCGAGCGACAGCCGGAACGCGCCCGCACGCGCGGCCAGTACCAGGCCGGCCAGGGCGACGACGAGAGCGAGAACGATAGCGCCGATGGTTTTCACGCCTGCGCCTCTCAATACATGTGCTGGCCGCCGTTGATTGACAGCGTCGAGCCGGTGATGAAGTCGGCCTCGTCGGCCACCAGGAACATCACGCCGCGCGCGATATCCTCGGCGCGGCCCAGCCGCCCGACCGGAATGCGGGCGATGATCTTCTCCAGCACCGGGGGCGGCACGGCGCGGACCATGTCGGTGTCGACGTAGCCAGGCGCAATGGCGTTGACGGTGATGCCCTTGGCCGCACCTTCTTGCGCCAGGGCCTTGGTGAAGCCGTGGATGCCCGACTTGGCGGCGGCATAGTTGACCTGGCCGTACTGACCCATCTGCCCGTTGACCGAGCCGACGTTGACGATGCGGCCAAACCCGCGCTGCCGCATGCTGTCGATCACGGCGCGGCACATGTTGAAGCAGGAGCCCAGATTGGTGTCGATGACCTCCCGCCACTGTTCGGGCGTCATCTTGTGCATGGTTCCGTCGCGGGTGATGCCGGCGTTGTTGACCAGAATCTCGACCGGCCCCAGGTCTTTCACCACCTGCGCGACGCCGGCCTGGCAGGCGTCGAAATCGGCCACGTCCCACTTGTAGGCCTTGATCCCGGTTTCGGCGGTGAAGGCTCGGGCGGCCGCGTCGTTGCCGCCGTAGTTAGCCGCGACTTTATGGCCGGCCTGTTTCAAGGCGACGCTGATCGCCTTGCCGATGCCGCGCGTGCCGCCGGTGACGATGGCTACCCGTGATTCGCCCATGGTTCATCCTCCCCAGATATCAGGCTGTCGTACAGCGATGATAGGCTTGGGCGCCGACAGGGTGAAGCGGCTCGGCGGCACGAGTCGCTGCTCGGTGCATTGACATTCGTCTCGCCGGCAACTAAGAGACGCGCCCTTTCGCAACCCCGCCACGAGGAGGCCGAGGCCCATGACGTTCGTCGCTGCGCGCATCGCCGCCTCGTTTGCCCGCGTCCGCACCATTGGGCGCCCACCGCAGCTTCATCCCCTTGCATAAATTCGCGGGTCTTCCGTCGGAAGCCCGCTTGAAGGCCCCGACCGAAAGACCCGCCCCATGTCGCTGCACCGCTCGCCCACCGGATTTGCGCAGGAAACCCGCGCCACCTTGCGCCTGGCGCTGCCGCTGGCCGCCGCCCAGCTGGCGCAGGTCGGCATGGGCATCACCGACACGATCATGGTCGGCGTGCTGGGCCGCGACGCCCTGGCCGCTGGCGGCCTAGGCTCGGGCCTGTTCTTCGCCACCGGCGCGGTGCTGCAAGGCGGGCTGGCGGGCGTCGGCATCCTGGTGGCGCACGCGCGCGGCGCCGACATGCCCGGGCAGATCGCCCCCATTCTGCGCGGCGGCGCGGTGCTGGCCCTGTTGATCGCCGCGGCGATGGTGCCGGTGTTCTGGTTTTCCGAGCCGATCCTGCTGGCGCTGGGCCAACCGGCACCGCTGGCGCGGGACGTGGCCGATTACGTCCGTATCCTCACCCTATGTGCCCCGGCCTCGATGTGGCTGGCGGTACAGCGCGGCTACCTTGCCGCCATGAACCATCCGCGCCCGGTGATGGTGATCGGCTTGGGTGCGCTGGTGTGCAACGCCACGCTTAACTACGGTCTGATTCACGGCGCCTGGGGCCTGCCCGAGTTGGGCCTGATGGGCTCAGCCACCGCCTCGGCCATCACCATATGGGGCATGGCCGGCGCCATGGCACTGGCGATCCGGCGCACGCCAGACCTGCACGTGCACAAGGTGCGCGGCCCCGTCGACTGGGCGATCACGCGCGAGCTGGCTCACTTGGGCTGGCCCATCGCCATCACCTTCGGCGTCGAGATTGTGCTGTTCATGGTAGCGGCGTTGATGATGGGTACCTTGGGTACGACGGCCCTGGCCGCGCACAACGTGACCATCAACGTCGCCTCGCTGACCTTTATGGTGCCCCTGGCCGTGGCTCAGGCCGTCAATGTGCGCGTGGGTTTTCACCTGGGCGCGCGGCACCCCCTGGCGGCGCAACAGGCCGCGGGGGTAGCGCTGATGCTGGGCGTGGGTTTCATGATGATCACAGCCGTCGTGATGTTCACGCTGCCGCGCGAGATTGCGCTGCTGTTCAATCTCGACCCGCAAGTGCCGACCGATGCCGAGGTGATCGCGCTGGTGGCGCAATTACTGGTGATAGCAGCGGTGTTTCAGGTGTTCGACGGGGCGCAGGTGATCGCTTCGGGGGCGTTGCGCGGCTACAAGGATACGCGCGTGCCGATGATGCTGGTGACGGCGGGCTATTGGGGCGTGGGGTTCCCCATCGCCTGGGCGCTGGGCTTCCCGCTGAAGCAGGGCGCGACCGGCATCTGGTGGGGGCTGGCGATCGCGCTGGCGGCGGCGGCCGCAGTGCTGGGCGCGCGCCTGTGGCGGCTAAGCGGACGGCGGATCGCGGAAACCGCAGCCTAAGCGCGTTCCACCGCCAACGCGATGCCCATGCCGCCGCCGATGCACAGGGTCGCCAGACCCTTTCTGGCGCTGCGC
>Ga0073934_10009125_pt1 | contig 12853 bp, 8 predicted proteins | sample LarsenN4metaG_FD_76834 | JGI IMG/M metagenome (GOLD analysis project Ga0073934, IMG submission 76834) | Hot spring sediment bacterial and archeal communities from British Columbia, Canada, to study Microbial Dark Matter (Phase II) - Larsen... ...
ATCCCGGCGGCGCGCCTGCTGCTGCTGACGCCGGCTGACGCACGGGCCTGGCTGTGGAGCGCCGAACAGGCCGCGCGCACGCCCGGCTGCGCGCTGCTGGCCTGGCCGCCGCGCGCGCCGGCGCCGGGCATGCGCGAACTGCGCCGCCTGCAACTGGCCGCCCAGCAGGGCAACGGCCTGGTGGTGCTGCTGCGCGATGCACGCCTGCGCACGCAGTCCTCGCCGGCGGCGTTGCGCCTGCTGCTGGCGGCGCCGGCGCGCGGGCAGTTGCGCGTGGAAGTCATCAAGCAGCGCGGCGGCTTCGGTGGCCAGGCGGTGACGCTGGCGGTGCACGGCCGCCACGCGCTGCCGCGCCTGCGTCCTTGGCAACTGCCGGTGGCCGTGCCCGCCGCCCCGGCCGGCGGCGCCCCCGCGCCTTTCTTCCCCGCGGCCATTCACGCCCCCGAGGCCCCCGATGCTCTGGCTGGCCATCCACTTCCCCGATTTGCCGCTGGACCTGTGGGACGCACGGGCCACGGCCACGGCGGGCACTGACGATGCGCCGGCCCCGCCGCTCGCCGTCACCCGCCAGCGCCGCGTCTGCCGCGCGAACGCGGCGGCGCGTGCGGCCGGCGTGCAACCGGGCATGTCGGCGGCCACCGCGGCGGCGCTCTGCGGCGGGCTCGTCCTGCGCGAACGCCGGCCGGAGCAGGAAGCGCAGCGGCTGGCGCAACTGGCTCAGGGTGCGCTCGCCTTCACACCGCAGGTCTGCATCGACACCGGCGAGGCCTTCGCGCGCACAACCGATGCACCCGCGCCTGGTAAACGCAGCCCGCGCCAGCCGGCGCCCTTTCCCGATGCACCCACCCTGCTGCTGGAAATCGGCGGCTGCCTGCGCCTGTTCCGCGGCCTTGCCGCGTTGCAGCGGCGCGTGCAGCGCTTTCTCAGGCGCGAACGCGCCAGTGCACGGCTGGCCTGCGCACACACGCCACTCGCGGCGCGCCTGTTCGCCGTCAACGGCGTCGCCACGCCGCATTTTTTCACCGACGACGGCCAGCCCGACGCGCGCGCCCTGCACGCGGCGCTCGGCGCCCTGCCCGTCGCCGGACTCGGTCTCGACACCCGCACGGAGGAAAGCCTCATGACCATGGGATTCCGGCAGTTCAGTGACATCGCCGCGCTGCCGCGGCCGGCGCTCGGCCGCCGTTTCGGCCAGGAATTCATCGGCTGGCTCGACCGCGTCACCGGCACGCGCGAAGACCCGCGCACGCCGGTGGCACCGGAAACCTTTTTCGTGCGCGAGGTGAACTTCCTCGACGGCATCGTCCACCACGAGGGGCTGGCCTTCCCGATGCAGCGCCTGCTCGGCGAGTTCACGCGGTTCCTGCGCCAGCGGCAGTTCGCCACGCAGCAACTCACCTGGCGGCTGACGCACGTGGACGGCAGCGCGCAGGAGATCGCCATCCATTGCACGCGGCCGGAAACCGCGCCGGCGGCGCTGCTGGCGCTGACGCGCGTGCGCCTGGAGGCCATCCGCCTGCCGGCGCCGGTGGAAACGCTGCGCCTGGCCTGCCGGCAGTTCGTGCCGCTGGCAGCCGCGCCGGCGCATGCCGGCCTGTTCCCGGCCAGCGAGGCCGCCGCCAACGAGGCCGGGCTCGACAGCCTCGTCGACCGCCTGCGTGCACGCCTCGGTGATGCGCACTGCCGCGAGTTCACCGCCGTGGACAGCTGGCAGCCGGAAGCGGCGCAGGCGGTGGCCGCCCGCGCGCCAGGCGGCCTGCGGCAAGGCACCGAAGCCACCCGTGTCCGCGTCACCGTGAAGCAGGAACACGCCGACTACCTGCCGTCGCACGCCCACCTGGCCGCTGCCGGCAGCGAACGCGCGCGGCCGCTGTGGCTGCTGCGCGAACCCGCGCGCGTGCATCGCGACGGCGCGCAACTGCTGTGGAACGGCCGCCTGGAAATCATCGACGGCCCCGAGCGCATCGACACCGGCTGGTGGGCGCAGCCGGTGCAGCGGGACTATTTCGTCGCGCGCCACGAGGCCGGCACGCTGTGCTGGGTCTTCCACGACCACGCGCGTGGCGAGTGGTTCGTGCAGGGGGTGTTCGGCTGATGCCGGCCGTGCCGGCGCCGTCCCATGCCCTACGCCGAGCTCTGCTGCCAGAGCAACTACAGCTTCCTGTGCGCGGCCTCGCACCCGGAGGAACTCGTCGAGCGCGCTGCCGCCTGCCACTACCGCGCGCTCGCGCTCACCGATGAGTGCTCGCTCGCCGGCATCGTCAAGGCGCACCTCGCGGCGAAGGCGCGCGGGCTGCAGCTGATCGCCGGCAGCCTTTTCCACCTCGAGGACCCGGCACACCCGGAACACCCCGTGCGCCTGGTGCTGCTGGCCCCGACGCGCAGCGCCTACGCCGAACTCGCCACCTTCATCACCCGCGGCCGCCGGCGCAGCCCGAAGGGCGAATACCGGCTGGCGCTGCGCGACCTCGAACGGCTGGTGCGCGAATGCCTGGCGCTGTGGCTGCCGGACGACGACAGCGACGTCACCCGGGCCCAGGGCGCGGCGCTGCGCGCGCTGTTCAGCGCCGGCGCGCCGCGTCTCTGGCTCGCGCTCACCGCCCTGCGCGACGGCAACGACACGCGGCGCCACCTCGCGCTGCACGCGCTCGCCCTGCACCTGCAACTGCCGATGTGCGCCACCGGCCAGGCGCTGATGCACGAACGCGCGCGCAAGCCGCTGCTGGACGTGCTCACCGCCATCCGCCTGAACACACCGGTGCAACAGCTCGGCACGCGCCTGCAGGCGAACGGCGAGCGCCACCTGCGCACGCTGCATGAACTGCAACGGCTCTACCCGCCGGCGCTGCTCGAAGAGAGCACACAGATCGCCGCACGCTGCACCTTCTCGCTCGACGAACTGCGCTACGAGTACCCGGAAGAACTGGTGCCGGCCGGCATGACCGCCACGCAATACCTGCGCGCCCTGACGGAAACCGGCGCGCGCACGCGCTGGCCGCAGGGCACGCCGGCGCCGGTGCAGGCGCAGATCGCGCACGAACTCGCGCTGATCGCCGACCTGCGCTACGAGTACTACTTCCTCACCGTCCACGACGTCGTCAGCTGGGCGAAGGCGCAGCAGATCCTCTGCCAGGGCCGCGGCTCGGCGGCAAATTCCGCCGTCTGTTTCTGCCTCGGCATCACCGAGGTGGACCCGGCACGCAGCGAGCTGCTGTTCGAGCGCTTCCTGTCGCGCGAACGCAACGAACCGCCGGACATCGACGTCGATTTCGAGCACGAGCGGCGCGAGGAAGTGATCCAGTACATCTACCGCAAGTACACGCGCGAACACGCCGCGCTCGCCGCCACCGTGATTGCGTACCGGCCGAAGAGCGCCGTGCGCGACGTCGGCAAGGCGCTCGGCTTCGACAGCGACCTCGTCGAGCACCTCGCCCGCTCGCTCGGCTGGTGGGAAAGCGCCGCCAGCCTGCAGGCGCGCTTCCGCGAGGCCGCGCCGCAGGCGAACGGCCGGCTCGCGCAACTGTTCCTGCAGCGGGCACAGGAAATCCTCGGCTTCCCGCGCCACCTGTCGCAGCACGTCGGCGGCTTCGTCATCACGCGCGCGCCGGTCTCCACGCTGGTGCCGGTGGAAAACGCGGCAATGCCCGAACGCAGCATCATCCAGTGGGACAAGGACGATCTCGAGGCGATGGGCCTGCTGAAGATCGACGTGCTCGCGCTGGGCATGCTCACCGCCATCCGCAAGACGATCGCCCTGGTCAACGCCGGCGGTACACCGCTCGCGTTCTCGCGCATTCCCGCCGAAGACCCGGACACCTACGCCATGCTGCAGCGCGGCGACAGCATCGGCGTGTTCCAGGTGGAATCGCGCGCGCAGATGGCCATGCTGCCGCGCCTGAAGCCGCAAACCTTCTACGACCTCGTCGTGCAGGTGGCGATCGTCCGCCCCGGGCCGATCCAGGGCGGCATGGTGCACCCCTACCTGCGTCGCCGCGCCGGCGAGGAAGCGGTGGACTACCCCAGCGCGGCGGTGCGCGGCGTGCTCGAACGCACGCTCGGCGTGCCCATCTTCCAGGAGCAGGTGATCAAGCTGTGCTCGGTCGCGGCCGGCTTCACGCCGGGCGAAGCCGACCAGTTGCGGCGGGCCATGGGCCGCTGGAAGAAAACCGGCGAACTCGAGCAGTTCCGCGGCAAGCTGATCGACGGCATGCGCGCGAACGGCTACACGCAGGACTACGCGGAGCGCATCTTCCGGCAGATCGAGGGCTTCGGCGAATACGGCTTCCCGGAATCGCACGCGGCGAGTTTCGCGCTGCTGGTCTACGTCAGCGCCTGGCTGAAACGCCACCACCCGGCCGCCTTCTGCTGCGGCCTGCTGAACAGTCTGCCGATGGGTTTCTATTCGCCGTCACAACTGGTGCAGGACGCGCGCCGGCACGGCGTCACCGTGCGGCCGGTGGATGTCGACCACAGCGACCGGGACTGCACGCTGGAAATCGACGGCGAAAGCGGGGCCGCCCTGCGCCTCGGCCTGCGCCAGGTCGAGGGTTTCGGCGCGGACGCCGCCGGCCGGCTGGTCGCCGCACGCGCGCAGGCGCCCTTTGCCAACCTGCAGGACCTGAAAACCCGCGCGCAACTCGACCGCGCGCAACTGGCCGCGCTGGTTGCCGCCAACGCCGTCACCCGCCTGAGCGCGCACCGGCGCCAGGGCCACTGGGAAGCGCGCGCCATCGAGGAATACAAACCGCTGTATGACGCCGCCGAGCGCGCGGACAGCACGCAGCTCGCCGACGGCATCCGGCTGGCGCCCCCGGGCGAGTGCGAAGACCTGCTCGCCGACTACGCCAGCACCGGCCTGACGCTCAACCGCCACCCGATGGCGCTGCTGCGCGAACGCGCGCCCTTCAACCGCTGCACCAGGGCCATCGACGTGGCGAAGGTGCGCAGCGGCAGCTTCGTGCAGGTGGCCGGCGTGGTCACGCACCGGCAGCGGCCGGGCACCGCCAGCGGCGTGCTGTTCATGACGCTGGAAGACGAGACCGGCAACAGCAACCTGGTGGTCTGGAACGCCACGCAGCAGCACTTCCGCCGCGAAGTGCTGAACGCACGGCTGCTGCTGGTGAAGGGCATCGCGGAAACGAAGGACAACGTCACGCACGTGATCGCCGGGCACTTCACCGACGTCAGCGACGCCCTCGCCGGCTTTGCGCCCGGCTCGCGCGATTTCCGCTGAACGCGCCACGGCGCACGCCGGAACGCACGGCAAGGCGGCCGCCATGCAGTACCCTTCGCCGCCGGAACCCCACGCCGCCCTCGCCCGCATGCCCGACCACGACACCCACCCGACGGCCGCCACCCGCACGCGCACGCTGCTGAACATCAGCAGCAGCGCCGGCGGCAGCCTGCCCGCGAGCTACCTGCCGGCCTACCAGCCGCTGGAAACGGGCAGCCATGACTACCTGCTCACCGGCTTCGACGGCGATCCGCGCTCGCTGGCCCGCGGCGCGCCGGACTGCGTGCACGCGATCTACTGCTCGCACACGCTCGAACACTTTCCGCTGCACGACGTGCAGGCGATCCTCGCCGGCGCGCATCGCATCCTGGTGCCCGGCGGCTTCCTGCACCTGCGCGTACCGGACATACCGGCGCTGATGCGGCTGGTGGTCGAGCGCAGGCTCGATCTCGACAGCGTGCTGTACCGCGCCGGCGCCGGGCCGGTGACGGTACGCGACCTGCTCTGGGGTCACGCACCGAGCATCGCGCGCGAGCGCCTCGCCAACCCGGGCCAGGCCGGGGCCGCGCACCGCACCGGCTTCAGCCGGCGCACGCTGGCCAGCGCGCTGCAGCGCGCCGGTTTCGCGATCACCTACAGCAGCGAAAGACGCCTGGAACTCTCGGCGCTGGCCTTCAAGGGCACGCCCGACCCGGTCGCCTGCGCGCTGTTCAACCTCACGCACGTACCGAAGGGAACGCTGCAGTAGCGCAGGAGGGAACCGCCCGCTCACGGCTCCGCCAGGTAGGTCTTCACCGGGTAGTGCACGCCCTTGACGCTGATCTCGCCGGCGTCCTGCGTGGGGATCTCGCCGCGCACCAGGGCCCAGGTGGTGTGGCTGATCAGCACCTTGCCGGGCGGGCAGGACGCCTGCAGGCGCGCCGCGAGGTTCACCTGGTTGCCGATGGCGGTGTAGTCCTTGCGGCCCTGCGAACCGAAGCTGCCGACGTTGGCCACCCCGGTGTTGACGCCGATGCGGATGCGGAACGGTTCCTGCACGCCCTCCTCGAACCATTTCTGCTCGAGCTCGCGCATGCGCCGCTGCATCGCCAGGCTCATCTGCACGGCCTTAAAGGCATCCTCGCCGGCACCGCGCGATACCGGCGCACCAAAGAAAACCATGATCGCGTCACCGACGAACTTGTCGATGGTGCCGCCGTATTGCTCGGCGATGTCCGCCATCTCCGAGAGGTATTCGTTGAGCAGCGCGGAGAACTCCTCGGGCTCCATCTGGTCCGCGGTGTCCGTGAAGCCGCGGATGTCGGAAAACACCACCGTCAGCTTGCGGCGCTCGGTGCTGCGCTCCGGGTTGTGCTTGCCGGCGAGGATTTCCTCGGCAAGCTGGCTGGGCACGTAGCGGCGGATCGCGTCATTCGCCCGCGCCACTTCGTACTCACGCTGCTGCAGCAGGCCGAACAGGTAGTTGAACGCCAGCCAGCTGCCCGGCAACAGCGCCAGGGTCATCGCCGCGCTCGCCCCCAGCAGCACGGGATTGCGCAGCACGTGCTCGCCGAGCTGTAACTTCTCCGCGATCAGCCCCGGCGGGAGCAGGCCGCGGTACTGCGCGAACATCAACCCGAGCAGGCCGCAGGTCATGAACAGGGTCAGCGTGCCGGCCCAGAACGGACGCAACAGGTAGACCATGGCAACGATGATCAGGGGCAGGAACAGGATCATGTAGGCGGTCACCACGCCCACCTGCCAGACCATGAACAGCGTCGCGAGGATGTCGAAGAGGAACAGCAGCGCGTTGAGGTCGCGGAAGTCGTCGATGCGCTTGAGCAGGCCCAGCGCCAGCACGTTCACCACCGCCAGCGCCGCCGACATCTGCCAGAACGCGTCGATGGTGAGGTCGCCGAGGGCGATCAGGACGAACAACGTCGGCACGATGTAGCAACTGATGCGGAACAACTGCACCTGCAGCGTGCGCTGACGGTGCAGGTCGTCTATGAGCTGGTCCACCGTGCGCGGCACGCCGCTGCCCACCGGCATCGCGTCCGGCACCGCGAGGTAACGCGCCATGCGCTGGCGGATATCGGCGCCGCGCCGACCGTCCCGGTCCTGGCCTGCCATCAACCTGCGCTCCTTCGTGTTGTTCTTTTTGTGCCGGGCGCGTGCGCTGCGTCTACACCGGCCGGCGCCCGGCGAACGCGTGTGCCAGCGTGCCGGAATCGACGAACTCCAGTTCACCGCCCATGGGCACGCCGTGCGCGATGCGCGTCACGGTGACACCCATCGGCAGCACGGCATTGGCGATGTAGTGCGCGGTGGCCTCGCCCTCCACCGTCGGGTTGGTGGCGACGATCACCTCCGCCACGCCCTCGCCGACGCGCCGCAGCAGTTGCGGCATGCCGATCTCGTCGGGGCCGAGGCCGTCCAGCGGCGAGAGCCGGCCCATCAGCACGAAATAACGCCCGCGAAAAGTGCCTGCCTGCTCGATGGCAATGACATCGGCGGGCGTTTCCACCACGCACAGCAGCGCATCGTCACGCGAACGGTCCAGGCACACCGGGCACAGCGTTTCTTCGGTGAAATTGCGGCAGCGCGTGCAGTGGCGCACGTTGTCCATCGCCGCCAGCAACGCCGCGGAGAGACGGCGGCCGCCGTCGCGGTCACGCTCGAGCAACTGCAGCGTCATGCGCTGCGCCGACTTCGGCCCGACACCCGGCAACGCGGTGAGCGCGCGGACGAGTTCCTGGATGAGCGGGGAATACTTCATCGCGCGGTCAGAACAGCTTCATGCCCGGCGGCAGCGGCAGCCCGCCGGTGACACCGGACATCTTCTCTTCCTTGTACTTCTCGACCTTGCGCACGGCATCGTTCATCGCCGCGGCGATCAGGTCCTCGAGCACTTCCTTGTCTTCCTTCATCAGCGAATCGTCGATGCTGACGCGCTTGACGTCGTGGCGGCCGGTCATCAGCACCTTCACCAGACCGGCGCCGGACTCGCCGGTGACCTCGTGCTTGAGCATCTCCTCGTTCGCCTTCGCGACTTTTTCCTGCAGTGCCTGCGCCTGCTTCATCAACTGGTTGATGTTCATGCTTGCTCCTGCGCGCCGGGCGCGCGAGTGGTCACGGATTGCTTGCGGTGCCCGCCGGCGTGGCGGCGGCGTCGGGGTCTGTGGCCCTGGCCTCGGCGGCCTTCGGGTCACGCGGCCTGATACTGCCGCTGACGATGCGTGCGTCGAAGAGCGCGATCATGTCGCGCACGTTCACGTCCTGCTGGATCCTCTGCTCGGCCTCCGCCTGGCGCTCGCGCTGGCGGCGCTCGGCGGCCATGCGCGGCGATTCACCGAGCATCGGCCGCGCCACGAACACCAGTTCGACGGCGGCGCCGGCCTGCGCGGCAACCGCCGCCGCCAGCGCGCGCTGGATGCTGTCGCGGAGCAGGATCTCGCTGCCCGGTGCCACCACCAGTTCCCAGCGGTTGCCGTCACGCGCTTCCAGCGCGCTGTTGCGCGCCAGCGCCAGCGCATCGCGCGGCAGGTCCACGAGGCGGCGCACCAGCGCATCCCACTCGCGCGACAACGGCACCAGCTTGCCGCTGGGCAGGTGCGAGGCGTCATTGCCCGCGGCCGGCGCGTCGAAGGCAGCGGCCACCGGTGCCACGCGCGGTTGCAGCGGCAGCACGTCCGCCAGGGGTCGCTCCTGCAGTGGGCGCGCGCTGGCCGGCGCGGCGGCCGGCGCAGCAGCCGATGCAGGCACGGATGCAGGTGCGGATGCGGATGCAGTTGCGGATGACGGAACCGATGCAGGTGCGGGGCTGGCCGCAGGCAGGATCGCCCCGTCGCCACGCAGCGACGACGGGGCTTCAGGCTTTTTTGCCGCGCTGCCTGCGGCGGCCGCGGTGGTGCCGGCAGCGGCACCGGCGCCGCTGCCGGCGGGCGGTGTTCCCGCCGGCCGGAACGCCAGCATGCGCAACAGCGTCATTTCCAGCCCGGCACGCGCATCCGGGGCCAGCGGCAGGTCACGGCGCCCGATCAGCGCGGTCTGGTAATACAGCTGCACGTCGGCTTCGGTCATGCGCGTGGCGAGATCCATCACCACGGCGCGGTCACCGCGCGCATCGTCGATGGCGTCCGGCACCACCTGGGCGACGCCGACGCGATGCAGCAGCGAGATCAGCCCGGCGAGCAGGTCGCTCCAGTCCGGCGCGTTCTCGGCGATCGCGGCGACCGCTGCCAGCACCGCGCGTGCCTCGCCGCCGGCGATGGCCTGGGCCAGTTGCCACACGTACTGGCGATCCACCGTGCCGAGCATGCTGCGCACGTCCGCCTCGCTGAGCGCGCCGGCGCCGTGCGCAATGGCCTGGTCGGTGAGCGAGAGCGCGTCGCGCATGGAGCCCTGCGCCGCGCGTGCCAGTTCCCACAGCGCGCCGTCCTCGAAAGCGATGCTTTCGCGCGCGAGGATGTCCTTCAGGTGCACGACGATGCGTTCCGCCGTCATCGCCTTGAGGTTGAACTGCAGGCAGCGCGACAGCACGGTGACCGGCAGTTTTTGCGGGTCCGTGGTGGCGAGCAGGAACTTCACGTGCGGCGGCGGTTCCTCCAGCGTCTTCAGCAGCGCGTTGAACGAGTGCGCCGACAGCATGTGCACCTCGTCAATGAGGTACACCTTGTAGCGGCCGCGCGTCGGCGCGTACTGCACGTTGTCGAGCAACTCGCGGGTGTCTTCCACTTTCGTGCGCGAGGCGGCGTCCACCTCGATCAGGTCGACGAAGCGGCCCTCGTCAATTTCCCGGCAGGTGGCGCAGGTGCCGCAGGGGCTGGAACTGATGCCCGTCTCGCAATTCAGGCAGCGGGAAAGAATGCGCGCGATGGTGGTCTTGCCGACGCCGCGCGTGCCGGTGAACAGGTAGGCGTGGTGAAGTCGGTCGTTGTCGAGGGCGTTCTTCAACGCCTTCTGCACGTGTTCCTGGCCGACGAGTTCCTCGAATCGGCGCGGGCGGTACTTGCGGGCGAGAACCTGGTAGCTCATCGGGAATCCGGGTGCGGCGCGAGGGTGGCGCAGGGAAAGGAAAACAGACCGGACATGCTACCGGAGGGGGCGACTGGCTGGCATGGCCCGCAGCGGGACCCGGGCGGGTGGTGGTGAACCCTGCCAGCCACACCCCGGCACACGCATCACCGCTACCGTTGCTGCCTTCCGGCCCTGGCGGGGTTCACGGCTAATCGTTGCGGGGGGACCGACAGGGCCACCATGGAACGCGCGAGGCCTGCGGCCTCGGGAGACACCGCGGCACGGCCGGGGCCGTTACACGGGACGCGCATTGTCGTGGAAGCCACCCGCGGTGGCAACCACATCCGCGCCGGCGCAGGTCACCGCCGGCGCCGACGCACTCAGCCGGCCAGCGGTGCGCTCTCGCCGGCACGCTGCGAACGCGTGCCGTCAGCCGGCAGGCGGCGCGGCAACGACAGGCGCAGGCACAGGCCGCTGCCGAACACCGTCGCGGTATCCGCTTCCAGCACGCCGCCGGCCGCCGACGCCAGCGCGCGCGCCGTCGCCAGGCTCAGGCCGTAGCCGTTGGCGCCGTGCAGCGAGCCGCAGAAAAAGAACGGCTCGAACAGGCGCGCGAGCGTCTCGCTGTCCGGCGTGCGGCCGCTGTTGTGCACTTCCACGACCACGCGCAGCGCTTCCGGCCGCGCCCGCACGACAACCTCGGCGGAAGCGCCGCCGCGCAAGGCATGACTGACGGCGTTCTCGATGAGGTGGCCGAGGACTTCACGCAGCAGCGGCGGGTCGGTGTGCAGCATCAGGATCTCCGGCTGCTCCACCTGCAGGCTGAACTGCCCGGCCAGCGTGTCGCGCAGGCCGTTGGTGACCTGCGCCAGCAACGGCGACAGGTTCACCGGCTCCTGCTGCCGCACGCGCTCCAGGCCGGCGGCCTCGAAATAACGCACGACGGCGCTGACCAGACCGTACAGGCGCTCGCGGCCGCGGTCGACGTACTCGAGCATCTGCCGGGTTTCCGGGCTGAGCGCCGCCCGCTCGATCACCGTTGTCGCCGCCAGCCAGTTCAGGGGCGTGTTCACTTCGTGCGAGAGGTAACGCAGGAACGAGGTCTTGGCCGAATCCAGCTCGGCGAGGCGCTCGTAGGAGCGGCTGAGCGCGGCCATCAGCTCGCGGTTGTCCTGCTCGAGTTGCCAGGCCTCGGTGGCGCGCAACAGCGCCAGGCGCAACTCCTGGATGTCCACCGGCTTCTGCATGTAGCGGTAGATGCCGGCGTCGTTGATGGCACCGACGATGGCATTCATGTCGTTGTAGCCGGTGAGCAGCAGGCACTTGATGTCCGGGCGCTGCATGCGCACTTCCCTGAGGAACTCGACGCCGGACATGCGCGGCATGCGCTGGTCGCTGATCACCACCTGGATGCCGGCCGCGATGTCGGGGTTGGCCAGCAGGGCGAGCGCACGCGGGCCGTCGGTGGCGGTGTGCACGCGGTAGTCGGTCTCGAGCAGCGCGGCCAGCGCCTGCAGGTTGAGCGTCTCGTCGTCCACGAGCAGCACGCCGTAGCGCGGTGGCGGCGGGGTGGCGGGATCGGCTGCGGCAGTGCGCCGCTCGAACAGGGCCATGGCAGTTTCCTCGGCGCATCGTGCGCGGGTGGTTGCGAATGCGGAGCGGGATGCCTTACGGCGTTGCCGGCGGCAACGGCATCCTCAACACGAAACAAGCGCCCTGCCCTGGGCTGCTATCCAGCACGATTTCCCCACCGTGCTTGCGGACTATGCCATACGAGACCGACAGGCCAAGACCGGTGCCCTCGCCCACCGGTTTTGTGGTGAAAAAGGGTTCAAAAATGTGATCGCGCGCACATTCGGGCACGCCCGGGCCGTCGTCCGCGAAGCGCGCGACCCACCACGGCGGCCCGTTCGCCTGCGTCGGCGGTGCCAGCTGCGTGCTCACCGTGAGCGTGCCCGCCGGCTGGCCGCGCGCCACGCAGGCGGCGTCGGCGAGGATCGCCTGGCAGGCATTGACCGCCAGGTTCATGAAGACCTGGTTGAGCGCGGTCGGGAAGCAGCGCCCGCTGGCATCGGGGTTGGCCTGCGCGAGGCGGATGTCGACCTGGCGGCCGAACTGCGCGCGCACCAGGTTGAGCGTGGCGACCAGCCCGGCATCCGGGCAACCGACGCTCGCCTCGGCGTCGTCCTGCCGCGAGAACAGGCGCAGGTCGCCGACGATCTGCGCCAGCCGCGCGGTGCCGTCATTGATCAGCACGAGCTGCGCCTGCAGGCGGTGGAAGCGCTCGTCGAGCTCGCGCAGCAGCGCGGCGTCGCTGTCGTCGGCGGCGAGCCCGTGCAGGAACTCGCGCAGGCGCTGCGCCTCGCGACTGATGTTCTCGGCGGCAATGCGGGTGAAGTTGGTCGGGTTGTTGATCTCGTGGGCGACGCCCGCCACCAGCGCGCCGAGGCTGGACATCTTCTCCGCCTGCACCAGCTGCTGCTGCGTCTGCAGCAGGCGCTCGTGCTTGCGGCTGAGCTCTTCGAGGCTTTCGATCAGTTCGCGGTTGCGTTCACGCACGCGCCTTTCCAGCATCTGGTGGCTGTCGCGCAATTGCCGGTGCGCTTCCTTGCGCTCGGCGGC
>Ga0073934_10009126_pt1 | contig 12853 bp, 5 predicted proteins | sample LarsenN4metaG_FD_76834 | JGI IMG/M metagenome (GOLD analysis project Ga0073934, IMG submission 76834) | Hot spring sediment bacterial and archeal communities from British Columbia, Canada, to study Microbial Dark Matter (Phase II) - Larsen... ...
AGCGCGGACGCGATGAAGACGGCAGAGAGGAAGATGGCGGCCACGATGCCCGAGTCGTTGAAGAGGAAGGCCGCCGCCGCGCCCCATCCCACAGGGGGCGCCGCAGACGCAAGGCGCGGGTGCCGGCGGGCGATGCGCGCCGCACCGGGCCGCAGCGGACCCGCCGCAAGCGCCGCGATGACCGCAACGGCCGCCAGCACTATCAGCACGAACGGCTCACCGAAGTGCCGCAGGTTCATGGCGGCCTTGCGCAGTGCCATATCCCCCACGGTTGCCGCGCCTCCCTGGTCGGCCGCGCCCAGCGCCTGGCCCAGGTGGCTCGCGGCGGACCCCATGATTGCCCGGTCCGCCGCCGCCAGTCCCAGCGCCACCGCCAAGCCCAGCAGAGCGAGGAGAACGGCCGCGCGCCAGCCCGAGCGGCGTCCACACAGGGCCAGCAGCCCCGTGCCAAAGGCCACCACGGCCGCCACAAGCCCGCCCGCGTTGGCGCCGAACGGGGGGAGGCCCAGCACGAGCGCCGCGGATCCGAACGCCGTCCAGGCCGCCTGCGCTGACGCACCCCCCATGAACGCCGCGAACAGGCACGCCCCCAGCAGCACCCCGGCGAACTCGTTGCCGATGCCATAGTAGCGCACTCCCTCCATCTGCCCCGCCGAGAAGAGCGAAAAACGCAGGAGGCGCTGACCCGAAACCGCGTCCACACAGATGGCCGCTGCCGTGAGGACGCAGCAGAGCACGCAGGCCCTCCGGACGCGCGCCGGCCAGTCCCCGCGGCACGAAGCCAGCTGAGCCGCGGCCATCACGGCCATGAGCGCCAGCGTGCTCCCCGCGTGGCCGGCGACCGACGCGGGCTGAAGCGGAACCGCAAGCAGCAGGGCAAGCGGCATGTTCAGCAGGAAGAGCATCCCTGCCGCGAACGGACGTGCCGGCCGGCCGGCCGCCAGGAGCGCCAGACCGCCAAACACGATTGCCGCACCCACCGCGGCTATCATCAGGAAGGCAGGCACCAGGGCGGTCCAGGCCCCGTGAATCACGCGGTCCAGTCTGGACACTTCGCCCAGCGGGTCCCGGCCAGGGACGGTCTCCAGGACGCGCCCCACAGCGCGGCTGTCGCCAGGGCGCCCGGACCAGACGGCCAGCGTGGCGCCCACGTCCACGTTGGCCACAATGCCCGGAGTGCGCGTCGTCGCCGAGGTGAGTAGCCCCGGCCGGATTCCAGGGCCCGCAGCCGCCAGCAGGGAAAGCCGGTCGTAGGCGCCGCCGGGGGAGCGAGGAGGGAGCGGCGATACGATCAGGAGGCGCGTGGCAGCGGCCCGAGGACTCGCGGCCAGGCGCGCCAGCAGGTCGTTCAGGCGGGCCAGGGCCGCTCCGCGGGCAAGGGCACGGCCCGTCGTCGCGGCCTGTGCGCGCGCCCCGTCGCCCAGATGCAGCACCACGCGCGGATGATGCTCGGCCAGGGCGGCCAGCCGGGCGGGGTCATCGTGGGCGTCGAAGGGGCTGGCGGGGTCGCGCGCCAAGGCCTCCGGCCCGACCAGCCCGTACGGGGCGGCGCCCCATGCGTCGACGGCGAAGAGCGCCGCGCGACGGTCCGGACCCGCCGCGTCCGCGTTGCCCGCAGGCACGAACCGGGCACCGCTCTGGGAGATCACCGCTCCCCGGGCAGCCAGCGGGCCGATCCCCAGATGGACGATCGGCCGGAGCGCCCGGCGCCCCCCGGCGGGAGGGCGTCGCAGTGTCCGCCGACGATAGACCGTGCCCGCCGAGGACCCCTCCGCGGGCTCGTCCGGATGCAGGGCCAGCCCGTCCGTGGGCTCTCCGGCCGGGCGCCATCCCAGAACAAGCGGCAGGGTGGCCGATTCCAGCGTCTTCGGACCGCCCGTGGAGTGATTCAGAAGCGCAACCGCGCCCCGGCGCGCCAGCGCCGCCAGGGCCGGAAGCGCGGGATCCCGCAGATCGCCCGCGGTCAGACCGTCGAAGAGCACGACCACAATTGGGCGCGTCGCCTGGGCGGCGGCGGGCCATGCCCACCCAGCCAGCCCCAGCGCCGCGATCAGGGAGGGAATCCGCATTCCGAGGATCAGGACCGCCGGAGCATCTGCTTCAGCTCCGCGGGATTGCCCGCGTTGCGCAGAGCCTCCTCATAGGTTGTGTGGCCGCTGTGAACCAGGCGCTCCAGAGCCTGGTTCATGGAGTTCATGCCGTAGTGCTGTCCGTCGCGGATGGAGGCGTGGAGTTCACCGGTCTCGCCCTCCTCGATCTGCTTGCGCACGGTGGGCGAGTTCATCATCACCTCCACGGCCGGCAGCCGCCCCTGCCCGGACGCCCGGCGCACCAGCCGCTGGGAGGTGACGCAGAGAAGGGAGGCCGCGAGCTGGGCCGCCGTCTGCCCGCGCAGGTGCTGCGGAAAGCTGTTCAGGATCCGGTCCACAGTGGCGGGCGCGGACACGGTATGCAGGGTCGCAAGAACCAGGTGGCCGATCTCCGCCGCCGTCATGGCCGCGTCCATGGCCTCCGCATCGCGCAGCTCCCCGATAACGATCACGTCAGGCGTCTGCCGCATCACCGCTGGGAGCGCCGCCGCATAAGAGCGCGTGTCCGTCCCCACCTCCCGCTGGTGAATCACGCTCTTCCGATCCGTGAACACGTACTCGATGGGCTCCTCGATGGTGAAGACATTGGCGCTTCGCCCCCGGTTGATCTCCTCCACGATGGCGGCCAGCGTGGTGGTCTTGCCCGAGCCGGTAGGCCCCGTGATCACCACCAGCCCCTGGGGCTGCATGGCCACCTCCTTAAGGATGGGGGGCAGGCTCAAGTCGTCAAGCGTGCGGGGATGGAGGGGGATGATCCGCAGGGCGGCGCCCACGCATCCCCTCTGCAGGAACAGATTCGCCCGGATTCGCGCCAGGCGCGGAATGGTGAAGACGACGTCGGTCTCCTCCTGCTCGTGCAGGCAGCGCATGCGGCCCTCGGCGTCCGCGATCTCGCGCTGGGTGGCCTCTCCGCCGCCGTCCGGGCAGGCCAGCAGGTGGTCACGGCTGGCGCTGTAGACGATGCTGCGGGCCAGCTCGCGGGTATCCTCGGCCGTCAGGGCAGGCAGGTCCGTGATCTCCATGCGCCCGTCCACGCGCACCGCGGGGGGCGCCCCCGCCTTCAAGAGCAGGTCCGACGCCCTGCGGCGCATCGCGATCTCCAGCAGTTCATGAATGCTCTTCATTGTCGCCTCTAATCCTGCCCATGGAGCCATTATAGCCTCCGCGCCCGTGTGCCGAGGCCGCGAGCGGCGGCCCCGGCGGTGGCCGGATGCCCCTCCGTCTCCGCGCCCGCAAGGCCACCCTGCGGGCACCGACGTTGCGTTGTTCCATCAAAACCCCGTCAGGTGGACAGTGGTGCGGGAACGCGGACCCGGCACTATTAAGGACGCGGATTCGGCCTCTGGGATGCACGGCATATGGACGAACTGGCCTGGGTCGCGGGTTGCGGCGGTGCGTGGGCGGCCTGCGTTGCGCTTGCGGTGCGGGCGCGGCGACAGGCGCGCCGGCTCCGCTGCGAGCGCCTGCGCCACCGCGAAGCCGCCGTGGGGCTCGCTGAGCTGGCCGCACAGGCCGTGGAGGCGCGGGCAGGGTCCGCGCGCGGCCATGCGGCGCGTGTGAGGGCCTATTGCGCCGCCGCTGCCAAGAGCCTGCGGCTGCCGCCCGCGGTCCAGGCCGACGTGGAAATGGCGGCGCTGCTCCACGAGGTAGGCCGCCTTGCGGTGCCCTGCGGCATTCTGGAGAGGCCGGGGCCGCTGCGCCCCGTGGAACTGGAGGCAGCGCGCCAGTTCGCCGAGATGGGTGCCCGCATCCTGGCGGGCACGCCCCTCTCTCCCCGGGTTTGCCGGATCGTGCGGCACCAGCGTGAGCGCTTCGACGGGCAGGGCTATCCCGACAGGCTGGCTGGCGCGGACATCCCGCTGGGAGCCCGCATCCTGGCCGTGGCCGACACCTACGACCTCCTCGTCGCGTCCCGCCACTATCGCCCCAGGGTCTCCCACCAGACGGCCCTCGCCGAGATCGAAGCCGCGGCGGGCGCGCAGTTCGACCCTGTCGTCGTGGACGCGTTCGCGCGCACGGTCGACGAGGTCAACGCCGGGCTGGCCGCGAGCTCTGACCCGGCGCTTCGGCCCGCCTGGGGCCACGTCACGCGGGCCCAGCGCGAGAGCCAGGTCCTGCGCGACCTGGCTGCGGAGATGGGCACCACGCTCTCGCTCGACGAGACCATCCAGGCCGTGTTCGATCGGCTGGACGAGCTGGTGGAGTGCAGCGCGGCCGTGGTGTTCCTGGAGGACGAGCAGAGCGGCTACCTGCGCGCCCGCGGCGCACGGGGGGCGAACAGCGCGGCCTTCCTGGACAGCAGAGCCCGCATGGGAGCCTACGTAACCGGCCGGGCGGCCAGCAGATGCGAAGTGCTCCGGGCCTCCTTTGTGGAGGCCGATGTCATGATCAGCCCCACGCTGGAGCCCTGGACACCGCTCCGCTCCACCCTCGCCGTGCCCCTCGTCGCGAATGGCAGGGCGGTGGGCACACTGAACCTCTACCACGAGCTGCCCGACGCCTTTGGTGCGGACGCAGAGCGAATCGCCGGCGCCATCGGGGAGATCGCAGGCAGGGCCCTGGAAAATGCACGTGCCTTCCAGCACGCGCAGGACACCGCCCGCACGGACCCGCTAACCGGCCTGCGCAACGCCCGCTTCCTTCAGCAGTGCCTGGAGCAGGAGCTCAACCGCGCCCGCAAGAACGGCCACAACGCTGCCGTCCTTGGCATCGATCTGGACCGGTTCAAGCAGGTGAACGACACCTTCGGGCACGACCGGGGAGACCAGGTGCTCCGCGAGCTCGGGATCACCCTCCAGCAGCAGCTGCGCAACTACGACATCCTGGTCCGCTATGCGGGCGACGAGTTCGTGGTGGTGCTGCCGGAGACGGACCGCAGCGACGCCGCCGTGGTGGCTGGCCGCATCCGCGCCGCCGTGGAGCGCTATGCCGACTCGGTGCGCCGACACGAGCCCGGCTTCCCCCACGTCGGCGCCTCGGTGGGCATCGCCGTCTATCCGGAGGACGGGCAGCAGCCAGCCGACCTCCTGGCCCGGGCCGACTCCGAGATGTACGCAGAGAAGCGGCTGCGCCGCGCTGCGTGAGACCGCGCGCGGCGGTCCTAGGCCAGGATGTCGCGCACAACCTGGCCGTGCACGTCGGTGAGGCGGTAGTCCCGGCCCTGGAAGCGGTACGTCAGCCGCTCGTGGTCCAGGCCCAGCAGGTGCAGGATCGTGGCCTGCAGGTCATGGACGTGGACCGGGTCCTTCACCACGTTGAAGCCCAGGTCGTCGGTTTCACCGTAGGTGAGGCCCCCCTGCACTCCGCCGCCGGCTAGCCACATGGTGAAGGCCTGCGGGTGATGATCGCGCCCCAGGCTCCGCCCCAGGGCGGCGTTGGATTCCACCATGGGCGTTCGGCCGAACTCCCCGCCCCACACCACCAGCGTCTCATCCAGCAGGCCGCGCTGCTTCAGGTCCCGCACCAGCGCCGCGGAGGCCCGGTCCGTTGCCCCGCAGTTTCCCCGCAGGTTGCCCGCCACGTCGGAGTGGGCGTCCCACCCCTCGTGATAGATGGTGATGAACCGCACGCCACGCTCCACCATGCGCCGCGCAAGAAGGCAGGCCCTCGCGAAGGAAGGCTTGTCCGGGTCGGCGCCATACATCTCCAGGGTGGCTCGGGATTCGCTCTTCAGCTCCATCAGCTCCGGGGCGGAGGTCTGCAGGCGGAAGGCCATCTCGTAGGAGGCGATCCGGGTGGCAATCTCGGGATCGCCCACCTCCCGCAGCCGCTCCCGGTTCAGTTCGGTGATCAGCTCCAGGGAGTCCCGTTGCATCCGGGCGTCCACTCCCGCCGGGCTGGTCACGTTGAGAATCGGGTCGCCCTGGTTGCGGAACCGCACCCCGGTGTAGACCGTGGGCAGGAACCCGCTGGACCAGTTGGCCGCTCCACCGCTGATCCCCGCGCCCGTGGACATGACCACGAAGGCGGGCAGATCGCTCGTCTCCGCGCCCAGGCCGTAGGTCACCCACGAGCCCATGCTGGGCCGTCCCGGCTGGCTGAACCCGGTGTTGAAGAAGATCTGCGCCGGGGCGTGGTTGAACTGGTCCGTCTTCACGGAACGAATGATGCAAAGGTCGTCCACCACGCCCGCGAGATGGGGGAGCATCTCGCTGAGCTCCGCGCCGCACGCGCCGTGGCGGCTGAACTTGAAGCGGGGTCCCAGCACCGCCGCGTCCGGCCGTATGAAGGCATAGCGCTGCCCCATGATGACCGAGGGCGGGATGGGCTTGCCCTCCAGTCGCGTCAGCTCCGGCTTGTAGTCGAACAGGTCCAGCTGGCTGGGCGCGCCGGCCATGAACAGGTGGATGACGGCGCGGGCGCGGGGAGCGTAGTGCGGCGGACGGGGCGCCAGCGGGTTGCCGCCGGCGCGGCCAGACGGCGCGGCCGCGGCCGCGCCCTGGGTCAGCAGCGATGCCAGCGCCATCTTGCCCACGCCCACGCCGCACTCCCGGAAAAAGTGCCTCCGGGTGATGAGAAGGCTCCTCGCCCTGCTGAGATTCACGCCTGCCACCTCCTACTCGGCGTCAGAGACCCGCGGGACTGCCGCACCCCTGGCCGGGGACTCCACATCCCGCACGGGGCGCGGTCCGCCACGCGCCCCCCGTCACGGGGCTTCCGCCGCTCCTGATCTCGCACCGCCCCGCGGCCGGGCCTGCTCGTTCCTGGCTGCGCCCGCCACGCCGTCATCCCTTGGTAATGACCTCGTCCAGATTCAGAAGCGCCCGGGCCGTGGCCGTCCACGCGGCGCGCGCTATCGGATCGCCTTCGCCGGGGCCGGCCAGCCTTCCTGCGTCCACCTCGCCGGCCGCAATGCGGCGTTGCTGCTCCCGAAGGAACCCGGCGATGCGCGCCAGCTCGCTGGCTCTTGGCAGGCGCGTGACGCACCTGCGGAACAGCCACGTGGCCCGCTCCTCCACGGTTCCCGGGCGCGCCGCTGCCTGCCGCCCCAGCGCCTGGGCCGCCTCTACAAAGACCTCATCGTTCAGCAGCGTCAGTGCCTGCAGGGGGGTGTTGGAGACCTCCCGGCGGGCGGTGCACGCCTCGCCGCTGGTCGCGTCGAAGGTCAGGTGCATGGCGTACGGGGCGGTGCGCTTCGCAAAAGTGTATAGGCCCCGCCGGTGCCTGTCCTCGCCCTGGCTCACCTTCCACTCCAGCGGACCGTAGACCCCTGCGGTGGTTATGTCCGGGCTCTGGGGAGGAAAGACGCTGGGTCCGCCGATCTTGGGCGAGAGCAGGCCCGCGATCCTGAGCACCGTGTCGCGCACCAGTTCGGCCTCAAGGCGCACGCGCGGCCCGCGCGCAAGCAGACGGTTCTCCGGGTCGCGCCGGACCAGTTCAGATGTCGCCCGGGACGCCTGGCGGTAGGTTGCCGAGGTCACGATGAGCCGGTGCATCCGCTTCAGAGACCACGCGCCGGGCAAAGCGGCCTTGTCTTGATCGTGGCCCCCAGGACGTCCTCCCCCGATCGTGGGCTCCATGAACTCCACGGCCAGCCAGTCCAGCAGCTCGGGGTGCGACGGCGCCTCCCCCTGATAGCCGAAGTCCTCCACGGTCCGCACGAGCCCCCGGCCGAAGAAGGCCTGCCACTGGCGGTTCATCACCACGCGAGCCGTGAGCGGGTTGTTGCGGTCCACAAGCCAGCGGGCGAAGCCCAGGCGGTTCGCGGGCGCGCCGGGGGGCAGGGGATGCAGGACTGAGAGGACGCCCGGCTCCACGCGCTCGCCCGGCCGCAGGAACTCTCCCCGGAGGTGCACGTGCGTGGGCCGGGGATTCTCGGGCGGCCGCTCGGTGAAGACCAGCGTGGTGGGATGCGTCGGAGCGGAATCCAGGAGGGACTGGATCTCGGCCCGGGCCGCGGCCAGCTCGGGAGCGACCGACAGGTAGTGCGCCAGGAGCCGCTCGCGCTGGGCGGGGGAGCGGCGAGAGGCGTCCAGCGTGAGAATCTCCTCCACTTCCGGCGGAAACTCGGCGGTGGAGGGAGCGGCGCCCCGGGCAGCCGACAGGCGGAACCGGCCCAGCCCTGCGGCGTAGTAGCGCTCGAAGAGCATCTGGATCGTGAGCTCGTCCCCGGTGAGCGGCTCCGCCAGCACGAAGACCGCCTGATGCGGCCGGCCCTGGCCCCCGCTGATGGACCACCCGGACTGCGGATCGCCGTCGATCGCCGCCGCGGCCGTGCTGGAGCCGCTGGCGAAGCTGTGGAGAGCCTTGGCCACCTTTGCGGGTCTGCCGGCCTGGGAGACGCTGAACTCGCTCAGGAAGAAGTCGCCGATGGGCCCCTCGTACCAGATCCGCCCGGGTCCCCGCCGCGGGAGCCGGTCGTCCGGGATCGCCTCCAGACGGAGGGCCGTGATGCCGTTCATGTCGCCCCGGAAAACCAGATCGTAGGTGTCGCGCTTGGTCTGGTCCCCGGAGGCGAGAACCGACCCGTCCGGCAGGATGGTGAGGAGCGGCAGGTTCGCCCTGGCGTTCGCCGGCGTGAGGGGGATCCAGCGCACCGCGGCCGCCTCCGCCTCCTTCAGCCACTCCGCAAACCGCGCCTCCAGGTGCTCCCGCCGGCGCGCCTCCTCCGGCCGGGAATCTTCGGTGCGGCAGCCCAGGGCGGCGCGCAGGCGGCCCAGGGTGTGCTGGGAGCCGTGCTGCTGGTCCACCCGAATCCGAAGACGCGCTCCGCCGGGCACGCGCAGAGGTCGCTCGAAGACCAGCGTCAGCGCCCTGGCCGTGTTCCACCGCCCCGGGCCCTGGATGGCCCAGCCGGTCTTGGGGTCCCCGTCGATGGCCTGGGCGGCGGGAAATCCCTCCTGGGCGAAGTCCGCCTGGGCCGCGGCGATCTTCACGCTTTGCAGTGCGCCGGAGCCATCCAGCGCGCCCGCGAGGACCGCCACCTCGCTGACCACAAAGTTTCCGTGGGGAGTGCGGCCCGGCCCGCCCCCGCCCAGGGAGGGATGGGGCAGGGCTTCCAGGCGGATTGCGTCCACCCGCTCGGCGTGCGTGGCCGCCTCCAGCGTGAGCGTGTCCCGCTCCGGGTTCGCGCCAGAGACCAGGACCGAGCCGTCGGGCTGCACCTCCGTGTTCGCGCCGCCGGCGGAGGTCGCAGTCACCCGCTCGGGAGCGGACCATTGGAACGCGTCCGGCCCGGGGAAGCGCTCCGCCAGGCGCGCCTGCAGCGCCGCCGCCTTCGCCTCGATCTCCCGGCGCCGGGCGGTGATCTCCGGTTGCTCCACCTGCATCTCGGGCTCGTCGGCATTGTTCAGGAAGGCGAAGAGCCGGTAGTACTCCTTCTGGGTGATGGGATCAAACTTGTGCGTGTGGCATTGGGCGCAGTTCAGTGTGAGGCCCAGCCACGCGGTGGCGGTGGTGTTCACACGGTCCACCACCGAGTAGAAGCGGTACTCCAGCGGATCGATTCCCCCCTCTTCATTGAGCATGGTGTTGCGGTGGAAGCCGGTGGCAATCCGCTGGGCCGGGGTGGCGCCGGGGAGCATGTCGCCCGCGATCTGCTCGATGGTGAACTGGTCGAAGGGCATGTCCGCATTGAGCGCGCCGATCACCCAGTCCCGGTAGGGCCAGATCGAGCGGGGCCGGTCCTTCTCGAAGCCGTTGGTGTCCGCGTAGCGGGCCAGGTCCAGCCAGCGTCGCGCCCAGCGCTCGCCGTAATGGGGGCTCGCCAGAAGCCGGTCCACCAGCCGCTCATAGGCGTCCGGCCGCCGGTCGTTCACGAAGGCGTCGGCCTCCTCCGGCGTCGGCGGCAGACCGATGAGGTCCAGGGATACCCGGCGCACAAGCGTGTAGCGGTCGGCCTCGGGAGACGGAGTCAGTCCGTTCTCTATCAGCTTCGCCAGCACGAAGTGATCGATGGGATTCCGGGGCCACGTGCGCCATAGGCGCGACGCGAGAGGAGCCTCCAGGGTTGCGGCGTTAGGCGGGTGGGCGCGGCCCTGCCGCGCTGCCACGCCCACGCGCCCCCGCGATCGCGCATCGCCCAGCGTCGGAACTGCCGGCCTCCGGGGCGGAACGAAGGCCCAGTGCTCGGCATAGGGCGCGCCCTGGGCGATCCAGCGCTCCAGAATCACCTTCTGGGAGGCCGACAGGGGCTTGTTGGCCGACGGCGGCGGCATGATCCGCGACCCCTCCGCGCGGATCCGCTCCAGCAGCACGCTCCGGGCCGGCTTCCCAGGGACCACGGCCGGCCGGCCGGAGGAGCCGCCCCGGAGCGCCCCAGCCCGCGTGTCCAGCCGCAGCCCGCCAGCGCGGGTGTTGTCGTCCGGACCATGGCACTTGAAGCAGTGGCCGGAAAGGATCGGCCGCACGTCCCGGTTGAAGTCGACCGGCTGCGGACCGGCCAGTCCCGCGGCGGCACCCAGCGCCAGCGTGAGCGCGGCTGCCGCGCCGACGGGGCCGGCCCCCCGGGCGGCCACGGAACAGGGGAGGGTGGTTCGGTGCCTCATCATGCATCCATATCGGCGGTGGATGCAGGAAGTATAGCGCAAACGGCCCCGCGCGGTGGATGGCGCCCCGCGGGTCCGAAGGATTCGTTCCCCCGGTGGTGAAATCACGCGCGGCAGTGCTGGCGGCCGCGGCGGCAGCGCCATCCCAGTGCCCCGCGCCCGGGGCGGGCCGACCCCAGCCGCACTTCACTGCTGCCAGGGCACCACATGCGCACAGCCGCCCCTTCGCTCCATAGCACGCGCCGCCGCGCAGGCCGCGGCGCCCCGGCGCTGGCAGCCCCCGCCGAAGGCGGCGCTGCCCCCGGCGCAAGTGCCTGCAGCCTGGATCCGGTGCCGCCGGACGCACCCCTCCCGGGCCGCGCGGAGGCGCGCTGAGCGCCGCCCCCCATGTCCCACCGCGCGCCGGAGACCACCGGCTCCCTCCCGCCTCGGCCACGCGGCCTGCCCCTCTACGCCCGCGTGCTCATCGCCGCCGCCCTGGGCACCGCCCTGGGAGTCGCCTTCGGCACCCGCCCCTACCTGGGGTCCTTGGGAAACAAGGACCTGGGCCTCCTTGCGACCCTGGTCATCCGCCTGCTCAAGGCCCTGGCCGCGCCCCTCATCCTCTTCGCCATCCTGGACGCATTCGCACGCACCCGCATCTCCCCGCGGCACGGCTGGCGCCTCCTCGCCATCTGCCTCGTCAACGTCTCCGTGGCCTTCGCCATCGGTCTGACGATCATGAACACCCTGCGCCCCGGAGACCAGTGGCGCGGCCACGTGGACGAGCTCCTAGGCCGGGTGCGGCCTGCCGAGGCCAAGACCCCTCCGCCCGAGGCCACTCTGGACCCCTTGCGCAACCTGGACGGCTACGTCCCCAAGAGCCTGGTGGATCCGTTCGCGGACAACCGCGTGATCACCATCGTGCTGCTGGGCCTGATGGGCGGCGCCGCGCTCCGGCGCGTGAAGGAGCGCCAGGCCGACGAGGGCCGCGATTCTGTCCGCACCGTGGAGCGGTTCGTGGAGGCGGCCTACCAGATGCTGGTGCAGATGCTCGACTGGGTCGTCCAGCTGGTGCCCTGCGCCGTGTTCGGAGCGGTGGCCCAGGTGGTCGGCCAGTCCGGGATCCAGGTGTTTCGCCTGCTCTGGGTGTTCCTGGCCACTCTGCTGCTGGGCCTGGCAATCCATGCCCTGGTCTACTATCCGCTGGTGGCCTGGCTGGTGGGGCGCAAGCCGCCCCGCATCTACCTGGGCCGCGGCCTCGACGCCATCCTCACCGGCCTCTCCATCAACAGCAGCCTGGCAACCGTCCCGGTCACCCTGCGGTGCCTGGCCCGAATGAATGTGTCCGAGCGCTCGTCGCGCCTGGCAGCCTGCGTGGGGACGAACCTGAACAACGACGGGATCACCCTCTATGAGGCCATGGCGGCCCTGTTCCTGGCTCAGGCGGTCGGGTCGGATCTGGGAATCCAGCAGCAGGCGGTCGTGGTGCTGGCCTCAATCATGGCCGGTGCCGGCGTGGCCGGAGTCCCGGAGGCCGGCCTCATTGTCCTGCCCCTCGTGCTGGGGTCCGCGGGCCTTCCGGATTCCGTGATCGCCGCCGCCCTGCCCCTTATCATCCCCGTGGACTGGATCATCGCCCGCGCGCGCTCCGGCGTGAACGTCATGAGCGACATGCTCGTGGCCATCCTCCTGGACGCCCTCCAGCGCCCGGAGGAGACCGCCGAGCCGGAGGACCAGCCAGCCGCGGCCTGCCACGGGTGAGCCTGCTTGACCGCGGCTTCCAGGTACCGCTCGGGGGCCTTGCCGGAGGCGGGCGCCTGGGCGCGGCCCGGCCGGACCAGCGGCGCCCGGGCCGCGCCCGGTTGTCAGGCGCCGGTCAGGCGGCCCTCTGGACCGCGTGGCGCTCCTTGGCGAACTCCTCGATCATCTTCTGGCAGAACGCCGGCAGGTCCTCCGGCTTGGGGCTGGTGACCAGACCGTTGTCAGCCACCACCTCCCGGTCCACCCACGTGGCCCCCGCGTTCTTCAGATCGGTCTTAATCGACGCATAGGAGGTGACGGTGCGGCCGCGCAGCACGTCGGCCTCCACGAGCGTCCACGGGCCGTGGCAGATGGCGGCCACCGGCTTGCCCGCGTCAAAGAAGGCCCGCACGAACTGCACGGCGCGGGGATTCATCCGCAGCCTGTCCGGGTTCATCACGCCACCTGGCAGCACCAGGCCGTCATACTGGGCCGGGTCCGCCTGATCCAGCGGCGTGTCCACGGGAAAGCGGTCTCCCCACTCCGTGTGCTTCC
>Ga0073934_10009128_pt1 | contig 12851 bp, 14 predicted proteins | sample LarsenN4metaG_FD_76834 | JGI IMG/M metagenome (GOLD analysis project Ga0073934, IMG submission 76834) | Hot spring sediment bacterial and archeal communities from British Columbia, Canada, to study Microbial Dark Matter (Phase II) - Larsen... ...
CCATCGCCTGCGCGTTCTCGCGCGCGCTGGCGGCATATGCCTCCCACAGCGCGCCCTGATCCTCGGTGATCGCGAGCTCGGTCCTGAGGAACGCGAGGCGGCCCTCGAGGTGCGCGGTCATCATGCCGCACATGGCGGCGCCCTGGCCGTACCAGCCCATCATGCCGGGACCCATGCCGTCCGGGCCCATCATGCCCTGGGGGCCCATCATCCAGCCGCTGCCAGGCTGTCCCCACTGGCCCTGCATCATGCCCCACTGCTGGGCGTGCGCTTCATCCGTCGCAGCGGTCGAAGCCACGAGAGCGGCGGCGAGTAGAACGATCCGAAGAAGCGTCATGGCGGCCTCCCTGCTGCGATGACATGCAGGGTGGCACTGCGCGCAGCGCCGAACCTTGATCTGCATCAACCGGAAGGCGTCCGCAGGCGGATCAGCGGACGAGGAGGAAGGCCAGGCCGGCGGCCGCGGCGAGGGCCAGGGCAAGGACGGCGCGCACGGCGGAGCGCGCGAAGAAGGGGCGCCCGGGCGCCGGATCGGCCGGGGCGTCCTCGCCGGGCATCGTGGCGGCGTAGCGACGGCGCCGCGCGGATTCGGCCTGGGCGGCGTCGCGCCGCCAGCCGGTGTAGCCGCCCTCCTCGAGGTTCCTGTCGACGGTCTCGCGGTCGAGCTTGGAGAGCGATTCCCGGAACGAGGCCTTGGCGGGGTCGTCGGGCTCCATGTCAGGCGTAGCGGCGGAGCGCCCGGCGGCCCGCGAGCGTCACCTTGAAGCCATCGCCGTCGGCCTCGATCCAGCCCTCCTCGAGGCAGGGCTTGGGATCGAACTTGCGGTCGCCGCCCCAGCCCAGGCGGTTCACGGCGTCGATCATGCGGAGCGTGCTGATGGCGGGCGGCAGGGCCGGGATCTTCATCGGTCTCTCCCTGGTAGCGGCGGCGGGCGCGGCGCGGCCGAAGGGCGTGCGGTCAGAGGGCAAGGGCCTCGTCCTCCCAGTCGCCGCGGACGAACGTGACGACCTCGTAGCCGGCTTCGTCGCCCCACAGCACGCGCAGGACCTTGGCGATGCGCCAGACGTCCAGGCCGTAGGGCATGGCGGGCTGCTGGCGCTGGGCGCGGACCGCGCGGCGGTAGCCGGGCGAGGAGGCCGCGGCGGCAGGCATCTCGTTGAACGGGGTCCAGTGGTGGAACACCCAGGGGCCGAAGGCGAGCGTGGTGACGCGCACCGCGCCGCGCTGCATCTCGATGGTGCCGCGCAGGCGCACGATCGGCATGAGGTGGTCGCGGATGGCGAGCGCGCGGCCGTCGGCGGAAGATGCGACGCTCAGGTGCACGGGGACCCGGCCCGCGCGCCGCGCGACGGCCGGCGGGCCGCCTCGCGGAACGTCACCATCCTCTGGCGGTCCTCGTCCCACAGGGCGAGGCGCAGCGCCCGGAGACCGTCCCACAGCGTCATGCCGGGCACCGCGCGCAGCGCCGGGACGGCCTCGAGACAGGCGCGCAGGCGGTAGTTGGGAATGCGCGGGTCGAGGTGATGGACGTGGTGCAGGCCGATGGAGCCGGTGAGCCACTCCAGCGGCCGCGGCAGCCTGAGGTAGGAGGAGCCGCGCAGCGCCGCGGCCACGGGGGACCACGCCCCGTGGCGGGCCCACAGCGTGGTCTCGAAGCGGTGCTGGATGGTGAACAGCCACACGCCGACGATGGAGCCGGCCACGATGACCGGGAGCTGCACGAGGGCGACCTCGCCGAACCCGAAGGCCAGGCCGAGCCCGACGACGATGGCGGCCAGCACGGCGTTAAGGCCGTGGACGGCCCAGCGCTCGGGGCTCCAGCCGCGCGGCATGTCGAAGGGAACGCGGTAGAGCAGCAGGAAGACGAAGGGCGGCAGCAGGACGTTGGCCACCAGCGGATGGCGCACGAGGCGGTACCAGCGCCGCCGCCACGGCCCCAGCGCGCGATACTCGGCGACCGTGCGGCAGGTGGAATAGATGTCGAGGCCGCTCTGCCTGCGGTCGAGATCGTTCCAGATGCCGTGGTGGCCGGCGTGCTGGCGGCGCCAGGCGGCGAACGGCGTCATGGTCAGCACGCTGCACAGCATGCCGACCGCCGTGTTGGCCGCGCGGGAGCGAAAGAACGAGCCGTGCCCGCAGTCGTGCTGGATGACGAAGAGGCGCACCAGGAAGCCGCCGGCCACGAGGCCGAGCGCGAGGGTCGCCCAGGTCGAGCGCCCGGCCACGACGTACATGAGGGCGCAGGCGCCCAGGAAGCAGGCCAGCGAGACCCCGAGCTGCACGAGGCTGGCCGAAAGGGCCGGTCTCTGGAAGGCCGCCGTCGCAGCGCGGAGGCTGCGGCCGTCGTCGGCACGCTGACGGTTCAAGGGCACTCCTGTTGCGGGCCGCCCGGGCGCGGGGCGTCACCCGACGGATGCGCATTCCCTGTAGCGGGCAACTGCGCCAGCAATGAGGCGGCGGCGCCCGGCCGGATGGCGTTCCGCCCGCGAAGGGCCGCGGGGCGGCGGCGCTAGCCGGTCGTGACGAAGGGCCGCCGCCGCGTGCGGACCGCCTTCGCGGCGGGCGGGGCCTCCGGAACATGCTCGACGCCGCACTTGGGGCAGGCGATCGGCGAGCGCTTCATGTCGTAGAAGCGCGCCCCGCAGCTTTCACAAAGGCGCTTGGTTCCCCAGTCGGGCTGGAACACGGGCGGTCTCCTGTCGAAAGTCCCGGCCTGGGACGGGGCGGATCGCCGCCGCGGCGGCACCGCCCCCGTCTCGCTCAACCGCTTCCGGCCCATCCGGGCGATGGACCGCGGCGCCGATCACGCTGATGGCGCCATCCTAGCCGGAAACGACCGGGGCCGGGCGGTTATTTCCGCCGCGGCGGGAGAAGGGCGGATGCGGGCTAGAAGCTGGCCGTGATCTCCTCCCAGTCGCGGTCGATCGCCTGCTCGATGTCGGGGGGCTGGGGGCCGACGAAGACGCCGCGCTCGAGGATGGCGAGGGGTTCCTTGGACAGGCCGCGGGCGAGGAGCGCCTCCTCGGTGAGGGCGTCGAAGGACCTGCGGTTGGAGTGGCCGTAGGCGTGCTCGCGGATGACGTAGGAGCCGGAGCGCGGATCGAGGTGGGCGCCGATCGGGCCGTGCGCCTTGCCGACGTGCGGCGCGTCCTTGAGCAGCACGAGGCCGCAGCACCAGGCGAGCGCGCCTTCCTTGGGGTTGGCGAACCTGACCGGGACGCCCTGGTTCTGGAGCTGGAGCGGCGAGCGGTGCCGGGGCGCACGGGAACCGCGCCGCCATGCCCCCTCCCCTGCAGGTGGTGACGAGGCCAAGGCTGGCGCCGCCGGGCGCCCGCGCCCATCCCCTGGAGGTGGTATGCCCGTTCAGGGCGCCAGGCGCAGGACGTGGTAGGAGCGCGGCGGCAGCAGGGCGTGGAGCGCGCCGTCCTGGAGGGCGGCGCCGGTTCCCGCGCGGAGCGTCACGCGGTCGGGGTGCGCGGCGGTGTTCGTGGCGCGGGGATCGGGGTCGGAGAGGGTCCGGTGGAGGGCGACGCCGCGGGGGGCGAAGCCGGCGAACGAGACCGCGAGGTCGATGGCGTCGGCGGCGTGGCGGTTGACCAGGAACAGGGCGAGGCCGTCGCCGGTGTCGGCGGCCGCGGCGTCGAGCCAGGGCACGTCGGGCGTGGGCCCGCCGTCGTAGGCGGGGCAGTCTAGCGCGACGGCCAGGGAGGTGCCGCGGGCGTGGCGGGCGGCGGCCTGCAGCGGGTGGTAGGTCGTCTGGCGCCAGGCGGGGCCGCCCGTGACGGTCATGATGGGGGCGATGACGTTGACGAGCTGGGCCAGGCAGGCGATGCGCACGCGGTCGGCCGAGCGGATGAGCGCGTTGAGCGCGCAGGCGACCACGAGCGCGTCGGTGACGTCGTAGGCTTCCTCGAGGAGCGCCGGCGCGGTGGGCCAGTCCCAGGTGCGCAGGCGCTCCTTGTCCTGGCGGCGGTTGTGGTACCAGACATTCCATTCGTCGACGGCGACGTGGACGGGGCGCGCGGCGCCGGTGCGCGCCTGCACGCGGTCGATGACGGCACCGACAGCGCGGATCGCGCGCTCGAGCGCGACGGGCTGGGCCAGGAAGGCGGCGGCGTCGCCGGCTTCGTCGTCGAAGTAGGCGTGCAGCGAGACGTGGTCGACGGCGCCGGCGCAGAGCTCCAGCACCGTCTCCTCCCAGGCGCCGAAGGTGGGCATGCCGGCGAAGGAGCTGCCGCAGGCAACCAGCTCCAGGCCCTGGTCGAAGGCGCGCATGGCCTTGGCCGTCTCGCTGGCCAGCCGGCCGTACTCGTGCGCGGTCTTGTGGCCGACCTGCCAGGGGCCGTCCATCTCGTTGCCCAGGCACCACAGCCGGACGCCGTGCGGCCGGGCGTGGCCGTGGCGGCGGCGCAGGTCGCTCCAGGCCGTGCCGCCGGGGTGGTTGCAGTATTCGAGCAGCGCACAGGCCGCGTCGATGCCGCGCGTGCCGAGGTTGACGGCGAGCATGGGCTCGGCGCCCGCCGCGCGGCACCAGGCCACGAACTCGTCGGTGCCGACCTGGTTGGTCTCGCGCGTGCGCCAGGCGGGGTCGAGCCGCACGGGGCGCCGGCCGCGCGGGCCGACGCCGTCCTCCCAGCGGTAGGCGGAGACGAAGTTGCCGCCGGGATAGCGCACGACGGGCGGGGCGAGGCCGCGCACGAGATCCAGCACGTCGGTGCGGAAGCCCTGCCCGTCGGCCGCGGGATGGCCGGGCTCGTAGAGGCCGCCGTAGACGGCGCGCCCCAGGTGCTCGACGAAGGCGCCGAAGAGGCGCGGGTCGATCGTGGCGACGGCGCGCGCGCGGTCGAGCGCCAGGCGGGCCCTCACGCGGGCCCCCGGTGCGCGATCCCCCATCGCGCGGGCATCGGGAGCGCGGGGGAGGCGGCGCCTATTCCGGCAGCGGCGCGATCATGTAGAGCGCCTGCAGCAGGTTGCTGGGATTGGCCAGGCCGAAGGCGCTGCCGAACAGCTCGACGATCTTGCCCGAGCGGTAGAGCCGGCTGAGGCTCGTGTCCACCGCCAGGCGGAAGTCGTCGTCGCCGCGCGGCAGGGCCAGCGCGTAGGGCTCGCGCGTGAAGAAGCGGTCGGAGAGCACGAGCCGCTCGCGGTCGGCGCTCTGGAACAGCAGGAACACGAGGATGCTCTGATCGGCGAAGTAGGCGGTGAGATCGCCCGATTCCAGCCGGGCGAGGCCATCCTTGTGGCTGTCGACGCTGACGATCTCGGCGGCGATGCCGAGCTCGGCCAGCGCCTCCTTCAGCACGGTCTCGGTCGTCGTGCCGCTGCGCACGCCCACGCGCCGCCCGACCAGGCCGGGGAAGTCGGTGGGGCCGTCGGCGCGGTAGAGCACGCTGGCGCCGTCGATGAAGGTCGGGATCGAGAAGTCGGCCACGGCGCGGCGGGAGAGCGTGGCCGTGGTGGCGCCGCACAGGAGGTCGATCGTGCCCTCCTGCAGCGCGGCGATGCGGTTCTCGGACTCGACGGGCACGAACTCGACCGCGAGGTCCGGCAGGCCCAGGTCGCGCTTGAGATCGCCCACCACCACGCCGCAGAGCTCGACCGTGTAGCCGGCGGGCTTGCCCATCGCGTCGCGGAACGAGAAGGGCGCGGCGTCCTCGCGGAAGCCGATGCGCAGGGGCTCGCCAGCCCTGAGCCGGTCGAGCACGCCAGCCCAGGCGGGCTGGACGAGAAGGCAGGCGAACGCCACCAGGAACGCCGAGATCACGCGCATGCTGTCCCCCCTCCCCCGGCGAACCCGGGGCACGGCCGCATCGTAGGGAGGGAACCGGCCGCGCGGCAATCGCGCAGGCGGCCCGCCCGGGGCGCTAGGCGGCGCGGGGGGCCAGGGGCTGCACGCCCGGGGTCTGGGCGCGCAGGGTCGTGATGTAGTCCTCGCCGAAGGTGGTGCCCGGCTCGTGGTCGTAGGAGAACAGGCCGACGATGCGCTTGGCGGCGCCCTTCACCGGCGTGACCCGGTGCAGGGTGTGGTTGCCCTGGAACACGTTGAGGTCGCCCACCTTGAGCCGGGCCGAACGCACGCCGGGGTGGCGCCCGTCGAAGGCGGCGGCGACGCCCTCGTAGTTCTCGTCCTCGTCGGTGCGCAGGTTCGGCACGTACTCGAAGAGGCCGCCGTCCTCGGGCTCGCGCAGCAGGACCGAGAAGACGACGTCGTTGCCGTCGAAGTGCCAGTTGTCGGTGTCGCCCTCGATGGCGACCTTCGAGGTGAGGGCGAGGTGCGGGCACTCGCTGCGGTAGAAGGTCTCGTAGCCCATCAGGCGGCGCAGGAACTCGCGCAGCGGTTCCCAGCTATAGAGCCGGCGCAGCGGCGAGTTGTTCGGGATGTGGTGGTTCAGCACCTGGTAGTAGCGCGAGTAGTGGGTGCGCCGGCGCGGATGGTCGGGCGGATACGCCTTGCCGTCGTCGGCATACATGGTGCGCACCGCCTCGAGGCGGCAGGCCCACGGGATGCGCTGCTCGATCTCGGCCGCCATCCAGGCGGCGGCCTCGGGCCTGACGAAGCCGGGAAGCGTGTAGAGCGCGTCCCGGCCCAGCCTGGCCTGGCCGTCGGCCAGCAGGGCGGCCACGGCAGGGCCGTCGGCCCGGTCGAGGGGGTAGCGCTCCAGATCGACGATGTCGGCAATCGCATCGAACGCCATCGCCCGTCTCCTCCATGCCGCCGCCGGGCAGCCTGCATACAGGAGTCATTCTAGGCAGGCGGCCCGCGCCTGCCAATTCGTCCCCCGGGCACTGGGGCGCCGCGGGGGGCGGCGGAACGGCGCGGCGGGCCTTGCGACGGCTAGCCGACCCGCCGATGCAGCCCCAGCCGGTTCTCGACGGTTCCGGCCAGCCGCAGGAAGAGCGGCGCGGCCTCGATCCGCAGGCGGCCGTCCTCGTCCAGGAGCTGGCTCCGGAAGGTGGTGATGACGCCCTCGCGGGCGCAGAAGGCGGGCGAGGCGCGGCTGTCCTCCTCGGCCAGCCTCGTTGCGCGGGCCACCGCCTCGTCGATGAGCGCGTGCGGAAACGACTTCAAGTGCCTGACGGTCTGCATCCAGCCATCTCCAATGCCGGCGCGTCCGGAGATGGAGGTAGGCAGCCGCCCCGGGCCGTCAAGACCCCCGGACCCGGCGCGGCGCGGGCGCGCGCCGTGCGGATCAGGACCGGGCGGGATCCTGGGCCGGGACGCGCAGCACGCGAAGGCCGAGGATCGCGTAGAGGACCGAGACGACCGGGTTCAGCAGGTTGAAGAAACAGTAGGCGACGTACGCCGGGACCGGCACGCCCAGCGTGGTGGCCATGAACGCGCCGCAGCTGTTCCACGGGATCAGCGGCGAGGTCACGGTGGCCGAGTCGCCGACGCTGCGCGAGAGCAGCACCGGCGCCAGGCCGCGCCGCGCGAACTCGGCCTTGTAGATGCGGCCCGGCAGCACGATGGCCATGTACTGGTCCGAGGTCACGATGTTGGCGCCGATGCAGGTGGCGACCAGCGAGGCGATCAGGGCCGCGGTCGACCGCATGCCGGCCAGCGCCGAGGCGACGATGCGGTCGAGGAAGCCCGCGTGCTCGATGATCGCGCCGAACATCAGGGCGGTGACGATGAGCCACACGGTCACCATCATGCTGGCCATGCCGCCGCGCGACAGCAGCTCGTCCAGCGTGGCGTCGCCGGTGGCCGCCGTGAAGCCGGTGGCGAGCGCCGACCACACGCCCTTGAGCAGCGCCAGGGCCTTCGGCATCTCGGGCGCGGCGGCGAGGCCCAGCACCCAGTCGGGGGTCAGGATGGCCGCCATGACGCCGCCCGCCAGCGCGCCCAGGAAGATGGCGGCCATCGGCGGCACGCGCGCCACCGCGAGCCCCAGGACCAGGACAAGCGGCAGCAGCGCCCAGGGGGTGACGTCGACGTGGTTCTCGATGCCGGCCAGCGCCGCCGCCGCGTCGAAGTTGCTGGGCGAGCCCAGCAGGGCGAAGAGGCCCGCGGCCGCCAGGAACGCCGGCAGCGAAGTCCACAGCGATTCGCGGATGTGGGCGAAGACCTCGGACCCGGCGGAGGCCGCGGCCAGGTTCACCGTGTCGGAGAGCGGCGACGTCTTGTCGCCAAAGTAGGCGCCGGAGATGACCGCGCCGGCCGTGATCGCCGGCGACAGCCCCATGCTGTCGGCGATGCCCAACAACCCCACGCCAAGCGTGCCCGCCACGGTCCACGAGCTGCCGATGCTTATGGCCACCACGGCGCAGATGATCATCGTGGTCGCATAGAAGTAGTGCGGGCTGAGGATCTTGAGCCCGTAGTAGACCATCGTCACGATGGTGCCGCCGAGCGACCAGGTGCCGATCAGCGCGCCGACGGCCAGCAGGATGCCGATGGCGGCCAAGCCGCTGGCCACGCCATCCACCGCGGCCTGACGGATGCCCGACCAGGGCATGCCGTTCCTCGCCGCCAGGCCCGCCGCGACCAGCGAGCAGAACACCAGGGCGATCTGGTTGGGCCCGTAGGAGGCCTCGTCACGGAACAGGTAGTAGGAAAGCGCCAGCAGGAGGATGAGCGTGCCGATGGGCAGCAGCGCATCCGCCATGGAGGGGCGCCGGGGCGCCGCCGCGCCCGCGCCCGCAGACGGTTCGTCCATAGCCGGGCCTCCCCCTCCTGGTCCCGCCGTCATGGCCGACGCGGGAATCCCGATTGCCAAAAAAACACGGAATCAAGGCTTCAGTCGTTGACCTAGATCAATGTCGAGTGCTCACTTGTTCGGCATAGTTCCAAAATGGCTGCGGAGAATCCATATCGCACTACATCATCGTGTTTAGAAGGATTACCATCGCGCTGCGCCGCGTCGGGTGCGAACGACAAAGCGATTCCGGTCCAGTATCCTCGGTCTTTTTGGTCTGAATTTTTGCCCTGATGCAATGACACAGGCAGGTTTCGTTCCGGGGACATACGGCAAAGGGGGGTAAGCGCATGGCCACAACACGTGCCGACGGGCCGTCGCCGCCGCAGGCCGACAACCGGTTGACGCTGGTTCCGCTGATCGCGCTGGTCGTCGGCTCGATGATCGGCGGCGGCGTCTTCAACCTGCCGTCCGACATGTCGCGGGCCGCCTCGCCCGGCGCCATCATCATCGGCTGGCTCGTCACCGGCATCGGCATGCTGATGCTGGCCTTCGTCTACCAGTCGCTGGCCGTCCGCAAGCCCGAACTCAACGCCGGGCCCTATGCCTATGCCAGGGCTGGCTTCGGCGACTTCGTCGGCTTCAACGCGGCGTGGGGCTATTGGCTCAGCGCCCTGCTGGGCAACGTGGCCTACGCGGTGGCGATCTTCAGCGCGCTCTCGTTCTTCATGCCGGCCTTCGAAAGCGGCAACAACGTGCTGTCCATCGTCTGCGCCTCGGCCGTGCTGTGGGGCATCCACGTCCTGGTGCTGCGCGGCGTGAAGCAGGCCGCCTTCGTCAACGTCGTGACGACGATCGCCAAGCTGATCCCGCTGTTCCTGTTCCTGCTGGTCGCGATCATCGCGTTCAACTGGGACAAGTTCACCTTCAACTTCTGGGGCCAGCCCGGAGCCGACGGCACCGGCGGCCTGGGCTCGATCATGGAGCAGGTGCGCAGCACCATGCTCGTGACCGTGTGGGTGTTCATCGGCATCGAGGGCGCCAGCGTCTATTCGGCGCGGGCGAAGAACCGCTCGGACGTGGGCAAGGCCACCATCATCGGCTTCGCGGCGGCGCTGGGCCTCTACGTTCTGGTGTCGCTGCTGTCGACCGGCATCCTGACCCAGACCGAGCTGGCCGGCCTGCGCGTGCCTTCGATGGCCGGCGTGTTCGAGCCGCTGGTGGGCGCGTGGGGTGCGGCCCTCATCAACATCGGGCTGGTCGTCTCGGTGGGCGGGGCGTTCCTCTCGTGGACGCTGCTGTGCGCCGAGATCCCCTACACCTGCGGCAAGGACGGCATGTTCCCCCGCTGGTTCGCCAAGGAGAACGACGCGGGCTCGCCCGTCTCGTCGCTGTGGGTGACGAACGGCCTGGTCCAGGTCTTCCTGGTCATCAGCCTGTTCTCGCAGGATGCATACCTGTTCTTCTACTTCATCGCCTCGGTGGCGATCCTGCCGCCCTACGTGCTGTCGGGCGCCTATGCCTGGAAGCTGGCCGCATCGGGCGATGGCTATGGGGCGGGCAGCAGCGGGCGCGGGCGCGACATGATCGTGGGCATGATCGCCACGCTCTATGGCGTCTGGCTGGTCTATGCCGCCGGGCTCGAATACCTGCTGATGTGCGCGATCCTTTTCGTGCCCGGCATCGCCGTCTACTGGCGGGCGCGGAAGGAGCACGGCGCCACGGTGTTCAAGAGCTTCGAGGGCGCGCTGGCCCTGGCCCTGGTGGTGGCCGCCGTGGTCGCCGTCTACCTGATCGCCAACGGCACCATCGCGCCCTAGCCCGCGCCGGGGGCGGCCCGCGCAGCGACACCGTGCGCGCCCCCGCGCCCGGCCGAGCACCATCAGGGAGGACCGACCGTGAAGACCGCGAAGACCGCCAAGTTCGGAGCGTTCTCGGAGATCGGCAAGCTGCGCAAGGTGATCGTCTGCAGGCCGGGCCTGGCGCACAAGCGGCTGACCCCCAGCAACTGCAAGGAGCTGCTGTTCGACGACGTGATCTGGATCGCCGAGGCGCAGAGCGAGCACCGCGACTTCGTCGCCAAGATGGAGGCGCGCGGCATCGAGGTGCTGGAGCTGCACGACCTCCTGGCCAAGACGCTGGAGAACAAGGAGGCCCGCGCCTACGCGCTGGACCGCCGCATCACCGAATACAAGGTCGGCATCGGCATGCTGAAGGAGCTGCGCGCCTGGCTCGACGCGATGCCGGCCAAGACGCTGGCCGAGCACCTGATCGGCGGCATCGCCATGTTCGAGCTGCCCTTCAAGCCCAAGGGCATGATGGGGCACTACCTGGAGCCCACCGAATTCGTCGTCACGCCGCTGCCCAACACGCTGTTCACGCGCGACACCTCGTGCTGGATCGAGGGCGGCGTGTCGATCAACCCCATGTTCTGGCGGGCCCGCCAGAACGAGACGCTGCTGTACGCCGCGATCTACCGCTATCACCCCATGTTCAAGGGCGCCGACTTCAAGGTGTGGTGGGGCGATCCGGACGAGAACCACCAGCGCGCCACGCTGGAGGGCGGCGACGTCATGCCGATGGGCAGGGGCGTCGTCTTCTTCGGCATGGGCGAGCGCACCACGCCCCAGGCCGTGGGCCAGGTCGCGCGCTCGATGTTCAGGCACGGCGCGGCCTCCCTGATCGTCGGCGCCAAGATGCCCAGGAGCCGCGCCGCCATGCACCTGGACACCGTCTTCACGATGTGCGACCGCGACGTGGCCAACGTCTTTCCCGGCGTGGTGGACGAGATCGAGACGTTCACGCTGCGCCCGGGCAAGAGGGCGGACGAGCTGGATCTGCGCCGCGAGAGGAAGCCGTTCCTGGAGGTGGCTGCCCAGGCGCTGGGCGTCAAGAAGCTGCGCGCCATCACCACGGGCGGCGACGCCTACGAGATGGAGCGGGAGCAGTGGGACGACGGCAACAACGTCGTGGCGCTGGAGCCCGGCGTCGTCGTCGCCTACGAGCGCAACACCTTCACCAACACCAAGCTGCGCAAGGCGGGCATCGAAGTCATCACGATCAAGGGCTCGGAGCTCGGCCGCGGCCGCGGCGGCGGGCACTGCATGACGTGCCCGATCCTGCGCGATCCGCTCGACTAGCCCCGCACGCCGGAAAACGGGAGGGACGACGATGGCCTTCAACCTGCGCAACCGCTCGCTGCTGACCGTCCAGGACTACACGCCGCAGGAGTTCAAGTACCTGCTCGACCTGGCCCGCGACCTGAAGCGCGCCAAGTACGCGCGCACCGAGCAGGAGCACCTGAAGGGCAAGGAGATCTGCCTGATCTTCGAGAAGACCTCGACCCGCACGCGCTGCGCCTTCGAGGTCGCCTGCCACGACCAGGGCGCCCACGTGACGTACCTCGACCCTTCGGGCTCGCAGATGGGGCACAAGGAATCGGCCAAGGACACCGCGCGCGTGCTGGGCCGCATGTTCGACGCCATCGAGTACCGGGGCGCCGGCCAGGGCATCGTCGAGGAGCTGGCCAAATACGCGGGCGTGCCCGTCTACAACGGCCTGACCGACGAGTACCACCCCACCCAGATGCTGGCCGACGTGATGACGATGCGCGAGCACAGCGACAAGCCGCTCGCGCAGATCAAGTACGCCTATGTCGGCGACACGCGCAGCAACATGGGCCACTCGCTGATGATCGTGGGCTGCCTGATGGGCATGGACGTGCGCATCGCCGGGCCCAAGCCGCTGTGGCCCGCGAAGGAATACACGAAGATCGCCGAGGACCTGGCGGCCAAGTCGGGCGCCAACCTCACCATCACCGACGATCCCAAGGCCGCGGTGAAGGGCGTGGACTTCATCCACACCGACGTCTGGGTCTCGATGGGCGAGCCCAAGGAGGTGTGGAAGGAGCGCATCGATCTCCTGATGAAGTTCCAGGTGAACCCGGCGCTGATGAAGGCCAGCGGCAACCGGCAGGTGAAGTTCATGCACTGCCTGCCGGCCTTCCACGACACCGAGACCAAGGTGGGCAAGGACATCGCCAAGCAGTTCGGCCTGAAGAACGGCTTGGAGGTGACCGACGACGTGTTCGAGAGCGAAGCGAACATCGCCTTCGACCAGGCCGAGAACCGCATGCACACGATCAAGGCGATCCTGGTCGCCACCCTGGGGGATTAGCCGTGCTGATCGTCGTGGCCCTGGGCGGCAACGCC
>Ga0073934_10009129_pt1 | contig 12850 bp, 11 predicted proteins | sample LarsenN4metaG_FD_76834 | JGI IMG/M metagenome (GOLD analysis project Ga0073934, IMG submission 76834) | Hot spring sediment bacterial and archeal communities from British Columbia, Canada, to study Microbial Dark Matter (Phase II) - Larsen... ...
CGCTGGCGCGTGGCAGCGGAAGACCCGTCGGAGTCGGTGCGCTCGGCGGAAATCGTGCCGCTCCTCGAGCGCGAGTTCATCATCGTCGAGCGGCGCGACTACGGCGGCACGCTCCTCCAACTCGTGCTCGACCGCATTGTGGGAAACTTCCAGGACACGGAAGAAGACCGCCGCGTGCTGACGCTGCTCTGCCAGGCCGAGCGCGCGCTCATCCAAGCCGGCGAGCTCACGAGCGACTTCACCCTCATCCTCGCCCGCCCCAAGCCCGCAACCTAACCATCGATGAACACAGGTGTTTGTCAGGGCACGACTTCAGTCGTGCCGAAAAGTCAGCTAAAAGAAGCGGGCTTTAGCCCCTGAGGTTGTCTTCTATCCGTGTCCATGTTTGTGCGTCTGTGGTTACAACTCCACGACGCGGGCGAAGGTGACTGCAGGGATGCTGCGCAGGGCGGCGAGCACAGGCTCGGGCACAGCGCCGTCTACCCGCACAATCGCCACCGCCTCGGCCCCGCCGCCCGGGCCCACGCTCCCCATCGAGCCCGATTGCTCGCGCCGGCCGAGGGCGAAGCTGGCGATGTTGATGTTGCGGCCGCCGAGCAGCGTCCCGATCTGGCCGATGACGCCGGGGACGTCGCGGTTGCGCAGGAAGATGATCGTGCCGGCGAGCGGCGCTTCGATTTCGATGTCGTCCACCGCCAGGATGCGCAGCGCCGTCCCATGCAGCACCGTGCCTTCGACCGAGAACTGCTGACCTTCACAATGTAGTGTGACCCCAAGAGTGTTCGGGATCCCGAGGCCGCGGGACTGCTCGCGGCGTACATGAGTCTCTTCGATTGTCAGGCCGCGCTCGGCGGCGAGCGTGGCGGCATTGACGAGGTTGGCCGGCTCGCTCACCACGCGCGCGAGGATTCCTTTCAGCACGGCGTTGCGCAGGAGCTGGGTGTTCAACTCGCCCACTTCCCCGGCGTAGCGCAAGCTGACGCGGCTCATCGGCCCGGTCACCTGCGCGGCGAAGGCCCCCAGGCGCTCGGCCAGCTCCAAGTAGGGCTTCAAGCGGCGGTACTCCTCCGCCGAGAGCGTCGGCAGGTTCACCGCATTCCGCACCACGCCGTCCTTCAGGTAGTCGCGCACCTGTTGCGCGATGCGCCAGCCGACTTCCTCCTGCGCCTCGGCGGTCGAGCCGCCGATGTGCGGCGTGGCGATGACGTTCGGAAGCTTGAGCAGGGGCGAGTCGCGCGGCGGCTCGCCGGCAAAGACGTCGAGCGCGGCACCGGCCACCTGCCCGGACTGGAGCGCTTCCGCCAGCGCGGCTTCGTCAATCAACTCGCCGCGTGCGGTGTTCAGGACGCGCAGGCCGCGCTTGCATTTCGCCAAGCGCTCCCGGTCGAGCAGGTGCTGGGTCTCGGGCGTGAGCGTTACGTGGAGCGAAAGGAAGTCGGCGCGCCCGAGCAAGTCATCCAGCGACACCAGCTCGACCCCCACGTCGCGCGCCAGCGCCGCCGCCACAAAGGGATCGTGGGCGAGGACATGCATTTCGAAGGCGAGCGCGCGCCGGGCTACCTCCTGCCCGATGCGCCCGAGGCCCACCAGGCCGAGGGTCTTGCCTTTCAGCTCGAAGCCCGCAAACTCGTTCTTGCGCCATTCGCCCGAGCGCGTGGACTGGTCGGCGGCGGACACGCGCCGGGCGAGTGCGAGCAGCAAGGCAAAGGTGTGCTCGGCCACGCTGACGGCGTTCCCGCCGGGCGTGTTCATCACCAGAACACCGCGGCGGGTGGCGGCTTCGAGGTCGATGTTGTCCACGCCGATGCCTGCCCGCCCGATGACTTTCAGCTGCGGCGCGGCGTCGAGCAGCTCGGCCGACACCTGCGTTCCCGAGCGCAGAATCCAGGCGGTGGCTTCGGCGAGCGCCTGCTTGATGGCGGCGAGATCCTTTGGAGACGCCGCCTCGACCCTCCAGCCTTCCCCGCGCAGCAGGTCGAGCCCGCGCTCGGCAATCTTGTCGGTGACAAGAATCTTCATCGCAATTGCGCCGCCTGCGAGGCGTCGGGTATTCTACGCTATTCGCGCGGACACGCGAGGGACCGAATGTCTTTTGCGGACAGAATACAAAAAGAGCTGACGGCGGCGATGAAGGCGCGGGACCAGCTGCGCCTGCTGGTGTTGCGGATGCTCAAGACGGCGCTCGAAAACCGCCGCATTGAAAAGATGGCCGCGCTCGACGACGCCGAGGCGCTGGCGGTGGTGAAGTCGCTCGTCAAGCAGCGCCGCGAGGCGGCGGAGGAGTTCAAGAAAGGCGGCCGCCCAGACCGCGCCGCGGAAGAAGAAAAAGAAATCGGCATCCTGGAGCAATACCTGCCGGCGGCGGTGGGCGAGGAGCAGATCAAAGCCGCCATCGAGGAAGCGGTCAAAGAAACCGGCGCCGCGTCGGCGAAAGACACGGGCAAGGTGATGAAGGCGGTGATGGGGCGCTTCGCCGGGCAGAACGTGGACGGCAAGCGCGTGAACGAGCTCGTCCGCCACCGGCTGGCCGGCGGCTAGACTTTCCGGCAGGGGGCCCTTCGACTTTGCTCAGGGCAGGCAAGCCCCTGCCCTACCCAAACAAACCATGCCCGAACCTCAAGTCATCGCGGTGCGCTACAGCGAGGACCTGGCGCAGTACGCCGACCTGCGCCCGGTGGTGCGCCAGGCGATGACCCTCGAAGAGCTCCTCGGGCTGGTGCTGGCCACGACGGGCAAGCACCCGGGACGCGTGCGCGCCCACCTGCGCTCGGGCGCCTGCGCCTACAACATCTACCGCTACTGGTGGGACGGCTTCGAGATTGACGACGCCACGCTCGACGCCGCGCTCGCCCGCTTCCCCGACCCCGACCCCACGCGGCGCTTCCACGCCGCCGCTTGTTTGTGGCTGCGCCTCGCCGACGCGCAGGAGCCGAAGCCGCATACGCTGACGGTTGAGCGGGAGGAAGCCACCCGGCGGCGGTGGTTCCGCCGGGAAAGCTTCTGGGACTTCCTGCTGGCGCTGGTAACCTCGAAGGAGCTCGTCTACCAGGACTACTCCTACTACCACCGCGCCGACCTCTACCGCGCGGAGCTGACGGCGCTCGACCGCTCCCTTCTGCTTCATCAGAGCCGGCGGCTGGCGCCGCGGGCGCTGGCCGAGCGGCTGGGACGCGGCTTCGAGTGGGCCAGCCTCGAAGCCGCCTGCACCCGCTAGGTTGGCCCGCGACAAAAGAGATTCCTCGCTCCGCTCGGAATGACAGGAAGCTGCATAACGAAAGGGTGTCATCCCGAACGAAGTGAGGGATCTCTTTACTGGCGGGCCATAGGAGAAACTCGCACTTGCAGGGGCGCGCGCCGGCGTGCTAGCGTGCGCTGGGCCTGCTGATTCGAATACCCCTCCTCGTCCCGGAGCTTCGGGAGGGAAACAGGAGAAACCGATGGCCGAGCCCGCCTCCACGTTCAAACCCTACGTTCCGGCCGACCAGACCCAGGCCGAATTCACTCTGCGCGCGCTGCTGCTGGGCGCGGTGCTGGGGCTCATCTTCGGCGCGGTAACCGTCTACCTGGCGCTGCGCGCCGGGCTGACGGTGAGCGCCTCGATTCCCGTCGCCGTCATCGCCATTTCCATCTTCAAGTACCTGGGCCGCTCGACCATCCTCGAAAACAACATCGTGCAGACCTCCGGGTCGGCGGGCGAATCGATCGCCGCCGGCGTGGTCTTCACGTTGCCGGCGCTCATCTTCCTCGGTTTCCCGCTGGGGGTGCCGGAGATCCCACGGGTGCTGCTGCTGGCGCTGGTGGGGAGTGTGCTCGGGGTGCTGTTCATGATCCCGCTGCGGCGGCAGCTGAACGTAGTCGAGCACGGCTCGCTCACTTACCCGGAAGGCACGGCCTGCGCCGACGTGCTCATCGCCGGGGAAAAAGGCGGGAGCTTCGCCGGCAAGGTTTTTGCCGGGTTCGGCCTGGGGCTGGTCTACAAGTTCTTCAACGAAGGCCTGCTCTTCTGGCAGCCGCGACCCATCTATCAGCCGAGCTGGTATCCGGGCGCGACGCTTGCCGGCAGCGTCACACCGGAGTACCTGGGCGTCGGCTACATCATCGGGCCGCGCACCGCGGGGATGATCTTCGCCGGCGGCGTGCTCTCCTGGCTCGTGACCATCCCCATGATCAAGTTTTTCGGCAGCGGCCTGACCGAGCCCATCTTCCCCGGCACCGTCCCCATCCGCGACATGGACGCCTTCGCGCTCTGGAACGCTTACATCCGCCCCATCGGCGCGGGCGCGGTTTCGATGGCAGGCTTGTTCACCCTCTCACGCACGCTGCCGACGATGGTGAAGGCGCTGCGCAGCACGGTGGCGCAGTTGCGCGGCGGCAAGGAAGCCGGGGCGGTGGCCGCGGCGCGCACCGACCGGGAGCTGCCCGGCACGGTCATCTTCGGCGGCTCGCTGGCGATGATCGTCATCGTCTGGGCGCTGCTGGCCTGGCGGGTGAACCCGGGAGTGAGCGGGAACTTGATCGCGTCCATCCTGGTGGTCATCTTCGGGTTCCTGTTCGTGACCGTGTCGGCGCGCATCGTGGGGCTCATCGGGAGCTCGGCCAACCCCATCTCCGGGATGACCATCGCTACGCTGATGCTGACCTCGCTGCTGTTCGTGGTGGCGGGCTGGACGGGCGGCTCCTATCCGGCGGTGGCGCTCGCCATCGGCGGCATCGTCTGCATCGCGGCGGCCGTGGGCGGAGCGACCTCGCAGTCGCTCAAGACCGGCTTCCTGGTGGGCGCCACGCCCAGCAGGGCGGAAGTGGCGATGATCATCGGCGCGCTCACCTCGGTGCTGGTCATCGGCTTCACCCTGGTGCTGCTCAACCAGGCCTACACCCGCGTCGAGCCCTTCACGATGGAAAGCGTGCAGCTCACCGCGGAAATGAAAGTGGTGGGCGAGGCGGTGCAGGACGGCAAGAGCTACCAAGTGGTGAACGTCATCGGCTCGCGCCTGCTGCCCGACGGGCGCTACTTCTACGACGTCGCCGGGCAGCGCATCGACTTCCAGGAGCGCGTCGGCATCGGCTCCGACCGCCTGCCCGCCCCGCAGGCGGTGCTGATGAGCACAGTCATCAACGGCATCCTGCGGCAGAGCCTGCCCTGGCGGCTGGTTTTGCTCGGGGTGTTCATCGTGGTGGTGATGGAGCTGTGCGGCATCAAGTCGCTGGCCTTCGCCGTGGGCTCCTACCTGCCCATCTCGACCACCGCGCCCATCTTCAGCGGCGGGGTGGTGAACTGGCTGATTGAGAAGGTCTACCACCGCAAGGAAGGCGAGGTCTCGAGCGGAGCGCTGTTTGCCGCGGGGCTCATCGCCGGCGGCTCCATCGGCGGGCTGGCGCTCGCCGGGCTGGTGGGCTTCGAAGTCGACCAGGCCGTGGCCCTTGGGACGAAGTATTGGCCGACGCTGGCCGACTCCAGCCTCTTCGGCCTGCTCGTGTTCCTGGCCCTGGCGGCGGCGCTTTTCCTCGTCGGCCGCAAGAAACTCGAGTAAGAGAGAGTCTAAAAGTCGAAGAGTGGAAGAGTCGGAGAAACCGGAGAAGCGCCAGCCCGCCCGGGAATTCGAAGACCTCTACGTCTATCAGCAAGCGCGAGCAGTCACCAATCAAGTCTACGCCCTTACCCGCAACGCTGCCTTCGCCCGCGACCACGGCTTGCGAGACCAAATCCGGAGAGCCTCGGTCTCCATCCTCTCGAATATTGCGGAAGGGTTCGAATTGGGTTCGGACGCCGCCTTTGCCCACTCGCTGACCATCGCCAAGGGTTCTTGCGCCGAAGTACGCGCTCAATGGGCCGTTGCTCTTGACCAGAAGTACATTGCGGAATCGGATTACGCCAGCCTCCTCGACGACTGCCGACGCCCAAGCGCGGGCTTGTCCCGCCTCATCACCTATTTGCAGCATTCTTCGCGGCGGCGTAAGATGGGGCGGGGTTAAGAGGAGTCTTGACGCTTTGACTTTTCGACTCTTCGACTCTTTGACCCAATGACTTCTTATCGCGGCTGGGGCGGGCCGAGCTACCGCGCCTACGGCTCCGGCGGCGGCGGCTTCGGCTGGGCGCTCACCCGGGTCGTCAAGAAACTCATCCTGCTGAACGTCGCAGTTTTCCTGCTCACGCTCGTCTTGCAACTGGCTTCGCCGCCGCTGGCGGGGGCGTTCGTCGACTGGTTCGGGCTGGCGCCGCAGAGTTTTCTTTTCGAGTTCCGCCTCTGGCAGCCGCTCACTTATCTTTTCCTCCACGGCGGCTTGGCGCACATCTTTTTCAACATGTTCGGGCTGTGGATGTTCGGCGGAGTGCTCGAGCGCGACTGGGGCGGGCGGCGCTTCCTGCGCTACTACCTCGTGACCGGCGCGGGCGCGGGCCTCTTCAGCGTCTTGGTCACAACCTTGAGCGTCAAGCTCGGCTGGCTGGGCGCGGGCGGGGCCAACCTCATGCACATCCCCACCATCGGCGCCTCGGGCGCCATCTACGGAATCCTGCTCGCCTTCGGGCTACTCTACCCGCGCCAGCCCATCTTCCTCTGGTTTCTTTTCCCGGTGCCGGCGCGGCTGTTCGTGCTCATCTTCGGAGTGCTGACGCTGTTCTCGGCCTTGAACGCCCCCGGCAGCGGCGTCAGCCACGTGGCGCACCTGGGCGGGATGCTCATCGGGTTGGGCTATCTGCGCGGCGACGGGATTTTTCGGGGGATTCGGCGGGGGTACACTGACTGGCAACTGCGCCGGCGCCGGCGCGACTTCGAAGTCTACATGCGCGAGGAAGACCAGCGCAGCCGCGACCTGCCTCGTCCCGACCGCTGGATTAACTAAGCCGGCGCTTCTCTCGGTCTATTTCAGCCGGCTCCCCACAGCGTGGAACTTGACCAGGTTGGTCGTGCCTTTCTTTCCCAGTGGGGTGCCGGCGACGATGCCGATGAGGTCGCCCTTCTCAACCAGCTTCTCCTGCCGCAGGCGCCGCTCGGCTTCGCGGGTCAGGGTGTCGACGTCGCGGATGCGTTTGATGCGCCGCGGCAGCACCCCCCAGAGCAGCGCCAGCCGCCGGCGGGTCTCCTGGCTCGGCGAGAAGGCCACGATGGGCGGCGCCGGCCGCGCCTTCGACACCAGCCGGGCGCTCGAGCCGCTCTCGGTGAAGACGGCGATGGCCTTCAGCCCGAGCTGCGCGGAGGCGTGGGCCACAGTTTCCGCCACCGTCTCGGCCATGCCGGGGGAGCGCTCCAAGCGGCGGCGGGGCAGGCGCGGAGCCACGGTCTCGGCCTCTACCACGATCTTCGCCATCATGGCCACCGCCTCGCGCGGGTAGCGCCCGCTGGCGCTTTCGCCCGAGAGCATCACCGCGTCGGTCCCGTCGAAGATGGCGTTGGCGACGTCGCTGGCCTCGGCGCGCGTCGGCCGCGGGTTCTGGATCATCGACTCGAGCATCTGCGTGGCGGTGATGACCGGCAGGCGCCGCTCGTTGGCCAGCGCGATGATGCGCTTCTGGGCCACCGGAACTTTTTCCGGCGACATCTCCACGCCCAGGTCGCCCCGCGCCACCATCACCCCGTCGGCCACGTCCAGGATTTCTTCCAGGTGCTCGAGCGCCTCGGGTTTTTCGATCTTGGCCAGCACCGGCGTGGTGTAGCCGGCGCGGCGCACCAGGCGTTTCAGCTCGCGCACGTCGTCGGGCGAGCGCACGAAGGACTGGGCGATGTAGTTGACCCCGTGCTCGAGCGCGAACTTCAGGTGCTTCTTGTCGCGCGGGGTGAGCGAGGAGATGCTCAACTTCACCCCGGGCAGGTTCACCCCTTTGCGCTCGCCCAGCTCGCCGCCGTTGAGCACCCGGCAGACCACTTCTTCGCCGCGCTTGGAAAGCACGCGCAGCTCGATGAGCCCGTCGGAGAGAAGGATGCGGTCGCCCGGCTGCACGTCGCCGGCCAGCCGCGGGTAACTGATGCTCAAGCGCTCGCGGTTGCCGACGATGTCCCGCCCGGTAAGCGTGAGCTGCTGGCCGGTGCGCAGGGTGATGGGCTGGCCGTTCTCCAGCTTTCCGGTGCGGATCTTGGGCCCAGGCAGGTCGGCCAGGATGGCGATGGAGCGCTTTTGCAGGGTGGTCAGGCGGCGCAGGTCGCGGATGACCTGGGCGTGCTCGCTGTGCTCGCCGTGGGAGAAGTTGAGCCGGGTCACGTCCATCCCGGCCTCGATCAGCGCCAGCAGCATGAGCGGCTCGCGCGAGGCGGGACCGATGGTGGCGACAATCTTGGCTTTGCGCATAGCGGCGGATTCTCCCCTTCAGGCACCGCCCCGCCGGGTGCCGGCATCCAATCTCCCGGGGCGAAAGGGGCTTCATCTTAGCACAAATGATTGACCCTTCTGCCAGCGGCGTGGCAGACTGCTCTTGGGGGAGGCCTCGAATGACAAGCGCAGGCCGGAAAGTTTGGGCGGCGGCGTTGGCGGTTCTGCTGGCGGCGGGCACGGCCCTGCTGGTGCCGGCGCAACAGCCTCCGCCGCCGAGCGAGCAGAAGCAAGGCCCCATCCAGCCCAAGCCCCCCGAGCAGGAAGCTCCCTACGCGTTGCAGGTGGAAGTGCCGCTGGTCAACGTGGACGTGACCGTGGCCACGCCGAACGGGGACGTCGTCAACGGGCTGCAGCGGGAGCACTTCCGCGTCTTTGCCGACGGCCAAGAGCAGCAGATCGTCGCCTTCGCCCCGAGCGAGGCGCCCCTGACCACCGTCCTGCTGGTCGAGGCCAGCCCGGCGCTCGGCTACCTGCTCTGGAATAACCTCGACACCGCCTATATGTTCCTCAACCAGCTGCGCAAGGGCGACTGGGTGGCGCTGGTGGCCTACGACCTGAAGCCGCGCCTCGAAGTGGACTTCACCCAGGACCGCAACGAGATCGTCAGGGCCCTGCAAGGTATGCAGTACGGCATGGCGCGCTTCAGCGAGGTGGCCCTCTACGACGCCCTGGCCGACACCCTCGACCGCCTCAAGGACGTGGAGGGCAAGAAGTCCATCATCATCATCTGCGGCGGGAAGCCTCCGGACAGCTTCGACTCCGGCGGCATCAACACCTTCGGCAAGCTGACCTGGGACGACGTGCGCAAGATCGCCCGCGAAGAGCGCACCACCATCTTTGCCATCAACTTGAGTTGGGCCATTGAGCGGGGCCTCGACCGGCAGGAGGCCTACGGCCGACAGGTCGGCGCCGACCGTCTGCAACTGCGCATTGACGAAGCCCAGTTGCGTGACCTCACCGAGCAGACCGGCGGCCGCCTCTACATGGTCCGTTTTGCCGGAGAAATCCCCGGCATCTACAACGCCATCGGCGCCGTGCTGCGCAGCCAGTACAGCCTGGCCTTTCGCCCCAAGAACTTCAAGCGCGACGGCAAGTTCCACAAGATCGAGGTCAAGCTGGTGGCCCCCGACGGCCAGCCCCTCGAAGTGCGCGACCAGAACAACAAGAAGGTCAAGTACGAAATCTACGCCCGCAAGGGATACTACGCTCCCGAAGCCTAGTGCCGTTCCACTTCTCGGCCTGCTGTTCTTCTGCCTCCCGGGCGCGACCCAGCAGCCTCCGCCCGACGCGCACACCCTGCGGGTGGACGTCCAGCTCGTTAACGTGGACGTCGCCGTCGTGGACGCGGCCGGCCGGTTTCTGCCGGGCCTGACGGCGCGGAACTTCCGCCTGCGCGAGGACGGCGCGCCGCAAACCGTCGCCCATTTTCTGCCCACGCAGGCGCCCGTGCGGATCGCGCTGCTGGTCGAGACCAGCCCGGCGGTGTTTCTCATCCGCTACGACCACCTGGCCGCCGCCGGCTTCCTGCTCGCCGGGCTGCGCGCCGAGGACGAAGCCGCGCTCCTCACCTACGCCCGCGCGATTCGCGCCGAGCTCGACTTCACCCGCGACAAAGCCGGCGTCGAGCGTCGCCTGCACCAGGCGGGCCGGTTCAGCCTCGGCATGGCCGAGGTCCGCCTGCTCGACGCCGTGGCGCAGACTCTCGACTGGTTGAGCCCGCCGCCGCAGCGCACCGCCGTTGTCATCATCGGCACCGGGCTCGACTCCGGCAGCCGTGCCGCCTGGGAAGAACTCGAGCGGCGCGCCGGCGCGAGTCAAATCACTTTCTTTGCGGTCGCCACCGGGCGCCTGTTGCGCGCGGAGCCGGAAGGAAAGGGAAAAGGGAAGCCGGGCGACAGCAACGCCGACGCCGCTTTCGCCGAGGCCGACGCCCGCCTGCGCGCCCTGGCGGAGGCCACCGCCGGCGAAGCCTACTTCCCGGAATCGGCCGACGACCTGGAGAGAATCTACCGCGAGATTGCCGAGCGCCTCCGCCACCTCTACAGCCTCGGCTACTACCCCACGAACCGCGCCCGCGACGCCGCTTACCGCCGCATCAGCGTGGAGCTGGTGGACGAAACCGGCCAGCCGCTGACGCTGCGCGACGCCAAAGGCAACCCCGTGACCCCGCGTCTCTTCGCCCGCCCCGGCTATTTCGCCCCGCGCGACTAGCTTCCTAGCCGGGACACCGGCCAGAAGAGGTCTGTCATTCTGAGCGAAGCGAAGAATCTCAATCCTAGGGAATCAGCAAGACCTTGCCGACGTTCTGGCGCTCGTGGATGTAGTGGTGGGCCTCGGCCGCCTCGGCCAGCGGAAAGGTCTTGCCGATGTGCGGCTTGATTTTCCCGGCGGCGTAGAGACGGTAGAGCTCTTCCATCCAGGAGCGGATGAGGGCGTCGCCCCGCGACCCGAGCGCGCCCAGGTGCACGCCCATCACGGCGCGGTTCTTGCGCATCAGGTCGAGCGGGTTGAAGCTGGATGTGTTCCACCAGGCGGCCAGCGCGCGCAGCGAACGCCCGGGGCCCGACACCGCGGCCGACAGCCCGAAGCAGACCAGGCGCCCGCCGGGACGCAGCAGGCGGTAGCTCTTGCGGTAGGAGGAGCCGCCCACGGCGTCGAGCACGACGTCCACGCCTTCGCCGTTCGTCAGTCGACGAACCTCCTCTTCAAAGTCTTGCGTCCGGTAATCGATGGCGTGGTCGAGTCCCTGCTCGCGCAGGAACTGGTGCTTGGAAGCGGAGGCGGTGCCGAAGGTTTCCGCGCCCGCCAGCCGCGCCAGCTGAATCGCCGCCAGGCCCACGCCGCCCGCGGCCGCGTGGATGAGCACGCGCTCCCCGGCGCGCAAGTGCGCCATGTAGGTGAAGGCCTGATAAGCGGTGAGGTAGTTGACCGGCAGCGCCGCCGCTTCTTCGACACTCATCGCCGGCGGAATGGGGATGGCGTGCGCGGCGGGCAGCGCCGCCTTCTCGGCGTAGCCGCCCCCCTTGAGCATCATCGCCACCACGCGCTCGCCCGCCCGCGGACTGGTCACGCCCGCGCCCACAGCTTCCACCGTCCCCGCCACTTCAAAGCCGGGCGTGAACGGCGGCTTGGGCGTGCCCGGATAAAAGCCGAGGCGCATCAGCAGGTCGGCGAAGTTGATGCCAGCCGCGGCCACCCGCAGGACAATCTCTCCCGAGCCGGGCTGCGGGTCGGGCAGCTCCGCAAGCCGCAGCACTTCCGGCTTGCCGTATTTCGTCACCTGGATGGCTTTCATCGGATGGCCTCTAGTACCCGCGCTCCTTGTCTACGACGTTCAACAACTCCTTCCCGGCGAAGTACCGCTCCAGATTGTCGAGCAGCAGCGCCGCGTGGCGGTGCCAGAGCCGCTCGGAGACGCCCGCGAGGTGCGGGGTGATGAAGAGGTTCGGCGCGGCCCACAGCGGGCTTTCGGGCGGGAGCGGCTCGACCTCGGCCACGTCAATCGCGGCGCCGGCGATGATGCGCTCCTGCAAAGCCGCCAGCAGCGCCTTTTCGTCCACCAGCGCCCCGCGGCCGATGTTAATGAAGTAGGCCGTCTTCTTCATCGCGGCAAAGTGTTCGGGACCGAACCCATGCTCGGTCTCCGGCGTGAGCGGCACGGCCAGCACCACGAAGTCGGCCTCCGGCAGCACGCTCGCGAGCTCCCCGGTTCCGACCACGTGGTCGGCGTGCTCGGCGCCGCGCGCCGGGTCGCGCTTGACCCCGACGACGCGCATCCCGCAGGCGCGGGCGCGCTTCGCGAGCTCCTGCCCGATGGCGCCGTAGCCGATGATGACGAGCGTACGGCCGTTGATTTCCATCGGGTTCGGCTGCTCGTTCCAGATGTCCTGCTGGGCCCAGCGCTTCTCGAGCTGGTGGCGGACAGCGCTCGGCAAGCGCCGCGCCAGCGCCAGGATGAGCCCCAAAGTGTGCTCGGCCATGGCGACGGCGTGGACGTGGCGGGAGTTGGTGATGACGACCGGGGAGCGGCGGACGTCGTCCCGCATCAGCTGGTTCACTCCCGCCGCCAGGCAGTGAATCCACTTCAGGCGGCGCGCGGAGGCGACCTGCTCCGGCTTCAAAGAAAAGCCGCAGAAGATGTCGGCCTCGCCGATCTCGTCGTCGAGACCCTTGTAATCCGGCAGGTGGACGACCTTCATTTCCGGGTAGCGCTTGCGGATCGCCACCGCCAGCCAGTCGGGAAAGCGCCACTGGTCGAACTTGTGCCAGATGCACAGAACAATCTTGGTGTCGGCCGGGCTGGGCATTACGCGCTGCGGAGGTCGCGGCCTTTCATCTCCGCGGGCTGGGGGATGCCCATCAGGCCGAGGATGGTGGGGGCGATGTCCTGCAAAGCGCCGTCGGCGCGCAGGCGCACGTTGGCGTTGTCGCTGATAAGAATGAGCGGCACCGGGTTGGTGGTGTGGTAGGTGTGGGGCGAGCCGTCCTGGTTGACCATGGTTTCGGCGTTGCCGTGGTCGGCGGAGATAATCCACGCGCCGCC
>Ga0073934_10009130_pt1 | contig 12849 bp, 14 predicted proteins | sample LarsenN4metaG_FD_76834 | JGI IMG/M metagenome (GOLD analysis project Ga0073934, IMG submission 76834) | Hot spring sediment bacterial and archeal communities from British Columbia, Canada, to study Microbial Dark Matter (Phase II) - Larsen... ...
CGGGATCGCAGAAAGTTCGTATAGTAATGATAACTCAGTAACCCGATCTAAGGTTTCCATCTTTTATCTATAACTTATCCTTCAAAATCAAAGATCCCTTCAAAGATTACCGACACAGTCTCAAGCTAGCGCACAGACGACCACTGTTTTATTGTAGAATGCAGCCAAACCACCGCGGGGTGGTGTTGCAATTTCGCCAAAGCTGAAGAAGCCGATCAGCGGTGTTTCATCACCGACAACATCCCGAACATGATCAATTTCGACCGTCATGTCGCCTTTTAGTAACGCCACCCGGCTAATGCAGTTGAAGACAAGAACGGCGGCCGGGGGTTGGCCGCCCAAGCTGGCGAGGGCCTGAAGTGCAGCTCCCCGTGTCGCCTTGTACAGACTCTCCTGGTCAACACTCATCATATGAACCACAGCATTTTCAGGAACTGTTGAGAAACACTCAATCGCTCCATCAGGGTGAACCCGAACCAAATCCCGGATAACATACTCCCCTCGCAACTGGGGCAGCCCCAGCGGGTGAGCCTTGGCAAAAGTGGCAAATCCTTCGCTATTAACTTCCGGTACTTCATTGGCCCAGGCGCGTTGATATGCCTCAAAAGCCGGCTGGCCATCGAATTCGTAAACAATATTATGATCTGTCCGGGTTGCAACTAATGGTCGATCCACGGGCTTGTAACCATGGCTCACGCCTACGCCAATAGGAGATGAGGTGGAGAGCAAGGCCGCAACCAAAGCATCAGAATGGATCTGATCGTCAATAAATTGAAATGATTTGAGAAACTTAAAGTTATCGCAAGCGGTACCCCCAACCATTAAACAGGCCGGCCCCAAAACATCCGTTGCACCCTCGACAACCTCGGCCATAAAGCCACTCAACGCATCGGCTAGGGCCAATATGGCTACTTGTTTGTTGGCCCGATAGGCGACAGCCAAATCTTTATTCAGACTTTCGATTACCCTTCGGCCTACAGCTTGGGGATTGGCTCGAATACCTTCGGCCAAGGCCAACCTGACTTTGAGATCTTCTCCGGCTAAAGCCATCACTGCCACGCCTTCAGCACTAAATCCATGCGTGGTAAAGAGACTGGGTACGCAACAACCAATCACTGGAGATTTACCCATGACGGAACAAATCCCCTGTCTCACAGCCTCGGGTTGATAATGATCAGTCATAAATACAATGACCAGGTCGGCCGGCCCGGCTGTACTCCATGCCGCCTGACTGGCTGCTTCCATCCCGGCCAACCAGGCATCCTGTTGCTGGCTCAATCCTATACCTGCCCTTGTTGTCATCTTCAACTCCTTTAGTATCCAGATTAATATAAAAAATATGTAAGAGACCAACTACACCCATCGTTTGACTATAACGACTTTATATCCCTATTGTTTACTTTAACAGAAATTAATATTTAAATATATATATGATTTATATGAAACAACTTTAACTTCTGTTTTGAAAAAATATAGAATGTTGGCTTCCGCAATATGGAAAGGGTTTTGAACAGTGTCTTTTAAAACTTTGACACGGAAAAAAGATCATTATATTATTCAGTCCTTGACCCTAATTTTCCTCAAGGAGAAATGATGACCCAGCGAAAGATAAAATCTGTGGCTGTAGTTGGGACCGGCACCATTGGCGCGAGTTGGGCTTTGCTGTTTACCACCCACGGGCTTGAAGCCCGGTTATATGATGACCAGGCGGGTGCGACAGCCAGAGCCGAAAGCTTTATTGAAAACAGTATGAGAGCTTTGATAGAAGCCGGCCACTTGACCCAGGCAGAAGCCACAACGGCCAGGGGCCGGTTGATCAAGGTTGATAACCTTGAAGCCGCTTTAAATGGCGCTGATTTTGTTCAGGAGGCAGCCTATGAAAGTTATGAGGTCAAGCGACCCCTCTTTCAACGCCTGGATGCGCTTTGTCCACCTGAAATTTTGTTAGCTAGCTCCTCTTCCGGGTTACTGATGTCCGAGATCCAGGCCGGTTTAACTCACCCAGAGCGTTGTTTAATTGCTCACCCCTTTAATCCGCCCCACTTGATCCCCCTGGTTGAACTGGTTTCCGGCGGCAGAACTGAGTTTGAAACATTAGAGCAAGCTCGAGAATTTTATCTCTCGGTTGGGAAGATCCCCATTATTTTACATAAGGAGGTTACCGGCCATATCGTCAACCGGTTACAGGCAGCGCTCTGGCGAGAAGCGATTGATTTGGCGATCAATGGGGTCGCCAGCGTCAAGGACATTGACCTGGCCGTTTCAGCCGGACCAGGGTTGCGCTGGGCCTTAATGGGCCAGCATATGGTCTATCATCTTAATGGCGGGCCTGGCGGTATCGCCAATTTTTTAGATCAGTTAGGACCGGCCTTTGAAAGCTGGTGCCGTGACCTGGCCACCTGGACCGAGCTGCCGCTCAACGCACGCCAGGTTCTAATAGAGGGCCTGAATGAGGCTCTCGCCGGCCGCACCTTTGAAGAGATGCGGGACTGGCGTGATGAATATCTACTCAAATTGATCAATCTACTCCATCGTTCCCAAGGAGGGACGGAATGACAACGCTTTTACTTGGTTTTAGCGACGAGCTTTCCGAAACCCAACTGGGCCAGATTGGCCGGGCTATTGATCCTACTAATTACCTATAGTTTTGTTTGGGTTTGCGGCTATACTATCAATGATTGCCGTTGTAGAATAGAGCAGAATGGCCACCGTAATAGCTATCAATAATCAAAAAGGGGGCGTGGCCAAAACAACAACCTGTCTCTCTTTGGGCGCCTGCCTGGCCGAACTGGGCTACACCGTCCTCTTGATCGATCTGGATCCCCAAGCCCATCTGACCCTTTCTTTAGGAATTAAACCGGAGAAGTTGCACCGGACCATTAGCGATGCCTTGTTGGGCCGGGCCTCGCTTTTAAGCGTTAGCCGTGAAAGTGGAATATTTGATCTCGATATTGTGCCATCCAACCAACAGCTTGCCCTGATCGACAAACTTCTCTACCGCCAAAAAGCGTATGAGTTTTATTTAAAGCGCCGGTTAGAAACATTAGAAGAAGATTTTTACGAATTTATTCTGATTGACTGCTCGCCGGCTTTTAATACCCTTACCTTAAATGCCTTGACCGCAGCCGACCAGCTTATTATTCCGGTTCAATGTGAATATTATGCAGCCCAATCGCTGAAATGGATCACTCGTTTAGCTAAACTGGTTCAGGCTAAAACTAATCCGGGTTTGACTTACCACTTGCTGGTAACGATGTACGATCAGCGGAATAAGATTTGCCAACTGATCTTTGACCAGTTACAGCAGGAGGTGGGGCAGCTCCTTTATGAAACCATTATTGAGGTTGATACAAAGCTAAAGGAAAGTCCGGCCTTTGCCCAGCCGATTACTCAGTATGCGCCAAACACCCGGGGTGCTGAACAGTATCGGGCTCTGGCCCGAGAATTGGTTGCTAATGGCAGATAAAGCGTTAAAAAAGCGGCTGGCCGATATCTTTACCGGTCTTAATGATAGCTCTCAGGCTGACCGCCCGGTTGCACTTACGCCGGTCGGCAAGGTAGATATTGAACGGTACCTGGCGGCTCTCTTTTCCGACCTGGACGCGCCGGCTGAGGTTGAAGAAGAGGTGATTGAAGGCCAACTGGTTGCAAAACCGGCTGTTGCGCCCAGGGTTGATCGCTTACCCAAGCCTCTGCTTGCGCCCGAGAACATTGGCCCCATCGATGATGTGGTCAAACTTTTAAAATCCAAAGAACCGGAAGATCGCCTGCGGGCAATCACTAACTTGGCCGATATGCAAGCGGAGTGGGCGATTGATCCCCTTCTTTACGCGAGTTGCGATTCGGATGAGGAAGTATCGAACCTGGCCCTGGAGACATTACTTCGCATAGTAGATCGGGCCAATAGTAGAATTTTGGCCCTGGCCGAAGCCACCTCAGCGAGCCTTTTACATCAAGGAGCAACAAATTATATCTCTTATCTGATGGGGCAACCTTTTGTTTATGTCCCGGCGGGTTCTTTTCTTATGGGCAGCGATCCCGCCGTCGATCCGTTAGCAACCGCACAGGAGCAGCCCCAACATCAATTGGCCCTGCCCGGTTATTGGATATCTCGTTATCCTGTGACAGCGATCCAATTTCAACTTTATCTTAGAGAAAGCCACGCTCATTCGCGAGGCGGGCGTAAATATGGCCAGGATGATTATCCGGTCGTGGATGTGACCTGGTTTGAAGCCCTGGCTTACTGCAACTGGCTAAACGAGTCTGCCGGTCTTCCGATTTCGCTACCCAGTGAAGCAGAATGGGAGAAAGCGGCCCGTGGCACAGATGGACGCCGCTACCCCTGGGGGAATCAACCACCTACGGATGAGTTATGTAACTTCCATAGCACGACACCGGTTGGTCACTACTCACCTCAAGGAGACGGCCCCTATGGCTGCGCCGATATGGCTGGCAATGTTTGGGAATGGACGCGCAGCCTTTATGAAGCATATCCCTATCAACCAGATGATGGTCGAGAGATCATTGAGAGTGACCAGCCCAGAGTAGTTCGCGGTCTCACCTTTAACAATCGAGAGGAATTATCTCGCTGCGCTTACCGCCACAGCTTGGCTCCAATGCTGCATTTAAACAGCCTGGGTTTTCGACTGACTATATCTCCCAGTTTTGCGGGTTGAGGGATGTTTACTTTTATCTGAGTTTCGTTTCGCGTAAACGGATTTATACGAAGTATCAAGAATTATGGTAACTTCCTATTTTTACCCGAACCGGCCTTTCATGGTACAATTTAGAAGCAAAACTTTGAGATAGGAACGGGGTTATCTTTCAATGACCGCCGGTCGCCATCAAGGAGAGTTATGGCTGAAGTTACACAACAGACGCCCCCCCCACCCACGATCGATAGTGAGGGTGAAATTTTTCTAAAAACGGCCGGGGGCGGCCAATCAAAACATACATTTCAGACCTACCGGAGTGGTCTGCTCTACTTTAAAAACTACCTGGAGGAGAGCCAGGGCTGGGAAGTTGAGCGGCCTGTGGCTGACTTGAGACCGGAGATGTTTCAGGAGTTTCCGATCTGGCTGCTCAAGCAGTCTTATCGGCGAACGGAACACGCCGCGCCAACGCCGCTGGCCGAGAGCACCCGCTCTCTCTATCTGTTAGCGGTTACGCGCTTTTTGCGCTTTTTGGTCTTGCGAAAACGGCTGCCTCATTTTGATTATGCCGAGTATGACCGGGTTAAGGAGGAGCTATCTAAAGCAACCAACGTTAAGGCCAAACCGATTGCCCAAAAGATTCCCGGCGCGGAAATTGTCGAGGCGCTGCTAGAGGCGGCGCGAACCCCGCCGGAGATACCGGCGGATGCCTCGCCTTCTTATCGCCACCGTTTGCGACTGGCCTGGCGGCGCAACCTGGCCATTGTGCTGGCTTTGAAGTCGTCGGGAATGCGGGTAGGAGAAGTCACCCAGTTGAAGCGGGAAGATTTGGATTACAGCCGGCAAGGGGCTTGGGTTACCGGTAAAGGGCGCAAAACTCGTTTTGTCGCTTTTGATGATGAGGCCTGGAGCGCGATTGAGACTTATCTGGCCGAACGGCAGGATGAGGCCCTGATGGTTCATATGGCCAGGCACCCGCTCTTTTGCCGGCACGACCGGTCGGTTCGCACAGATAGCAGGTATCCCCTATCGATCCGTTCAGTTCAAAACATCATTAAGGAGCTGACCGAACAGGCCAACATTGCTCACCGGTTTAATTTGTCGCCGCACTCGCTTCGCCACTTTTTTGCCAATGGTCTCCTGGAGTTTACAGGAAATCTGGCCCTGGTGCAGGAGGCATTGGGCCATCAAGATCCCAAGACCACTCGTGGCTATACGAAGATAAAAGCGGAGGAGATTGCGGCCCAGGTCCGGGCCATGTCCCGTAAAAACGAGCCGGATGAAGATGAAATGCTAGAACTCACAGATTACCCGGATTTTACGGAAGAGTAGCTAAAGATCTGCCGGTTACCTAAAAAGCGATTTGGCAAAGGCCAGATCGGAGACAATCAGACGATCAACCTCTTCTTCGGCGCTATACTCGGCCGAGAAACACAAAGGCCCCTGGTAGTTCATCACCTTGAGCTTGGCGACGACGCGCGGCCAGGAGGCCCGGCCTTGCCGGCCGGAAGTCCAATAAACCTCCCACCGGGCCAGTTCTGCTTCGGGACCACTGACCCGCCGCCAATAAGCATTTTTTAGATTGACGATACAGAGATGGGAGGCGACGATATCAAGGGCCGGTTCCGGTTCTATCCCCTCCAGGGCATTATGAGCCGGGTCCCAAATTGCGCCGACATAGTTGGGATCATAATCTTTGACCAGGTGGTAGAGGCCCATCTCGTTGACCGGGATCGAACTGCCGTAATGGTTTTGAATCCCGATCTGCACGCCGTAACGTTCACAAAAAGGTATCGCCGTGTCCAGTTCCCGCCGGACAGCGGCGTCAGCCTCCCAATAACCGCGCCCTTTCCGGTCGAAGATTACCCGGTTAAGGTGAATGCCGGATTGGGCGCAGGCGGCATAGAGCCGCTCATCGTTTAGGGGTAGCGCCGCCGTAATGTTGAGAACACGAATGCCGTAATCTCCCAGAATAGAAATGGCCTGGGGCAAATCCTGTTCGATTCGTTCCGGCTCACAGGGGAAGCCAGGCCGGACCGGCAGTTCGATCAGATCAAAGCCCAGGCTTCTCACATGCTTCCCCAATTCAGGCAGCGGCAGCCGCTTCCAGGGCTTGACAAAGAGGGCGAATTCTCTGTTATGGGTTAACGGGGCCATCCTGCCTCCTCTAGTTTTTCAATCACGGCCAGAAGTTCAAGGGGGCTCTTGATGATATATTGGGGCATCTCTGATGGGTCCGCAGGTATTTTGGACCGGCGGGGCGCCCAGTCCAGCCAGACGCTGACCATTCCTAGAGCATTGGCGCCTTTGATGTCGCGGGCCAGGTTGTTGCCAACCATAACTGTTCGATGGTAATCTTCCCGCCCAATCTTTAGCTGATCCAGGGCGTGACAAAACATGCGAGGATCTGGCTTTTCTACCCCCACCAGTTCAGAGATGGCCAGGGCATCAAAATGGTGGTAGAGGTTGTGCATGGTCAACAGATTTTGAAAGGTTCCGCAGGGGCCATCGGCCACCAGGGCCAGCTTGTAACCTCGGCGTTTTAACTCACACACCAACTCGGCGGCGGTAGGGATCAACTCGCCCTGCCAGGCCACTCCCCATTCATCTTTGACCTCGGTGCCTTCGTCAATCAAGGTATCGCCACAATCCAGACAAATTGCTAAGAGTTGCTGGGTCATTCCTTCACCTTAAATCAGCGCTGGTGATTGAAGGGCACCAGAACTTTTCAATGTATTCGATCACCAGGCGTGTTCCCTCTTCGTGACTAACATAGGGTGGCCGGGCCGGGTTGTACATGGCATCGGTTAAATCACGGACCAGGATAATGTTTATCCCCCATCTCACCATCTGCTTAATCCCAAAGGAGCGGTTGAGAACACACATATTGGTGTGGACGCCCATAATGAACAGATATTCAAGCTCCTGCTGGCGGATAAAGTTATAGATTTCCTGGCCGTTATCTGAAAGGCCATCAAGCGTCTGATCAATTTCGAGGGCCGAATGCTGCCGTCGCCAGACCGGCTGGGGTTCTGTTTCGCCGGTATCGGAGCCGCCATCAGAGGCATCAACCGGCAGCGGTGGGTCAGGCTGGTAGGAGTCAGCCGGCAGGGCCACCTGCGGCGCTTCAATCATCCGCTGCCGGGCGGGCGTGCCGGCATAAAATCCGGTCGTTTCCGAGGGCGCGTGAATAATATGAACCCCCTTGGCTCTGGCGGCTTTGATAACCTCATTCATTCGCGGGATCATCGCCTCCACCCGTTCGACGGCGCCCCGGCTCCAGTGATTGTCCCACATGTCGCAGACAATGATAGCCGTTTTTGTGGCCGGAACTGTTTTTCTCGTTAGATTTTCTTGCCAGCAATTGCGCCCCTCCGCGTCCTGAACCAGGACCCACTGGCGCAGATTTAGAATTAGTTCTTGTTTATCTATCATTTGCCAATCCTTCAATAAAGCTTGAGCAAAATTGTCCAGGAGTTGGAGTGGGAATAGGCTTATGCCATAATCTCCAACATCTGCTCAGTTACCGGGTAAAGCAGCGGCTCACCCGCCAAAAAGCGCTGAATTTCGGCGACCACCGTATCTCCCTGCCGGATCCGGGCCTGCCGGGATGCGCCAGCCACATGCGGGGTCACAATCACATTCTCCAGCGTAAGAAAAGGATGGTTGGGCGGCAACGGCTCTTCATCGAACACATCAAGGGCCGCCTGGATCCGGCCGCTGCGAAGTTCGGCCAGGAGAGCTTCCTGATCGACCAGGTGAGACCGAGCGGTATTGATAAAGATAGCGCCATCTTGTAAGCGGGCAAATTCCTTCACTCCAATCATGCGGTACGTTTCTCGCGTTGGCGGCGCTTGAAGCGTCACAATGGGACACCTGCTCAATAGTTCGGCTAAATCGACCTTATGAACCCCCAGTTGCCGCGCTCGTTCCAGGTCAAGATAAGGGTCATAAACCCAAACCTCAGCCTGAAAAGCGCGGAGAAGTGGAATAACACACCGTCCGGTGTAACCAGCACCGATTACGCCAACTCGTTGACCGGCCAGTTCCTGACCCAGGCCAATGGTTTTAGCAGCATCCCAGGCTCCACTTGTTTTCAGTTGCCGGTCCAACCGGTGAACCTGGCGCAAGCAGAGTAGAATCAGCAGCAAGGTCATCTCGGCCACAGCCGGCGCAATGGCGCTGGCGGCGTGAGTCACAGTTATTCCCTGCCCGAAGACCGCCGGTGGGAGCATCCCTTTTATGGTTCCGGCTGAATGAGCAATAAGACGCAGCCGGTTCGCATTGTTCAGAACCTCGGCGTCAAATTGAGGCGTTCCCCAACCGGTGATGACAATATCATAGCCGGGCAGATATTCGGCTAACATAGCCGGCGTCAGATTGGTTTCCTCGACCTGATAGGTGACCTCGCCCGATTGGTGCAACTCCTGGTCGGCCTCATGGGTGAATAGTTCTCGGTAGAGTGCGGGCCGCAGGGCTACAAATATTCTCGTCATGTCATTGACCCCAGTAAATTATAGCGCCTAGGATGTCCTTGGCCTGGCCGGTATTGATGGCACTGTAAAGCGCCGGAGCATCTGGGGCTTCGACCCGGTGGGTAATTGTTTCACCCCAGGGCAGAACACCCATCGCCATATTTTTGAGAACGGCGCGACGGCAGGGACCAAAACCATCATCACAGGGATAGAACATCGTTAGCCGTTTCATATGGGGCGGTAAAAAGTGGTATGAAATCGGCACCGCGCCATAGTTACCCTGGAGAATAAATTTGCCGTAGCTCCGGCACAACTCGATCGCCGGATCAAGACACTCTGGCAGGCCGGTGGCTTCAAAGACGACATCTGCGCCGCCAGGAGCAATCTTTTCCAGTTCGGCCTTAACCTGCTGCTGCGCCCCGTCGATAGTATAATCTGCGCCCAATTTACGAGCCACGGCCAGGCGACTTTCGTCAATATCAACGGCGATGACAACACAGCCACGCTGGCTACAAGCGGCGACAACCCCCAAACCGATTAAGCCGGCGCCATAAACGACAACCGTCTCGCCCATCCGCGGGTTGGCCATATCGACGCCATAGAGGCCGACCGCAGGCATAACAAACATACTGGCCGCCGCTTCGTCAACGCCAGGGGGAAGCAAGGCTGCTCCGTGGGTTTCCCCGGTGGTGGTGATCGCCATTGAGCAGTGGACCCCGGAAACCGTTGATACAGCTTGGCCATTGGGCAGCATCATCTTGACGTGGTTGTGCCGGTAGTAGATCTTATCGCCGATGTTGATGCCGCTTACGTCAGGGCCAACATATTCCACCACGCCGACGCCCATATAGCCCGTACAGAGTGGGTAAGGTCCCCAGGAAAGCTTATTCCGAATTAGGGCAAATTCGGTGCCAATGCTGACCCCGGAATAACGGGTACGAACCAGAATCTGATCCGGTCCCGGCTCAGGGAGGCTCACATCGGTATAACTAAAATTTTGTTGGGCATCGCAGACAAGCGCTTTGGCCTGCATGGAATATTTTTCTCCTTAATCATTTTGTTCAACTTTTAGCGGCGCCCGGACCTTGCGATATCCGTGCCGTACTTCAGTTTCCAGGGGTACTTCCAGACTTCTGATCAGCTTCATCAAACGAATATTATCGGCCATGACCCAGCCAGAGAAATGGGTCAGGCCAAGCTCGCGGGCCTTTTCGGCTAAATAATTGAGCAGGCAGCGGGCCACGCCCTTGCGCTGAAAATCGTCTCTTACGACAATAGCGACTTCGGCTTCGGTTTCTTCAACGGAAGCCCTGGCAAAGCGAGCGACGCCAATGGCATGTTCCTCGCCATCATCTTCGATAATCGAAGCCATGATCGCGACCTGGCGTTGGGGGTCCAGGTCGGCCAGGGCCAGGGCTTCTTGCCAAATCCGCTCTTCTGGCAACTTCTCGGTGAAAAGATGAAATCTGAGACGTTTGGTCTCAAAAGAGAGGTGGTGGAACAGATCGACCAGCAAGGGGGCGTCTTCTTTTTTGATCAGGCGCAAGGTTATCTCTTCACCTGATTTGGGGCAATAAGTTCCAAGGATCATCTTACTTATTTTAAGCTAATAAACTATATCCGCCATCAACCGTTAACGTCTGGCCGGCAATCATAGCGGCGGCATCGGAGCAAAGAAAGGCGACGACTTTGGCCACATCCTCAGGTGTGACCAAACGGCCGGCCGGGGTATGCTCGGTGGCATAGGCGATAACAGCCTGTAGATCGACCGGGAAAGCGGTTACAGCATCGGTGTTGACCAGGCCAGGCGAGACGCCATTGACGACAATTCGCTTTGGCGCCAAATCGGCGGCCAGATAACGGGTCAAGGCTTCAACAACCGCTTTCGAAAGACCTATGGCAGCATAATGGGGCAAGACCTGGCTGCTGCCTGGGCTACTGATGGTGACGATCCGGCCCCAGCCGTGTCTTTCCATCAAGGGTGCGGCCCGCTGAACCGCTCGCAGAATGGAGCGGGCATTCACATCCATCGTCCAATCCCAATGTTTATCGGTAATCTGCAGCACCTCCTTAGGCGTGCCGGTGGCGGCATTACAGATCAGGATATCGCACCGGCCAAAATGAGCCTCAAGTTGATCAAACATTGCTTCAATCTTATCGGCCTCGGCCAGGTTGGCCTTGAGCGCAATCGCCTGCTGCCCCAGCCCCTCGATTTCGGCCACCACTTCAGCCGCAGCATTGTGTTTGCGCAGATAATGAATGGCAAGATCGGCCCCCTGGCGCGCTAATTCCAGGGCAATGGCCCGGCCAATCCCCCGGGATGAGCCGGTCACAAGGGCGACTTTACCTGCTAAAGCTTTTTCGATCATCGTCGTTATCACTTACCAAAGAAGGCTCGCAGAATAAAAAAGAGGTTCGCCGGCCGTTCGGCCAGGCGGCGCATAAAGTAAGGATACCAGGCGCTGCCATAAGGAACATAAACGCGAACCTGATACCCCTGGCCGGCCAGCCGCTGTTGTTCATCGCGGCGGACCCCCAGCAGCATCTGGAACTCGAATTTATCTTTTCCAATGCCGCGTAATTCAGCTTCACGGCATAAGCTCTCGATCAAGACGGGATCGTGCGAGCCCAAAGCCAGATAGGCGCCATCAGCCTGGGCCGGTGGGCTAAGCAAAATTTCCATTAGCCGCAGCATTGCCCGGTTAATCTCCCGTTTATCTTGATAAGCCAGCTCGGGCGGCTCCTGATAAGCGCCTTTCACCAGGCGGATATTTGGCGTAAGCCCCTGTTCGAACAAATGTTGAAGATCGGCCGGCGTCCGGTATAGATAGGCCTGCATGGCCTGCCGGATGCCGTTATTAAACGTTTGCAGCAGCCGCCGGTAGATGGCCAGCGTCGCCTCAACATCAGCGCTGCCTTCCATATCAATCTCGACGGTAAGGCCATATTGTTGGGCTATTTGAACAATATCGGCAATATTTTCATAATAAAGATCAGCGCCAAAGGCCAGCCCCAGGTGAGAAGGTTTAACTGAAATGCTGGAAGCAAGACCTTCGGCGGCAATTCGCTGGAGCAGCCGCCGAAAATCTGCCACCGCCTGGGCGGCTTCGGCCTCGGAGGTAATGCTTTCACCGACATGATTGAGGGTTGCGCTTAAACCCTGATCATTCAGCCTTTTGACTACTGCTACAGCTTCCTCCACCGTTTCACCGGCGACAAAACGGCGAGCCGTGCGGCTTGCCGGGCCAAAATGGGTGACGGCTTGCCGGGCCAGATAACTTGTGGATAATTTGATCAATAAGGTGCGCAACATAGGCATTTAGATTGGCGGCAATTGATTAAGCGCGAATGATATCCAGCACCTGGTCCCGTTTTTTCTCCATAAGCTGTTGAGTAGTAGCCTCAAGATTTAAGCGTAGAAGTGGTTCAGTATTGGAGGGGCGGACATTAAAATGCCAATCTTTATATGTCACCGAAACGCCGTCGAGCCACTCAACCTGGCCATCTTTAAAGGTTTCGGCCAGCTCTTGCATTTTGGCTTTAGGGTCGCCGCTAATCCGGGTATTGATCTCACCGGAAATAAAATATTTTGCCTCCAGAGGTTTGAGCAGATCGGATAATTTGACGCCCTTTTTTGAGAGCATCTCCAGGATAATGAGCGAAGGGATGATACCAGAGTCGGCGTAAAAGAAATCCCTAAAGTAGTAATGGCCAGTGACCTC
>Ga0073934_10009131_pt1 | contig 12845 bp, 10 predicted proteins | sample LarsenN4metaG_FD_76834 | JGI IMG/M metagenome (GOLD analysis project Ga0073934, IMG submission 76834) | Hot spring sediment bacterial and archeal communities from British Columbia, Canada, to study Microbial Dark Matter (Phase II) - Larsen... ...
CGACGCGATCGCGGCGGCGGTCCCGAGCGCCGCCACGGCGCAGGTGCTAGCGGCGCGCCGCAACGCCTCGCCCGCCGCGTGCATCGCGTTCGGTTGCTGCCGAGCCAAGCAGTCGCATGCGCATCATCGGTTCCCTCCTTCGCAGTCGAGCTTACACGCCCGCCGTGGGGTTGGGCAGCTACTCGTCCAGCGTCGAAGGCAGCGTCTGCTTCCCTCGGCGATTGGAAGTCGGCGACTTGTGCGCGAGAATCGCGGCTCCGCTCGGCCGCGCTCGACGGCGCGCGCTTCCAAGAGACCGACGGAACGGACACGCGGACGGAGCAGTAGAGGACGACCGTGGACACCAAGAAGATCAGGTTCGTGGCGAATCAACCGTGGCTCACCGAGCAAAGCGCCTCGCGGCCGGGCCCGATCGTGAAAACGCTGCCGGATTGGTACACGAGCGCCGAATGGTTCGTGCCGGACCCCGCGACGGGAAAGCCGGCGCAGGCGCCGGACGGCGGCGGCCGGATGCCGACGTGGAAAGCGTGTCCCGCCGTGCTCGACGTCATGAGCACCGGCTATACCTACAAGACGCCGTGCGACATCGAGTTTGCCGAGGACGCGTCGGGCAACGTGCACGGCCGAGTGCTCGACGATCGACACCGCAACTTCTTGCAAGAGCGCGACGCGATGCCCCAGTTCTTTCACCCGAGGGGTTACCACCGGAAGCATTTCGCCTGGTGGGCCGATTGGGCCGTCGAGCTGCCGGAAGGCTACAGCGCGCTCTACACGCATCCGCTCAATCGTTTCGAGCTGCCGTTCTTGACGACGAGCGGCATCGTCGACAACGACAAAGTGCACCTGCCCGGCACGATGCCGTTCTTTCTGTTGAAGGGCGTGCGCGGAGTGCTTCCGGCCGGCACGCCGTATGCGCAAATCATCCCGTTCAAGCGCGAGCATTGGGAATCGGAGATCGACGTGTCGCTCGGCGCCGAGGAGATCAGCGCGAAGAAGAAGGCGAACCTCGCCAAGTACCGGCGGCCCGACGGCGGCGTTTACCAGCGAGAGGTTTGGGAGCGCCGCAAGTATCAATAGCGCCTCGGTAGCGCTGCGCGCCGCCGCGAGTGCAGCGGCACCGCCGGCCCGCGGGCCGCGTCGGCGCCGCGGGCTCGAACGATCGGCGCGAGCGTCGGGCCCGGTTGGATCACGTATCGCGTGCAGGTTTCGTGCCGCGAAGCGGTCTTCCTCCGGCGCGCGGCCTCCGTACATTCCGCGATTGGTCTTGCGCGGCGCGCCGTCTATAAGTGTCGAGGTCACGCTCGCTGCGTTCGGCCGGCGAAAGTCGACGCCGGCGCGCGTCAAGCCCTCAGCGTCCGGGGGGACGATGGAAAGCACTCGCAAGCTTTGGGTCGGCCTTTCGATTCTGCTCGTCGTGTCGTTCGCCGTCCTGCTCGGCATCGGCGGCGAGATCTACCGGCAGGCGCCGCCGCTGCCGGACCGCGTCGTGTCCGAGGCCGGCGACGTCGTGCTCACGGGCGAAGACATCGCGCTCGGCCGCCGCGTCTGGCAAAGCGTCGGCGGTATGCAGCTCGGGTCGATCTGGGGACATGGCAGCTACGTCGCTCCGGACTGGACCGCGGATTGGCTGCATCGCGAGCTCGTCGCGATCCTGGACGGCTGGGCCGTCGAGGCCGGCGCCGCGAGCTACGCGGACCTGCCGGCCGAGCAACGAGCCGCCTTCCAGGGCCGGCTCGAGACGCGCATCCGCGAGAACACCTACGATTCCGCGGCGAATACGATCGTCATCGACGCGGACCGCGCCGCGGCGATCGAGACCGTCGCCGCGCACTACACGAGCTTGTTCGGCGCCGATCCCGCGACGGGCGAGCTGCGCGAAGCGTACGCGATGAAGAACGATACCGTGCCGAGCGCCGAAGGCCGGCGCGCGTTGACGGCGTTCTTCTGGTGGACGGCGTGGGCCGCGGCCACCAACCGCCCCGACCGCACGATCACGTACACGAACAACTGGCCCGGCGAGCCGTTGATCGGCAATCGCCCGCCCGCGAGCACGTTCCTCTGGTCGGCGTTCAGCGTGCTGTTTCTGATCGCCGGCATCGCGCTGCTCGGCTGGCATCATGCCGTCACGCACGGGAGGACCGAAGAGCCTCATCGCTTGCCGGACAGCGATCCGCTCGCGTTGGTTCGCGTCACGCCGTCGATGCGCGCCACGGCGAAGTACTTCTGGGTCGTGCTGGCGCTGTTCCTCGTCCAGATACTGCTCGGCGCGATCACGGCGCACTACCAGGTCGAAGGGCAGAACCTGTACGGGTTCGAGCTCGCCGAGGTGCTTCCGTATTCGCTGACGCGCACGTGGCACACGCAGCTCGCCGTGCTCTGGATCGCCACGGCGTGGCTCGGCACCGGACTCTATATCGCACCGGCGATCTCCGGCTACGAGCCGCCGTACCAGCGCCTCGGCGTGAACTTCTTGTTCCTGAGCCTCCTCGTCATCGTCGTCGGCGCGTTCGCGGGCCAATGGCTCGCCGTGATGCAGCGGCTCGGGCTCGACAACAATTTCTGGTTCGGTCACCAAGGCTGGGAGTACGCCGACATCGGCCGCTTCTGGCAGTGGTATCTGTTCATCGGGCTCATGCTGTGGCTCGTGCTCGTGGGCCGCGCGCTCTGGCCCGCGCTCGAGCGCGGCGGGGAATCGAAGTCGATCGTCGCGCTCCTGTTCCTGTCCGTCGTGGCGATAGGCTTGTTCTTCGGCGCGGCTCTGATGTGGAACGAGAGCACGCACATCTCGATGGTCGAGTACTGGCGCTGGTGGCTCGTTCACCTCTGGGTGGAAGGCTTCTTCGAGGTGTTCGCGACGGCCGTCATGGCGTTCCTGTTCACGCGGCTCGGTCTCCTGCCCGTGCGCACGGCGACGATCGCCGTCCTGTTCGCGACGATCGTCTTCATGGCGGGCGGCGTGATCGGCACTCTTCACCATTTGTATTTCGCCGGCACGCCGACGGCCGTGCTCGCGCTCGGCGCGAGCTTCTCGGCGCTCGAGGTGGTGCCGCTCGCGTACATCGGCTTCGAGGCCTATCACACCTACAAGCTCGGCCGCTCGACGCCGTGGATGGCGCGCTACAAGTGGCCGATCATGTTCTTCATTGCGGTGGCGTTCTGGAACCTCGTCGGCGCTGGGCTGTTCGGCTTCCTGATCAACCCGCCGCTGTCGCTGTACTACATGCAGGGCTTGAACTTGACGCCGCTGCACGGCCACACGGCGCTGTTCGGCGTGTACGGCATGCTCGGCATCGGTCTCGTTCTGTTCTGCTTGCGCGGACTGCGGCCGAACGTGCTCTGGAACGAACGGCTGCTTCGCACGTCGTTCTGGGGGCTCAACTTCGGTCTCGCGCTGATGGCGCTCTGCACGCTGCTGCCGCTCGGCACGATGCAGCTCTTCGCAGCGATCGAACGCGGCTACTGGTACGCGCGCTCGGCCGAGTTCATGCAGCAGCCGATCGTCGAGCTGCTCGTGTGGCTGCGCGTGCCGGGCGACACGGTCTTCGCCGTCGGCGCGCTCGCGTTCGCCCTGTTCGTGCTCAGGCTTTGGATGCTGCCGCGCCGCGAGGAGCCCGTGCCGAGCGGGCGCCACGTCCCGGAAAGCTGAAGCGCGAGGCGGCACGTCCCTGAGAGTCGAAGCGCGAGGGCGCGTCCCGGAAACCCGAAGCGCGACGTGCGCGCTGGCATGCAACTTGCCTTTTCTCGAAGGGACCCGTTCCGGGAGAACGCACTCATGACGAGCCTGCGCCCGCGCGAGGAGCGCCGCTGAGGGGCGCCGCAGCGCATGGCGACGTTCGGTTATCACGCTTCGCACGAGCAGCATCCGTCGAGCAAGCTGCTCGAGTACGTGCAGCTCGCAGAGCGGGCCGGCTTCGGGGCCGCGATGTGCTCCGATCATTTTCATCCGTGGATCGAGCGGCAGGGGCAGAGCGGCTTCGCCTGGTCGTGGCTCGGCTCCGCGTTGCAGGCTACGGGCCTGTCGTTCGGCTGCGTGAGCGCGCCCGGCTGGCGCTATCACCCCGCGATCATCGCGCAGGCCGCGGCCACGCTCACCGAGATGTATCCGGAACGCTTCTGGCTCGCCGTCGGCAGCGGCGAAGCGCTGAACGAGCACGTCACGGGCGAGCGCTGGCCCGTGAAGAACGAGCGTAACGAGCGCTTGCTCGAGTGCGTGGCGGTGATGCGCCAGCTCTGGGCCGGCGAGACCGTGACTCATCATGGCCGCATCGTCGTCGAGGAAGCCAAGCTCTACACGCGCCCGCGGAAGCCGCCGCAGCTGTTCGGCGCGGCGCTCCACACCGAGACCGCGGAGTGGGTCGGCTCGTGGGCCGACGGCTTGATCACGATCGGCGCGCCGGCCGCACAGCTCGCCGAGCTGCTCGCCGCGTTTCGCTCGGGCGGCGGAGAAGGCAAGCCCGTCAAAGTGCAGGCGGCGCTCGGCTGGGCGCCGACCGAGGCCGAAGCCAAAGACGGCGCGTGGTCGCAATGGCGCGCGAACGTGATCGGCGGCGACCTGCTCGCCAACGTGCGCACGTGCGCCGACTTCGAGGCCGCCGCGCGGTTCGTCGCGCGCGACGACGTAGCCGCGTGCTTGCCCGTATCGCACGATCCGCTCGCGCACGCCGAGCGCCTGCAGGAATACGTGCACGCCGGCGCGACGGACATCTACCTCGTCAACGTCGCGCCGCCGCAGCGCGAGTTCATCGAGGTGTTCGCCGAGCGCGTGCTTCCGGCGGTGCGCGGTGCCCGATGATCGAGGACCGCTGGTACAAGAATGCCGTGATCTACAGCCTCGAGCTCGAGACGTTTCTCGACGCGAGCGGCGACGGCGTCGGCGACATCGAGGGGCTCATCCGGCGACTCGACTACCTCGAGTTTCTCGGCGTCGATGCCGTCTGGCTCGGCCCGTTCCACCCCTCGCCGAACCGCGACAACGGCTATGACGTGACCGACTACTACGGCGTCGATCCGCGCTACGGCTCGAGCGGCGATTTCGTGGAGCTCGTCCATCAAGCGCGCAAGCGGGGGCTCCGCGTGCTCATGGATCTCGTCGTGAACCACACGTCGGACGAGCACCCATGGTTCGTGGAAGCGCGCGGCAGCCGCGACTCGCTTCGCCGCTCGTGGTACGTGTGGTCGAAGAAGCGGCCAAAGAGCTGGAACAAGGGCATGGTGTTTCCTGGCGTTCAGGCGCGCACGTGGACGTTCGACCGCAAGACGCGCGAGCACTACTTCCACCGCTTCTTCGAATTCCAGCCCGACTTGAACACGACGAACCCGGACGTCCGCGCCGAAATCTGCCGGATCATGGGCTTCTGGCTCGAGATCGGCGTGAGCGGGTTTCGCGTGGACGCGCTGCCCTTCATCGTCGAGGAGATCCTGCCGAACACGACGAAGTATCCGCAGCACTTCGAGTATCTGACGGAGCTGCGCCAGTTCGTCCAATGGCGCAAGGGCGACGCCGTGCTGCTCGGCGAAGCGAACGTGCTGCCGGCCGACACGCAGCCGTTCTTCGGCGAGGACGGCAGCCGCATCCACATGATGTTCAATTTCTTCGTGAATCAGCACCTCTTCTATGCGCTCGCGACGCACGACGTCGGCCCGCTCGCGAAGGCGCTCGAGGCGACGCGCGAGATCCCGCCCACGGCGCAGTGGGCGCACTTCCTGCGCAATCACGACGAGCTCGATCTCGGCCGCCTCACGGACGAGCAGCGCGAGCGCGTGTTCGCGCGGTTCGCGCCCGATGAGCGCATGCGCCTGTACGGCCGCGGCATCCGCCGCAGGCTCGCGCCGATGCTCGGCGATCGCGAGCACGAGGAGCTTGCCTATAGCGTGCTGCTGTCGCTGCCGGGCGCGCCCGTGATTCGCTTCGGCGACGAGCTTCGCATGGGCGACAACCTCGAGCTCGAGCAGCGCGAGGCCGTCCGCACGCCGATGCAGTGGGCCGGCGAGCCGCACGGCGGGTTCACGGCGGCGGAGAAGCCCGTGATGCCCGTGATCGAGCAGGGCGTGTGGAGCTACGAGCACGTGAACGTCGAAGAGCAGCGGCGCGACCCGGGCTCGTTCTTGAGCTGGATGGCGCGGATGATCCACCTCCGCAAGGAATGCCCGGAGATCGGTCTCGGCCGCTGGACCTTGCTCGACGCCGGCGCCGAGAACGTGCTCGGGCTTAGGTTCGACTGGCAAGGCCGCTCGGTCGTCACGCTGCACAACTTCGACGAGCGTCCGCACGAGGCATTGTTGCGTCTCGGCAAGGACGACGGGCGGCTGTCGGACTTGATCGACCCCGTCGAAATAGCCCGGCGCGGCGGCGGTTTCGCGGTTCCGCTCGACGCCCTCGATTACCGCTGGTTCCGCATCGGCGGCCTCGACTACGCGGCCCGCCGCGACCGGCGCTGAGCGCCGCGGCTCGAGGGGGTTCGGCCCGCGAACCCCGTAATTGTGATCCGCGCACTGAGGCGGCGCGCCGTCTTCGGCTAGCTTCTCGAGCTCACACCGAGGCTTGGGGGAGTCGATTCGGCCGCGGCCATGAAGATATTACTAGTCGAGGATGATGCCGAAGACGCCGAGTTCCTGCGTCTATCCCTGGCGCAGCACAATCATTCCGTCTCGCTGACGCGCGCGAGCTCGCTCGGCGAGGCCGTCACCGCGCTCGAGAGCGAGCGGTTCGACGTCGTGCTGCTCGATTTGAACCTGCCCGACGGCCGCGGCGCCGAGTGCGTGGAGCGCATTCGCGCGGCCGAGGACTTGATGCCGATCGTCGTGCTGAGCGGGCACGGCGACGAGGACTTCGCCGTCGAGATCCTGAATCGCGGCGTGCAGGACTATCTCGTCAAGTGGGAAGGAGACGGCCGCATCATCCTGCGCGCGATTCGCTATGCGATCGAGCGCAAGCGCGCCGAGGTGAAGCTCACCTATCTCGCGCGCCTCGACTGGCTCACTACGCTGCCGAACCGGCACCATCTGCGTGACGCGCTGGCGAACGCCACGAAGCGCGCGTTGCGCGGCCGCCGGACCATGGCGCTGCTGCTGCTCGACTTGGACGGCTTCAAGGCCGCGAACGAGACGCACGGTCATGCGGCCGGCGACGCGCTGCTGCGCGCCGTGGCGGAGCGCCTCAAGACCTGCGTCCGCGAAGGCGATCTGGTCGCCCGCTTGGGCGGCGACGAGTTCGCCGTCCTGCTCGAGGAGCTCGAAGGTGCGCGCGAGATCGACGCCGTGCTGCGCAAGATCATCGCGGCTTTCCGCGAGCCGTTCGCAGCCGGCGCGCGCCAGCTTTCCGTCACGGCGAGCGTCGGCATCACGGTGTGCCCGGCCGACGGCACCGATGCCGCGGCGCTGCTGAACCATGCCGAGACGGCGCTCGCTCAGGCGAAGCAGCAGGGGCAAGGCGCGTTCAAGTTCTTCGCGCCGCGCATGCACGAGCAGATTCTCGCGTACGCCCGGCTCGAAGCCGATCTCAAAGCGGCCGTGAAGCAGGGGCATTTCGAGCTCAAGTATCAGCCGCAGCTCCGGCTTGCCGACCATCGAATCGAGGCCGTCGAGGCTCTCGCGTTTTGGAAACATCCGGAGCGCGGGCTCGTGAGCCCGACCGAGTTCATGTCCGTGGCCGAAGAAAGCGGCTGCATCGTTGCGTTGGGACTTTGGACGATCGAGGAGGCGTGCCGGCAGATCGCACGCTGGGAAAGCGCGGGCGTGCCCGTTCCGCGCGTGGCCCTCGACGTGAGCGCGGCACAGCTCCGCCACCCCGGCTTCCTCGATGCGCTGCGCAGCGTGCTGCAGTCCCATTCCGTCGACGCCGAGCTCATCGAGCTCGAGCTCACGGAGCGCACTTTGGCCGACGACACCGACAGCATGCGCGAGCGTGTATACGCCTTGAGGGACCTCGGCGTGCGGCTCGCGATCGACGATTTTGGCGCCGGTCTCTTGCGGCTCGGCGACCTGCAGCAGCTCCCCCTCGACGTGCTCAAGATCGGCGCTTCGTTCGTCGCGGATCTCGACAAGAGCAAGGACGCTCAAGCCGTGTGCGGCGCGATCCTGTCCATCGCGCACGGCTTCTCGCTCGACACCGTGGCCGACGGCGTGAGATCCGAGCAGCAGGAGGCTTTCCTGACGCGGCACAACTGCCTGTACGGTCAGGGCCCTTGCTTCCATGCTCCGAGCGACGCCGAGCGGATTGCGGCGCTGATGGCCGAGAGCGGCGGACAGGCGACTCGACGCCGCCGAATCGCGAAGAAGCGCATCGGCGCGAAGGCCGGTTGAGAGGTATCCGATGAACGCCACCGAACGCACGCGTCCGACGACGCTCGAAGAGGCGCTTCGCGCCTTGGACGAAGCCGAAGCCAAGCTCAAAGCCCGCGATTCCGATACGGGCATCATCCGGCTCACCGAGACGGTGAAGCGCAGCGAGGAGCGCTTCCGCATGCTGGCCGAAGGCGTGCCGAACCACTTGCTGTTTCTCGACCGCGACTTGCGGATCGAGTTCGCGAACGACGTGTTTCTCGAGGCGGCGGGCTGGACCGCGGAGAGGGCCATTGGGCTGCACATCTCCGAGATCATGGGCCCCGAGCGCTATCTGCAGCGCCAGCCGTACTACGAGCGCGCGCTCGCGGGCGAGACCGTGAGCTACGAGTCGACGGGCGCGATCGGCAACGAGAACGGCTATTTCCGCTTCTCGTACCGGCCGAGCTTCGACGACGAGGGCAACGTGCGCGGCATCTTCTCGATGGCCACGGACATCACGAGGCGCCGCAAGATCGAGCTCGAGCTCGAAGCCAAGCAGGCGGAGCTCTTGCGGTCGAACAAGGACCTCGAGCAATTCGCCTACGTCGCGTCGCACGACCTGAAGGCGCCGCTTCGCGCGATCGAGCTGCTCGTGCAGTGGATCACGGAGGGCCTTGCCGGTTACGACAAGAACAACGTTCAGGAGAATCTCGGGCTGCTCGCCAAGCGCACACAGCGGCTCAACCGGCTACTCGACGACTTGCTCGCGTACTCGCGCGCCGGCCGAAAGGTCGGCGCGCATCGCATGACCGACACGCACGCGCTCGTGCTCGACATCGTGCAGATGTTGAATCCTCCGCCCGCGATCGCGGTGTCGATCGAGGGGCAGCTGCCGAAGTTCGCCACGCACTCCGCTCCGCTCGAGCAGGTGCTTCGCAATCTCATCAGCAACGCGATCAAACATCATCCGGGGCCGCAAGGACGCATCGTCGTGTCGTGCCAGGAGCAGGACGATCAGTACGTTTTCGCCGTCCAGGACGACGGCGAGGGCATACCGGCGCAATACGCGGAGCGCGTGTTCGAGATGTTCCAGACGCTCAAATCCCGCGACCAAGTCGAGGGTAGCGGCATGGGGCTCGCCATCGTGAACCGCATCGTTCAGTGGCAGCGCGGCCGCGTCTGGTTCGAGGCCGCGCCGGGCGGGCGCGGCACCGTGTTCAAGTTTCAGTGGAAGAAGCAGCAGCCGCAGCCGGCGACCGTGGAGACGAAGACATGGCAAGCAGCAAAGTAGTCACGATTCTGCTCGTCGAGGACGACGAGATCGACGTCAAAGCCCTTCGGTGGGCGTTCGACAAGCTCAAGATCGCGAATCCGTTGGTCGTGGCCGGCGACGGCGAAGAAGCTTGGGAGATGCTGAAGGACTTGCCTCGGCCGTATCTCATCATCACCGACATCAACATGCCGCGGATGAACGGCATCGAGCTGCTGCGCAAGATTCGGGAAAGCGAGCAGTATCGCGACTCGATCGTATTCGTGCTCACGACGTCGAACGACGAGCAGGACAAGATCGACGCGTACAACTTGAACGTGGCCGGCTACATGTTGAAGACCGACATGGGCACGAGCTTTCAGCGCGCCATCGCGCTCATCGACAATTACTGGAAGGTCGTCGAGTTTCCGGGGCAGGACTGATCGCGACACTGCCGACGCGATCGCGCGGTGCATTCGTTTCGGGCAACGCTGCCCGACGAAAGCCGCTACGCGTGGCTCAGCCGACGCCCGTGAGCTCCTTGCTCAGCGCGCGGAGCCGCGCGCGGGCCTCCGCGTCGTACGCTTGCGCGTTGGCGCGCGCTTCGTTCATCTCGTTGTAATAGAGGCCCGTCTTGCCCGCGAGCTCGGGCGACAGGGCGAGCTGCATGACGGCGTCAGCGCCGTCGTCGACCGTGGCGCGCGCCGGCATGCCGGCCTTCTCGACCATCGCCGTGTCCATCAGCGTGGCCGGGTGCAGCGCATTCGCCGTGATCTCGTCGGCCGGCAGCTCCGCCGCGAGATCGAGCGTGAGCATGACGATCGCGAGCTTGCTCTGCGCGTAGGCGCGCGACGGGTTGAAGCCTTGCGTCAGCATGACATCGTCGAAATCGATCGGTTGCTGGGCGATCGACGACACGTTCACGATGCGCGACGGGGCGCCGTTCTCGAGCAAGGACATGAGCTCGTACGACAGCACGTACGGCGCGAGGTAGTTCACGGCGAAGACGAGCTCGTGGCCGTCCGCGCTCGTGCGGCGCTCGTTGCTGCCGTCGGTCCAGATGCCGGCGTTGTTGATCAAGAGGCTCAGCGAGTCGTGGTTCTCTTTGATCGTTGCGACGAGCGCCTCGATCTCGTCGAGCGAAGCCAAGTCGGCGCGGTAGAACACGGCTTGGCCGCCGGCAGCCTTGATGGCGTCGACGACCTCGGCTCCGCGCTCGCGATTCCTGCCATGCACGATGACGGTGGCGCCGAGCGCGCCCAGGCGCCTGGCGACCTCGCGCCCGAGACCGTCCGTCGAGCCCGTGACGAGGGCGGTCTTGCCGCGCAGGCTGCCCGCCGCGGCGCTCGTCTGACCTCTGGCGGTTCCGAACATGAGCCCTGCTGCCCCTGCGGCCGCGCCGACGATGACGGCGCGGCGGCGAATCGAGCCGAACGTCCCCATGATGCCCCCTCGAGTCGAAGCGCCGTTCGGCGCCATCGGCCGATTCTAACGAATGTCGCGCGACGACAGCCGCGCGAAGCGCCAGCACGGCGCGGTGGCCGCGAAACGCCGCTTCGGAGCCGTCCGGCCGCGGCTCGCAAACGCAGCCGAGCGCGCGCTTGGAGCGCGGCGCTCGCGCGCAGCCCGCCCCGGCGGCGGTCGCCGATCGAGGATTCGCGCACGGCGAATCGAAGCGCGTCGCGGGCGCGAGCACCAATTTGCCTCTATCGACCGAACCAACTTGCCTGTATATAAAACCAGGCATGCAATCAGAGCGCAAGACCTACGGGCTCGACGACGTGCGGGCCGGGGACTGGATCAAGTACCGCTCCGGCTACTACGGCAGCGGACGGCTCGCCGAGGTTCACGCGGTCGCGACCGACGTGCACTCCGGGCCGTACGCCGTCACGACGGAAGGAAACGTTCTCTTCAGCCGCATCCTCGAGATCCGCCGCCGGCCGATCAACGTCGTCGCGTTCCCGACCAAGTGAGCCGTGCCCGCGTCAGCGGCACGAATCGTGCAACGCACGGTGCGGCATCGCAGCAGGATGCACCGCGCGTCCGTCGACCGAGCCGGAATGCGCGCAAGCTCGTCGATACAGGAGGAGAGGAGTCATGCCCACGCGAAAAGGCGAAATGAGCAAGAAGCACGGCGACAAGCTGGAACCGCTGATCGAGAGAACCGCGGGCGGCTCATCGCGCGAGCACGAGGATCGATCGCGGGACGAAGAAGAGCGCGACGACGACGATCGCACGTTGCTCCAGGACGATGACGACGAGGACGTGCAGAGCGACGACTTCGACGATCGCCGCGACATCGACGAGCGCGACTGAGCGGCGCGGCGGCTTGGCGCGACGCGCGGCCCCGCCGGTCCGCACGTGCACCGCGCGCATCAGGACGCCGCCGCTTTCACGCCAGTGAAAAACGTGAAGCTCATCGACGCGCGCCCGCCACGCGCTGCGTACGATGCGCGCCCGTGAACGCCAGACAATGCGACCCGTTCGCCGAAACCGTCGTGCTGCCGCAGGACGAGCTTGCCGTTCGCCGGCGCGACAAGCAGGCCGGCCGATTGACGCCATCGCAACTTCAACGGCTGCTCGCGGCCGCCGCGTTGCGTCGGAAGGCGACGGAAGGCGAGCGCGACGAGTAGCGTACCGCGCGCCTCGAGAGCTGCGCTATTTTTGCAGCTCGCGCTCGCCGGAGCGGGGGCGGGGCCGGAGCTCAGCTGCGAGCAGCCTCTTCGGCGACCGAAGGGATCGGTGCTTCGCCGGCAGGACTTCCTGCCGCTTCGGGACTGCGGCGTCTCACGACGCGCGACCACCACGTGATGCCGCCCGTGATGAACAGCACGGCAGGCGCGAGCCCGAGCACGACCCACAGCCACTTCACGGGCATGCCATAAGCTCGACCGAAGTGGAGGTTCACGAGCGTTCGCACGACCGCGTCCGGGCGCTCGAAGTCCGAGAGATCGTCGTCGAAATAGTCGACGACCCGCTCGAACGGGTCCGGAAACGAGAAGTACACCGCGGTGATCGCCCAGATGAAGATCAGCGCGAGCAGCCAGATCCCGAGCGTGTTGTGCAGCCGGCGCGCGAAGCGCGCGGACTTTGCCGGCTTACCGGGAAGCAGCGAATGCCCGAGCCGGTTCACGCCGGGCCACCAGACGATCGCGCCGCTGATCGCGAGCATCACGAACAGCAGCGCACCGACGCCGTTGACGGCGCGGCCCGTCGTGCCCGAGAGCAGGTTGTCGTGGAGGTCCACGACCCATTCCATCGCCTCCGTGATCGGCGGATACGTGAGGCCCAAGTCGCGCGCCGTGTACGGATCGAACAACCGTTCGACAACCTC
>Ga0073934_10009132_pt1 | contig 12840 bp, 14 predicted proteins | sample LarsenN4metaG_FD_76834 | JGI IMG/M metagenome (GOLD analysis project Ga0073934, IMG submission 76834) | Hot spring sediment bacterial and archeal communities from British Columbia, Canada, to study Microbial Dark Matter (Phase II) - Larsen... ...
GAGGCCTGCGCCACCAGCGCCTCGGGCGCGATGCGCCACGGCGGGTCGTAGGGCTCGAGCGCCGCGACCAGGCACTCGAACAACTGCTCGGGCATGTCGCCCTCGTCGCACGCGATCCACGCGACCGCGGTGCCTTCGGGCAGCAGCGCGATCTGGCGCGCCAGCGCCGAGGTCTTGCCGAAGCCGGCCGCCGCGCTCACCAGCACCAGCCGGCTGGCCAGCAGCGCCTCGCGCAGCCGCGCTTCGAGCGCGGGCCGTTCGATCAGCCCGCCCGGACGCAGCCGCGGCGGCTGGATCTTGGTGCGCGCGAACGCGGTTCGGACGGGAGCGGAGCGTGCGACGACGGACGACACGGCGCGAATCGTAGCCGCGCGGCGGCCCGTCCGGTGGCGTCGCGCGGCGCGGCGCGCAGCCGGTCGCGAGGCCCGCCGCGCCGCTCCCGCGATCAGGCCGCGGCGACCGGGATCTTGCCGATGCGGGCCTGCCACTCGCGCGGCCCGGTGCGGTGGACGCTGGTGCCGCCGGCGTCGACCGCCACCGTCACCGGCATGTCCTTCACCTCGAACTCGTAGATCGCCTCCATGCCGAGGTCGGCGAAGCCGACCACCTTCGCCGCCTTGATGGCCTTGGCCACGAGGTAGGCCGCGCCGCCGACGGCCATGAGGTAGGCGCTCTTGTGCCGGCGGATCGCCTCGATCGCCACCGGCCCGCGCTCGGCCTTGCCGATCATCGCGATCAGCCCGGTCTGCGCGAGCATCATCTCGGTGAACTTGTCCATCCGCGTGGCGGTGGTCGGGCCCGCGGGGCCGACCACCTCGTCGCGCACCGGGTCCACCGGGCCGACGTAGTAGATGACGCGGTTGCTGAAGTCCACCGGCAGCTTCTCGCCGCGCGCGAGCATGTCCTGGATGCGCTTGTGCGCGGCGTCGCGGCCGGTGAGCATGCGGCCCGACAGCAGCAGGGTGTCGCCGGGCTTCCAGCTCGCGACCTCTTCCTTCGTGAGCCGATCGAGGTCGACGCGGCGGCTCTTGTTGTAGTCGGGCGCCCAATGCACGTCGGGCCACAGGTCGAGGCTCGGCGGCTCGAGGTAGGCCGGCCCCGAGCCGTCGAGCACGAAGTGCGCGTGCCGCGTGGCCGCGCAGTTGGGGATCATCGCCACCGGCTTGCTCGCCGCGTGCGTCGGGTAGGTGGCGATCTTCACGTCGAGCACGGTGGTCAGGCCGCCGAGGCCTTGCGCGCCGATGCCCAGCGCGTTGACCTTCTCGTACAGCTCGATGCGCAGTTCCTCGAGCTTGCTCGACGGCCCGCGCTGCAGCAGATCGTGCATGTCGATGTCGTCCATCAGCGCCTGCTTGGCCAGCAGCATCGCCTTCTCGGCCGTGCCGCCCACGCCGATGCCGAGCATGCCCGGCGGGCACCAGCCCGCCCCCATGGTGGGCACGGTCTCGAGCACCCAGTCCACCAGCGAGTCGCTCGGGTTCATCATCTTGAACTTGCTCTTGTTCTCGCTGCCGCCGCCCTTGGCGGCCACCGTCACGTCGACGGTCGAGCCGGGCACGAGCTCCATGTGGATGACCGCCGGCGTGTTGTCCTTCGTGTTCCGGCGCTCGAACAGCGGGTCGGCGAGCACCGACGCGCGCAGCACGTTGTCCTTGTCGAGGTAGCCGCGGCGCACGCCTTCGTTCACCGCGTCGGCGATCGAGCCGCCGAAGCCCTCCCACTTCACGTCCATGCCGATCTTCAGGAACACGTTGACGATGCCGGTGTCCTGGCAGATCGGGCGCCGGCCTTCGGCGCACATGCGCGAGTTGGTGAGGATCTGCGCGATCGCGTCCTTCGCGGCGGGGCTCTGCTCGCGCTCGTAGGCGCGCGCGAGGTGCGCGATGTAGTCGGCCGGGTGGTAGTAGCTGATGTACTGCAGCGCGGCGGCGACGGACTCGATGAGGTCGGCCTGGCGGATGGTGGTCATGGCGCGTCGGGTGGGCGAGGGAAGTGCGGGCGCGGGTGTGCGGACGCCCCGGCGGGCCGTGCGTCGCAGGCCGCATCGGGGTAACCCGGAGTTTATCGGCCGCGCCTTGCACGAAGCCTGCATGCTGTCCAGAGCGGCGGCGCATAGGACAGTAAGGCCCGAGGGTATCGACCGTGCCGCGCGCGGCCGCATCAAAATCGCGCGCCGACGATGAACCTGCTGTCCTCGATCGTCCTGCTGCCGCTGGTGCTGGGCACGGCGCTCTGCTTCTGGAGCGGCCGGGTCGAGTCGCCCGCGCGGCGGCGCCTCACGGCCTGGCTGGCCGGCGCGGTGACCGCCGCGTCGCTCGCGCTGCTGCTCGTGCAGGCGCCGGCCGTCTTCGCGGGGCAGACCCTGCTCGAGCAGCACCCGTGGGTGCCGGCCATCGGGCTGGACGCGAACTTCCGCCTCGACGGGCTGGCGCTGATGTTCGGGCTGCTGATCACCGGCATCGGCCTGCTCATCGTGCTGTACGCGGCGTACTACCTGCACGCCGAGGACCCCGCGGGCAAGTTCTTCACCCAGCTCATGCTGTTCATGGCGGCGATGCTGGGTATCGTGCTGGCCGACAACCTGCTGCTGCTGGTGGTGTTCTGGGAGCTGACCAGCGTGTCGTCGTTCCTGCTGGTCGGCTACTGGGGCCACAAGGCGGAAGCGAGGGCCGGCGCACGCATGGCGCTGGCGGTCACCGGCGGCGGTGGCCTCGCGATGCTCGCCGGCGTGGTGCTGCTCGGGCAGATCGCCGGCACCTACGACCTGTCGCAGATGCTCGGCCGCGGCGACGAGATCCGCGCACACGCGCTGTACCCGCTGGCGCTGGTGCTCCTGCTGGTGGGCTGCTTCACCAAGAGCGCGCAGCTGCCGTTTCACTTCTGGCTGCCCGAGGCGATGGCCGCGCCGACGCCGGTGTCGGCCTACCTGCACTCGGCCACGATGGTCAAGGCCGGCATCTTCCTGCTCGCGCGGCTGTACCCGGTGATCGGTGGCACGCCGCTGTTCGAGGGCATCGTGGCGACGGCCGGGCTCGCGACGATGGCCTTCGCGGCCTACGCGGCGGTGTTCAAGCACGACCTCAAGGGGCTGCTCGCGTACTCGACCATCAGCCACCTCGGGCTGATCGTGTTCCTGCTCGGGCTGAACTCGCCGCTGTCGGCCGTGGCGGCGGTGTTCCACATCCTCAACCACGCCACCTTCAAGGCCTCGCTGTTCATGACCGCCGGCATCATCGACCACGAGACCGGCACGCGCGACATGCGCCGGCTCGCCGGGCTGATGCGCTTCATGCCCTGGACCGCCACCCTGGCGATGGTGGCCGCCGCGTCGATGGCCGGCGTGCCGCTGGTCAACGGCTTCCTGTCCAAGGAGATGTTCTTCGACGAGGCGGTGCGCGCGCAGCACGGCCTGGCCTGGGGCGTGCTCATCCCGCTGGCGGCCACCTTCGGCGGCATCTGCTCGGTGGCGTACTCGCTGCGCTTCATCCACGACGTGTTCTTCAACGGCGAGCCGAAGGATCTGCCGAACCCGCACCCGCACGAGCCGCCGCTGTTCATGAAGGCGCCGGTGGCGCTGCTGGTGATCGTGTGCGTGGCGGTCGGCGTGCTGCCCGCGCTGACCTTCGGGCCGCTGGTGCACGTGGCCGCGAGCGCGGTGCTCGGCGCGCCGCCGCCCGAGTACGAGCTCGCCCTCTGGCACGGCTTGAACGTGCCGCTGGCGATGAGCGCGGTCGCGCTGGTCGGCGGCGTGGCGATGTACTTCGCGCTGCAGCGCCGCTTCGACCTGCACCTGCACCATCCGCGCGGCTGGACCGGGCGGCTGCTGTTCACGCACGCGATCGACGGCGTCTTCGCGTGGGCCGGGCGCGTGACGGCGCGGCTGGAGAACGGCTCGCTGCAGCGCTACGCGGCGCTGATGGTCGGCAGCGCGATCGTGGCGGCGGCCTGGCCGTTCGTCGTCGGCGGCAGCGACGCGCCGGGCACCGGCGCGCGCGAGCTGCTGCCGGCCGAACCGCTCGCGGTGGTCGTGTGGCTGCTGCTGCTGGCCGCCGGCGCCGCGCTCGTGCTCGGACACCACGACCGCTTCCGCGCGGTGGTGCTGGTGGGCGCCGTCGGGCTGGTCACCTCGCTCGCCTTCGTGGCCTTGTCGGCGCCCGACCTCGCGCTGACGCAGCTGTCGGTCGAGGTGGTCTCGACCGTGCTGCTGCTGATGGGCCTGGCGCTGCTGCCGCCGGCCACGCCGCGCGAGTCGGGCCGCGGCCGCAAGCTGCGCGACGCGCTGCTGGCGCTGGGCGGCGGCGCCGGCATCGGCTGGCTGGCGTGGGTGGTGCTCACGCGCGACCACGACTCGATCGCGTGGTACTTCCTCGAGCAGTCGGTGCCGAAGGGCGGCGGCACCAACGCGGTCAACGTGATCCTCGTCGACTTCCGCGGCTACGACACCTTCGGCGAGATCACCGTGCTCGGCATCGCCGCCGTGGGCGTGCTCGCGCTGCTCGAGGGCTTTCGCGTGCGCCGGCCCGGGACCGACGCCGCCGGCCGCGCGTGGAGCTTCGCGCGCGAGCCGCTGATGCTGCGCATGGCCGCACGCCTGGTGCTGCCGATGGCCCTGGTGGCCACGGTCTACATCTTCTGGCGCGGCCACAACCTGCCGGGCGGTGGCTTCATCGCGGGTCTCGTCACCGCGGTGGCGCTGGTGCTGCAGTACATGGCGATGGGCCAGGCGCGCGCCGAGGCGCTGCTGCGCGGCGGCGCGGGCCGGCGCTTCACGCGCTGGATCGGTGCCGGGCTCGGCATCGCGTGGCTCACCGGCGTGGGCGCGTTCTTCTTCGGCCGCCCCTTCCTGACCAGCGCCTTCGGCCACCCGGTGCTGCCGCTGCTCGGCGAGCTGCCGCTGGCCACCGCCGCGCTGTTCGACCTCGGCGTCTACGTCACCGTGGTCGGCGCGACGATGCTCATGCTGTCGGCGCTCGGCACCGTGAGCAAGGAGGCGAAGGCATGAGTGCGCGTGTGCGCGCGAGCGTGGGGGCCACGGCGAGCGCCGCGGGGCCGTCCCAAGGCGCGAGAGCCCCCTCGGGGGGCAGCGAGTGCGCGCAGCGCGCGAGCGTGGGGGCGGCATGACCAGTCTCGAGTTCCTGCTCGCCAGCGGCATCGGCTGGGTCACGGCGTGCGGCATCTGGCTGCTGCTGCGCGGGCGCACGTTCCCGGTCGTGCTCGGGCTCACCTTGCTCGGCTATGCCGTCAACGTGTTCATCTTCGCGATGGGGCGGCTGTGGAGCGGCGTGCCGCCGATCCTGGCCGGCGGCAGCGCGGTGGCCGACCCGCTGCCGCAGGCGCTGGTGCTGACGGCCATCGTGATCGGCTTCGCGACCACCGGCTTCGTGATCGAGCTGGCGCTGCGCAGCCATCACGAGTCGGGCACCGACCAGGTGGACGGGCGGCCCGAGGCCGCGCGGCGCGACGGCGAGGGCGCAGCGTGAACCACCTGCCCGTGCTGCCGGTGCTGCTGCCGGTGCTGACCGCGGTGCTGCTGCTGCTGATCGGCGACCACGGCGGCGACGCCCGCGGCGGCCACGGCCACCGCAAGCTGCGCTGGGCGCGCGCGCTGTCGGTCGGCTCGGCGCTGGCCGGCCTGCTGATCGCCGCGCGGCTGGTGGCGTTCGCCGACGGCGGCGAGCTGCTCGTCTACCGCCTGGGCGACTGGCCCGCGCCGTTCGGCATCGTGCTCGTGGTCGACCGGCTGTCGGCGCTGCTGCTGCTGCTCACCGCCTGCGTCGCGCTGCCCGTGCTGTGGTATGCCGCGGGCGGCTGGGACGCGCACGGGCGCCACTTCCACGCGCTGTTCCACTTCCAGCTGATGGGCCTGAACGGCGCGTTCGTGACCGGCGACCTGTTCAACCTGTTCGTGTTCTTCGAGGTCCTGCTGATCGCGAGCTACGTGCTGCTGCTGCACGGGCAGGGTCGCGAGCGCTACCGCGCCGGCGTGCACTACGTGGTGCTGAACCTCGCGGCATCGGCGCTGTTCCTGGTGGGCGTCGCGCTGATCTACGCCTTCACGGGCACCCTGAACTTCGCCGACCTCGCGCTGCGCGTGCCGCGCGTGTCGGGTGCCGAGGCCGGCGTGCTGCAGGCCGCGGCGCTGGTGCTGCTGGTGGTGTTCGGCTTCAAGGCCGCGCTGGTGCCGCTGGCGCTGTGGCTGCCGGCCACCTACGCGGCAGCCAGCGCGCCGGTGGCGGCGCTGTTCGCGATCATGACCAAGGTCGGCGTGTACGCGATCGTGCGCGTGCACGGCGTGGTGTTCGGCGACAGCGGCGGCGCGTCGGCGCTCGTCGTGCAGCCGCTGCTGCTGCCGCTGCTGCTGCCGCTGGCGCTGGCCACCTGCGCACTCGGCGTGACCGGCGCGCTGGCCGCGCACTCGCTGCCGCGGCTGGTGGCCTGGCTGACCGTCGCGTCGGTGGGCACCATCCTCGCGGCGATCGGGCTGTTCGGCGTGGCGGCGTGGGGCGCGGCGCTGTACTACCTGGCGCACAGCACCTTGGTCATCGCGGGGCTGTTCCTGCTCGCGGAACTGGTGGCCGCGCAGCGCGGCGACGCGGGCGGGCGCCTCGAGCCCGCATCGCCGGTGGCGCAGCCGGCGCTGCTCGGCACCTTGCTGCTGCTGGCCGCCGCGTCGAACGCCGGGCTGCCGCCGCTGCCCGGCTTCATCGGCAAGCTGATGATCCTCGAGGCATCGTCGTCGCATCCGTGGGCGGCCGCGGTGTGGAGCGTCGTGCTGCTGGCGGGCTTCTTCACGCTGGTGGGCCTGGCGCGCGCCGGCAGCATCCTGTTCTGGCACACGCGCGCCGACGCGCCGGGCAGCGCGTCGGGCGCGAGTCCCCGCCTGGTGGCCGCCACCGTCGCGCTGCTCGGCGCCGGCGTGGCGATGAGCGTGTTCGCCGCGCCGCTGCAGCGCTACACGCTCGACGCGGCGCGGCAGCTCGGCGACCGCGCGGCCTACGCGCGCGCCGTGCTGCCCGAGACCGGCGGCGAGCGCGCCGTCACCACGCGGCCGTACCGTGTGACGCCGCCCCGGACACCACCACCGACGCCGCAGGAGGTGCCGCGATGAACCCGGTCCGCGACGCGGGGCCTGCGCGCTCCGGCTGGCTGCCGCACCCGGTGCTGTCGGCGCTGCTCGCGGTCGCGTGGCTCATGCTGCAGCAAAGCCTCGCGCTGCCGCAGCTCGTCGCGGCCGCCGTGATCGGCGTGGTGGTGCCGCGGCTCGTGCACGGCTTCCTCGGGCCGGCCAGCGGGGCGCGCCGGCCTGCCGTCGCGCTGCGCCTGGCGGCCGTGGTGCTGTGGGACATCGTGCTGTCCAACTTCACGGTCGCGCGCATCGTGCTGACGCCGGGCGCGGGCCCGCACCCGGCGTGGGTGCGCGTGCCGCTGGCGCTGCGCCACCCGCGCGCCGTCACCTTGCTCGCGACCATCATCACCACCACGCCGGGCACCGTGTCGTGCGTGGTCGACGACGAGCGCCACGAGATCCTGGTCCACGCGCTGGACTGCGACGACCCGGCGGCGCTCGCCGCGCAGATCCGCGAGCGCTACGAGCAGCCGCTGAAGGAGATCTTCGAATGAACGTGCTCGACGCGGCACTCGACTTCGCCTTCGGCGCCGTGGCGCTGGCGATCGCGCTCACCGCGTGGCGGCTGCTGCGCGGCCCGACGCCGGCCGACCGCGTGCTGGCGATCGACACGCTGTACATCAACGCGGTGGCGCTGGTGGTGCTGCTGGGCATCCGGCTCGGCACCGACCTGCTGTTCGAGGCCGCGCTGATCGTCGCGATGCTCGGCTTCATCTCCACGGTGGCGCTGGCGCGCTACCTGAGCCGCGGCGACGCCGTCGAGTGAGGACGCCGCGATGAGCACCTTGCCGCTGTGGGCCGAGTGGAGCGTCGCCGCGCTGCTGGTGCTGGGCGGCGTGTTCACCGTCGTCGGCGCGATCGGCCTCGTGCGCTTCGACGACTTCTTCATGCGCTTGCACGCGCCGACCAAGGCCACCACGCTCGGGGTCGGCGGCGTGCTCCTCGCCAGTCTGGCGATGAGCTGGATGCGCGGCGACTTCGGCGTCGAGGAACTGCTGATCACCCTGTTCCTGTTCGTCACCGCGCCGGTCTCGGCCAACCTGATGGCGCAGGCCGCGCTGCACCTGCGCGTGCGCTCGAAGGCGCCGCTGCCGGACGACGTGCCGCGCGACTGAGCGCGATTGCGCCCATTGCGGCATCGGGATCCGGCCGAGGCGCTCGCGCAGCGGCGGCGATGCGCGTAAGGTGCGCATCGGGTACGGCGTCGCGGCGCTTCGCGCCGCCGACCGGGCCTCGCAGGAGTGGGCGCATGTTCGCGCGTATCGTTGCCGCGCTGGTCGGTCTGCTGGCGGCGCTCGCCGTCGCCACGGCGGCTGCCGCCCCGGCGCCGCTGCTGCGGCTGCAGGAAGCCATCGGTCCGGCCAGCGCCGACCTGCTGGTGCGCACGCTGCGGAAGGCGGCGGCGTCCGGCGCGCCGCTGGTGGTGGTCGAACTCGACACGCCCGGCGGACTCGATACCTCGATGCGGCAGATCATCCAGGCCATGCTCGCGTCGCCCGTGCCGGTGGTCGTGTACGTGAGCCCCGAGGGCGCGCGCGCCGCCAGCGCCGGCACGTACATCCTCTACGCCGCGCACGTGGCCGCGATGGCGCCGGCCACCACGCTCGGGGCGGCCACGCCGGTGGCCATCGGCATGCCCGGCACCGAGCGGCGCCCGCCGTCGCGCGAGACGCCGGCGTCGGCGCCGGCCGACGGCGCGACGGGCCCGCCCGATGCGATGACCGCCAAGCAGGTGAACGACGCCGCCGCGTTCATTCGCGGCCTCGCGCAGCAGCGCGGTCGCAACGCCGCGTGGGCCGAACGCGCCGTGCGCGAGGCGGTGTCGCTCACGGCCGACGAGGCGCTGCGCGACAACGTGATCGACGTCGTGGCGCACGACGTGCCGGAGCTGCTGCGCAAGATCGACGGGCGCACCGTGCGGCTGCACGCCGGCGAGACGGTGCTGGCCACGCGCGGGCTGGCCACCGTGGAGGTCGTGCCCGACTGGCGCCAGCGCCTGCTGTCGGTCATCGCCAACCCGAGCTTCGCGCTGGTGCTGCTGATGATCGGCCTCTACGGGCTGATGTTCGAGTTCTCGTCGCCCGGCTTCGGCGTCGCCGGCACGGTCGGTGCCATCTGCCTGCTGCTGGCGCTGTTCGCACTGCAGCTGCTGCCGACCAACTACGCCGGGCTGGCGCTCATCCTGCTCGGCATGGCGCTGCTGGCGGCGGAGCACTTCACGCCGACCTTCGGCGTGCTCGGCGTCGGCGGCATCGTCGCGTTCGTGGCGGGCGGCATCCTGCTGTTCGACCGCGACGTGCCGGGCATGGGCGTGCCGCTGCCGCTCGTGTTCGGCCTGGCGGCGACATCGGCGCTGCTGGTCGCGCTGGGCGGCGGCATGGCGCTGCGTGCACGGCGCAGCCCCGTGGTCAGCGGCCGCGAGGAGATGATCGGCGCGCGCGGCGAGGTGCTGCCGGGGCCGGGGCCGGAGCTGTGGGTGCAGGTGCACGGCGAGCGCTGGCAGGCGCGTGCCGACGCGCCGCTGGTCCCCGGCCAGACCGTGCGCGTGCAGGCGGTCGACGGCCTGGTGCTGCAGGTGCAACCCGAGTCCGCCGATGCAGGCGGGAAAGGCGAACCGAGATGATGCTCGACTTCAACATCGGCCTGGGCGGCGTGCTCGTGCCGCTGCTGCTCGTGCTGCTGGCCGCGTCGCTGCGCATCCTGCGCGAGTACGAACGCGGCGTCGTGTTCCAGCTCGGGCGCTTCTGGAAGGTCAAGGGTCCGGGTCTCGTGGTGGTGGTGCCCGGCATCCAGCAGATGGTGCGCGTCGATCTGCGCGTGGTGACCATGGACGTCCCGGCGCAGGACGTGATCTCGCGCGACAACGTGTCGGTCAAGGTCAACGCGGTGGTGTTCTTCCGCGTGGTCGACCCGCAGAAGGCGATCATCCAGGTCGAGGACTACCTCACCGCGACCGGCCAGCTCGCGCAGACCACGTTGCGCGTGGTGCTCGGCAAGCACGAGCTCGACGAGATGCTCGCCGAGCGCGAGCGGCTCAATGTCGACGTGCAGCGCATCCTCGACGCGCAGACCGACGCGTGGGGCATCAAGGTCACCAACGTCGAGATCAAGCACATCGACCTCAACGAGTCGATGGTGCGCGCGATCGCCCGGCAGGCCGAGGCCGAACGCGAGCGGCGGGCCAAGATCATCCATGCGGACGGCGAGAAGCAGGCGGCGGCGGCACTGCTGGAGGCGGCGCAGATGCTGGCGCGGCAGCCCGAGGCGATGCAGCTGCGCTACCTGCAGACCATGACGCAGGTGGCCGGCGACCGTGCATCGACGGTGGTGCTGCCGCTGCCGATGGATCTCATCGGTCCGCTGCTGGCCCGCGCGCGCGGCGACAATGGCGGCGCATGATCGACCGCGTCCGCCGCCTGCTGCCGAGCCCCGAAGCCGTCCGCGCCAACCGCTGGCTGCGCTGGCTCGGGCCGGCGCTGCACCATCCGCGGCTGTGGCATGTCAGCCGGCGCGGCATCGCGCTGGGCATGGCGCTCGGCGTGTTCTTCGGGCTGCTGATCCCGATCGCGCAGATTCCGTTCGCGGCGGCGGCCGCGGTGGCGTTGCGCGCCAACGTGCCGACCGCCGTGGCGAGCACGCTGGTCACCAACCCGGTGACCTTCGGGCCGGTCTACTACGCGGCCTGGCGCATCGGCAAGGCGGTCCTCGGCGAGCCGGTCGCCGAAGGCGACGCACCGCCGGCCCCAGACGTGGCGGGCGCCCCGGCCGACGAAGGGTGGTTCGCCGGCGTGCGGCGCGCGCTGGCCGGCGTGGGCAAGCCGCTCGTGCTGGGGCTCGCGATCATGGCCTCGGCGGTCGGCCTGGCGACCTACCTGCTCGTGTCGTGGATCTGGTGGCTGCGCGTGCGCTGGAAGCGCCGCCGGCGCACGCGCGAGGCGGTCTGAGCGGCGGTGCCGACGCTTGCATCTTCCGTGGTCGTCGGTCTTCCGGTGCCCGCGATCGTGTTCCTCGGCGACCGCGATGCCACCGTGCCTCCGCGCAATGCCGACCGCCTCGTCGAGGCGGCGCTGCAAGGCACAGGCGCCGTGCCGCAGCGATCCGGTCGCGGGCCGGCGCTACCACCCGCACGCTCTGGAGGTCCGGTGGCGACGAGGTCAGGGTCGAGCAGTGGCTGGCGCACGGCGCGGGCCACGCTGGGTGCGGCGGGCGCCCGGCCGGCAGTCACACCGATGCAGGCGGCCCCGAGCCAGAGCCGAGATGCTGCGCTTCTGCCTCAGCCGCCGCCGCGCGACGGGCGGCCGAGGGCCTCATGACGTCCTTGGGGCGTCGACGAACTCGATCGCTTTGCTCGCGACGTGGCGCCGGAAGTCGAACAGCGGCATCGATGCCGAGCCGCGCGAATTGCCGTCGCGCCAGCTGATCGTCACGTCGCTCGAGGTCTCTTCCACCTCGCAAGGGCCGGTGCGTATCGCGACGCTCGGGCCGTCGCCGCCGCGGTACTCCACGAGGCCGACGATGCGTGCAAGGCTGATCATGCGCGAATCATCGGCAGCCCTGCGGCGGCGATCTGTTCGGCAGCACACTGACACGCCAGGCACATCGGCCGATGCTTCCTCTCGGACTTGGAAGGAAGCGCCATGAACAGCCCCGTGCAACACCCCCTGGCCGACAAGGCCGAAGCGCTGGTCGACTCGGCCGCGCAATCGACCGGACGTGCCCTCGACAGCGCCGAGCGCGCCGCGCGGCAATCGCTCGGCTCGCTGGCCGGTGGCGTCGAGAGCGCACGCCAGCTCGCCGGCCCGGCGCTGCACGATCTCGCCGCGAGCGCCGAGAATCTCGCGCGCAGCAGCGCCCACGCGGTGCGCGAGCGCGCGCTGCGCGCGCGCGACACGAGCGCGGATTTCGTGCGCGAGCATCCGATGCAGGCGCTGATGATCGCCGCCGGCGTGGGCGCAGCGCTCGTGCTGCTCGGCCGCTTCGTCTCCACCCGAGGGGGGCATCCCGGACCGTACCGCTGAACGGGCAATCGCCATGCCCGCCGTGCATCCGCTGTTGCGCCTCGTCGTCGAACGGCCGCACCTGCTTGCCGAGCATGTCTCGGCGTACGCGGTCGTGTTCGCCGAAGAGAGTGCGATGGCAGCTTCACGGTGGCGCCGCCGGCTCCTGTGGCAGCTGATCGCCGGCGCCTGCGCCGCGGTGGCCCTGACCCTGGCAGGCGTGGCCGCGATGCTCTGGGTGGCCGTGCCGCTGGCCCTGGCCGAGGCCGCCTGGGTGTTCGTCGCCATGCCGGCGCTGGCCCTGCTGGCCAGTGTCGCCGCTGCTGTCGTGGCCCTTCGCGCCGGTGCCGGAGCGTCGTTTGCCACGCTGCGCCGGCACGTGGCGGCCGATCTTGCGCTGATCCGCGAGTCGCGGCCGACGCACGCGCCGTGAACGAGCACGCTGCCGGCCTCGCTGCCGCCGACGCGCGCCTGGTTGCGTCGCGCGCTGCGATGGCACAAGTCCTCCCGGCCGGTGACGCCGCGCCCGGGGCTCCGGCCCGCTCCATCGGCGCACACGTGCTCGACGCGGTCGAGGCCGATGCCCTGCACCATCCGGTGCGCGCCGGCTGGCAGCTCGCCGAACTCGCGGCTCGCGATCGATGGGCGCCGCTGGTGCACGAGCATCCCTGGCGGCTCGTCGGCGCCGGGGTGCTGGCCGGGGCGGTGCTCGCTGCC
>Ga0073934_10009133_pt1 | contig 12840 bp, 7 predicted proteins | sample LarsenN4metaG_FD_76834 | JGI IMG/M metagenome (GOLD analysis project Ga0073934, IMG submission 76834) | Hot spring sediment bacterial and archeal communities from British Columbia, Canada, to study Microbial Dark Matter (Phase II) - Larsen... ...
CCGACTGCCGCTCCCAGAGGGCCGCCACTCGATACATGTGCTCGATCTGCCCGTGGATGTCGCCCACGATCAGTGCGTGCATTCGACGCCCCCGCTCAGATCCGCACCAAGACCTCTACGTTAGCCCCACGGCCCGGACAGATCCGCGCGCACGGCTCGGGCGCGTGCGTCACCGGGCCGGCTCTCCCGCGGCTCTGCCTGCCACGGCGCACGCGAGCGACGATGGTGCCGGCCACGCCGAGATCGCCCTGAAGTACCACGCGATCCCCGCCCGCCATTCGCTCCACCGAGCGGCCGCTGGCCGGTGTAGTGTACCCCTCCGGCAGGCGGAGGTGGCGGGCGCGGCGAACTACGGGGTATCGCCCAGCGAAGGAGGTGCCGCATGGCAGAGGCCCCTGCGCGCCTGAATGACGGCTCCGCGAACCCGCCCCGCCTGCGCGTCCAGCACTCCCTCTGGTCACTGCGCCGCCTGCCCATGAACGCCGAGAGGGAATGGACGCTGGACCAGAAGTTCGCGCGGGTGAAGGCCGCCGGATTCGACGCGGTGGAGTGCTGGCTCACAGACGACAACGAGCTGGAGCACAGACAGGCGCTGGACCGGCATGGCCTCCGGCTAGTCCTGGGACACAGGCCCTTCACACTCGGGGACGTGCGCGCCACCGTGGAGAGGGCCGTGAGGCTGGGGGCCGACTTCGTCTTCGCCCAGCCCGCCGATGCCTTCACGCCGCTGGAACAGGTGGCCGCCCTGGTGCGCGATGGGCGCGCCCTGGCGGCCGACCGTGGGCTGCCGCTCTTCGTGGAGACCCACCGGAACAACTTCACCGAGAACCTGCCCCAGACGCTGGCCCTCGTGGAAGCGGTCCCCGACATCCGGTTTACCGCCGACCTGTCCCACTTCGTCGTTGTGGGCGAGTTCTATGGCTGGGAGGAGGAGCGCGCCGCCGAGCGCTTGGCGCCGGTGTTGGAGCGGACCTCGCACATCCACGGCCGAATCTCCAACGGCGAGCAGGTGCAGGTGGACGTGGGGGACGGCTCCGGCCAGACAGCCCAGTTCTTCGTCGAGCTCTGGGCGGGCGCCATGCGTCACTGGCTGCGCGGGGCGGCGCCCGGCGACGTGCTGCCCTTTGCCTCGGAACTTGGCCCGCCGCGCTACGCAATCACCCTGCCGGACGGCCGGGAGTTCAGCGACCGGTGGGAGCAGAGCCTGGTGATGAAGCGCCTCGCGGAGCAGGCCTGGCGGAAGGCCCGGGAGCCCGCCTGACCGCCATCGCGGCATGGGTGGACCGCCTCGGCTGCCGTGCGCCGGACAGGAGGAAGGGCGGTCACGCCTCAGCCCCCTCCTCAAGAGCAGCTGGTCCCGAGAGGGCCGGGGATCTTTGTCCCCCGGGCGGCCACACAGCGCGTCCCGATGCCCGCGCCCGACGTCCACCGCCCTGATGGTGCCGAAGCCGTCGGTCGTGCGCCGCCGAAGAGCCGGCCCCTACAGCTCCCAGCCAGCGCGATAGGGCTCCCGAAGCAGCGCGTCCGCCTCCGGACAGCCCCGCGCCCTCATCGTCGCGGGATCGTACTCGATCTCGCGCCCCAGCCGGAACGCGACGTTGCCCAGGAGCACCGCCTCCGTGAGAGGACCCGAATAGTCGAAGCTGGAACCCGTCTTGCCGTCGCCCTTGCACGCGTCCACCCACTGCTGGTAGTGGCTCTTTGGGCGGGGCAGATAGGGGTCCGGCCCCTTGAACCCCTCGAACTGGTCCACGGGAAGAAGGAGCGGCTCCTGGGCATGCTCCAGCAACAGCCTGCCCTTTTCGCCTATGAAGATCGAGCCGTTGAACTCCCTGCCCAGGCGGCGCCCGCCGGCGGTCTCGGGGGAGGGCTGCTTCCCGCCGTCGTACCAGACCATCTTCACCGCCGGCAGGCTGCCCCGCCGCGGAAACTGGTAGGTGATGACGGACCACTTCGGCGCACTGTAGCGGCTCAGCGGCTCCCCTTCCGCAACGACCGACGTGGGATAGCGGAGCTTCAGCGCCCAAAACGCCACGTCCATGAGGTGGCAGGCCATGTCGCCCAGCGCGCCCGTGCCGAAGTCCCACCACCCGCGCCAGACGAAGGGCAGATAAGCGGAGTGGTAGGGCCGATGCTCCCTTGGACCCAGCCACAGGTCCCAGGCCAGGGTGGCCGGCACGGGCTGGCTTCCGGGCAGCTCCGTCATGCCCTGGGGCCAGATCGGCCGGTCCGTGACCACGTGGACCTCACGCACCGGGCCGATGGCGCCGGACTGGAGCAGCTCCACGGCGCGGATGTTGCTGGGGAAGGCGTGGCCCTGCGTGCCCATCTGGGTGACGACCTTGTGCTTGCGTGCCACGTCCATAAGCACGCGGGCCTCGTAGACCGAGTGCGTCAGCGGCTTCTGACAGTAGACGTGCTTGCCAAGCTTCATCGCCATGACGGCTGCGGGAGCATGGGTGTGGTCCGGCGTGCTGACGGTGACGGCGTCGATCTCCTTCACCTGCTCCAGCATTTGCCGGAAGTCCGTGAAGACCCGGGCCTTCGGAAAGGCCTTGAAGGTGTCGGCGGCCCGGGCCTGGTCCACATCGCAGAGGGCCACGACGTCCACTGTGGGGTCGCTGGCCACCTGCTGGATGTCGCTGCCGCCCTGTCCGCCAGCGCCGATGGCGGCCACGCTCAGCCGCTCATTGGCCGAGCGGGAGGCGCGCGCCTTTCCTTCGGTCCAGATGCCGCCCAGGGCGGCAAGTCCGCCAGCCAGCCCGGCGCGGCGCATGAGTTCACGGCGCGTGATGTTGGATTCCATGGTGCGGTCCTCCCAGTAGTGGGGGCGTGATCAGGAGTGTGCGGCCCACAGCGCCTTTCCGCGCACCGGGCTCCCCACACGGCTATTCTACCTTCCCACCAGCCGTCCACTGCCGCAGCCGCCAGCACCTGGCTGGTTGCCGCACGCGCGGGACCGTGCTAGAATAGGGCGGCAGAGGGTCGGGTGGCCGCTCCCGCACCGGCGGGAGAGGAAAGTCCGGGCTCCACAGGGCACGATGCCGGATAACGTCCGGGCGGGGCGACCCGACGGAAAGTGGCACAGAAAAGACACAGCCCCGCAGCGTCCAGCGACGCGGCGGGGCGAAGGTGAAAAGGTGCGGTAAGAGCGCACCGGCGGGCGGGAGACCGTCCGGCCTGTCAAACCCCATCGGGAGCAAGACTCAGCAGGAGGGGATGATGCGGCCCGCGGACCCTCCGGGTGGAGTCGCTGGAGGCCGCGAGCAATCGCGGCCCTAGAGAGATGGCCACACAAAGACAGAACCCGGCTTACAGACCCTCTGCACTCCTCCGCAGCCTCATGTCTCACGACGACGGAGCGAGGCGGCCCCTCGCGGCCGCCCTGCGCTCCGCTCACGCATGATGCGGCTGGCATGGCGGCCCAGCCGGTCCCGACCCCGAATGGCTCAGCCGCTCGACCACTCTAGTCCGACGCCCCGAGCGGAAGCGGCCGTGCGCGGGGCGTCCGGCGAGGCCGTCTGGTCCCTGGCCCTCCACCTGCTGGAAACCCTCCCGTGCGGGCGCATTCTGGATGCGGGATGCGGCGCCGGATTCCTGGCGGCCCGGCTCGCGGAGCGGGGCCATGACGTGTTGGGTGCCGACCTGGTGGACCAGTGGCGGTTTCCGAACCTGCCCTTCCAGCAGGTGGACCTGGACCAACCGCTTCCGTTCCTGAGCGGCTCCTTTGACGCCGTGGCATGCGTGGAAGCCCTGGGATACGTGGAGAGCCCGCCAGCCGTTCTGCGCGAGTTCCACCGCGTACTGCGCCCCGGCGGCTGGATCGTGGTCACGATCCCCAACATCCTGAGCCTTCCCTCCCGCATCCGCTTCCTGCTCAACGGCACCTACCGCTGGTTCCCACACGCTGCTCCCAGCAACTTGAGCCGAACCGCGCTGGCCGACGTCCACCGCGACCCGCTGCGCTATACCACCGCCTGCTTCCTGCTCGAGCGGGCGGGATTCGCGGTGGAACGCGTGCAGTTCGGAGGCCTGCGCACTGGCGTCGCCGCGGTCCCGATCGGTCTGGTGCTCCAGGCGCTGACCACGCTCCATAACGCCGTCCGGCGCAGCCGGGGAGGCGCCACGCCCCGGGCCGTCAATTCCGTTGCAGCGCTCCGGAGCACCCATGTGGGCATCCTCGCAAGGCGCGCGCATGGAGCCGCAGGCGGGACGCGGAACGGCGGCATCACCGTGCCTGCTGGGGCGCCAGGAGCGTACCCCTTCTGACGGCCAGCAGGGCCGAACCATGCCTCGGCACACCCTCCGCGGTGGCCGCGCCCCGATCGTTGTGCCGCGGCAGCCCTCCGTGGGCGCAGGGTCCGTGCGGCGGACACAGGAGACGGCCCAACTGTCCCCTGGGTGCGGGATCGCCGCTGAACCCCGCGCCGCTCCGGCGCAACCAATCCGCCGAGGGCCGGACAGCGTGGCGTGCGCGGCCCATCCTATGAGGAGGTAACCCCGTGCCTTCAAGAGCCGCTCTCGTGCTCGTCATCCTGTGCTGTGCGGCCGCCCTGACCGCCCGGCCGCTTCGCCATGGGCCGCCAGCTCGCGGCGTGCTCCCGGGCGCCGCCGCGCCTGGCCGGCTCGAGGTCCTGCGCGATGGAAGACCCGCCGGACTCTGCCCCCTGAGGCACACCGCCGTGGCGGCCGACATTGCAGCGGACGCCGCCCGCGTCACCGTCACGCAGGAGTTCGGCAACCCGGCCTCTGATCCGATCGAGGCTGTCTACACCTTCCCGCTCCCCGAGGACGCAGCCGTGGACGACATGACGATGCGGATCGGCTCCCGCGTGATCCAGGGCGAGATCCGCCGGCGCGAGGAAGCCCGGGCCGTGTACGAGGCGGCGAAGGCCGCCGGACAGGCCGCCGCACTCCTGGACCAGGAGCGCCCGAACGTCTTTACGCAGTCCGTCGCCAACATTCTGCCGGGACAGCGCATCACCGTTGCCATCAGCTATGTGGCGCCCATCCGACAGGAGGAGGGCGTCTCCACGTTCGTATTCCCCATGGTGGTGGGCCCGCGCTTCGTCGCCGGCAACCAACGTCCGGGCACGCTTCCGCCGGACCACGACCCGGGCACCGCCCCGGTGACGACGGATCGCGGCCGCATAGCGCCCCCCGTCGCGCCTTGGGGCATGCGCGCCGGCCACGACATCTCCATCCGGGTGCGGCTGGACGCCGGAATGCCCATCCAGAGCCTGGACACGCCCCTGCACCAGGTCGTTGTGCGCCGCCCAGACCCCACCCGAGCCTTGGTCCGCCTGCAGAACAGGAACGAGATCCCCAACCGGGACTTCGTTCTGCGGTGGACGTGCGCCGGCGCGGTCCTGCAGGAGGGTCTTCTGGTCCACGCGCCGCGCGGGGGCGAGGGCTGGTTCACCCTGGTGCTTCAGCCGCCGGCGGCGCCCCCGGCGGAGCAGGTGAGCCCCCGGGAGCTGGTGTTCGTCATTGACCAGACCGGCTCCCAGCAGGGCTGGCCCATCGCCCGGGCCAAGGACACCATGCGCCTCTGCCTCCGGGCGCTTCGTCCCGGCGACACCTTCCAGCTGCTGGCCTTCAACACGAGGGTCTACCCCTGCTTTGAGCGGGCGGTGCCGCCCACGCCGGACAATCTCCGTAAGGCCCTGGAGTTCCTGGAGCCGCTGGAGGGCAACGGGGGCACCGACATCCTCCAGGCCCTGGACCACGCGCTCCGCATGCCGGACGACCCGGACCGCCTGCGCATCGTCTGCTATATGACCGACGGCTACGTGGGCAATGACATGCAGATCCTGGCCCACATCGCCAAGAACCGGGGCCGGGCACGCATCTTCCCCTTCGGCATCGGAAACTCCGTGAACCGCTTCCTCATCGAGGGGATGGCGCGCGAAGGCCGCGGCGCCGCGGAGTACGTCGCCGTGGACACCGCCGGAAGCGGGGCCGTCATGGGCACCCAGGGCAAGGCGCCCGCCTCCCCGCGCGCCCTGGAGGCCGCCGCGCGATTCCAGCGGCGCATCGACAGCCCGCTCCTGGTCGATCCCCAGATCGACTTCGGCGGCTTGCCCGTCGCGGACGTCTACCCCCGGCACCTGCCCGATGTCTTCACCTCCGCTCCCATCGTCGTCAGGGGCCGCTACACGCATCCGGGTTCCGGCACCGTGACGATTCGGGGGCTCGTGCGCGGCCGCCCCTGGAGCCGCACAGTTCCTGTCACCCTGCCCGCCGTGCACAAGGAGGGCAGTGCCATCGCCACGCTCTGGGCCCGCGCGCACATCGAGGACCTCCAAAGCCAGGACTGGATGGGCGCGCAGACCGGCTCCCCCAAGCCGCACATCAAGGAGCAGATCGTGCGCACGGCCCTGGCGCACCGCCTGATGACCCAGCACACCTCCTTCGTGGCGGTGGAGCAGCGGGTGGTCAACATCGCCGGCACGACCCGTCGAGTGGAGGTGCCCGGGGAGATGCCTCATGGCGTCTCCCACGACGGAATCTTCGGCCGGGAGGAGGGTCCGCCGCAGCAGCTTCCGGGCCTTGGCCGCGGTGGTCTCATTCAACTGGGCGTCCTGTCCAACGCCTTCGTCGCGGCCCAGGCGGCGAAGACTCCTTCTCGAACGCCGGGAGCGGGCGGCGGTGCCGGGGGCCTGGGCGGCGGAGCGCTCGCCGGGCAGGCGGCCCCTCAGGCCGCTGGCCAGCCCGGTGCGAACGCACCCGTCCGCGGGAAAGCCGGCCTCCCGCTGCGGGCTGTGCGGGAGTCGCTCGCCGACGCAACGGGCCAGCAGAGGGGTGCTGTGGTTCCGGGGGTCTGGGCCCTGGCCCGTGGCCGCACGGACCGCCTGGCAGCGGCGGCAGCGCTCAAGCCCGAGGAAAGGGCCGCCCTTCTGCTGCGGCACAAGCTTGATCCCCGCGTGAGGCAGGCAGCGGAGGCCGCCCACAAGTCCCGCGCCCCGTCGCGCAGGCTGGTGGTGCAGGTCTGGATCAACAGCCTCCCGAACGACGGTATGAGGGGCCTCAAGGCGGCGGGGTTTGAACCGGCTGCGGACCTGATCCCCGGGCGGCTGATCCTGGGGAGGGTGCGGGCGGACCGTGTCCGGGCCCTGCTGGAGCTGCCCTTCGTGCGCCTCGTGGAGAAGCCCCGCCTGGGCTGAAACCGGAAAGGGACGTGTGCGGTCTGGGGCAGGCGGCGGTCGTCCTCTTGCCGCCAGGCCGCAAACGGTCCTACCATCTGAGCAGCTCGCCGTCGCCCGCAGCCAGCTCCAGCACAGCCTTCAGCGCGCCGTCGAGCGTGGACTCCGTCCGGATTCTGCTCCAGCGGCCGGTCCTTCGGTCCAAGCGCTCCACTGTGCGGCCCGCCGTGGCGCAATGGAGTTCGGTCCGGGTGGGCGCGCGGTAGTTGCGATTCACGCACAGCACGTAGAGATGCGTGTCCGCCCGCCACAGGCCCACGCTCACGTCACCCGGGCCGGGCACCTCCACAGGAGTCCCTTCCTCCCTTCCGGGACTGCCGGGCGCGGGGGTGCCCGCGTGAAACACCGTGGCGTGCACGCCGCGCACCAGGTGCCGCCCAACTGCCCGGAGGTCGGCGTTCACCCGCTTCACGACTTCATACTGAGGCGTGGGCGTGCCGTCCCGTGCAATGATGGCCGGACCCCACTGGAACGCCGGGTCGTCGGGCGTCCAGTAGGTGAAGTACATCACTCCCTGTCCGCCGTGCGCCAGCGTGTGGAACGCCTGCCAGCGCAGCTCCCCCTCGGTCACAGGCCGATAGCCGCCATGGGGCACCAGCTGGATGATCTGCCAGAAGGGGATTGCCGCCCGCTGAGCGTGGGTTCGAATCGCGGTCAGATTGGAGAAGTACTCCGGGCGGTCCCTCTCCTTCAGAAAGGGATAGTGGTCGTAGCTGAGCACGAAGGGCTTCACCTGGCGCAGGAACTCCGTCACGTGCTCGGCATAGGTGGCCGTGCCCAGGTACCGGGGCCCCGCGTAGTTCGGCCAGATGTTCAGGTAGGCGGGGTGCGCGGGGTCCTTCTCACGCAGATAGGACACCACCTCTCCCAGACCGGCGAACATGCTTGCCGGGGCCTCGTCCCACACGAAGTAGCCGGCGAAGGCCGGGTGCCTGGAGTAGTCGGCCACCACTGCGTCCAACCGCTGGCGGGCGTCCGGCTCCCCGGTGATCCGATTCGGGATCCGCTCGTCCTGCAGGAACGCCTTCAGCCCGGCTGCCCGCGCCGTGTCCAGGATGCGCAGGTTGCGCTCCCGGGTGGAAGCTCCCTCGCACGGCGGCATGAGCCAGTTGAACCCCGCTTCGGCGATTCTGCGGTACTGCTCCACGTTGATGTGCGGGTCCGGCGGACCGCACCAGAAGCTGATTGGCAGCTCCCTGGGTGCCCACTCCGCGGAAGGCGAGAAGCCGCCTCCCAGCACCGCCGCGGCCGCCGCCGCCAGCACCAGCCTCATGCCTCCGCCCTCCCGTGCATTCCGGCGCTCGCCTGCCGCGCCATCCGCGCGGCGGATTCCGCCACATCCAGGCCCGCCACCGCCAGCCACACGCCCCATCCCACCGTGGCAAGATAGAGTCCGTGTTCGCCGATGGGCATGCGTGCCAAGGGCGCCAAAGCGGCCAGCACCCAGAGGTACGCCCACGTCTGATCCCTGTCGCGCCGCGCCACATGCCGCAGGGCCAGCAGGCCGAACAGGCCGACGTGCGCCGCTTCGGCCCAGACTTCCGGCATCAGCAGCCGGAACAAGAGGTCGGTCACAGGGATTCCCAGGAGTGTCGCGCTGGCAACCGTCCCAGCCGCCCCCAGCGCCGCGGCCACCAGGGCGCCCAATCGCCTTCCGGCCATCCCCAGGACCACGCCGGCAATCACAAGAACAAGGGAGAGCGGTAGGAGGTCCAAGTTCGCCGCGGCCCGCGCCGGAGGGCCGACCGCCAGCAGCAACAGGCGATGGTGCCACGCGCCATTCGTGCTGTAGTGGTAGCCCATGCCGCCCAGCGCCCACAACCGGAACAGCAGCGCGGCGGCGGCGAGGGCGAAGAACGCTGCCACCCAGCGCCGGTCCACCCCAAGGCGGCCCAGGCGCCATGCGGTCAGCGCAGCCAGGACAGGCGTCACGTAGGCCATCTCCTTGAAGGTGAGTGCCATCACGAAGAGGGACAGGGAGGCCACAAGGAGCCTGCGGCTGCCCAGGCGCAGTGCCCGGGCGAAACACCAGAGCGAGCCCGCCACCGACGCGGCGCACCAGAGGTCGCAACTGTCCTTCCAGGCGGGAAATGCCGACTCGATATTCCCCAGCCCGAATCCCCGGGGCGCCGCCAATGCGAAGAGGCCCGCCGCCAGCGCTCCCCGGGCGCGCCCCATCACCTCCACCAGCAGGCCAAGAACCAGGCTGACTGTCAGCAAATGGGACAGCAGATGAACGAGCGTGAACCACCGAAGGCCGTCGGGACCGAACGCCCGGTACTCCCACCAGAAGAAGAGGGAGGTCAGAGGCCGGTAGTAGGGAATGCGCTCATAGCACCAGGGACCTGCCCACCACTTCAGGGTCTGGCCGAACGACTCCTGCCTGGCCACCGCGCCCGTCAGCCAGTCGCAGTCCAGATCGACCTTAATGCTGGCCGGTCCCGCGCAGACGATCCAGGGCAGGGTCGACCGGGCGCTCCAGAGGCCGCACGCGATCACCGCCGCGCAGACCAGCACCCAGGGGACCGTCCACTGCGTCCGGGCGCGGGCCCCGGCGCGTTGCACAGGGGCCGCTGACTCGCAGGCTGCGGGCATCATGGCATGCGGAGCGCGCCCCGCCGCGCCCAGGGCGGCCGCGGGCGGTCCGGCCATCCCATCCGGGGTTGCCCGGTCCGGTCAGTCAGCCTCGCACTCGGCCAGGATGCGGCGGTAGGCGGCCCGGGCGTGGTCGTAGGCGCGCACCGCGTCGTCCATCTCATCGGCGTCGATCTTGCTCCGCTTCTGGGACCAGCACTGCTCCACGCTCTTGAGGCACCACTCGGCGCTGCGCCGGCTGGCGCGCACGGGCCTGCCGCCCACCAGCACAAACACCGGATTCGTGTGGGACGATGGCAGGATCCGCAACGCCACCCAACTGCTCCGCTCGATGGGCACCTCGAACTCAACGGTTCGGGTGACCCCGTCTGCCACGATCGTCTTCCTGGCCACCGGCAGGCCGTTCACAATCACCTCCACGGGCACCTCGCGGGACGCGCCGATGCGGGCGCGCTCGATGTGCCAGTAGGGCTGGGCGGTATAGGGTCGCCGCGCGATGGACGGATCGGGCCGCTCGGGCAGCAGCGCCGCCACCCGCGCCGTCGCCCTCACGCTCCCCGGCCTCTCCAGGCGCACCTCGCTTTCGCCCTCCCCCATGGCCTGGCCGTTCACCGCAAAGTCCATCAGGTGGCTTCGGCCGTCCCCCACGTAGTTCCGCCCCTTCCGGATTCCCTCGGTCCACGAGTCGAAGTCCAGCCGGCCGTCCAGCTTCACATAGGAGCGGCCCAGACCCACGCGCTCCCCGTAAATGCACGGGAAATCCGTTTCGCCGCTGATCCGCGTGCGGAACCCGCAGTTGAGCGTGTGGTACCAGATGTTCAGCTCCCAGACGTAGGGCGTGTCCACGGTGGAGAGGAAGTCCACCGCGGGCACGGGGCGGCCCTCCGGCCCCTCCACCTCATGCGTCACGTCCACGATGTACTCGTTGGCGCCGATGCCGTTGAACGGCGGAATGAGGTAGTTCGGCAGATCTCCCGTGGGCACTTCCAGCCCCCACCCCGAATGGGCCGGACCGCACACCGCCCCCTGCTTCTTGGCCCAGCGCAGGGTGTTCAGCCCCAGCGTCGGCCAGTGGGTCCAGGAGTCCCCGCCCGGATAGATCTGCTCCTTCAGCCGAAGCAGGCAGAGGTGCCCCGACTCGTGGGACCCGAACCCGGACACCTCCACGTCATAGCGCAGAAGATAGGGGTACCGAGACACCTTGTCCACCCGGCCCGTGAAGAACTGCTTCTGGTAGTCGAAGCAGGGACCCCAGGTGAGGCTGCAGCCCACCTTCAGGTCCTCCCCAAGGCAGTGGCGCATCATGTCCGGCGGATGGACGCCCTCCGTGGGGTTCGTGTAGTGGGCGCAGCCCGCGGCGTGGATGTGGTGGTCCCCGGACCACCAGCCTGAGAGCGAGGGATCGGTCCACCGCTGGAGCCGGAAGTCCGCGCGCTGAGGCCCCCTCACCACCAGCGTGCGCCGCTGGACCAGGTATTCGGGGCCGCGCGTGCACTCCACCTCATACTCCCCGGCAGGCAGCATCAGCTTCTCCCCGTCGGCCCGGTACACCTGGGGATGGAACCAGAAGTCCGGCGCGAGCCGCTTGGACTGGGAGGGGTAGATCCGCCCCTGGCGGTCGCGCACCAGGAACATCGCGGTGGTCGGCTTGTCGTTCTCGTCGCGCACTCGAAGGGTGACAGGATGGGCAGGCAGGCACTGGAAGAGAATGTCGGTCTCGGCCCGGAAGCCCAGGTCCTGGGTCCCCTGACCCACGTTGAACTCCAGCTTGGCCTCCCGGGGACCCGCGTCCCGGCTGTAGATCTGGATCACGCGGTACTCCAGTGGCAGGCCGCTGAGAGTCGGCTGCAGGGGCTGGGAGTCGTGCAGGGCCACATCCATCCAGATCCTTCGCTGGTCGATCTCCTTCGCCCGCCTGGGGTTGTTTCCCGGCTGCTGGTCGTAGGCGCGACCCGCGTTGGGGCTGAAGACCCTCAGCTGGGCGGTGACGCCCGCCTCGTTGTGCACCTTGACGAGGAAGACGCGCCATCCCTGCTGGGCCAGCTCTGGACGGACAGGACCCCGGGCGGCCTTCACGCGCGACTCCGGGTTGATGTGCACCGCGACCAGACAGTGGCGGTCCAACGCCTTCTGCACCCGCTCGGAGGCTGCCGCGTCGCCGGATTCACGCTCGGCCCGCTCCAGCTCCGCCAGGGTGGAGGAAGGGAGAGGGCTTCCCAGATGCCGCAGGGCGTCCGCCACCCGGCGAACCTGGGCCAGAAGGGGCTGGGCCGGCACTCCGCGCACGACGGCCGGCGCTGCGCCCTGGGCTGGCCGGCGGACGGGCGCCGCGTGCGAGGTCAGGGCGGCGGCCGCACATCCAAAGAGCATCAGGGGGGCAACTCGGGGCATTCTCGGGCTCCTTCACTCAGGCGCGCGCCAGCAGCGGCTGGTCCTCAACTGCCAGGTGGTCCACCACGACGGCCGCCAGACGGCCGGCAGTCCCCTCGATTCGCCCGAAGACCCGGGAGTCCTCCAGCAGGGCGGCCGGAATCCTGAATCGCCAGGACATGGGCCGCGGGGCGCGGGCCCTCAACGCCATCCCCCCGCCCGGCAGCCGCTCGCCGGAGACCAGAACACCCTGGTCCACACGCAGGTCGCGGAACCGCCACGATCCCAGCGAATCGGACACCGCGGGAAGCAGGACCGCCCCCTCCCGGTCCACGAGCGCAAAGAGGCTGTTCAGGGCATGGAGCCAGCCGCCGCACCCCGTGGTGAACCAGGGAACATGCACAATCCCGTCCCGGTCCCGGTGCTCGTTGGGGCTCAGGAAGGGCCCGGTGCTGGCGGGTCCTTCGCGCACGGCCTCCCACGCCAGGTCGCCGCTGCCCTGCAGCGCGTGCACCACTCCCAGGTGGCCGGCCGTCCACATCCAGTTGGACCCCTGAAAGACCTCCGAGAACCCGGGCTTCCACCCGGCCGTGGAACGGAGGACGCGGTGGATGTGGGCCGCGCTGGCCCGGGCGCGCCCGCTGTCCACCTCCACCTGGAACGGAAAAAC
>Ga0073934_10009134_pt1 | contig 12837 bp, 12 predicted proteins | sample LarsenN4metaG_FD_76834 | JGI IMG/M metagenome (GOLD analysis project Ga0073934, IMG submission 76834) | Hot spring sediment bacterial and archeal communities from British Columbia, Canada, to study Microbial Dark Matter (Phase II) - Larsen... ...
CACGCGCGTCGCCGTCGGCGTCATGTACAGGCCGATGGCCACCGAGATCGACAGGAACGACGGCCCGAAAATGGTCACGACGAAGATGAGGAAAACCAGGCCCGGGTAGGCCAGCATGACGTCCATGATCCGGCTCACGGCGAGGTCCGAGTAACCTCCCAGGTAACCGCTGCCGACGCCGAGGACGACGCCCACCAGCGTGGAGACGAAGACTGCCGCAAACCCGACGCCCAGGCTGTTGCGGGCGCCGACGACGATGCGGCTGAAGATGTCGCGGAAAAGGTTGTCGGTCCCGAAGGGGTGGGCCGCGCTCGGGGCGGCCAGGCGTTCGAAGCTCGTGTCGTTGGCGGAGTGGGGCGCGATCGATGGGCCGAAGACGGCGAGCAGCACGAGGAGGACGCAGGCGAGGCCGGCCACGGCCCCGAGCGGGTTCCGGCGTATGGCCCTCCGGACCCCCTCGAACCGTCCGGAGACGGCCGGCAGCCCCGGCTGCAGGACCGGCGCTTCGACGTCGAACGCCATCTAGGAGAACCTCACCCGCGGGTCGAACAAGCCGTAGCTGAGGTCGACGATCAGGTTCAGCAGCACCACGATGATGGCGAAGAAGAGGACGATGCCCTGGATTTGGGGGAAGTCCTTCAAGGTCACCGAGCTCAGGAGGAGCGTGCCCAGCCCCGGCAGGGCGTAGATCGATTCCAGCACCACCGTCCCGCCCAGGAGCGTGCCGAGCTGCAGGCCGAGCAGCGTGATCACCGGCAGCATCGCGTTCTTGAGCGCGTGCCGGGCGAGGACCGTGCGCTCGTTGAGGCCCTTGGCGCGGGCAGTGCGCACGTAGTCCTGCCGCAGGATCTCGAGCATGGTGGAGCGCGTGATCCTCGCCAGGGTCCCCGAAAGCGTAAGCGCCAGCGAGACGGTGGGAAGGAGCAGCTTCTCGAGGTTGCTCAGCGGGTCCTCCAGCAGCGATTCGTAGACAACCGGGGGCGCGTAACCCCACCACTTGGCGGGGAAGGTGATGAGCAGGGTCGCCACCCAGAAGCTGGGCATGCTCAGCCATCCAATCGTCATCACCCGCAAAAAGTAGTCCCCGAACCTGTCCTGGTTGAGGGCGGAGTAGACGCCGACAGGAATCCCGATCACGACGGCGAGGAGCACCGACAGCGCCGCAAGCTCGATCGTGACGCTGAGCCGGGCCTCGATCTGGTCCCAGACGCTGCGCTGACTGATGAGGGAAGTGCCGAGGTCGCCCTGAAGCACGCCGCCCATCCAGGTGGCGTACTGCTTCACGGCCGGCTCGTCCAGGCCCAGCCTGTCGTACAGGCTGTCGCATTTCGCCTGGTCCACCTCGGGCGTTTGCAGGATGACCCGGCAAACGTCGCCGGGTATGACGCGCACGCCGGCGAAGATCAGGATGCTGAGCACGATCAGTACCGGGATGCTGGAAAGCACGCGCTTGACGATGTACTGCGTCATCCCGGTCGCCGTTCGGCGTGCTCCCTTTCCTCGCCCGCGCGGCCTCCGCTACGGCAGCGACACGCCCTGCCAGAACCGGCGCCCGTCGAGAGCGACCATGCGCCCGAAGATCGGCCCCTCGTCCAGGTGGGAGCCTGCCACCAAGGCGTTTCTGCCCACGGCCTCCTCCACGATCCGCCTCCGCGAGCTCGCGGACGCCACGCGGTCATTTTCATACTGGGGCGACCATTCGGGCTCGCTGAGCTGGACGCAGAGATGCACCAAGTCGCCTATGAACAGCGCCGACTCTCCGCCGGATTGTACTAGCACCGTGACGGAGCCGGGGGTATGCCCGGGTGTGTGGAGCACCGTCACTTCGTCGGTGACCGTGGCCTCGTCCTCGATGAGCTCCATGCGACCGCCATCGCCCACGGGCAGCAGGCAATTGGTGACGATCTTGTAAGGACGGCCTTCCGGTCCTTCGGCCTGGTAATAGGAAGGCGAGGTGAAGAACTCCCAGTCGGCGCGGTGAAAGAGGTGCCTTGCCCTGGGGAACGTGATCAGCGGTTCGCCGGCGGGCCCGGGGTGCGTGTTCCAGCCGATGTGGTCCAGGTGGAGGTGGCTTGGGATAACGTAGTCGACCTCCTCGGGCCTGACTTGAAGCTGGCGCAGGGAATCGAGAAGATGGCCGTCGCCGAACCGCCAGAGGCCCCAGGCCCCCACGCCGGCGTCGAGGAGGATCGTCTTGCCCTGGCTCCTGACCACGAAGCTGAGGACCCGGGAGCGGATCACGGTCCTCGGGTCTGCACCTCGCATCGCGGCGTCGAACCTCTCGGCCGGGATCTCGCGGTTCTGCAGGTCCCGGAGGTGATGGATGGGCGCGGCCTCCCAGTAGCTGTCCCTAGCGACTGCGATCTCGACTGATCCAACCCTGATAACCTCTGCCACAGACTCGGTCCTTCCTGGAGGTGCGCGACGCACCGGCTTCGATCTGGCCGCTCCCGCCTGTTTACATCAGTTTACCTGTAGTGTAAATAGCCGCTGCCTATCCATTCGCCAAGCTTCGGGCATTCCGGGAGCGTCCGGGGACGAGGCAGCACAGAAGTTGACCAATCACTAGCGAGCTACCATGATGCCAGGGATGACGGCTCACGCGCAGAAAGGCAAACGCCCGCGGGCCGCGGAGACGCCGCACGCCGACGCCATCCTGGAGGGCGCCAAGCAGTACGCCGCGCTGCTCGACTCGGCGGACCCGGTTTCGATCGCCATCATCCTGACGTTGTGGCAGGCGAACCACGTGCAGATGCTGGCGAATCACCGCGCCTTCGAAGGCCTGGGCTTGCCGGTGAGCCTCAGCGGCACCCGCCTGACGATCCTGCGCACCCTCTACTTCGCCCCCGATAAGAGGATGGCGCTCAGCGCCATCAGCAAGGCCACGAACACGAACCTGACGATCGTCAGCAACCTCGTCAACGCCCTGCAGCGCGGCGGCCTCGTGCGGCGGGTCGGCAGCGCCCACGACCGCAGGGTGAGCTACGCGGAGCTCACTCCCGCCGGCGAAGAAGCCTTCCATAAGATCCTCCCGGTCATGAGCGCCAGGATGACGGAAGCCTGCCGCGACTTCACCGAGGCCGAAAAGCAGCAGTTCCTGGACTTCCTCCGCCGCCTGGCCCGGCAGGCATAGCGGCGCCGGGGCCAGCCCTGCGGCGCGGTGTGCATCTGGAAAAGTCAGCCGCTTGACAAAATAGAACTAATCCCCATGATGGGTGCCAATCGGCTGATGGGGCGCCATGCCCGCGCATGCCGGCTTGAAAGGAGATCCCGGTGGACACAAAGGGGAGCTATTGGGGACGCTACACGATATCGCGGCGTACCGCCCTCCGCGGCCTCGTGGCTGCGGGCGGCCTTGCCGCCCTCAGCCTCGCGGGCTGCGGCAGCGACGACTCCTCGTCCCCGGACGAGGAGTCCGGCAGCGGTGCTTCGAGTTCGGGCGAGGCAAAGCCCGGCGGACGGCTGATCATCCAGCCCACCGGCTACGCCACGACGCTGGTCCTGGTCACGAGCCGGAACAACACCACGGCCGGCCTCGCCGGATTCACCCACTCCGGCCTCCTCCAGCTCAAGAACGGCCGCCCCATCGTCCCGGGCACGGACGTGACCGTGGAGCCGGACCTCGCGGTGGCCATGCCGGAGCAGGCCGATCCCCTTACCTACGTCTTCAAGCTCAACCCGGCAGCGAAGTTCCACAGCGGCCGGCCGGTCACCTCCGAGGACGTTAAGTACTCGCTGGAGCGCTACGCGAAGGACCCCGGTTCCGCCTACGTCAGCACCTGGACGTGGCTGGACCGGGTGGAGGCGCCGGACGCCCAGACCGTGGTCGTGAAGACCACGGCGCCTTACGCGGACGCCATCGGCTCCCTTTGCGGCTACCAGGACGGGTTCATCCTGGCTAAGGAGCACGAGGAGAGCGCCGAGGCGAAAACGAAGCTGATGGGCAGCGGGCCGTTCCTCTTTGTCAACACGGAGGCCCCTGTCATCACGCGGTTCAAGCGCAACCCGGACTACTTCAAGAAGCCTCTGCCGTACTTCGATGAAGTCCACATGCTGGGCACGGCGGACTTCGCCAAGCGCTTTGCGGACTTCTCTTCCGGCAACGTCCACGTCACCTACTGGCACGCGGCGGAAGAAAGGGACCAGCTGGCAGCCGCCCGCCCCAAGGCCCGCAAGTTCCAGTACGAGTACGCCGGCTACAACGTCATCATGCGCACGGACATGATGCCCTTCAAGGACGAGCGCGTGCGCCGGGCCCTCAGTATGGCCATCGACCGGAAGGCGCTGCGCGACGCGACCGGCAAGGGCGAGGGGGAGGACGACCAGGCGTTCTCCTGGACGGTCTCGACCTGGGGCTTCCGCAAGCCGTCACAGCTAGGCGAGGCAGCCCAGTACTGGAAGTTCGACGTCCAGGCGGCGAAGCAGTTGCTGAGCGCCGCGAACGCCGGCAACTTCAAGACCAAGATGTACCACTGGGACCCGACCGTCATCGGCCAGGCTTACGTGGACCAGGCGGTGCTCATCCAGACCCAGTGGCGGAACAACCTGGGCATCGAGGTCGAGGACGTCTCGCAGCAGTTCGCCCAGCTCTACGGAGGAGCCGTCGCCGGCAACTACGAGGGCACGTACTTCTTCCCCGGCGGGGGAGGCGTGATTTCGCCCGCGCCGGGCATCGCATTCAGAAACGGCGTCTGGTCGCCTCCGGAAGGGATCACCGCTCCCACCGCGAACTCCGGCTACATCAACGACCCGGAGCTCAGCGCCGCCGCGGACAAGCAAGCCACCCAGCTTGACCTGAACGAGCGCAAGCAGACGTTCAAAGTGATGGAAGAGATCATGGCCAAGAAGATGTATCGCATTACCACCAGCACGTTCACCACCACCTATTTCGCGGACGAGAAGCTGCAGGATGTCCAGATGCCGATCACCGCGACCAACAGCGCTATGGCCGGCGTGAAATACTGGTGGTTCAAGGCCTAGGCGGCATGCTGCGCAGCGCCGGGAGGGTCCTGACCACACACACGGGGAGCCTTCCCCGTCCCGACGACCTCACGGACCTCCTCTGGAAGAAGGAACGCGGCGAGCTTTCGGACCTCGCCGCGTTTCAGGAGCGGGTGTCGCGGGCCGTGCATGAAGTCGTAAGGCGGCAGGCGGAGTGCGGCATCTCGATCGTCAGCGACGGCGAGCAGGGACGCGCGGGCTACGCGACCTACGTGAAGGACCGCCTGACGGGTTTCGCGGGCGAGCACCGCGTGCCCGTCCGGCTCCTGCCGGAGCTCGACGACTTCCCGGAGATGAAAGTCAACCGGCCCGAAATCCTCGCCCGGCCGGCTTGCAACGGCCCATCGAATGGCGGGACTTCGAAGCAGTCCAGCGCGACATCGAGACGCTGAAGGCGGCGGCCGCCGCGGCCGGGGCCCAGCACGTATTCATGACCGCGGCCTCCCCGGGCGTCGTGCCCCTCTTCCTGGGCAACGACTACTACCCCAGCCAGGACGCCTTCATGGACGCCCTCTGCGCCGTCATGCGGCGCGAGTACGAGGCGATCGCGGCAGCCGGCTTACAGCTGCAGATCGACTGCCCCGACCTCGCCATGGGCAGGCACTTCGTCGATACGGACAACGCCGGTTTCCGCAAGCTGGCGGCGCGCTACGTGGAGCTGGTGAACGAGGCCACCCGGAACATCCCGCCTGAGGACATGCGCCTCCACGTCTGCTGGGGCAACTACGAAGGGCCGCATCATCGCGACATACCCCTCCGCGAGATCGTGGACATCGTCTTGACGGCGCGTCCGGCGTCCATATCGATCGAAGCGGCGAACCCGCGCCACGAGCACGAATGGGCCGTCTGGCGGGACGTCCGCCTGCCGGAGGACAAAGTCCTCATCCGGGGCGTGATCGATTCCACATCGAACTTCATCGAGCATCCGGAGCTCATCGCCCAACGGATCGTCCGCTACGCCGAGGTGGCCGGCCGGGAGAACGTCATCGCGGGCTCGGACTGCGGCTTCGGCACGTTCGCGGCGCTGCCGTTGATCTATCCCAGCATCGCCTGGGCTAAGCTCAGGGCCCTGGTCGAAGGGGCGGAACTGGCAAGCCGGCAGCTCTGGTAGCGGCGAGGCCTGCATCGCGGAGACGTCCGCCTTTGCCGTCTTCGCAACGTCGCCGGGGCGCGCCCCGTCTTCGGCGTTCGACGCGGCCGGACTGAGCCGCCGCGGCCACGAGACCCCGGCGACTCAGCATCGAGCCCTGCAGCCCCACCCTGGACCGTCCCCGGTGACCCCGCCTCCTAGTCCAGGTCCCGAAGGCCTTTGCCGAAGGCGAACAGGCCCGCGCTCAGGCCGCCGAACAGGAGGCCTGCGACGATCAACGTCGCCTGGACGCCCAGGGCCGTTGCCAGGAGCCCCGCCAACAGCCAGCCGAGGCCCATCAGCTGAAACCCCATCGTCGACACCGCCACGACGCGGCCGCGCATCTCCGGGGACGCGGAAACCTGGACCATCGACGTGAGCATGTTCTGCCAGAACCCCGCCGTCACGCCCATAACAAGGCTGATCCCGCAGGCAACGATGAAGCTGCCGCAGACGCTGAAGGCGATAACCCCAAGGCCGAAGGCGACTCCGAGGAGCGTGAGACGCCGCCCCTGGCCTGCCACGGCCCCGTGGACGGTCAGGTAGAGCGACCCGCAGAGGCTTCCGACGGAGAAAGACGCGACGAGGACGCCGAGACCCCCAGCTCCCAGCCCAAGCGTCTCCCGGGCGTAGACGGGCACCATCGCAAAGAACATGCCCGCTATCGGCAGCAGAAACGCCAGCCCCACGAGCGAGGCGACCGCCGGCGTCGCCGCGATGTAACGCAGACCGGCGGCGATTTCGCTTAGCGGGCTCCGACCCCGTGAGGGGCGGCGCGACCCAACGGGGGACGCGGTCCGCCAGATGAGGACGGTGGCCAACGCGTAACCGGCGGCCAGCAGCCAGAAGGAAGCGCCCGGCCCGGAAACGCCGATGAGAACCCCGAGGACGACGGGCGCGCAGATATTGACGGCGTTCATGAACACGGACTGGGCCGCGCTGGCGCTCAGCAGCCGCGGCGTCCCCACCGCCTCGTGCATCATCGTCCTGGCCACGGGCATGTCCACGGCGGCGATGCCGACCACGATCAACACGTACGCGAGCAGATGGGCGGGCTCCACCGCGCCCACGGACACCAGGACGGCGGCGGCCGCGGCGGTCGCCGCCAGCCCCAAACGCGAGGCGATCAACACGCGCCGCGGGTCGCCAGACTCGGCCGCAAGTCCGCCTGCGAGAGAGAAGAGGACGATCGAAACCGCGGGCAGGCCGTTGATCACGCCCAGCCAGAAAGTCGATCCCGTCATTTCGAGGACGAGCCAGGCGACGGCGATGCCCTGCATGCGCTGCCCGAATGAGTGCGCCAGGCCGTTGCTTATGCAGAGCTTCAGAAATCCCGGCACCGAGAGGAGGCCCGCGACCTCCGAGAGGCGGCCCTGGGCGGCTTCCGGCCGGGCGGCGAAAGCCGGCGGTCGGGAAACAGCTTCGGCCGTCATCGCCGCGCCTCCGCGCCGCTCGGCTCCGTCTCCGTCACCGCCCCGCTCCGCGGTCGAAGGGCATCGTGCCGGGGCCCACGGTCTCCCAGGAGACCGAACCAAGCGAGAGCGATCCCTTCCATGGCGAACGCGCCGGCCCGCGCGGTCCGGCCGTGCGCGAGGGCCGCGACGCGGGCGCCCGCCCGCGCGCGGTCAGGCCCCGTCCCTGCCGCCCCGGCCGTCCGGCCGGTTTTCAGGTTCGTCATGTTCCTGCCTCCTTCGCTTCGCCGGCCTCATGGCCGCTGGAGCGAAGGTACGGCCGGGCCCCTCCGCCATGCTTGAGGAAGCGCTGCTGCTTTGCTGGAGATTCCGTGGAGATGTCGTTGCCTGCGGCCCAGCCCGAGCCGAGGCAGCTTCGCCCCCGGCGCCGGGGCTGTAGAATCCGAAAGCAATGACCTACCGCTTTGACGAATACGAGGTCGACCCGCGGCTCTTCGAGCTTCGCCGCGCGGGCGAGCCCCAACGGCTGGAGCCCCAGGTGTTCGACGTCCTGGCGTATCTGGTCCGGAACCACGACCGCGTCGTGACGAAGGACGAGCTCCTGGAGAAGGTGTGGGGGGACAAGTACGTCAGCGAAGCCGCCCTCAACAGCCGGTTGATGGCAGCGCGGCGCGCCATCGGCGATAGCGGCCAGGAGCAGAGGCTAATCCAGACCGTCCACGGCCGCGGCTACCGCTTCGTCGGAAAAGTCGTTGCGGACCTCGATGCCGCGGTTGAAGCCCCGGACCAGGCCCCGGCCCCTGCGCCGGGCTCGGCCGGCGACCAGACCGCGACGGGCCTGGAACGACGGCCCGCGGGCAGCCTGGAACGGCAAACGGTCCGCTTCTGCGAGACGTCCGACGGCGTCCACATCGCCTACGCGAGCGTCGGCCAGGGTCCTCCCCTCGTCAAGGCTCCGAACTGGCTGACGCACCTCGAGTACGAGTGGCAGAACCCCGTCTGGCGCCACTGGTGGGAAGAGCTTGCGCGGGACTACGAGGTCATCCGCTTCGACCAGCGCGGCAGCGGCCTATCCGACCGCGACGTCTCGAACTTCTCCTTCGAGTCCTGGGTGACCGACCTCGAGGCGGTCGTGGAGGCCGCCGGCCTGGACAGGTTCGCCCTGCTGGGGATTTCCCAAGGGGGCGCAGTCGCTATCGAATACGCCGTACGCCACCCGGACAAGGTGACACATCTCATCCTCTGCGGCGCCTACACGCGCGGCTGGCGCAAACGCGGCCAATCGCTCGAGGAGAACGAAGCCGTCCTCACCCTCATGCGGGAGGGGTGGGGCCGCGACACGCCGGTCTACCGCCAGCTGTTCACGCTCACCTTCATGCCCGGAGCGACGGCAGAGCAGATCCAGTGGTTCAACGAGCTCCAGAGGGTCTCGACTTCGCCGCAGAACGCCGCCCGGCTGCGCACCGCGAGCGGCGATATCGACGTCAGCGGCCGTCTGAGGATGGTCTCCGTCCCGACCCTGGTCCTCCACGCCACCGGCGACCAACGCGTCCCCTTCGACGAAGGCCGCTTTCTTGCTTCGCAGATCCCCAACGCCCGCTTCGTGGCCTTGGAGAGCCGCAACCACCTTCCCCTGCAGGACGAACCCGCCTGGGACAAGCTTATCGCCGAGGTGCGCTCGTTCCTCGTCGAGCCCGGCGCGCGATAGTCCGGGCGGACGGCAAACGCCTCGAGCCCGCACTCAGGACGCCTGCCTTCCCGCCGAGAAGCCGGAGTCCGGCTGCTAGAAAGCTGGAAAGGTCTCCCGCTCCTGAGGCAAGCTCTGCTCGCATGGACCGCAAGTTGTTTGCCCCAGCCGCATAAACGGAGGAGTTCTGATGAAGCGCAGCACGCATCGCATCCTCACCACGCACACGGGGAGCATCGCCCGCCCCGATGATCTCCTGGAGGTCATGCGGGACAAGGAGAACGGCCGTCCCTACGACAAGGACTGGTTCGCCAAGCGGGTCCGGGAGGCCGTCATCGAGGCCGTCCGCAGGCAGTGCGAGTGCGGCATCGACGTGGTCGGCGACGGCGAGCAAGGCAAGAGCGGCTTCACGTCCTACCAGGTCGAGCGTCTGAGCGGCTTCGAAGCCCTGCCCCAGACTGAGGAACGCCCCCTGAGCCGCTCCCGCGAATACCAGGCGTTCCCCGAGTACTACGAGCGCTACCTGAAGACCGCCATGTTCGGCGCGATGCTGGCGCCGGCCAAGACGATGGTGTGCCGCGGCCCCGTCAGGTACGTCGGCCACGAGGCCCTGAAGACCGATATCGAGAACTTGAAGGCCGGGCTCCAGGGCCAGGCCTACGAAGAAGCCTTCATGTCGGCCGCCAACCCCGCGAACCTCGCCAATCAGCAGAACGAGTACTACAACACGCGCGAGGAATTCCTGACCGCGCTCTGCAACGCCATGCACGAGGAGTACAAGGCGATCATCGACGCGGGCTTCGTCATCCAGATGGACGATCCCGCCGCGGCCACGCTCTGGGGGTTCGCCGAACTGGAGCCGGAGGAGCGCGCCAAGCGCATCGACGAGCGGGTGGAGACGATCAACTACGCCCTCAAGGGCATTCCGGAGGACAAGGTCCGCTACCACACGTGCTACTCGATCAACCAGGGCCCGCACATCTTCGACCTCCACCTTCGGGACTTCGTCGGGCCCATGCTCCGCGTGAACGCGCAGGCGATTTCGTTCGAGGTGATGAACCCCCGCCACATGCACGACTACCACACGTTCGAGGACGTCAAGCTGCCGGAGGGCAAGATCATCATCCCCGGCATGGTCAGCCACGGCGCCAACTGGGTGGAGCACCCGGAGTGGATCGCGGAGCTGACCGTGAACTACGCCAAGCTGGTCGGCCGCGAGAACGTCATGATCGGCAACGACTGCGGCTTCGCGTCCCAGGCCGGAGCCCGGGAGGTCGACCCGAAGGTGGCCTGGGAGAAGTTCAAGGCGCTGGCGGAAGGGGCGCGCATCGCGTCCAAGCGGCTCTGGGCCTAGCCCTCGTTCTCAGCCGGCAGCCCTCCACAGTTCGGCCGGGGGCAGCCGGCCGCCGCCGGCGCCCTAGTAAAGACGCCTGGAGGCGAGCTCGGCGCCTTCCGCCAGGGAGCGCAGCTTCGCCCAGGCGATTTTGGGGTCGACCTGGTCGCGCCCCACGGACGTCTGGAAGCCGCAATCGACGCCGGCGATGATGTTTTCCCTGCCGAGGACGCTCGCGAAGCGCTCGATGCGCTCCGCAACCGTCTCCGGGTGTTCGATGATGTTCGTCGTCGAGTCGATGACGCCGGGGATCAGCACCTTGCCGTCCGGGAGCTTGACGTCCTTCCAGACCTGCCACTCGTGCTCGTGGCGGCCGTTGGCGGCGACGATGGTCATGCCCGCCGGCCGGGCCGTGAGCAGGATGTCTACGATCGATGCCAGCTCCACGTCGGTGTGGTGGGGACGCTCCACCGACCCCCAGCAGACGTGGATGCGCATCTGGTCCGGGTCTATCGTCCGCGTGGCGTGGTTCAGGGCCTCGATGTTGCGGGCGATGTCGCGGCGGAAGTCCGCGAGCGGGTAGGGCAGGGGGACGCCGTTCTCGTCCGTGGGGCCCGCGCGCGTCGCCAGGTCCGGGCAGTCCAGCTGCAGCACGAAGCCCGCGTCCACGATTGCCTGGTACTCGCGGCGCAGGGCCTCGCCCACCGCTTCGAGGTATTCGTCGTCGTTGGCGAAATGGCGGTTGGGGATCGCCTGGAGGACGCTCCCCGGCGAAGGGCTGGTCACGAACACGTCCGCAAGCTCGCGGCCCCTGGTGACGTCCTTGAGACTGCGGATGTCGCGTTCGACCTGGCTGAAGTCGCGCCATTCGATGGGCCCCGTGCAGCAAAGCCGCTCGCTGGGACGGCCGCGCTTTCGGGCGAATGCATCCGGCTCCCAGTGCTCCTCGAAGAAGTCCGGGAAGTCGTCCACTTCGCGCTGGGCGCCGTGGCCGAACGTGCGCGGCAGGGGCGCGCCCTTGACGAAGCCGAAGCCGGTGAGCCGCTCCGTGATGTAGCGCCACCAGCTGTCCTTGCTGTTCTCGCCGTCGTTGATCACCGTCAGGCCGGCCTCCAGCTGGCTGTCGACGGCGGCCTGGACCGATTCCTTGATCGCCGCTTCGAGGGCGGCAGCGTCGATCGGCACGCCCAGGTTGCGGGCGTTCATCATCTCCCGGAGCCTCTGAAGGCGCGGGAGGCTGCCGGTGTGCGTGGTCAAAATCCGGGTATGGCTGCGCTTCAAGAGTCCGGCCCTTTCTACGGCAAGTCTCGGTGTGGCGGAGTCCGGAGACGGCCGGCGCCGCCAGCCTCGACCGCGAGAATAGCTAATGCATCAGCATTAGGTCAACCGTCACATGAGGGTGGGTTCAGGGCCGGATCGACTCGATGTGGGCGTGGAGGCGGGCGAGGAACTCGTTGAAGAGGGCGAGCTCGGCGTCGGTGAAGCAGCTGCCAAGCTCGTTGATGTAGTTGCCGATGGCCGGCACGAGCCGCTGGCACAGCTCCACGCCGGCCGGGGTCAGATACACGTGCGTGCTGCGCTTGTCCTCCGGGTTCACGTCCCGCCTCACCAGCTCTGCCTTCTCCAGGCCGTGGATGAGGCGGGTGACGTTGGCGGAGCTGACGCCGCGGATGCGCATGATCTCCCGCTGCGAGAGGCAGTGCCCCTCCGAGAAGTAGATGTCCCTGAGGACGCCGTACTGGGCCGTGGCCTTGGACAGGCCGAAGGAAATCAACCTATCGACGAAGAAGGCCTGGCGGGCGGCGTCCGTGGAAGCGATCCGCAGGTTCAGCTCCAGCGCCGGGGGCCGGGGTTCGAACCCGTGGCTGCGATACCCCTGGACCAGCGCTTCCACCAGCGGTCTCACGCTTGCGGACCGGTCGGAATGCCTTGCAGACTTGGGTTTGGGCACTTGCGTTTTCACCCGGAAGGGAACGGCCTCCCTGCCTCTGAACCAGGCAAAGAATACAGGAGCGTTGGGCCTAGGAGTCAAACTCGGCGGGCCGGACGCCTCCGTTTCGCTTGACACAAACGTTAACGCAGTAGCAGACTTTGGCAAACTGCTAATGCAGTAGCAGGTTCTCGAGGAGGCGGGAGATGGACTACTGGGCTCGCTTCGCCAGGCAACGTCAGACGCGGCGGAGGCTCCTCGGCTGGGGCGCCTCCCTCGCCGCCGGCGGCGCTGCTTTGGCCCTGGCAGGCTGCGGCGACGACGAGCCGTCCGGCCCGGACGGGC
>Ga0073934_10009135_pt1 | contig 12836 bp, 9 predicted proteins | sample LarsenN4metaG_FD_76834 | JGI IMG/M metagenome (GOLD analysis project Ga0073934, IMG submission 76834) | Hot spring sediment bacterial and archeal communities from British Columbia, Canada, to study Microbial Dark Matter (Phase II) - Larsen... ...
GCATCTGGCGAGCGCTTGGCACCCGTGCGGGCGGCGAAGTCGCGAACTTGGATTGAGTCCTCCACAGTCGTCGCTACGTGCGGAGAATATCGACTGCCTTGTACTTTTCGCCGAGCACTTTTTCGCTCGATATGCCAAGCCATTGATCCAGCAGAGCGGCGTAGACCTGGCGGAAATCGATCGAGTGCTTCAAATTGCCCATATCGAGCTTCGAGAGTGCCGGATGGTCGCCGACGAGGCCCGGTTTGACCTTGCCGCCGACGAGAAGCATCGGAGCGCCGGCGCCATGGTCGGTGCCCTTGCTGCCGTTTTCATAGGCACGGCGGCCGAACTCCGAGAATGTCATCACCAGCACGCGGTCGCGATGTCCGCGCGCGGCGAGATCTTTGAAGAACGCGGTAATTGCTCCGGAGACTTCGCTAAGCAGATTGGCATGAGCGCCGCCGACGCCGCCCTGGTTCGCATGCGTGTCGAACCCGTCGATAGAAACGTAAAAGATACGAGCGCCCAGGCCGGCATCGATCAACTGAGCGGCCAGCTTGAGCCGGGTCGCGAGGCCGGTCTGCGGATAGGGTTCTTTCGGCTGGTAGTCCTTGCCGATTTCCTGCAGGCGCTGGCTGCTGGCGTAGGTGTTCAGCGCTGTTTTTTGCACGAAGTCGAGCAGCACCGGCTGGCTAGTCGGCATCTTGGCGGCATTCTCGATGACCTGCCGTTGTGCTTTGCCGTCTTTGGCATTGGCAGCACTGGTGCGAAGCTGAAAATCTTGCAGCGACGTGATCGACGGAACACGCGCAGGCGCGCCAGTGAGCGCCAATGGAGCGCTTTCATTGCCCGCCGCGACATGAAACGCGCCGGCGGGTTGCACCTTGAGTGTGTTCCCAAGCCAGCCCTCGGTCAACTGTTCCTTGGTGCTGGCGGCATGCCAGATGTCCATCGAGCGGAAATGCGATTGGCTTGGGTTCGGATATCCGACGCCCTGGACGATGCAAAGTGCCCGATCCTCGAGCAGTTTCGACATGCCCTCCATGGAGGGATGCAAGCCGATCGATTTGTCGATTTTTCGTATCTGGTCCTTGGGAATTTGAATCGTCGGACGAAGCTTGGCGTATTCGGGATCGCCGAACGGGATCACGGTGTTGACGCCGTCGTTGCCGCCGGTCAGTTGCACGACGACGAGGATGGTGTCCTTGGCGCCAGGTTTGTGAGCGGGCCCAGCCGCGACCGCGGTTCGTCCCAGAAACGCAGGGACGGTAAGACCAAACCCGATCAACGACGAGGTCTTCAGGAAGTCGCGACGATTCTGCATGACTGACTCCTCAGCACTCAAGACCGATCACAAACAGCACAAAGAGACACAACGTACGCCAAGTCACGTCGAATCTTCTTTCCTTCGTGCTCCATTGTGTCCTTTGCGTTACTCTATTCTCTCTCAGCACAACTGAAATTCCGGCAGTGTCAACACCAAATGAGCAAGAGCGCGAGCGGCGTGCCTTTCTCGTTCCGAGTCCGCCCACCAGACCGGCGCTGCCGGCTCCTGCTTGGCGTAATCCAGCAGTCGTTGGCGCGTTTCCGTCGCGACATCGCCTTGCAGGAACGCATTCAAAAGAAAATCGACCTTCGCTTCGGCCGACTTGCACCCGTGCCGTTCGAACAATTCGATCGGTTCAACGACCCAGTCTTCCTCTTCTTTTTGTCTCTGGACCGGCACAACCACGAAGTTCGATCGCGAGCACAAGCCAAGTGCCAGGTTCTGCCGGAAGAGGAGCGTCTGACCGTTCAACCAGGCTTGGCCGCCATCCCAGCCCTTGACCGACGGCGGCGCGAAGAGATTCTGGCCCATCGCTTCCAGAGCGTTGGCAATATTCGTCGCGCTAATCCGAATCTCCAAACCGCGGGCAATGCCCAGGGCAAACTCAACTGGCGACTTGATCTTGCTCCGGTACGCCAGGGAAGCGAAGAACAGATTCGAACGCAGGATTTTCTCCAGTAACAATCCGGTGTGCATTCCGCTTTCACGGTAAAACGTCGCGAGCGGCTCGATCAATTCCGCTGTCGGTTCGATGGTTTCACTGACGTACGCTCGGAACAACTTTCGTGCGATAAAGCGCGGGCATGCCGCGTGTTCCAGGCACATGCGGACAATGTCTTCGCCCTGCCACTTGCCTTTTTTGCCGAAAAATGTCTTGTCGCCTGGGTCGTTCTGGGACTTGTTGAAGCTGAACTTGCCGTTGCGGATTTCCCAGCCGGTGAATGCCCTGGCCGCTTCGCGAATGTCGGTCTCGGAATAGTTGCCGATGCCCAGGCTAAAGAGTTCCATTAACTCGCGGGCGTAGTTTTCATTCGGCGTGCTCTGGGTGCTCTGGATGGTGTCCAGCCAGATCATCATCGCCGGGTCTTTCGACATTTCCTGCAACATCGGCCCGAATGGTCCCAGTGCATGGCGATACATCAACTCGTACTGGCCGACCATGTAGGCGGCGCTGTTTACCTTGGCGACGCTGGTCGCGAAATGATTGTGCCAAAAGAGCGTGAGCTTTTCACGCAACGGGTGCGGTCCGAGCATGCGGACGATCCAGGTGCCACGCGCGATCGCGATGTTCTTGCGCGAAGGCCCCATGATCGCCGCGATGTTGCTGGCGTAGTCCTTCGATTCCGGCATCCCCTTCAGCAGCCGCGTGATTGCTTTTTGCGGGCCGTCCTCGAGCGCCTGCTGTAATTCGGCATGCGTCGCCCCGAAGGCCGCGCGACGAAACAAATGCCCGGCCTTCTTCAGGTCCCAAGGATGCTGCTCGCTCGGCTCGTATGCCGCCCAGGCCCATTTTGGATCGATGCTGTCTGCCATGCCTGATCTCACTTTTTCCGGATCCACGTTGCTTCGAGGCGGGTTTCCTTGGCCTCGTAAGTCGAACCCAGTTCCAGCGTGCCCAGGCTGCGGACGAATTCCATGATCTCTGCCGTGCGCTTGCTGGCGACTTCCGGCCGGACCGCCTGATCGAGGATGACCCGCGCCCGTAGCTGATCTTCGAAAGATTTCAACAGATCGGCTGCGCCCGTGGCGTAGAACGTGCCTCGGAACGCGGCCGGGCTGGACTGTTTTCCGGGGTTCGCGTGCTCGGTGTTGAGGATGTCGATCAATTCGCGACAAAGCTCGATATTCGAGCACATGATGAACTGATCGTGGAGACTCGCCATGCAGGGCGTAAAGTTGAAGCGCAGGTTTTCCGGGTCGCCGTCCACTTTCGCCTTTTCGTCAAAGCGATAATAGACGATCTTCGTGCCCGCGTGCACTTCGTCATTCATCTTCATTTGCAACTGCGTCGTGGCCAGCAGAGCGGCCCCGCGAAGGACGCCCTCGAACGACTTGGCGAATTTCGGATCGCGATAGGTCGTGACCAACGCGAATGCCGGCAACACTTGCGACGGTTCGGTCGCATAACCCTTCTTCGCATGCGTCGCCACCACAATACGATGATGCGATCCGGCTTGCGTCAGGAGTTTGCTCAGCGACGAACCGGGCAGGAACTTGCCGACGTCCTTTTGCGCCTGGTCGAATTGCTTCGCAATCATGTCGTTGAACAACTGAGTCCGGCGGTCCCAGATTGAAGGTACATCGAAATAGAAACTCTGGCTGTACAGCGTCCCTTTTGGCTGCAAGAGAGGGAGCGTGCCGGTCCCGACGGGCGGCACATGCAGCGCCATCGCTTCCGGCATCCCGTCACGGCCCGCAGGCAATCGCGCCGACAGCGTGTACTTTTCCCCTTCCTCGTACAATCCGACGAGCAGATAGGGAGCGCGAAAGACCGTATTCGCCCAGCCGCCAATCAGGAATAACTGTAGTGCGTCGTTCGAAGGCAGTGCAAATTGCTCCTTCGCTTCCTTGGATTCCTTTGCGTACGCCAGGTCGAGCCAGAGCCAGGCATGGCAGTCGGCGGGCAACGTCTTGCGGGCACTGGCAATTTCTGCCCGATCCGCGAGGCATTTGCCGCCGGCGACGTGCAGGTCGATAACGGCTTTCAAGGCGTCGTTCTTGTTCGTAAAAATCAAGGTGCTACCGAGACGTGTCAGCAAGGCATCTTTGGAAAGCTGCCAACCGTCGATGCCGCGGTAGCTTGCTTTTTTGGTGCGCTCTTTCGATTCGGTACGGATCTGTTCTTGTTCGATCACCTGCAACAACCGGTCGACGAACTTTCTTGTAAACGATTCATCATTTCCACGAAAGATAATCAGCGCCGGGGCGTTTTCGCCTCCTGCCTTGGCGGCAATCGTCAATCCGCCGCCGGCCAGTTTGTCGATCAGTTCGGGCCACGGCGCGCCCAGGTCCTTTTCGAGATAAGCGATTAACTGCAGAAAACGTTCGAAGTCGGCCGTGTTCACCGCCTGGCTGACGAACGGCAATCGCAGCGCCTGTTGAGTGACCTCATGCCGAATCACTCGCTCGGCAAGTTTGCGCGGGTTGTCCACTTGAACAATCAGATTCGCCTGAGGCGGGATAAGTTTTAGATTGGGTAATTCGGCCGCGTGTGACGCGAGGGCTCCAAGAAAGATACAACCTCCGGCGAGCCAATGAATCGCGCGCATGACAATCTCTCTTGCGAAGGATAGCGCTAATTCTACCTTGCGAAGCGCGGGCGGGTTTCAAAAAGAGATTTGGTTCCCGGCGGCCCGGCTTCAATAAGGACGCGGACGTTCGAGTCGCTCCACGTACTCGAGCACCTGTGCCAAGGCCACCACATCGGCAAATCGCGCCTGGATATCAAAAAGCGTCCATTCATGCGCGATTTCCGAGCGATCCTGGACTGCTTCGCGAATGATGATCGGTTTCAGTCCCAGGCTTTTGGCGTCGGTCGCCGTTGCACGCACGCAGGCGCTTGTCGAACACCCGGTGATCAGCAGCGTATCGACTCGGTTTGCCATAAGGCGCCCGATCAACGGCGTGCCGGCAAACGCACTGGCATGTTCTTTTTCGATGACGTAATCGTAGGATGCCGGCAGCACCCGTTCGTCAATCTCGCAAGCGCGGCGATCCCATTTGCGAAAACTCGGCGAAAAATCCGCGGCCGATTTGAATTGCGGCTGCTCGTGGTAGACGCTCGTTGTGTAAACGACCGGCACATTTTTGGCCCGCGCCGCCGGAAGCAGCCGGCGAATCGCCTCGATCGCCGAATCCAATCGGGCGGAACCGCCGGCATAGGCCGGATCGGTCCAGCCATACGCCATGTCGATGACGACGAGAGCCGGCGACTTGCCGAACCCGAATTGCCCCTGAAAGATGCCGCGTTCCTTATAGAAGGCATCGACCGATTGCATGGCGGCCCGCAGGGTGTCGAGAGCATTCATCGGGTTCTCCATTCGGCGCCATCTCCGCGTTTTGGTTCGCGCTCGTTACAATTTCATCATGTCTATTCGACCGACGGATATCCAGGTTGTCGATGTGTCCTTCTCCTATAAGGACTTTAGCTATCGTACACCGATCAAGTTCGGCGGCGTGGCTCTGGACCGATGTACGCTGTTGGACGTCGACGTCACCGTGGAAACTGCAGCCGGGAAAGTCGCCCGCGGATTCGGGTCGATGCCGCTGGGCAACGTGTGGTCGTTTCCATCCAGGGTGCTGAAATACGACGAAACGCTGGGGGCGATGAAGGCGCTGGCCGAGGAAATGGCGCAGCTATACCGAGGCTATGAGACTGCGGGACACCCAATCGATATTTTCCATGCGCTGGAACCGGAGTTCTTTCGAGCGGCTCAAAAAGTATCCCAGACGCGCCGGCTCGCCGAGCCAATTCCGAAGCTTTGCGCCTTGGTCGTGGCCAGTCCATTCGATGCCGCCGTGCACGACGCATTTGGAAAAACGCACGATTTGAATTGCTATCGAACCTACGGCCCGAAATTCCTGCATCAGGACTTGGGACATTATCTGGGATCGGAATTTCGTGGCGACCGGTTAGAACGATATGTCCTCACCGAACCGAAACCGGCCATGCCGCTTTACCATCTCGTCGGAGCGCTCGACCCCATTGAAAGCAGTGACGTGAAAGAGCGGCTCGACGACGGCTTGCCGAACACGTTGCCCGAATGGATTCATGCCGACGGCTTGACGCATCTGAAGATCAAGCTGAACGGCGACGACCTGCGCTGGGATGTCCAGCGCGTGGTCCATGTGGACCGAACGACCGCCGAGACGCAGCGGCAACGCGGCGTGGAAAGGTGGCACTACTCGTTGGATTTCAACGAGCGCTGTTCGTCGGTCGATTATCTGCTGGAGTTTCTGGCCAAGGTCAACGAACAAACGCCGGCAGGCTTTGAGCGCATCCAGTACATCGAGCAACCAACCGCGCGCGATCTGGCGGCGAATCGACACAACCCCATGCACAAGGCCGCCAAAATTCGTCCCATCGTCATCGATGAATCGCTGATCGACCTGGAGAGCCTTCGGCTGGCGCAGGAACTCGGCTACACCGGCGCCGCGCTCAAGGCCTGCAAGGGCCAAAGCGGATCGCTATTGATGGCGGCTGCAGCGCAAAAAGCAGGAATGTTTCTTTGCGTGCAGGATTTGACTTGTCCAGGCGCGTCGTTGATTCATTCGGCCGGCCTGGCGGCGCACATTCCGGGCGTTGCAGCCATCGAGTCCAACGCGCGGCAATATTGCCCGGCTGCCAACGCGCCGTGGGCCGAGCGCTTTCCGGGTATCTTTCGCATCAAAGATGGCACAATGAAGACGGGCGAGTTGACCGGACTCGGTCTTGGTACGGTGTAAAAAAACGTCTCAGGCATTCGGACGCGTCGTCCGCCGCTTGACGAGTGTGACTTCGTTGCCTTTGGCGTTGTAAATCACTTCATCCATGAACGTGCGCATCAGTAACACGCCGCGGCCGCCGACTCGGGTCAGGTTTTCCGGGTCGGTCGGATCGGGAAGGTTAGCGACGTCGAAGCCTGGCCCTTCGTCGCGTACGACGATCGTACCTTCGTCACGTGTAATCCGCGCATGTACGCGGAGCCGCCGGCCGCAGTAGGGCGATTCATGCCGGCGTGCTTCAATGGTCTGGAAGAAGGCGCGCTCGCCATCGGATTGTCGAAGTTCCGAGCTGACTTCGAGATTGCCGTGATGAATCCCATTGAGAAATGCCTCTTCCAGCGCGATGCCAAGGCGAAGCATTTCTTTTTCTGTGCAAACGCCCAGCGACGCCAATTGTTCCTGCAATGCGGCCACCAGCGGGGCGATCATGACCGGGTCGTTGTCGAGTTCAAATTCGATTTCGGAACACTTCAAAAACGTGTTCAGCCGCCGCCGGCGCGTTTGCATTTGGGCAGCCGCCAGGATGCGCGATAAAGTTTCGATCAGGTCGCTGGCGACGAGTTCCCGCGGCACGTAGCTGGTGGCGCCAGCCTGCAGCGCCTTGAGCGCCGCACGATCGTCGCCGTCGCCCGTGAGCAAGACGATCGGCACGTCACCGACCTGACTGCGAATGTGTTCGATCAGCTCGGCGCCGCTGCAGCCATCCACGCGAACCGAAGTTAACACGATGTGCGGGTATTCATGCTCGAGCCAGGCAACACCGGACGATACGGCGTCGATGGCAGTGATCTGCCAGCCCAGCTCTTGTTCGATAAGATCGCGAATTTGTACCCTGTTTTCGTGCTCGTCCACAAACAGCAAGTGGGTCAAATCCGTTGCAGCGGGGCAACGCCATTCGAGAGTAGCAGAGTGCATAACGCGTTATTCCGGGCGACAAAAAACGGCGCCGTCACCTAACAAATGTGGGACGTTATCCAAACCATAGCATGAAGAATTGGGAAAAGTCGCAAGAAGGGGCAAAAAAATTTCGCGCCCGCCAGAAAATAGTGCCCGGAACAGAAAAAGCCCTATTCCGTTTTGTCGCCATCAATCTGGTATTTGTCCAACAAGCGATAGAGCGCTCGCCGGCTGATGCCGAGCAGTTTCGCGGCGGCAACCTTGTTGCCCTTGGCCTGTTGCAGAATCGTCTGCACGTGCGTGCGTTCCATTTCGCGGAGCGATTGCGGGCTTTCCGATACTTTTTCCGAAGGCGACGATGGTAATGGCGGAGCGGCCAGAATATTGTCTGGCAAGTCGTCTATCGTGATGGTGAAATCTTCAGCAAGGATCTGGGCACGTTCGAGAACATTCGCCAGTTCGCGGACGTTGCCAGGCCAGGTGTAGCGCAACAAGGCATTCATTGCCGCCGGATCGACCTGGCAGCGCTGCTTGCCAATCTGGCGCGTCGTCAGAAAGTGCTCAAGTAACGGCGGGAGATCCTCCTTGCGCTCGCACAAGGGCGGCAGATGGATCGTGAAAACGTTCAAACGATAGAACAGGTCCTCGCGGAACTTGCCTGCTCTTTGTTCATCCTCCAATGGCTTATTCGTTGCTGCAATAATGCGAACGTTCGCCTGCTGCTCTTGAGTGGCGCCGACCCGGCGATAATGGCCGTCTTCCAACACGCGCAGCAACTTCGCCTGCAAGCCTGGCGACATCTCGGCCACTTCGTCGATGAACAGCGTTCCGCCCTCGGCAACCTCAATAAGGCCGTGCTTTGAGGCAGTGGCGCCGGTGAACGAGCCTTTTTCGTGTCCGAATAGTTCGCTTTCGAGCAAGGTTTCCTGGAGCGTGGCGCAGTTGATGGTGACCATTGGTGAGTTCTTGCGCCCGCTATTGCCGTGCAGGGCCCTGGCGACAAGCTCTTTGCCCGTGCCGCTGGCGCCGCGGATCAACACTGTGGCGTCGGTGGGGGCCACTTTTTCGATCAGTTGAACGACTCGTTTCATCGCCGGGCTGGTCCCGACCAGTTGATAGCGCGGCGATTCGAATGTGAGATTTTCGACATACTTGCGGAGCCGAACATTTTCCACTTTCAGCCGGCGCACGTCCATCGCTCGTTGCAGGATCGGCAACATCGCATGCAGCTTGAACGGCTTAAGGACATAGTCGAACGCTCCAACCTTCATCGCCTCGACCGCGGTCTGGATCGTACCCTGGCCTGTCATAATGATGCCGATAAGTTGCGGGTCGACTTCCAGCGCTTGTTTCAGCAGCGTAATGCCATCCATCCCGGGCATCATTAAGTCAGTGAACAGCAAATCGTAAGAGCCGGCCTGCAGTTTCTGCAATCCATCGGCTCCATTGTTGGCGCCATCGGTTTCGTACCCGTTCTCAGCGAGTGTTTCCTTCAGGGCCTGCATCAGCTCGACTTCATCGTCGACGATCAAGAGCCGGCCAAGACTGGGCTTCGCCATTGTGATCTCCCGTTAAGACTCTTTGACCGCACCGGCATTGATTCCATTGGCGACCGGGAGGACGACCCGCACGGTTGTACCGCGGCCGGCTTCGCTCTCAATTTCGATCGTGCCACAATGCTCCTGTATGATCCGGCGGCATATGGCCAATCCGAGGCCGGTTCCCTTTCCTTCGGGCTTGGTGGTAAAAAAGGGGTCCATGATCTTGTGCAGGTGTTCTCGCGGAATGCCATGCCCGGTATCGCTGAATACCATTTCAACCGCAGGGCGATCGCTGTCCATTGTGGAGGGTGCAAGTCGAAGCGTTAGAGTGCCTCCCTGCAACATCGCGTCCCCTGCATTGGTGAGCAAATTCAACAGTACCTGCCTGAGTTTTTGTCGATCGGCAAAGATGGTGGGCAGTGCCGGAGCGAACGCCTGGACCACGCAAATTTTCTTTTGCCGATATTGCGGTTCGATCAGTTCAAGCGTCTTTTGCGCTTCCTCGATGACGTTGACCGACGAAACTTGCTCCTTGCCCTGCCTGCTGAAGTGCAACATATTCGCCACAAGCCGGCTCATCCGTTCGCTTTCCTGCTCAATGATCTCCAATGACCGGCGCCTCGGATCGTCAGGACCGGTTTGCTGTAAGACGGATTCCAAACGCAAACTAATCGTCGCGAGAGGATTATTGAGTTCGTGGGCCAAGCTGGCAGCGAGTTCACCGACCGATGCCAGCTTGGCCGCTTGCCAAAGTTGCTGCGTTGTGGTGCGGACTTCCTCGGAGGTCGTATGCAACTGCTCCAGAGCTTTTTCCAGCGAGCGATTGGTTGCTTGCAATGACTGCAAAAGTTGCTGTCGGTCCGTGACATCGACCCAGTAGCCGACCACCTCCGCTGGACGTCCGCTGACGCCTGAGGTGACCTGTGCCTCGTTTCGAATCCAGCGCCATCGCCCATCGCGGTGCTGAATCCGATAGACGACATCGATCATCGGCTTATGCCTGGCACGTTGAAACTCCTCCAGCACGCTCGATTGATCGTCCGGATGTACAATATCCAGCCAAAGTCCCGGCGCGGACAAAAGTTCGCTGGGTTCATATCCAAGCTGGGCTCGCACGTTGTCGCTGACAAATGTCAGCGCGAAGGCGCCCTCAAGAGTCGCTGAATAGATTACGGCCGGTGTGTTACTGATGAGAAATCGAAAACGCTTTTCCGACGCGGCGAGTTGCTTTTCCGTTTGCACTTGATTCAGAACGCGCCGGACGGCTTCGGGCAAATAGTCCAAATACTCGAGCGACTTGGTGACGAAATCGCGGACTCCGGCTCGAAGAGCTCGAATTACCGTTTTGTCGTCGCTGAAACCCGTCACCAGGATCACTGGCAGATCGTTGCCCTCCGACTTCAGTTCATTGTAAAACTCCAATCCAGTGATACTGTCCGGCAAATGGTAGTCGAGAAGCAGCAATTCAACTTCCTCGGTCGACAGGATGTCGCGAGCTTCCTCCGGCGTATTGGTCACCAAAACCGTATAGCCGGCCCGTTCGAGGCGGCGCTGCTGCAGCTTGGCGACACCGGGATCGTCTTCCAGAATCAGGATGACTGCCGATTCAGACGGGCTCATTAGGAACCTTTACTATCGCAAGAAACATGCCCAGCCGCTGAAGCGCATCCACAAACGCCTCGTATTGCACCGGTTTCGTCACGTAGCTGCTGCAGCCGAGTTCGTAACAGCGCGCCACTTCGCGCGGATCGTCCGTTGTGGTCAACATGATCACGGGTAATTTCGCGGTTCGCGGATCGGCTTTGACATGCCGGAGCACGTCAACACCGCTGACTCGCGGCATGTTAATGTCCAGCAACAGCAATAATGGATGGATTGGTTTGCGGCTGGTAAAGTTGTTCTTGCAATCGAGAAATTCCAGCACTTCCTGTCCATCGCGAACATGGATCACTTGGTTGATTATGCCAATTCGCTGAAGATTGCGTTTAATGAGGCTGGCGTGACCTTCGTCGTCTTCGGCAAGCAATATTTGAATCGGCTCAGCGGTCATTCGTTGCTTCCTTAATGCAGTTGATTATTCTAGTTCGAATCAGTTGAAGCCTGTGGGGACCATCGCTGAAAGTCCAGCACGGCGATTCTCGCTTTCTACGCTTTCGTCGCCGGGCGACTCGTTTCCGCGTCGGATGCTACGGGGAGCAACACGAAAAACGTCGTCCCCTCTCCCGCCTTCGATTCCAGCCAAACGCGCCCGCCATGTCGATCCACAATCCGGCGCACAATGGCCAGGCCCATCCCCTCTCCGTCGGCGCGGTCCGGATGCAGCCGCTGGAACGCCTGGAAGACTTTGCCGGCGTGTGCTTCCGATATCCCCAGTCCATTATCGCGGACAAAATAACAGCAATATCCGGGCCGGTCGCTCGGCATCGAACCAATTTCGATCTTCCCCGGCCTCGACGGGTCGAGGTAATTGAGGGCGTTGCCGATCAGATTGGCAAAAACCTGTTCAATCGCGATGGCATCGCCTTCGGCGGGGGGAAGGTCGCCGGTCGTGACTTCGGCCGCGCGTTCGGTGATGGTTCCACGCATCGATTCGACGATGCGTCGAATAAGTGCCTCGGTGTCTACTCGCTCTGTCCGGTAAACCACCCGGCCGGCGCGTGAAAGCCGCAGCAGTGCGTCGATGATATTGCTCAACCGGGTCACCGCGCTTTGGATATAGCGCACCGAGTCGGCCATGTCGGTTTGCAAGAGCTTGCGACCACGGTCGCGAACCGGACCAGGCACATCGGGATTTTCGAGCAACTTGCCCAAGTCGTTGCTGACATATCCCAATTCTTTGCTAAAGCCTTCCAAATTGACCAGCGGCGACCGCAAATCATGAGAAACGCCGTAGACAAAGGTCTCATTCTCCTCGCTCTTTTGCCGCAATTGCCGGTTGCTTGCTTCCAATTCGGCCGTTCGATCCCTGACACGTTGTTCCAATTCGCTGTTGAGTTTCAAGATTGCCGCCTCAGCCTGTTTGCGCTCGGAAATGTCTCGCAGCGCCGCGGTGAAAATCATGCCGTCTTCTGTTTGCAGTTTGGAAATTGACGCCTCGGCCGGAAACTCGGTGCCATCCTTGCGCAGTCCATAAACTTCGCTGCGTTCTCCCATTCGGCGTGCGCCGGACAGCCCTTTGCCGAAATTGACGATGTGCTGATAATGGCTTTCTGCAAATCGCTTCGGCAGGAGAATTTCGAGTGGCTTGCCAATCACCTCGCTGGCCGAATAACCAAATGTGTTTTCGGCGCCCTGGTTGAAGAAAATAATCCGCTGCGAAAGGTCCACGGTGATGATGGCGTCTTCGGCGATGGACAGGATCCCCTCAAAGCGGGCTCGCGCATGCTGCAATTCGTTTAGAATGCGCGAGCGTTCTTGGAGATCGTGAAGCAAAAAACGACGCGAAACCGCTCCCAAAATCATCGCAAGCCCGACAAGAACCACAATGGCGCTAATGGTCAAGAACGAACCGCTCGCCGCGATGCTGTACAAGGCAATGCCCGTGGTTAATACGAGCAATAAGAATGCAGCGCCGAAACCCAGGTTGATATTACGTTCCGTATGAA
>Ga0073934_10009136_pt1 | contig 12836 bp, 11 predicted proteins | sample LarsenN4metaG_FD_76834 | JGI IMG/M metagenome (GOLD analysis project Ga0073934, IMG submission 76834) | Hot spring sediment bacterial and archeal communities from British Columbia, Canada, to study Microbial Dark Matter (Phase II) - Larsen... ...
GGCCCAAGTTCATCGAGACCCTGCGCGCGCGCAACCTCGGCCAGCAGATCCGCGCCGAGGGGCCCGCGGCGCACGTGGTCAAGCAGGGGACGCCGACGATGGGAGGCCTGCTCATCGTCGGCTGCGCGGTCGTCCCCTTCCTGGCGCTTTCGCGCTACACGGTCGAGGCGCTGACCGTCCTCGCGATCACGCTCGGCTGTGCCGCGATCGGGTTCGCGGACGACTACCTCAAGCTCCGCCGTCGCCACTCGCTCGGCCTGCCGGGACGCTGGAAGATGGCGCTGCTCGCCTTGGTCACGGTCGCGGCCGCGCTCCTCCTCCAGGGCTCGGACCTGTTCACGACCTCGGTCTACGTCCCGCTCGCCGGCTGGGACCTGGAGCTGTCCTGGCTCTACTACCCCTTCCTCTTCGTCGTCATCGCGGGAACCGTCAACGGGGCGAACCTCACCGACGGGATCGACGGGCTCGCGGCCGGCACAGCGATGATCATGCTCGTCACCTTCCTCGCCATCGCCGGCATCTCGTGGCTGCGCTCGGGCGACCCGGGCGAGCGCAGCGAGGCCTACCTCGACCTGGCCATGCTCGCGGCCGCGCTGATCGGAGGCACGATCGGATTCCTCTGGTACAACGCCTTCCCCGCCGAGGTCTTCATGGGCGACACCGGCTCGATGGCGCTGGGCGGAGCGATCGCCGGCTTCGCCGTCGTCACCGGCACGGAGCTCTTGCTCCCGCTGATCGGCGGCATCTTCGTGCTCGAGGTGCTCTCCCTGATCATCCAGGTCGTCAGCTTCAAGCGCACGGGCAGGCGGGTCTTCCTGATGGCCCCGATCCACCACCACTTCGAGATGAAGGCCTGGTCGGAGACGAAGGTCATGGTTCGCTTCTGGATCGTCTGCGCCATCCTCTGTGCCTCGGGCTTCGCCCTCTTCTACCGCGACTTCCTCCAGTTCGTCCCCAGGTGAGCGCGACCGTCGAGCTGGCCGGCGCCCGCGTGCTCGTGGTCGGGCTCGCGCGCTCGGGGCTGGCGGCCGCGGAGGCGCTCGCCGTCCGGGGCGCGCAGGTCGTCGGCTACGACCGCGACCCCGGGGTGGAGGCGGGCAGGCTCCGCGCGCTCGGCGTCGAAGTGGTGACGGGACCGGAGGAGGAGACAGTGCTCACGGGGATCGATCTCGTCGTCAAGAGCCCGGGCGTTCCGGGCGAGCGGCCGCTCGTCGCGGGCGCCCGCGCGCGCGGGATCCCGGTCTGGAGCGAGATCGAGCTGGGGTCGCGCCTGCTCGGAAGCCCGCTCCTCGGCGTCACCGGCACGAACGGCAAGACGACCACGTCCGAGCTCCTGGGCGCGATCTTCCGCGCCGCCGGACGTCCCGTGGAGGTGGCCGGCAACGTCGGGCGGCCGCTCACCTCGCTCGCGGGAGCGGTCGGGCCGGAGACGTGGGTCGTGTGCGAGCTGTCCTCCTTCCAGCTCGAGGACGTGGAGACGCTGCGGCCCGAGATCGGCGTCCTCCTCAACCTCGAGCCCGACCACCTCGACCGGCACGGCACCTTCGCCGCCTATGCGGCCGCCAAGCTCCGCCTCTTCGAGCGCCAGGGCCCCGGGGACGTCGCCGTCTGCCCGCGCGGGTTCGGCCCCGTGCCGGGCGCCGCCCGCCGCGTGGAGTTCGCCGCGGACGATCCCCTGCCGGCGGAGCCTCGTCTGCCGGGCCCGCACAACCGCGAGAACGCCGCCGCCGCGACGGCCGCCGCGCGGGCGGCGGGCATCGGGGAGGAGGCGATCGCCGAGGCCCTGCGCTCCTTCCCGGGCGTCCCGCACCGGATCGAGCTGGTGCGCGAGCTCGGCGGTGTCTCCTACGTGAACGACTCCAAGGCGACGAACGTCGCCGCCGCGCTGCGCGCGCTCGCCTCCTTCCCCGGCCGCCGCCGGCACGTGATCCTGGGCGGGCGCGGGAAGGCGGAGCCCTACGACCGGCTCGCCGCGGCCTTCGAGCCCGGCGACCGCGCGTACCTGATCGGCGAGGCGGCCGAGGAGATCGGCCGCGCGCTGGAGGCCGCGGGCGTCCCGTGCCTGTACGCGGGCGATGTGGAGAGCGCGCTCGCCGCCGCCGCGGCTGCCGCCACGCCCGGGGACGTCGTGCTGCTCTCGCCTGCGTGCGCGAGCTTCGATCAGTTCCGGGACTTCGAGCAGCGCGGAGACGTGTTCCGCGCCCTGGTGCGGGAGCTCTCGTGAGGGCGCGCGGAAGCGTCGACCAGCGCCTGCTCGTGCTGGTCACGCTGGGGCTCGTCGCCTTCGGGCTGGTCATGGTCTACAGCGCCACCTCGGCTGCGGCCGCGCTCGGCGACGGCGACCCGATGGCCTTCCTCGAGCGGCAGTCGGCCTACGCGCTCCTGGGCGTCGGCTGCCTGCTCGTCGCCTCGCGCCTCGACTACCACAAGCTGCGCTACCTCGCGCCACCGCTCTTGCTCGCCGCCCTCGCCCTCTGCGTCGCGGTGCTCGCCGTCGCGCCCGAGATCAACGGCGCGCGCCGCTGGTTCGTCGTCGGGCCGGCGAGCTTCCAGCCCTCCGAGCTGGCGAAGCTCTCCCTCGTCCTCTTCGCCGCCGCCCACCTCGCCCGGCGGCGCCCGCCCCGCACGCTCGGCGAGCTCGCCAAGCCGCTCGGCTTCCTGACCGCGCTCTTCTGCGGGCTGATCCTGCTCGAGCCCGACCTGGGGACGACGATCTCGCTCTGCCTGACCATGTTCGCCCTGCTCCTCGTCGCCGGCATCCCCCTGCGCGTGCTGACGGCCGCGTCGCTCCTCGCGGTCGCGCTGGGAGCGATCGCGATCTGGGTCGAGCCGTACCGGCGGGCGCGCATCTTCAGCTTCCTCGATCCCTGGAGCGACGCGCAGGGCTCGGGCTTCCAGATCGTGCAGGCGCTGATCGGGGTCGGCTCCGGCGGAGTCACCGGCGAGGGCCTCGGGGAGGGCGTGCAGAAGGCGCTCTACCTGCCCGAGGCCCACACGGACATGATCTTCGCCGTCATCGGCGAGGAGCTCGGCTTCGTGGGCTCGGCCGCCGTCGTCGCCGCCTTCGGCGCCTTCGCTGTCGCCGGCTTCCGGATCGCGCTGCGCTGCCGCGACCGCTTCGGCAAGCTGCTCGCGGCCGGGCTGACGGCGCTCGTCTGCGGCCAGGCCTCGATCAACCTGGCGGCCGCGCTCGGGATCGCGCCCCTGACCGGGATCCCGCTTCCCTTCGTCTCCTACGGAGGCTCCAGCCTGGTGGTGCTCCTCGGCGCGGTGGGGATTCTCCTTAACATCGCCGTCGATGGACAGGTCGAGTCCGCTTCGGTGCCTGATCGCGGCCGGCGGCACCGCAGGGCACGTGCGGCCGGCGCTGGCGGTCGCCGAGGCGCTGCGCGGCCGCGGCGTGACGGTGACCTTCGCCGGGTCGGCCGACCGGGTCGAGTCGCGGCTGGTTCCTGAGGCCGGGTTCCCGCTCGACACCTTCGCCGTCTCCGGGCTGCCGCGGCGACCCGGGCTCGCGCTCGTGCGCGCCGTGCTCCGGGCCGCGCGGGCCCCCCTGGCCTGCTGGCGCATCCTGGGCCGGCGCCGGCCGGACGTCGTCCTGGGCGCCGGCGGGTACGTGGCGGGCCCGATGGTCCTGGCGGCGTGGCTGCGCCGGATCCCCGCCGCGCTGACCGAGGCGGACGCTCGGCTCGGGCTGGCGAACCGGCTCGCGGCGCCGTTCGCGCGGCGGGTCTTCCTCGCCTACCCGCTGGCCGGGTGCGACGGGGCCAAGTACCGCGTCGTGGGCCGGCCCATCCCCGCCGCCCACCTGGGCGCGAACCGCGAGGCCGGGCGGCGACGCTTCGGACTGCCGGCGGAGGGGCCGGTGCTGGCGGTCTTCGGGGGGCTCGCCGGCGCCCGGACGCTGAACGAGCTGGCCGTGGAGGCCTTCGGCGAGGAGGGGCCGGCCGTGCTCCACATCTGCGGCGAGCGTGACTACGAGGAGCTGCGGGCGCGGCTCTCCCGGCCCGGCTACGTGCTCCTCCCCTCGACCGACCACTTCGGGGAGGCGCTGGCCGCCGCCGATCTCGCCCTCTCGCGCGCCGGGGGCACGGTCTGGGAGCTGGCGGCGGCCGGGACGCCGGCGATCCTCGTCCCCTACCCGCACGCGACCGGCGACCACCAGACGGAGAACGCCCGCACCTTCGCTGCGGCCGGCGGCGCTCTCGTCGTCCCCGAGGACGAGCTCGAGCGCGTGCCCGCGCTCGTGCGAGAGCTGCTCGCCGACCCCGAGCGGCTGCGCCGGATGGGGGAGGCGATGCGCGCGCTCGCCCGGCCCCGCGCGGCCGAGGAGATCGCCGAGGAGCTGGTCGCGCTCGCCCGCGAGCGGAGGGCCGCGCGCTGAGCGAGGAGGGGCCGCTCGCGGGCCGGCGTCTCTACTTCGTCGGCATCGGCGGGGCGGGGCTGTCGGCCTACGCGAACATCGCGCGGGCGTGGGGCGCAGAGGTGCGGGGCTGGGACGCCCAGGAGACGATCTTCCTGGAGACGCTGGCTGGGGTCGCGGTCGACCTGGGCGGAGAGCCTCGCCCGCCGGCCGCGTTCGAGGTCGTCGTCTCGGCGGCCCATGCCGGCCGCGCGGAGGGCCGCTCCCGCGCCGACTTCCTCGCCGAGCTGGTCGCCCTGCGGCCGTCCATCGTCGTCGGCGGCGCGCACGGGAAGACGACCACCACGGCCATGATCGCCTTCGCTCTCCGCGAGCTGGGCCGCGATCCGGCCTGGATCGTGGGCGGGGTCGTCCCCCAGCTCGGCGGCAACGCGGGCGCAGGGGCGGGGTGGCTGGTCGTCGAGGGCGACGAGTCGGATCGCTCGATCGCGCTCCTTCGACCCGAGATCGCCGTCGTCACGAACGTCGAGCTCGACCACCACGCGGCCTTCGGCTCGGAGGCGGAGCTGGCGGGCTTCTTCGACGAGTGGCTCGCGCGCGCGCCGCACGCGGTGCGCGGCTGGGAGCTGGACCCGGTCGCCTTCCCGCTCGCCGTCCCCGGCGAGCACAACCGGCGAAACGCGGCCGCGGCGATCGCGGCCCTCGAGCTGGCGGGCGTCCCGCGGGTGCAGGCGGAGGCGGCGGTGGCCGCCTTCGCGGGCGTCTCGCGGCGGTTCGAGCTCGTCGGGGAGGCTCGGGGCGTGCGGGTCTACGACGACTACGCCCACAACCCGACCGAGATCGCCGCGGTGCTGCGGACCGCACGCCAGCAGGTGCCCGAGGGCGGACGGCTGCTCGCCGTCTACGTGCCGCACGTGTACGAGCGGACGCGACAGCTCGCCCGGGAGCTCGGCCTCGCGCTCGGGCTCGCCGACGGCGCGATCGTGACCGAGCTGGTCGGAGCCCGGGATGCGCCACGCCCGGGGGTGAGCGGCAAGCGCGTGCTCGAGCACGTCCCCGCGCCCGTGCGGCGCGGCTGGGCGCCGACGCTCGCGGACGCAGCCGCGCTCGGCCTCGCGTGGGCGCGGCCGGGCGACGTCGTGGTCACGCTCGGCGTCGGCGAGCCGTGGCGCGTGGCCAGGCGGATCGTGGAGGGTCTGGCCGGGTGAAGATCGAGCGCGGCGTGCCCCTCGCTCGCCTGACGACGATCGGGACGGGCGGCCCCGCTCGCGCCCTCGCCCGTCCCCGCACCCTCGGCGAGCTGCAGGAGGCGCTCCGCTACGCGGAGGCCGAGGGGCTGGAGGTGGTCGCCCTCGGGCTCGGCTCCAACCTGCTCGCCGCGGACGCGGGGGTGGATGCGCTCGTCGTCCGCTTGGAGGGCGAGCTGGCCTCGGTGGTGGTGCGGGACGAGCTCGTCGTCGCGGGCGGCGGAGCCACGAACGCGGTCTGCCTGCACCGGGCGCGCGCGGCGGGTCTCGGCGGCTTCGAGTTCGCCTGCGCGATCCCGGGGACGGCCGGCGGCGGGGTGCGCATGAACGCGGGCGCGTACGGTCGCAACTGGTCGGACGTGCTCGTCCGCGCGCTCGTCTGCACGGCCGAGGGGGCAGGCTGGCTCGGGCCGGCGGAGCTCGGCCTCTCCTACCGGCACTCGGAGCTGCGTCCGGGTCAGGTCGTCGCGCAGGTCGAATACCGGCTCGAGCGGCGAGCCGACGCTGAGATCAGGGCCGTGGTCGCCGAGCTGGTGGAGCGCCGGAAGGCGACGCAGCCGACGAACCGGCGCACCTTCGGCAGCGTGTTCAAGAACCCGTCCGGGGACGTGGGCGCGGGCCGGATGCTCGAGCTGTGCGGCCTCAAGGGGTACCGGATCGGGGGCGCGGCGATCTCGCCCCGGCACGCCAACTTCATCGAGAACGTGGACGGTGCGACGAGCGCCGACTGCCTCGCGCTGATGGCCGAGGCGCGCCGGCGGGCGTTCGCGCAGTTCGGCGTCGAACTCGAGCGCGAGGTCGTGCTCGTGGGTGGGCTCGAGCTGCCCCCGCTCGAGAGGTAGGAGCGACGCCGGCGGCGGCGAATCCCGCCGCATGGTCGGGGGACGAGCCCAGCGTGGGTCGCGCCGTTCGCGCGCGGCAAGCGTCGTCGTCCCGTTTCCGCGAGCAGCAGGCGATCGCCTCGACCTCGCTCGGCTCGTCCCCTCCGGCCGCTCGCTGCTCGTCGGGTTCGCCCTCCTCGCCGCCGTCCTGGCCGCGTACTGGGGAGCGCGCGCGTCCTCGCTCTTCGCCGTCCAGCGGATCGAGGTCGTGGGTGCCCCTCCCGCCGTCGCGCACGAGGTCACAGCGGCCGTGCGCCCGCTCGCGGGAACGAGCCTGCTCGCGGTCGATCCCGGCGAGGTGGAGGACACGGTGCGCGCGCTCGCCTCGGTGGCCGGAGCCTCGGTCGATCGCGCGTTTCCGAACACGCTGGTGGTCAAGGTGCAGGCGGAACGGCCGGTCGCCGTCGCCCGGCAGCGTGGCTCCGCGTGGCTCGTCTCTGGCTCGGGGAGGGTGATCCGCCCGATCGAGCGGGGCACCCAGCGCGGGCTGCCGCGCTTGTGGCTCACGCGGGACGTGGAGGTCTCGGTGGGGACCACGCTCCCCGCCGACCTGATGCCGGCGGCACGGGCCCTGGCGGCGCTGCAGGAGGCCCGCCTCCCGCGGCGCGTGAAGGCCGTGCGCACGACGGGGGAGGAGCTGACCCTCGTGCTGCGCCGAGGGCCGGAGATCCGGCTCGGCAGCCCCGTCGACATCCGGCTCAAGCTCGCGGTCGCCGCCGCGGTCTTCCCGCTCCTCGCCGAGGGAACCGTGTACCTGGACGTCAGCGTCCCCGAGCGTCCCGTCGCCAGCCTCTACCCTCAAGTCTCAAGTTGAGCTTGAGACTTAAGAGTTGACAGGCAGACGCAGGAGGCCTACGCTCGAGGTCGAAACCGTGCTGACCAGTCGCACGTTCAACACGAACCTCAGGTTCAGGTGGGTCGAGACATGAACAACCAGCTTGGCAGCTACCTGGCGGTGATCAAGGTCGTCGGAATCGGCGGCGGCGGCTCGAATGCCGTCAGCCGCATGGTCGAGGCCGGCGTCTCGGGCGTGGAGTTCGTCGCGGTCAACACGGACGCGCAGGCGCTCCTGATGGCGGACGCGGATGTGAAGATCCACATCGGCTCGAAGGCGACGCGCGGGCTCGGGGCGGGCGCGGATCCGCGCGTGGGCCTCGCCGCCGCGCAGGAGAGCCGGGACGAGTTGAAGGAGGCGCTCAAGGGCGCGGACATGGTCTTCGTCACCGCCGGCGAGGGCGGGGGCACCGGGACGGGTGGCGCCCCGGTCGTGGCCGAGATCGGCCGCGAGCTGGAGGCGCTCACCGTCGGGGTGGTGACGCGGCCGTTCGGCTTCGAGGGCAAGCTGCGCGCGGACCAGGCCGAGCAGGGCATCCAGGCCCTGCGGGAGAAGGTGGACACGCTGATCGTGATCGAGAACGACCGCCTGCTCCAGGTCGTCGAGCGCTCGACCCCGGTCACGGACGCCTTCCGGATGGTGGACGACATCCTCCGCCAAGGCGTGCAGGGGATCACCGACCTGATCACGGTGCCCGGCCTGATCAACCTCGACTTCGCCGACGTGCGCACGATCATGCGCGACGCGGGGTCGGCGCTGATGGGGATCGGGGTCGGCCGAGGCGAGAACCGGGCTGCGGAGGCCGCCCGCGCCGCCATCTCCTCCCCGCTGCTCGAGACCTCGCTCGACGGCGCCACCGGGATCCTGCTCAACATCACCGGGGGGCCCGACCTCGGCCTCCACGAGGTCAACGAGGCGGCGGAGGTGGTGACGAGCGCGGCCGATCCGAACGCGAACGTCATCTTCGGCGCGGTCATCGACGAGGCGATGGGCGAGGAGGTGCGGGTGACCGCGATCGCGACCGGCTTCGGCGGCCGGCCGCGCCGCCGCCGCGTCGAGCCGGCGGCGGTGGCCGCCGGGCCCGCCCGGCCCGCGTTCCAGGCTCCGAGCGTCTCCGACGTCGAGATCGACATCCCCAGCTTCCTGAAGGAGGAGTAGGGGCGGTTCGCGGCGGGCGCGACCGCTGCGAACGGATAGAGTCGCGGCCGTGGAGGCCACGCTCGAGCGCACGCCTCTCTACGCGCGCCACCTCGCGCTCGGGGCGCGGATGGTGCCCTTCGCCGGGTGGGAGATGCCCGTCTCCTACGAGGGCGTGATCGCCGAGCACCGCGCCGTCCGCACCGACTGCGGCGTCTTCGACGTCTCCCATATGGGCGAGCTGCACGTCGAGGGCCCGACCGCGCACGCGTTCCTGCAGGGACTGCTCTCGAACGACCTCGACCGCGTCGGCGACGGTCAGGCCCAGTACACGCTGCTCACGAACGAGCGGGGCGGGATCGTGGACGACCTGATCGTCTACCGCCTGCGCGCCGGGCAGTACCTGCTCGTCGTCAACGCGGCCAACCGGGAGACGGTCTACGGCTGGCTGAAGGAGCGCGAGCCGCGCGGGTGCGAGGTGCGGGACGCCTCCGCCGAGTACGCGCTCCTCGCGGTGCAGGGCCCGCGCTCGCTGGAGCGCCTCGGGCTTCCGCCCCGGCCGGCGTTCACGCACGAGCTGGGCGAGCTGGACGGGATCGAGGTGCTCATCTCGCGCACGGGCTACACGGGCGAGCCGGGGGTCGAGCTGTGCTGCGCCGCCGAAGACGCGGAGGCGCTCTGGGACGCGGTCCTCGCCCGCGGCGCCGTCCCCTGCGGGCTGGGGGCGCGAGACACGCTGCGCCTCGAGGTCTGCTACCCCCTGCACGGGGCGGACATCACGCCCGACACCGACGCCATCTCGGCCGGCCTCGGCTGGGCGTGCGCGCTCGGGAAGGAGTTCACCGGGGTCGAGGTGCTGCGCCGCATCCGCGCGGAGGGCCCCGCCCGCCGGCTCGTCCCCTTCGTGATGGAGGAGAAGGCCATCCCGCGCCGGGGGATGCCGATCGCCGGCGGCGGGGAGGTGACCTCCGGGACGCACTCGCCCATGCTCGACCGCGGCATCGGCCTCGGCTACGTCCCGGCTGCCAGCGCGGCGCCGGGCAGCGAGCTGACGATCGACGTGCGCGGCCGTCCGCGCCGGGCCCGGGTCGTGGAGAAGCCGATCTACCGGAAGGAGGAGTAGTGCCAGCCGCCGAGACCTACCCCGACGACCTCCGCTACCACCCCGAGCACGACTGGGCCCGGATCGAGGGCGAGGAGGCCGTGCTCGGGATCACCTGGTTCGCCCAGGACTCGCTCGGCGAGCTCGTCCACTACGAGCCGCCCGCAGTCGGCGCCACGATCGCCAAGGACGAGCCCTACGGCGAGGTGGAATCGGTCAAGGCCGTCTCCGACGTGATCGCCCCGCTCTCCGGCGAGGTGCTGGCGGTGAACGAGCGGGTCGTGGCCGAGCCCGAGATCGTGAACGAGGACCCCTACGGCGAGGGCTGGCTCGTCCGCATCAGGATGGCGGATCCCGGCGAGGCGGAGACGCTGATGGACGCCGACGCCTACCGGGCGCACGTCGCCGAGCAATGAGCTACCTGTCCCTGACCGACGCCGATCGCGCGGAGATGCTGGCGGCGATCGGTGTCTCCTCGGTCGACGAGCTGTTCGAGCAGGTGCCGACCGGGGTGCGGCTGGGCCGCGCGCTCGACCTGCCCCCGGCGCTCGGGGAGGCCGAGCTCGCGCGCCACGTCGAGCAGCTCGCGGCGCGTAATGTGCACACCGGCGTCGAGCTGTCCTTCCTGGGCGCGGGGATCTACGACCACTACGTGCCTGCCGTGGTCGACGTCGTCCTCTCCCGGGGCGAGTTCTTGACCGCGTACACGCCCTACCAGCCCGAGATGAGCCAGGGCGTGCTGCAGGCGATCTTCGAGTACCAGACGGTGATCTGCGAGCTGACGGGGATGGACGTCTCCAACGCCTCGGGCTACGACGGCTGCACGGTGGCCGCGGACGCCTGCTACATCGCCAAGCACGTCTCCGACCGGCGCACGGTCGTGCTCGCGGAGACGCTGAACCCGCAGGTGCGCCAGGTAGTGAAGACGTACGCGCCCGGCTTCGGCTTGGAGGTGGTCGAGGTTCCGCACCGCGGGGGCACCACGGACCCCGACGAGCTCGGCGCCGCAGCCCGGGAGGCGGCCGCGGTGATCTTCCAGCAGCCGAACTTCCTCGGCTGCTTGGAGCCGGCCCCGGACCTGGCCGCGGCTGCGGCCGAGGCGGGCGCGCTGCCCGTCGCACACGTCGATCTGATGTCCCTGGGCGTCCTGGAGGCGCCGGGCGCCTACGGCTGCGCGCTCGCCGTCGGGGAGGGGCAGTCGGCGGGCAACTGGCCCTCCTACGGCGGCCCTCACTACGGCTTCCTCGCCGCGCGCGGCGAGTTCGTGCGCCGGCTCCCGGGCCGCATCGTCGGCGAGACGGTGGACGCCGACGGGCGGCGCGCGTTCACGCTCACGCTGCAGACCCGCGAGCAGCACATCCGCCGCGAGAAGGCGACCTCGAACATCACGACGAACCAGACGCTCCTCTCCCTCGCCGGGCTCGCCACGCTGGCCTGGCTCGGGCCCGAGGGGCTGCGCGAGGTGGGGGAGGCGTGCCTCGCCCTCGCCCGGTACGCGCGCGAGCATCTGCCGCTCGAGCCGGCCTTCGACGCTCCCGCCTTCAAGGAGGTCGCCTTCCGCACCCCGATCCCGGCGCGCGAGGTCGTCCGCCGCGCCCGGGAGCACGGGGTCCACCCTGGCTACGCGCTCGGGCGCGACTACGAGGGCATGGACGACGTCCTCCTCGTCGCCCTGACCGAGCGGCGCACCCGCGCGGACGTCGACCGCCTGGCGGAGGTGCTCGAGGAGGTGTGCCGGTGACCTCCGAGCCCGGGCGCGCCTGGCCCGACGCCCCGCTCCTGTTCGAGCGCTCGCGGCCGGGACGGCGGGCAGGGCGCCCGCCGCGCCCCGACCTGCCGGTGCCCGAGCTGCCGGCCGGGCTCCGTCGCGCGCGCCCGCCGCGTCTCCCGGAGGTGTCCGAGCCCGAGCTGGTGCGCCACTTCACGGCGCTCGCCGACCGCACCTTCGGCGTCGACACGGGCTTCTACCCGCTCGGGTCCTGCACGATGAAGCACAACCCGCGCCTGCACGAGCGGCTCGCCTCGCTGCCCGGCTTCCGCGACCTCCACCCCCACCAGGAGGACGAGGCCGCGCAGGGGGCGCTCGAGCTGATGTGGCGCCTGCAGGAGATGCTGGCCGAGATCGCCGGCCTGCCCGCGGTCACCCTCCAGCCGGCCGCGGGCTCGCAGGGGGAGCTGACGGGGCTGATGCTGATGCGCGCCTACTTCGCCGACCGCGGCGAGGAGCGCGACACGATCATCACCGCCGACACGGCGCACGGCACCAACCCCGCCAGCGTGACCATGGCGGGCTACCGGCTGGAGAAGGTGGAGACCGACGCGCGCGGGAACCTCGACCTGGCCGACCTGCGCGCGAAGGTGTCGAGCCGCACCGCGGGGCTCATGCTCACGAACCCCTCCACGCTCGGGCTCTTCGACGAGGGGATCGAGGAGGTGGCGCGGATCTTCCACGACGCCGGCGCGCTCCTCTACTACGACGGGGCGAACCTGAACGCGGTCGTCGGGATCTCGCGCCCCGGCGACATGGGCTTCGACATCGTCCACTACAACCTGCACAAGACCTTCTCGCAGCCTCACGGCGGCGGCGGTCCCGGGGGCGGGCCGGTGGCGGTGCGGGACACGATCGAGCCGTTCCTGCCCGTGCCGCGCGTCGTGCGCGAGGGCGACGCGTACCGGCTCGACTCGGACCGGCCCAAGACGATCGGGCGCGTGCGCGGCTTCGCCGGGCCGTTCGGGGTGTTCGTGCGTGCATACGCCTACATCCGCGCCTACGGGCCAGCGCTGCGCGAGATGTCCGAGGCGGCGGTGCTGAACGCGAACTACCTCCTCGCCCGCCTCAAGGACGTGTACGAGCTGCCCTACGACCGCCACTGCATGCACGAGTTCGTGCTTTCCGCGCGGATGCTGAAGCGGGAGCACGGCGTGTCGGCGCTCGACGTCGCCAAGCGGCTGATGGACTACGGGATCCATCCACCGACGATCTACTTCCCGCTCGTCGTCCCCGAGGCGCTGATGATCGAGCCGACGGAGACGGAGCCGAAGGAGCGCCTGGACGGCTTCGTCGAGGCCATGCGCCGGATCGCGGAGGAGGCGGCCGCGGCGCCGGAGCTCCTGCACGAGGCGCCGCACGGCCGGCCGGTGCGGCGGCTCGACGAGGTGCGCGCCGCCAAGCAGCCGGTGCTGCGCTACCGCTTCGACCAGGGCCCGGCGCTCGTGGAGGCGGGATGACGGCGGCCGCGCTCGTCGCCGAGGAGCTCGTCGAGCTCGAGCA
>Ga0073934_10009137_pt1 | contig 12835 bp, 10 predicted proteins | sample LarsenN4metaG_FD_76834 | JGI IMG/M metagenome (GOLD analysis project Ga0073934, IMG submission 76834) | Hot spring sediment bacterial and archeal communities from British Columbia, Canada, to study Microbial Dark Matter (Phase II) - Larsen... ...
CCCGCGATGAAGACGGAGCCCTCGAGCGCGTACGCCACCCCACCCTTCGCGTCGCACGCGACCGTCGTCAGCAGCCCGTGCCGCGACGGAACGGGCTCCGCGCCCGTATGGAGCAGCAGGAAGGCTCCCGTGCCGTAGGTATTCTTGGCGAGCCCGGGATCCCAGCATCCCTGCCCGAACAGCGCCGACTGCTGGTCTCCCGCGACTCCCGCGATGGGGACGTCGAGCCCGAGCTGCTCGGGGTCCACCGCACCGAACTCGCCGGAGCTCGGCCGCACCTCCGGGAGCAGCGCGGGAGGCACTCCCAGGAGGCCGGGCGCCCAGTCGTCCCAAGATCGGTCGCGCAGGTTGTAGAGGAGCGTGCGCGAGGCGTTGGTCGGATCGGTCGCGTGCGTGGCGCCGTTCGTCAGACGCGCCACGAGCCAGGAGTCGATGGTCCCGACAGCCAGCTCGCCCCTCTCGGCACGGGTGCGCAGCTCGGGACGCTCCCGCAGGATCCACGCGATCTTCGTCCCGGAGAAATAAGGATCGAGCACGAGCCCCGTGCGCTTCCGCACCTCGGCCTCGTGGCCGGCTTCCTTCAGCTCGCGGCAGAGGGGCGCAGTACGCCGGTCCTGCCACACGATCGCGCGCGCGACCGGCTCGAGCGTCTCGCGGTCCCAGAGCACGACCGTCTCGCGCTGGTTGGTGATGCCCACCGCGCGCACGTCGGCGCCGGTCTTCTCCTGGGCGCGCGCGTCCCGGAGAGCCTCGCGCGCCACCCGTCGGCTCACCTCCCAAATCTCGTTGGCGTCGTGCTCCACCCAACCGGGCTGGGGGAAATGCTGCGTGAACTCCGAGTAGGCGCGTCCGAGGATGCGGCCGTCATGGGCCACGACGAGGCACGTCGTGCCGGTCGTCCCTTGGTCGATGGCGAGTACGGACGGAACGCCCACGGTGCGGCTCGAGTCTTGGTCTGAATGCCCAACGGGGCCCGGCGAAGTCGTCGAGGAGGATCGAGCTCGCCGAGCCATCGGCTGGCGAACCTGTCGATCCGTGGCAGTCGGCGCCAGCGCTGCGCGACGAAGTCGTTCGTTGCCGGCGGCCCCTCGAGGGGTGTACGGTTGAACGTAGGCCGTCTCTCTCTCCGAAGAGTGCCTCTCATGCGTCGCAGCCTCTTTCCGATTGCCGCCACCGGCACGTTGATCTTCGCAGCCTGTCAGAACACCGACTCGCCGCTCGCGCCTGCCGATGTCGCGCTCCCCGCCTTCTCCATGTCTCAGGAAGTCGAGCGTGTCGTGGGAGGGCGGGTATTGGCTCGCCTCACCCCCGGCACCGACGCCGAAGCGGTCGGACGTGCGTACGGGCTCGAAGTGGAGGCGCTCGGCAGAGACCACGTGATCTTCCGCGGCGCCGCGGCGGGCAGCGAGCGCTCGCTCGCGGCGCGCATGGGTACGAACGCGCAGGTGGTCTGGGCCGAGCCCGACTACCTGCGCGAGACGACCCGCGCGGACGACGGAACCGGGATCGATCCGAGGCTCTGGGCGTTTCACAACCCCGGCAATCTCGCCATCTACTACACGCGCGGGCCGAACTCCGGGCAGCCCGTGTCCTCGCTCCGATCCCTTGCTGACGCCGACGAAGACAACGCGCCGTTGAATTACGCGGCCGGTGGCTCGCCCGTGAAGATCGCGAGCATCGACACGGGTGTTGACCTCGGGCACGCGGAGTTCAGCGGCACACGCCTGACGGCCGGGTGGGACTACTACAGCAACGACGCCGATCCCACGGACGAGAACGGCCACGGAACCCACACGACCGGCACGATGGTCGGCAACACGGTGGGCGTCGCCGGCGTCGCGGGCGCGAGCAACAACGTCACGGTCTACGTCTACCGCGTCTGCGGACCGCAGGGGTGCCCAACGTCCGCGATCGTCTCGGCGATCCGCGCGGCCGCCGATCAAGGAGTCGTGGCCATGAACCTCAGCCTCGGAGGCAGCTCCTTGTCGCAGGCCGAAGCCGATGCGATCGGCTACGCGCTGGGCAAGGGCTCGCTCGTCATCGCGTCCGCAGGCAACGGAAGCACCGGAACCGTGAGCTGTCCCGCCTGCGACCCCAGGGCGATCTCAGTGGCGGCGACTGACTGGCTCGATCAGCACGCCTACTACACCAACTGGGGACCTGGCCTCGACATCATCGCACCCGGTGGTGAGCTCTACTCCAATACCACCGAGGAGGCCGGCATCTACAGCGCGGTGCCCGGTGGCTACGCGTACTACCAGGGTACATCGATGGCGGCGCCGCAGGTGACCGGTACGGCCGCGGTGGTCGCGTCCGTGCAGGGCCTGACCGGCGCCGCGCTCAGGGCACAGATCGAAGGCACCACCGACGACTTGGGAGCGAGCGGTTACGACACGAGCTTCGGTCACGGGCGCCTGAACAGCTACCGCGCAGTCACGGGCTCCACGGTCCCGCCGACGCCGGAGCCGCTCGTGGCGAGCTACTCCTATGGGTGCAGCGGGCGCACCTGCTCCTTCGACGGATCCGGCTCGACCGGCAGCCCGACGAGCTACGATTGGACCTTCGGTGATGGCGGCACCGCATCGGGGGTCACGACGAGCCACACGTTCGCCGGGGTCGGGAATTACGTCGTGACGCTCACCGTCGGCAACGGCACGGACACAGATTCGACGAGCCGGACGATCGCGTGCACGAAGCGGGGACCGAACGTGCGCTGTCGCTGACCCCGCGCGGACGAGATAGCCCGGGCGCGTTGCCGACGGGCTAGCCCTCAGGCCGGAGTGATGCGACCGAACTCGTACCGCCAGCCGGCGCGGGCGAGGAGGTCGAGGAATGCGCTCACGGGGAAACCGACCACGCAATAGTAGTCCCCGGCGATCGAGTCGATCAACGCGGCGCCCAGCCCCTGGATGCCGTACGCTCCGGCCTTGTCGAGTGGCTCGCCCGTCTCCACGTAGTCCCGCGCCGTCCAGACCTCGAAGTCCCGGAAGCGAACGGAGGTGCGGCTCACCTGGCTCAGCGTCCCGTGCCGGCCGGCGAGAGCGAGCGCGGTCAGCACCTCGTGCGTCCGTCCGGAGAGCGTCATGAGCTTCGCCACCGCGTCGTCGGGGTTCTTCGGCTTGCCGAGTATCCTCCCGTCGATCACCACCACCGTGTCACCCGCGATCACGAGCGCCTCCGGTTGGCGTGCGCCCTCGGCGGCGGCCTTGGCGCGCGCGAGCCGCTCGACGTGCCCGGCCGGTGACTCTCCGGGAAGGTGCGACTCGTCGACCTCGCTCGGCCGCACCTCGACCTCGAGGCCGAGCTGGCGGAGGACGTCGAGCCGCCTGGGCGACCCGGACGCGAGGACCAGACGAGGAGGAGTCGCCACGGAGTCGGCGCGTGAGCCTAGTCGCGCTCGAGCACGAGCGTGACGGGGCCGTCGTTGACCAAGTCCACCTCCATCATCGCACCGAACTCCCCGGTCTCCACCGCGCGCGACGTCTTCGACCGGAGCGTTGCCACGAACTCCTCGTAGAGCGGGATGGCGATGTCCGGGTGCGCGGCGTCGACGAAGCTGGGACGTCTCCCCTTCGTGGTGTCACCGTAGAGGGTGAACTGGCTCACGACGAGCAGGTCGCCACCTGCTTCCTCCAGGCCGAGGTTCATCTTCCCGTCCGCGTCGCCGAAGACGCGGAGGCCGAGCACCTTGTCCGCCATCCAACCGATCTGCGCGGAGCCGTCGCCCTTCTTGAACCCGACGAGCAGGAGATGGCCGCGGCCGATCCGGCCCACCACCCGCCCTTCGATCCGCACCTCCGCGCGGGACACGCGCTGGAGGACGACCCTCACTCGACCGTGACCGACTTCGCCAGGTTGCGCGGCTGGTCCACGTCGGCACCCTTGAGCACCGCCATGTGGTACGCGAGGAGCTGGAGCGGAACGGTCGTGAGCACGGGCAGCAGGCAGGGGATCGTCTGCGGCACCTTGATCATGTAGTCGACCTTGTCCTGGAGCTCCGGCGCGTCGTCGCTCACCACCGCGATGATGCGGCCGTGACGCGCTTTCACCTCTTCGATGTTCGACACCACCTTCTTGTAGACGGCATCGCGCGGCGCGAGGACGACCACCGGCATGTCGTCGTCGATGAGCGCGATGGGGCCGTGCTTCATCTCCGCCGCCGGATACCCCTCGGCGTGGATGTAGCTCACTTCCTTGAGCTTGAGCGCGCCTTCCAGGGCGACCGGGAACTGATACCCGCGGCCCAGATAGAGGAAGTTGCGGCAGTCCATGTAGCGCTTGGCGACGTCGCGCACCTCCTCGTTCACCTTGAGCACTTCCTCGACCAGGAACGGCAGCTCCTGGAGCGCGCTGACCATCTCCCGTCCCTGGAGCACGGAGAGCTTCCGCCGCCGTCCCATGAAGAGGGTGAAGAGCGTGAGCGCGACCAGCTGGCTCGTGAACGCCTTCGTGGACGCCACGCCGATCTCGGGGCCTGCGTGCAGATAGATGCCGTAGTCCGTCTGCCGCGCGATCGTCGAGCCGACCGCGTTGACGATGCCCATGGTCGGCGCGCCGTTCTGCGCGGCCTCGTTCATCGCCGCGAGGGTATCGGCCGTCTCGCCCGACTGGCTGATCGCCAGCGCGAGGGTCCCTTCCTCGATGACAGGGTTGCGGTAGCGGAACTCCGACGCGTACTCGACCGTCACGGGAATGCGCGCGTACTCCTCGAGCATGTACTCGCCGACGAGCCCCGCATGCCAGCTCGTGCCGCACGCGCTGATCACGATGCGCTTGATCGTGGCGAGCTCCGCCGCGTGGTCCCGGATGCCTCCGAGCCGGGCGTCGCCCTCCTCCGCGAGCAGGCGGCCCCGCATGACGACGCGGAGGCTGTTGGGCTGGTCGAAGATTTCCTTGAGCATGAAGTGCTCGAACCCGCCCTTCTCGATCGCCGCCAGGTCCCACGTGACGGCCTGCACGGCCCGCGTGACCGCCGTGCCCGCGAGCTGGTACGTCCGGTAACCCTCGGCGTCGATGACGGCATAGTCGCCGTCGTCCAGATAGACGACCTCGCGGGTGTGCGCCACGACCGCGGCGGCGTCGGATCCGGCGAGCATCTCCCCGTTCTGGCCCACGCCGATCAGGAGCGGGCTGCCGTTACGGGCAACCACGATCTTGTTGGGGTCGCGAGAGGAGATGACCGCGATGCCGTACGCGCCGTCGACCTCCCGCAGCGCGGCGGCCACGGCGTCCTCGAGCGGCTGACCGTCCTTCCAGAAGTAGTCGATCAGGTGGACGACGGTTTCCGTGTCGGTCTCGGAGGCGAACTCGTAGCCCTCCTTCGTCAGCAGGGCGCGCAGCGCGTCCGCGTTCTCGATGATGCCGTTGTGGACGAGCGCGATCGTACCGTCCGAGGACGTGTGCGGGTGCGCGTTGGGCTCGTTCGGCGCGCCGTGGGTCGCCCAGCGCGTGTGCGCGATCCCGCACGTCGCCGGGGAAGGAGACAGCGCGAGCGCCTTCTCCAGCTCACGGATCTTTCCGGCCCGCTTGGTGATGTGGAGGCCTTCCCCGTTGAGCAGCGCCACGCCAGCCGAGTCGTAGCCACGGTACTCGAGGCGCTTGAGCCCCTCGACCAGGATGGGTGTCGCCACCTTGGTTCCCACGTATCCGACGATACCGCACATCGTGCCTGACCTCCTCGGTCTTCAGGACCTCGAGTCGACGCCTTCGAGTACGCGCGCCGCCCGCGTCACCAGCTCCCTCGCGTCCTTCTCGTCCGCCGACTCGGCGATCAGCCGAACCACCGGCTCGGTCCCGGACGGGCGGACGTGCAGCCACGCCTTCCGCGTCGGCCAGGCCAAACGCAGGCCGTCCGACTCGTCCTTGGCTTCCGCGCGGAGGTCTCCCTCCAACGCGTGATACCCTGCCCGCAACGCCTGTCTCGGGAACGACACCTTCTCCTTCACTATACGATACGACGGCCACCTCCGGGCGGCCGCCGACACTGTAACCCCTTCGTCTGCCAGGTGTTGCAGGATCAGAGCTACCGCTAGCGGGGCATCCCGTGTGTACTGCAGAGCCGGGAGGATGACGCCGCCGTTTCCCTCGCCGCCCACGACTGCGTGCTCGCGCTGCATCCGACGTGCCACGTTGACCTCGCCGACCGGCGCCCGATGCAAGGTAGCTCCGTACGCGCGCGCCACGTCCTCGACCACCTGGCTCGTGGAGAGGTTCGTCACCACCGGCCCGGGCGTGCGCGACAGCACCGCGGCCGCTGCGAGAGCGAGCGTGAGGTCCTCACCCAGTGGGGTCCCGGTCTCGTCCACGAGGGAGAGCCGGTCCGCGTCGGGATCGATGGCGAGGCCGATCTCCGCGCCGCTCTTCCGCACCAGCGCCCCGAGATCCGCCAGGTTCTTCGCGGTCGGCTCGGGGTCGCGCGGGAAGAGGCCGTCGGGCTCCATGCCGATCGCCGAGACATGGCACCCGAGGCGCTCGAGGAGCTCCGCCACCACCGGACCTCCCGCCCCGTGCACGCAGTCGACCGCCACCTTCAGCTTCCGCCCCCGCACGCGTGGCACGTCGAGCTGCGGAAGCGCGAGGATCTTGGCGAGGTGACGCGGCCACGCCTCCCGGTCCTCGCGCGGGCTGCCCAGAGCATCCCAGGAAGCTCTCGGCGGATCCTGGCCCGCGAGATACTCGCGAAACGCCGTCGAGCGCTGGTCGTCCAGGAAGATCCCCTCTTCCGAGACGAGCTTGAGGGCGTTCCACTCCGCCGGGTTGTGGCTCGCCGTCACCCCGAGGCCGCCGACGGCACCGTGGTGGCGAACCGCGAGGAGGAGCGTCGGGGTGGGAACGACGCCCAGATCGACCACATCGACACCCACGGACTCGAGGCCGGCGAAGACGGCCCGAGCGAACATCGGTCCGGACGTGCGGGAGTCACGGCCCACGCACACGGGCCCTCTCGACCCCCGCCCCATGAACGCCCCGAACGCGGCTGCGATTCCCGCCACGAGCTCCGGAGTGAAGGACTTCCCCACGCGCCCACGGATACCTGACACGCTGGCCATGACGTCGTCAGGGATGCGAATCGGCAGAGCGAACCTCCGAAGCTCGGATGGGGGGCGATCGCGCCCGTGCTGAAGATCCAAGCTCGCGGGCGCGAGGGCCGAGCGTCAACGAAACGACGCCCGTCCTGCGGCGCCCGGACGTCACATGGGGATCAGCGGCGGTATGCCGTCCCAGCAGTGGCCCGGCCAGTAGAAGAGCGGCTGAGGCTCGAAGTGCAGCCGGTCGCCGTACCAGAAGATCGCGTTCCACACCTGCACCTTCAGCGAGACGGTGGACGTTCCGCCGTCCTCCACTTCCACAGGGGGGCAGAGCGGCACGTTGGCCGTCCAGCCGCCTCCCGGCGGCTCGACGGTGATCCGCGTGTGGTCCCACAGAACCACCTCGACCCTGCGCATGACGAAGACCACCTCGTCGTACGTGCCCACCGGCAGCTCCCCTTCAGGGAGCTCGATCTCGTGACCGCTCTCGAGCAGGGAGACGTCCACCGTCACGGGCAGATCCATGTCCACGTGGACGAGCTCTCCGTCGATGGTGCGGGCCAGAATGCTGGAGAACGTCACCTTGGCCGATCTGAAGACGGGGATGGGCCGGTAGCTCGGGTATCCCGGCTCGACGCTCCCCGTGTCCGGCATGGACACCACCGCGCTGTCCGCGCGTGTCTCGCCTACCCCCGACGGGGGCGTCGCGAGAGCGAGGGGCGATTCGGCGGCGCCGAGCACGAAACGGACACGGCCCTGGTGGGGTGCGAGCAGCCCGTCGCTCGAGCCGCACGCCGCGGCGATCACCGCCGCGAGCGCTGCAAGCGCCCGTGAATGGACCGACGACACGCGTTGGCGCATGGTCATCCTCCTGGATGCGGAACCGCCAGGAGAACGACCGACGCGCCCGGTATCTGACACCTGGCCAAATGGCGTCGCACTCGGGGACCGGCCTACTATTCCTGAGCTCGCTGACTGTCAGCGCCCATCGCTGAACCGCTCGCAAGAGGGCAGGAATGGCCGAGACGAAGGCTTCCCGCTTCGGTACGCTCGCCGTGCACGCCGGCGTGACCCCGGAGCCCGGAACCGGCGCCATCATGACGCCGATCTTCCAGACCTCCACGTACGTGCAGCCGGCGGTCGCCGAGCCTCTCGGGGGGCGATTCGACTACGGGAGGAGCGCCAACCCGACCCGGGAAGCGCTCGAGGCCAGCATCGCGGCGCTCGAGGGCGGCAAGCACGGGTTGGCCTTCGCATCGGGGCTCTCCGCCATCGAGACAGTGCTCAAGCGTCTCTCGGCCGGCGACCACGTGGTGAGCGAGGAGAACACCTACGGGGGAACGTCCCGGCTCTTCACGCAGGTGCTCGCGCGGCTCGGCATCGAGTTCACCTTCGTTGATACGCGCGACGCGGGCGCGATCACGGCGGCAGTCCGTCCGACGACGAAGCTCGTGCACGTGGAGACGCCCACGAACCCGATGATGCGCGTCTGCGATCTGCGCGCTGCCGCGCGGGCCGCCCACGCCGCGGGCGCCCTCCTCTCGGTCGACAATACGTACGCCTCGCCGTTCAATCAGCGGCCGCTCGAGCTCGGAGCCGACATCGTCATCCACTCCTCGACCAAGTACGTCAACGGGCACTCCGACGTCATCGGCGGCCTGGTCGTGGTGAAGGACGAGGTGCTGGCCGAGGAGCTCCGCTTCCTGCAGAACGCGAGCGGTGCGGTGCCCGGGCCGATGGACTGCTTCCTGACCCTGCGGGGGATCAAGACGCTCGCCCTGCGCATGGCGCGCCACAACGAGAACGGTCTCGCGGTCGCCAGCTGGCTGGAGAAGAGCGGCCGTGTGGATCGGGTGATATACCCCGGGCTCGCGTCCCACGAGCAGCATGCGCTGGCCGCGCGCCAGATGTCCGGCTTCACCGGCATGGTGACGGTCGACGTCGGATCGCTCGCCCGCGCGAAGCAGATCACGGAGGCGCTGCGGGTGTTCGCGCTCGCGGAGAGCCTCGGAGGAGTGGAGTCGCTGGTGAGCGTCCCGGCGCTCATGACGCACTCGTCCGTTCCCAGGGCGCGCCGGGAGGCCATGGGCCTCACGCCGGGGATCGTGCGCTTCTCCGTGGGGATCGAAGACCAGGCGGACCTGATCGAGGACCTGGAGCGGGCGCTCGGAGCGGTTGGCGGGTAGATGAAACTCCCTCGCGCCGCTCGGCGTAAGGGGCGACGACATCGAGGTCGTAACCGAAGGGAGATCGACAATGCCGGACCAACAGACCGGAACCAATCAGCCCAACGCGCGCGCGCGTCGTGTGCTCACCGACATCGCGTCGCGCTCGTGGGAGCACCCGGCCGACAAGGCCGCCCTGCAGGCGCTCCGGCGCATTCCCGTCTTCGACGCGGTCCTGAGGAAGCTCTTCGGATTTTTCGGCGAGAAGCCCGTGCGACTCGCGTTCCAGGCGAACGCCGTGCGCGTGAGCCCCAACCAGTTCGGCGACGTCTACAAGGTCTACAAGCAGGCGCTCAAGACGCTGGACGCGCCCGAGGAGTACCCGCTGTACATCACGCAGACGCCGATGGTGAACGCAGGCGCGTACGGCATGGACCGCCCCTTCATCATCCTGAACTCGGGTACCGTCGCGCTCGTGGACAAGGACGAGCTCGAGTACATCATCGGGCACGAGATCGGCCACATCCTGAGCGGCCACGTGCTGTACAAGACGATGATGGTGTTCCTCATCAACCTCGCGAACATGGGGTTCCCCATCGTCGGGTTGGCCGCCAGAGCCGTGCTGGTCGCGCTCCTGGAGTGGTACCGGAAGTCCGAGCTCTCGTGCGACCGCGCGGGCCTGCTCACGGTGCAGGATCCCGAGGTGGTCATGCGCACGATGCTGAAGATGGCGGGCGGCGGAAGCTCGGAGGAGACGAGCCTGCAGGAGTTCATCGTGCAGGCGGAGGAGTACAAGCAGAGCGGCGACGTCGCCGATCAGGTCTTCAAGGTGCTCAACCTGATGGCGACCACGCATCCGTTCTACGTGCTGCGCGTGAGCGAGCTACGCGCCTGGATCGAGAGCGGCGACTACGACCGCATCATCCGCGGTGAGTACGCGCGGCGAGGCGAGCCGGACCAGGCGCTGCAGGACGATCTCCGGGCGGCCGCGTCGGCCTATGCCGAGGGAGCGAAGGACTTCCTCGACGACCTCTCCGAGGCGGCCAAGCGGATGGGCTCCGACTTCCTCGGCGGGCTGAGGGCGAAGAAGTAGTCGCAGCTTCGTAGCGCGCAGCGCGCGGCTCCACCGCCCGTGCCGCCCCCGGGCGGCACGGGCTTCCTTTTCTTCCTCGCCCGCCTAGACTCCCGCCGCATGCGCATCCTCATCGTGGGGAACGGCGGCCGGGAGCACGCGCTCCTCTGGAAGCTCCGCCGCGACGCACCCTCCGCCGAGATCTTCGCGACCAGACCGAATGGCGGCATGGCGCCGCTCTGCCAGCCGGTCGCCCTCGCGCCGACCGACGTCGAAGCCCTGTCCGGCTGGGCGTCGGCGCACCGCGTCGACCTCACGGTCATCGGCCCCGAGGCGCCGCTCGCTGCCGGCATCGTCGACCGGTTCCAGGCGAAGGGCCTCCCGGTCTTCGGGCCCACGAAGGCCGCCGCCCGCATCGAGGGCAGCAAGGCTTACGCGAAGGAGCTGATGCAGCGGGCCGGCGTGCCCACGGCTCGTCACTCGACCTTCACCGATCTCGACAGCGCCCTGGCGCACGTGCGCGAACGGGGAGCGCCGATCGTCGTGAAGGCCTCCGGTCTCGCCGCCGGCAAGGGGGTCATCGTGTGCGCGACCGTCGAGGAAGCGCTCGCCGCGGTCAGGTCGATGCTCGGCTCGCTCGCGTTCGGCGAAGCCGGGCGCGAGGTCGTCATCGAGGAGCACATGGAAGGCGAGGAGCTCTCCGTGTTCGCCGTCACGGACGGCCAGCGCTCGGTGATCCTCGTGCCCGCCCAGGATCACAAGCGGGTGGGGGACGGCGACACGGGGCCGAACACCGGAGGCATGGGCGCGTATGCTCCGGTCTCTCTCGCCACCCCGGAGCTCGTCGATGAGGTGCGCGCCACCGTCTTTCAGCGGACGCTGGACGCGATGGCCCAGGAGGGCAACCCATTCCAGGGCCTCCTCTATGCCGGTCTCATGCTCACGCCTGCGGGCATCCGCGTGGTGGAGTTCAACTGCCGCTTCGGGGATCCGGAGACGCAGGTGGTGCTTCCTCTGCTCGACTCCTCACTGCTCGACCTGCTCGCGACGGTGGCGGAAGGCGGATCGCTCGCCGGTGCAGGCGTCAGGCAGAGGAAGGGCGCAGCAGTGACGACCGTGGTCGCGGCGGGCGGATATCCGGGCGCGCACGAGAAGGGCCGCACGATTCGGATCCCGGAGGGAATCGAGTCGGACCGTTTGCTGATCTTCCACGCCGGGACCGAGCGGAAGGGAGCCGACCTCGTGACCTCGGGCGGCCGCGTGCTCGCGGTCACCGCGCTGGCAACGACGCTCCAGGAAGCCGCTGACGAAAGTCGGAGTGCTGCAGCCCGTATAGCCTTCGACGGCGCATTCCACCGCAAGGATATCGGCTGGCGGGAGCGCGCCCGCCTGGAACGGCGGTCGAGCTGAAGCCGAAGTAGACGCGTGCCCGAGCTCCCCGAAGCCGAGACGATCGTCCGCGGTCTCAGGCCCGCCATCGTCGGCCGGAGGATCCGTTGCATCGACGTGGTCCACGCCGACGTGCTGCGCCAGCCAGCGCGGAGCTTCGCGGACATGGTGCGGGGAGCGAGCATCGTGGCCGTCGAGCGACGCGGGAAGAACGTCATCATCCAATTGGACAGAGACCGCGTCGTGGCCGTCAACCTGGGCATGACCGGCCGGCTGCTGCCGGTCACCGGCCGCGCCCGCGGCGAGTGGTCGCACCCGGCCGTGCGCTTCCGCTTCCATGGAGGTGGCGTGCTCGTCTTCGACGACACGCGCCGCTTCGGCACGGTCGAGTGCCTCACCCGCGAGCAATGGGAAGCCCGCTCGGCGCGCATGGGCCCAGAGCCGCTCGAGCCGTCGTTCACGGCGAGGGCGCTGCACGACGCGCTCTCCGCTTCGCGTGCGCCCGTTCGGTCTTGGCTCCTCGACCAGCGCAAGATCGCGGGTGTGGGGAACATCTACGCCAATGAGGCGCTTCATCTTGCAGGCATCCATCCGAAACGGCAGGCTCGCGACATCGACCGTGCTCGGGCCGCGGCGCTCCACAGGGGCATCCGGCGCGTGCTGAGCGACGCGATCGGTGCGGGGGGGACCACCATACGTGACTACCGAACCGCGCTCGGGGAAGCCGGTAGCTACGCCCGTCGCCTGCTCGTCTACGGGCGCGACGGAAGCGCGTGCGATCGCTGCGGCAGCGAGATCCAGCGGACGGTGTTCGGCGGCCGCTCCGCGTTCTTCTGTCCGGTCTGCCAGCCGGAGGATCGAGGCGCGAAGTGCGCCTAGGCTGACGCGCGTTCTCGTAGCCGTCGTCTGCGCATCGCTGGCCTGCGGACGTGCCGACGCGCAGTCGACGCCTGGAGAGCGTCTTCCGGTCCGCGAGATCCAGCTCGAGAACGGCATGCGCTTCCTGCTCCTCGAGAAGTCCGGCGCGCCGACGGTCTCGTTCGTGGCCCGCGTGGCGGTCGGCGGCGTCAACGAGCGGCCGGGCACGACAGGCATCGCCCATCTGCTCGAGCACCTCCTCTTCAAGGGCACGTCCTCGATCGGGACGCGGGACGTCGGCGCGGAGCGCGCGCTGTTCGCGC